>Ga0116176_10001413_pt1 | contig 18922 bp, 17 predicted proteins | sample AD_STIC08_MetaG_FD_89803 | JGI IMG/M metagenome (GOLD analysis project Ga0116176, IMG submission 89803) | Active sludge microbial communities of municipal wastewater-treating anaerobic digesters from USA - AD_STIC08_MetaG | ecosystem: Engineered > Bioreactor > Anaerobic > Digestate | place: USA...
CAGAGACCGTCTTTGATCATGAGATCCACGACCTCGTTTGCGCCCATGCGGTAGCCCCAGCGGGCGCCGGTGAGCGCGTAGGGGGCGTTGGTCATGCTTTCGGTGCCGCCGGCGACGACGATGTCGAAATCTCCCGATTTGATCATCTGCGCTGCCAGTGAGAATGAACGCAGGCCCGAGGCGCAGACCTTGTTGATGGTCATGGCCGGGACCTCTTGCGGGATGCCGGCGTGGATGAGGATTTGTCGGGCCGGGTTCTGACCCAGGGAGGCCTGGAGCACGTTGCCCAGGACGACGTTTTCGACTTGTTCGGGCTTGATCCCGGCGCGCTTGATCGCCTCCTTTACGGCGGTCACGCCGAGCTGGACGGCGTTGATGTCCTTGAGGCTGCCGCCGAACGATCCCACGGCGGTGCGGCATATCGATGCGATGACGACGTCTCTCATGATTCCCCTCTCCTCGTGTGTTGTGATTGGCGTATGATGGCGATGGCGAACATCATTTCCGCCATCGGTTATTTGTAAACAAAAATTCCTACAGCGCCTCGGCGGCGGAGAGTGACAGGATGTAGCCGATGAGCGTCGGGCCGCTTTTCTCGAACTGCACCTCGCCGGCGGCGATCGTGCGCTCGGCGGTCTTCAGGAAGCGCGGGCCCAGGCGGTTGATGACCACCAGGATCTTCTCGAAACCCTCGAGGGGGAACAGGTCCACCACCTTGAGGAAGGTGAGGAGCGTGCGCTTGTCGTCCAGGAGCGCGGAGAGCGTGTCGGGCGCGATGTGCATGAAGATGCTCGCGATCGTCTCGTGCAGGTGGGGATAGAGCTGCTGCACGGCCGCGCGCGAGCGTACGGTCGCGCACAACGTCGCAAAGAGGCGCTCGAAGTCGAGGGCGTCCGATCCGGTGATGCACTGTTGTTCCAGGAACATGAGCGTGAACACGAGCGGATAGGGCCGCTCCAGCGCGCCGCCATCCGCGGGCTGGGAGGGATCGAAGGCCTGTACGTAGGCGACCAGGGCGTTGAGCTCGTCGTCCGCGGTGCGCGCGATGGTGCGCCAGTTCCCGAAGCGCGAACGGCACTGGTGCAGCCCGATGAGCGCCATGATCTTCAGGGCCGTGTCGCCGTCGCCCATCACGATGTCGTAGTAGAACGGGAGGAGGAGGTCGTCGTCGAAGGTGAGCAGCGTCTTCAGGATCGCGCAGCGCAGGTTCGGGTATTCGGCGAACTCGGCGGTGAGCCGCGGCACGAACTCGGCGAGGCGGTGGTGCCGGATGATGATGGGGTCGTCCAGCGTGATGGCGCGCTCGTGCAGGTTCTTGCGATAGTGCTCCGGGCCGCGCTCGATGAGGAAGAACGCCTGCGCGCGCGTGTAGAGATCGTCGACGATGTACTCGTCGATGCCGCCGCTCGCGCCGGTGTCGGCATTGAGCTCGAAGAGGATCTGGTCGAGCACCTCGACGAAGGCGACGTCGAGGTCGCCCAGACCGTCGTAGGCGGTGATGTCCAGCCGTCCGCCGAACTCGCGCTCGATGAGCCGCCCGACGGCGACGAGCGCCTCGAGCCGCGCGGGCGTGTCCCGGAGGATGTCCAGGGAGGCCAGCGCCAGCTCGCGGAGCCGGGTGCGGCTGATTGTGTTCTGTGCCAGTGCCATCAAGGCTTCGATTCTGTGTGTTCGCTCACGATGGTGTGCTGATGATGGCCATTGGATACCGGGGGTCCGGGCTGTCGAGAAATTTTTCCCGCGTCACGGGACGCGTGCGCATCGCACCGAGAATCGGCGATGGCGGATCATCGGACGCGCTCGCGGACGGAGACGGTCGATGCGAAACGGATCCCCGGTGGATTAATGGATTGAAATTCATGGACGCATTGTGTGCAATCGCCATCATCATTCGAAATGGAGCACTTTTTTCAGGGGGAAGTGCGTGATGACACAGAACGAGGCGTTCATGGAGCACGCGCCCATCATCAACGAGAAGCGATGCACCCGCTGCGGGCGGTGCGTCGAGGTGTGCCCCAAGGGCATTGTAGTGCTGCGCGACGACGCGGTCGCCTATGGGCGCGCGGGATGCATGCGCTGCGCGCACTGTTACGCGGTGTGCGCCTTCGACGCCATCAGCTTCGATCCGCCGCTGGTCGCGCCGTCCTTTACGAGCTTTCCCTACGCCGAGGAAATGGTGCAGCCCGGGAAGGTCCGGCCGGGCGACCTGGTGAACCTGCTCCGCTCGCGGCGCAGCGTGCGGCGCTATGCCGAACGTCCCGTTCCCGACGAGGCGATGGCGGACCTGGTCGCCTTCGCGGTGACGGCCCCGTCGGGAAGCAACTGCCAGCGCTGGGAGTTCACCGTCGTGAACGGCCGCGCGAAGGTCGAGGCGCTGGGCCGCTCCATCGGGGACTTTTTCACGCGGCTCAACCGGCTGGTCGCGAATCCAATCGTGCGCGCGCTTTCGGTGCTCGTGGCGGGGATGAAGCTGGTCCGCTATTATCGCGACCACTACGCGAGCGTGGCATGGGGACTCGAGCAGGCGGCCGCGGGGCGCGACCCGCTGTTTCACGGCGCGCCGGGGCTCATCATCATACATGGGCGGACGGACGGGAGCACGCCGCTGGAGGACGCGCAGTACGCGGGGTACAATATCTGCCTGCTCGGGCATGCGCTGGGGCTGGGGAGCTGTTTCATCGGGTACGCCGTCGAGGTGCTCAACCGCGATACGAAGCTGCGGCGGAGCCTGGAGATCCCGCCGGGGAACCGCGTGCTCGCGGTGATCGCGCTCGGCTACCCGGCCGTGCGCTTTCTCAAGCCCGCCCTCAGGAACGACTATACGGTGCAGTGGCTGTAATCACACGACGAAGACGTAGAGCAGGAGCGCGAAGGATCCGTGCGCGGCGATGGACACCGCGAGCGACCGGTAGCGCATGTAGAGAAAACCCGTCAGGAGCGTGAGCGCCGCGAGGGGGAGCGCCACCCAGACGGCGCGCGTGAACAGCAGGCTAAACAGGATCGCGATTGCCGAACCGAGCGCAAGGCCCGTGTGGGCGCCGAAGCTGTTGGCCAGATTGTGCTGGATAAATCCCCGGAAGAGCGCCTCCTCGATGACGGGGAGGAGCACCGCCGCCGTCGCGAAGAGCTCCCACTTCGACAGCGCCCCGCCCGCCGTAAAATAGATGCTGAAGGCGGCGATGTTCCGCGTGAGGCGAAGCAGGATGTACACGGCGAAAAAGAGCGCCACGGCCGCCGTGATCCCCACCACCAGATGCGACACGGACGACGGCCACGAAAAGAGCCGGTCGCGCCCGATGAGCCCGCGGTCGAAAAAGCACGCCACGAGGATCACGACGAACAGCAGGATCGCATACTGATAGAGCCCCGAGAAAAAGCTCACCCGGCAGCACACGAAGCCCAGCGCAAACAGCAGCGCCACGGGCGCCAGAACGGAGCGGTACGAGCTGTCGGGATAGGGATTGTCCAGCTTTACCATGACTCGATGAGAACGCGAAAATCTCTCTTTGTCAAGAAATTATTTGTAAAAGCGATCAGTACCAGCTCGCGGCGGCCACTCGTATCTGATTTGCGGTCCCGTTGCTTTCGTACCAGGCAACGTAGAGGTTATCATTCAAACCGACAAGAACCGGATAAGCGGCGTTCATCGACGGATTGTAATTCAGACCGTATTCGGGATTCGATTGTCCTGTGATCGATATGCCGTCGGGACTTGCGTCATTGCCATTGTAAGTCATCACCTGGATCTGGTTAAAACCGGAGCCGTTTGTCTCGTACCAGGCCAAATGGAGACTTCCCCAGCACACCGCCATGGAGGGCCGGCGGGCGTTCTGTGCGCAGTTGTAATTGATCCCGCAGTTGACATCCGTATTTAGCTTGTTCCAGACGCCGCCGCCGGTATAGACGCCGAACCGAATCTGCTGGACGGCGGATATGTTCCCCTCCTCCCACAGCGCGTACAGCTTCGAGTTGAAAACCATCATAGTGGGATATGACGCGAATCGTGCAGCACTCACGTTGATGCCGATCGCGGTGGCGCCGTCTTCCCATGCCCAAACGCCGTTGTAGGATCTGATCCGTATCTGACCGACGCCTCCGTCGTACTCATACCAGGTGCAATAGAGACTGCTGTTGAAAATGACAGATTGCGGGTTTCGCCCGATCACGCCGGTGTCGAAGTTGATGCCGGTCGTTCCCCCGGGATCGGCCCAGAGCCAGTTCGCGCCATTGTAATATCGCACCCGCACTTGGTCTGCGGTCCCGTTGGTTTCATGCCATGTCACCATCATGAACGATCCGAACTCGGCGATCCGTGGGCTGTAGGCGTTGTAGCCGATCCCGTTGGCGGCGTAGTTGATTCCGTCACCGACGCATCCGCCGTCCACGAATGTCCATATCGCACCGCCGTCGTATCGTTTGACCCGGATCCGCGCTTCGGTCCCGTTCGTTTCGTTCCACGCGATATAGAGCGATCCCGCATATATGCCCAGATGTGGAGAGAAGGCATTCAACGAGGCATTGGCATTGAGGCCGTTGGCGCCGCTTCCGTCAATTAGGGCCCATGTCCGGTCGCCGTTGTACCTCGCCACCCGGATTTGGTACGGATTCCCAGCATTACCATTTCGTTCGGCCCATGCGGCATACAGCTGATTGTTGAATACGAGAAGATGAACGTCCTGGGCGTCGTAGGATGATATATGGTTCAGTCCTACGGCGGTCGTCGGGGTGCCGTCGACGAACTGCCAGTGGAGTGTTTTCGCCGCAGTCTCATTCTTGGATGTCAGTGCTTCAAAAATATCCTGCTGATTGCAAGCGATGCAGACGGTGTATACCGCTAACATGAGAAATGGGAGGAACCGGAGGTTAAACCGTTTTTGAGAGTAAGGAGGCATGTCGTTCATGGGCAAATCCTTAACCGATTGTTTTCCAGATAACATGGCCGACAAGTAAGATTACACATCTCCCCCTCGTCTGTCAACTGTATCGGAAAAAAATAAATAATCAAAAAAAGCTGCTCTGAATGCGTAATAAATCAGATGGCGATTATCAAGGCGGGACATGCCCGTGTCATGGAGATAAGTGCAATGAAGCGAATATCGACGATGGTTCTGATAGTGTACGCGGTTGCAGGACTGTTCCAGGGTGTGTGCGTATATGCCGGCCAGCTCCTCATCACCGAAGTCGCCTGCGGGACCAAGGGCGACGACTGGGCGGAGGTGTTCTTTCAGGGAGCGCCGGGCGAGCGGATCGACATTGCGCGGCTGTACGTGACGATGTACTACGGCGCCAACGAGCCGCTGTCCGATTCGCCGATCACGCTCCACGGCGCGGACCGCCCTGAGACGCCCTACGACGACCGCTATGCGGTGATCCACCTGAACGGACGCGGGCGCGCCGACGAGACGGACCTCACCGGCGACACCGACCGCAACGGCGCGATCGACGTCTATTGCGAGAACCACGCCGACAGCCTGTGGAACACCGACTGCGTCGTCGCCATCGACACCGACGACGATCCGGCAAACGGCGGCATCGTCGATTTCGTCGCGTACTCGAACCGCGACGGGAGCGTGAACGCGACCATGGCCGGGTACGTGGCGCAGGCGCAGATCCACGCGCAGTGGGCCGCCTGCAGCGAGGAGAATCTCCAGCAGTGCATGGCCGACGTCGGCGCCGACGGGCTTGCGACGCACCAGTCGCTCGCGCGCGTCCCCGGCGCCGACACCAACTCGGCGGCCGACTTCCGCATCACGCCCTATCAGACCCCGGGCCGCGACAATGTGTTCGACACCGGGAAAAAGCCCGGCGGCATCTTTGAGGTTGAGAAGGGGACGATCACCATCATCCCCACGCACCCGACGCTGGGGACCGGGAAGATTGCTATTATGGTGCACGAGCCCTGCGCGCTCCGATTGCGGGTGTTCAACGCGATCGGCATGCTGGTGCACGAGTCGCCGCTGTACCGCGACGTGAACCCGGGGCCGTTCTCGTTCACCTGGGACCTCACGGGGCGGGGCCGCCCGGTGTGCACGGGCCTGTATTTCGGGCACATCGAGGGAAGCCACTACGCCAGCCGCCGCTCGGTGAGCAGGACCGTGTATATCGTCGTGAGCCGCTATCGATGAGCGCGATCGCCGTGGTGCTCATCATCGGGCGGCTCGCAACGCACGCCTTCGAGTTCCGCGAGAGCAATCCGGCCGCGCTCTTTCCGTATTACTGCGCGGTGGACGATACCGGATCGGGGAACCTGGCGAACCCGTCGTTTCTGCCGCTCAACCGATACGCCTATATCTGCTCGTCGTACAATCGGCCGTACGCCGATCTCGAGGTGCAGGCGGCGAACGCGCGCATCGGCCAGGGTCTGGAGCGGTTCGGCTGGCAGGTCGCATGGGGCGGATTCGGCATCGACGCCTATCGCGAGGACACCGTCGAGGCGAATGTCGGCTGGCGCCCCGTGCGGATGCTTTCGGTCGGCGCGGGCGCATCGTACTATTCGCTGAGCATCAACACCGAGGACCTGGGGCACGCCATCGGCATGTACGACGGACGGGCCTCGGTCCTTTTCATGCCCGTCGCATGGGCCGACATCGGGGTGCGTCAGGAAAACATCGGTTCGCTGTTTATGCGCGAGCGCGAGGACCTCCTCTTCCCGGAGACGAGCGCGGGCGTCGCGCTCAAGCCGGCGCGCGGGGTCGCGCTCATCTACAATTTCAACCGCACCTACTACGGCGCGCTCAACAGCGTCGCGGTTTCGGCGAACCTGCTGGACTGCCTCAATGTCAAGGTGGGCTATTCGCGCGAGACCACGACCTACGCGGCCTCGATCTCGATCGCCGTGTCGGTCGTCAGGGCCTCGTACGGCATCCGTCAGCATCCGTACCTGGGGCTGTCGCACAGCTTCGCCGTGACGGTGGCCACGGGCGATATTCCATTCGAGCAGATTCCCTATACCGAGCCGGTGATGACGCGGCGCGAGGCCATTCCCGCGTCGCAGAAGCTCGACATCAACAACTGCGTTATCGAGGAGCTGCGGGAGCTTCCGCTCATGACCGACGCGCTCGCCGCGCGGATCATGCAGCACCGCAGGATGATCGGTCCCGTGAATGCGCGCATCCTGGAGCAGCTGGGCATGTCGCGCCGGGACATCGCCGCGTTTCGGAGCTATGCGCGGTGGGATGATCCGAAAAAGAAGCGCGAGTGGTCGCCGCGTTCGCCGAAGCGGGTCCCGTCGCGCGCGAATGCGCACGAGCGCACGAAAGCGCTTTTTCGGCAGCTCCTGGAGTCGGGACTCACGGCGGCCGACGCGCTCGACCTGAGCGAGCTCGCCGGCTCGGCGCAACCGGCGGAGATCGAGCGGCGGGCCGCGGCGATCCGCGGCATCACCGAATCCACGCGACGGCTCGTCGTGAAGCTATGCACCGGGCGCTGATCGCGCTCGCGGCGCTTGTGGCGATGCGCGAGGCGGCGGCGATGCCGCCGCCGCAGTATCTCGCGCCCGCGAAGCTGTCGGTGACGGTGCAGGGCGAGCACCGCATCGACGCGGTCGACTACGAGGAGGAGGCGCGCGCCTACTATCGCGGCAAGCTCATCATGCGCTTTAGCCGGACAAGCGCGCTCTACGGCGCCTATGTTGCCGTCGAGGAGCGAAACGGCCCGGACCGCACCGGCGAAGACGACAGCCGGCGCAGCTACACCTGGAGCTTGGCGGTGCGGGATGCCTCGCCGTACGTCGCGCTGTATGTCGGGAATTATTACGTGAATTTCGGAAGCGGCCTGCTCATTGGCGGATGGATGCCCTCCAACCCCGACGTCTTTTTCTCCCGCGACGCGATTCCGCGCCGGGAGACCTTCGCTCCGTGCACCAGCGGGAACCCGCTGTACGCCTATCGGGGCGGGGCCCTCGCGCTTCGTACGCCGGGGGAGGGCGATGTGATCGCAACGCTGCACCCGTTTTATTCGTCGAAGGAGCGCTACCTCGATCCGAAAACCGCGGACAGCGGTGCGACAAACTCCAGCATCGTTTCCATGGACTACAAGTACGAACAGCGGGAGGCATGGTCGCGCCCGGTGGAGCTTGTTACCTGGGGCGCCGCGGCGGCGCTTCACATCATCGAATCCTTTTTGCTCCAGGCGCACTATGTGAATACGGGGGTGTCGTTTTACTCGGGCGATGCGCTGGAATGGGACCGCGACGCGCCGGGCAACGACGACCGGGGCATCGTCTCACTCGACGGCTATGGCGCGCTCGCGGAATACCGCGACCGGTTCGTGCGCATCTTTGTCGAACACGACCGGACGCGGCGCCTCCTGCGCGGGGACGACGGCGCGCGCGGCGAGACCTGCGGCGCGGGCTCCGTCGGCGGGCTGCAGTTCCGTCATCCGCTGGTGTCGCTTTCGATCATCGGGAAATCGACCGACGCCGACTATTACGCCCCGTTTCAATCGTCCGTGGGGGCGCGCTCCCCCGAGGAGGCGTGGTTCGTGAACGCCGCGGTGGAGCTCGCGCGCGGGCTCGCGCTCGGCGGGGCCGTTTCCTCGCAGCGGCCACATCTTCTGGCCCCGGGGGAGCGGGAATGCGCGGCGGTGATCCGCGAGCGCGTTTCGCTTCGATATATTCCAAGCGACCGCCTGTCCGTCGAGCTTGCCGGGCGGCGCTACGAGGGGCGCGAGCGCGGCGAGGAGCGCGAACGGGAGCAGGCGCAGGGGAACGCGCTCGCATGGCCGTGGGAATCGTGTGGCGTATCGGCGCGGGCATTGTTCCAACGGCAGGACGGGCGCGAGTGGTCCGATCTTCTGGGCGGCGGCATTGCGGTGCGATGGCGCAGGCGCGTCGAGTGCGCGCTGGAATACGCGAAGGCGCGCATCGCCGGAGAGAACCGGCTCTACGCGGTCGTTTCGCCGCTGGGCGGGGCGAACATCCCCGGCATCTTCATCGAGGAGACCTCGCACGTGGCCGCCGCGCGCTTGCGGATCACCTGGCCGCCGGTAACGCTCGCCGCGCGCTATCTCTACCAGTTCACCGACGAGGCCCCGCTGCGGACGCGCATGGAGTTTTTCGCGAGCGTGCGGCTGTGATATTGTGGTTGACGCGATCGGCCGCTTCGTGCGAGATTAACGCATGGACGACAGTACACTCTCACGGTTTCGCGGCATCTGCACGGCGGTCTGCGCGGCGCTTCCCACTGGCTCCGAATGGCAATGGGACGACCGGTTCGAGGTGGGGCTTGCGTCGTTCGACGCCTCTTCGCGCGAGGCCATGCTCGCCGCCCTCAGGGAGCGCTTTCCCCTCGCCATCGAGGCGCAGACGCTCAAGGCCGCACCCAAGGACATCCAGAAGATCATCAAGGACGTCTTTGATCTCAAGGCCGGGCAGCTGGTGTTCGCCGCGGAGCAGGAATCGGATGCGATGCTCCTGGCGGCATGGTGGCCCTGGGGCGACGGGCAGACCACCTCGCTGCGGATTGGCGTATATCCGCGCGGCGGGAAACCCTTCGACGCCGAGACCGCGCACACGTCGCTTGCCGCCCTGCTGCCCCTGTCCTGACCGGACGGGCGATGTGTGCCGCGCGGCATCATCCCGCATTGAGTAGCACTACCCCGTTTTCAGCGGCCTACGATAGCCATGACCCCCTCCGTTCTACGGACACTTCCCCTGTGTAAAGGGGGAGGCAGGGTGGGGGTATGTCCGGTGTTGCGAACGCGTTCCGGACGGATCAGTGCAGCGCGTCCTTGGGCGCGAGGTCGCCCGGGTTGACGGCGGCGAGCCCCTCGCCGATGAGCGGCTCGATCGCGTCGGCGGTCTCGGCGAGGTCCCCGCCGGTGGGATGATGATCGAAGATGAAGACGATGTGCGAGTTGAAGCTCTTCGTGATCCGGATGCCGAACTCGGCGAAGTAGGCGTCCGTCCCGGCGCCCGTGCAGCGTCCCACGCGGATGGTGTCGGTCTCGCGATTGAAGAGCTCGCCGTGCGTGTCGAAGAGCGCGTCGCCGTCGCCCTCGAAGAGCACGTAGGGCACCTTCGAATCGTCGAGCGCCGCCGTAAAGGGCCTCACGCCGATGAGCTTGAAGTCGATGTAGGGTTTGGATGCCATGCGGTTTCGGTCCCTGCGCTGGCGACAGGCAACCGGATCGGCCGCCTTCTGTAAACTGAAAAACGCGGGCGCGATCAAACGGTAGGCGGCGCAAGCTGCATCAGGTAAATCTTCGCCGGGCGCCCGTCATTGTCCACGCAATCGCCGTATAATGACCATCCCCGGTTCCGGTAAAAATCGTCCAGCCATTCATGGGACCGGAACAGGAAGATGCGCGGAAAACTCAGATCGCGGGCCGCCGCCACGACCGTTTCCACGAGCCGCGTCGCGACGCCTCGATTGCGCCTGTGCGGATCGACATACAATGAGGCAAGCCAGGGCCCGAGGTCCCGTCGCGACCAGAGGTCGTCCGGCTTGAGGCTCGCCATGCCGGCGGGACGGCCGTCCTCGAGGGCCACCCAGGCGATGGGCAACTCATTGCGTGAATGAGCCCGGTGGCGGTAGGATTCGATCACCGCCGCGCGCGGCACGTCGCGGTGGGCATACCATTCGCCATAGGCCCAGCCGCCCAGGACCTCGGCCAGATGGGGCAGGCGCGCGAGCGGGACGATCTCGATCATGTACGCGGGGTCTTTTTCACGCACACGGCCGTGACGTCGTCGCCCGGATTATTGTAGCCGTTGAATTCGTAGAGTTTGGAGATGATGGAAAAGATGATGTCCTGCGCGCTGTAGCGGGCGTTGTAGACGAGCTCGTTCGTGAGGGCGTCCACGCCGTAGAGCGCGCCGGAGGGATCGGCCATCTCGGTGATGCCGTCGGTGTACATGAGCAGGCAGTCGCCGGCCTCCAGGCGCAGCTCGATGTCCGAGTGGTCGCGCGGCGTGGGGATACCGATGAGCGGGCCGGTCCCGCCGATGGTCGTGCAGGTCTTGTCGGCGGCGCGGAAGATGAGCGATTCGGGGTGACCGCCCGAGGAGTAGAGCATCGCGCCCGAGGGCAGGTCGATCTGGCAAACGGCCACCGTGGCGAAGTAGTCGAGCGCGCGGAAGTGCTCGATGACGGACCGGTTCACGAGCCGGATGAGCTCGGCCGGCGTGCGGTTCGGCGACGACATCATCCGGAAGAGCGTCCGTATCTCCGCGCCGAAATACGACGAGGTGATGCCGTGTCCGGACACGTCGCAGACGATGATCTGGTAGCGCTCCGGGGTGAGGGCGAAGGCGTCGAAGAAATCGCCCGAGATGTCCTCCACCGGAAGGAAGAGGGTCGCCAGGTCGTACTCCGGGAAGCGCGGAAGGCGCGGCTGCTGCGCCGCCTGCAGTTCGCGCAGGGACGAGATCTCGTATCGGATGCGCTTCTGGTAGCGCGCCTTGACGGTCTCGAGCTCCTTCTGTTTGGTGATGTCGCGCGATACCGCCTGGAAGCCGGTGATCGCGCCGTGGTCCATGAGAAGGCTCACCGTCTGCCCGAGCCAGATGGTCGAGCCGTGTTTCGTGACCAGCGGGAACTCGACGTAGTCATTGGGCTTGCCGCTCGCAAATAGCGATTCAAGGATTTCCTTGATGCGGCCCCGATAGTCCTTGTGGACGAACTTCAGGTAGTAAACGCCGATGATCTCGTCCAGGCTGTACCCGGTGAGCTTCTCCGCGGCGGGGTTGATATAAATGAAGCGTCCCCTGACGTCGGTCTGGAGGATGATGTCTACGGTCCCCTCGACGAGGTGGCGGTACAACCGCTCGCTCTCGCGATAGCGCATCTCGATGGCATGGTGCTCGATCGCCAGGTCGATGGCCATCACGAGCTCGTGGTCGGTTATGGGGAAGCGGATGAATGACGATGGGCGCGCCGCGCGGGCCTGGTCGAGGTGCGGATTGGGCTCCGCGCCGGTCATGAAGACGACCGGCACGCGGTGCTCGTGGCGCACGGCGTGCGCGATATCGATGCTGACCGTTCCCCGGCCGTTGGTGATGTCGGTGAGGCAGATGTCGGGCCGCCGGCGGTCGATGTGCGCCGCGGCGTCCGGCAGGGTCGCCGCCTGTCCGATCACGGGATAGCCGCGCGCCTCGAGCCGCTGGCGCACCTCGCGCGACACGGACGGATCATCCTCGATGATAAGCACTGAAGGGAGCGGCATGCAGTCCATGTGTTACACGGTAGCGAAACCGACGGCTTAGTTCAAACGTTTTTTTCGGTTTTTCGAGCCGCTCGGACGGGTTTGGATTCTTTAGCGACACTAAGGACGCCCGCGGCGGGCCCGTCGGGTATGCTGAGAGCGCCCTCGGTTTCCGCTGGTACGGCCGTGGAGAGCCAGCCGCGCTCGATATCACCCAGCCGCGCCTGAATAGTGGCGATGGCGTCTTGTACGGCGCGGCGAACGAACGGATTGATCGATTTCTTTCCGAGCAGATACAGCTTCTCGACCGTCTCGGCCGTTCCCACGCTTCCGAGATGACGGATCATTTCCGTGTTTGCCTTCGCGTTTCGTTGGTCAAGATAGCGCATGAGGAACGGATAGAGCTTGTCCGAATTCGGAATGGCGCATGACCGCAGGATCTCCTTCACTACGGTCATCTCGCGTGTTTGATCGGCAAGGGCGATGAGCGTTCGAACGGGGATGTCGTATCGATTATCGTTGAGGACGGAGAGCAGTTCGAGGCGCTCGGCATCGGTGAGTTTTGTGCGCTCCTTGAGCACGCGCTCGAGCTCGCCCAGGTGCTGGCCCTTCAGCGCCCGGACGGCCGCGATCTTCACACCGATGCTCAGGTCCTTGACGGCCTTTTCCAGCACGTCGCGTATAAACGTGTCGATCGGTACGTTGGCGATGAGCGCTTCCAGACAGTTTCGGCGGACCGCCGCCACGGGGTCGTGCAGAATGCTGCTGACGAGGCGATCGCGGATCGACGCCGGGGACGCGATATCGTCGATAATCGACGCCATGGTTTCGAACGCGTTGCGAATTGCCTTCCCGAACTTTGAGGGGCGCGGCAGCTCGGCCATGAACTGCTCGTTGCTGAGGCTGAGTGCGTAGGCGGACGAGTTGAGCTTCAGGAGATTTTTCCGGACCGCAGCGTTCAGCAGCGCCGGAAGGACAACCGGATGGTCCGATGAGATGAGGAACGTTCTGTCGAAGCGGACATCGCCCGTCTGATAATCGCCCTTGCCGATCAAACGTTTCGAGTTCGAGAGGACCGTCTCCCTGGAGACGGAAAACGGGCCGGTGATGTGCGGAGGGATGTCCATGCGTACGATGGTGGTGATGACTTCAAACAGGTAGGACCTGCTTTTTTCGTATGTAAAGGAAACAATCGCAGGATGCCCACGATAGGTTCCGCGCATCGCGCCGTTGTCGGTACGGACGTCCGAGAGGAGCGACTTGAACGGCTCGTCTGCCACGGTCAGCATTGGCGGGGAATCCAGCCATCGCATGACAAGCTGGATGAGAAGAAACGCGACGAGTCCGCCGACGATGACGAGGAACCAGGTCATGGCGTCACTTTTTTTTCTTTGACGTTTTTTTTGATGACCGCCTGTTTCCGGTCTTCAAACGAGCGGTTGATTTTACCGTAGGGGCAGCGTTGGGGGAACTCAGCGCACCCTGGCCGGCGCCGCGCGTGATGCTCAGAGCGCCCTCCTTTCCCGCGGGCGTCGATACCGACAGCCACCCGCGCTCGCCCGTGCCCTGACGCGACTGGATCCTCGCGATCGCCTCGTTCGCGGCAGTGCGCGGACCCGATGAGAGCCGGCGGTTCTCCGCGATCCGGTAGAGCGGCTCCACGGCCGCGAGCGTCCCGCAATCGCCAAGTACGAGGATAATCTCGAGGCGGAGGAGATCGTCGAGGCCGGCGCGTTCGAGCCGGCGCAGCAGGTGCTCCGACAGGGACGGATCGCTAGAAAAGCGACAGGCCCCGATCGCTTCACTGAGAAGATCGCGGTGATGCGCACCGTCGAGCAATGTCGCGAGGATCGTTCCCGGAAGCGGATGTGTTCGTTCGTTACAAAAACGAATGATCTCCGTTTTGTCCTCGTCCGCGATGTCGGGTTGCGAGCCGATGAGTGTGGCCAGGTGCGAAAGCCCCTTCTCGCCCAGGTGCCGCGCCGCGGCGATCTGCACGCCGATGTCCGCATCCGCGAGGCAGCGCTCGAATGAGGCGTCGAGCCCGAACTGCGCCGCATAGGCCTCCAGGCAGCGCAGGCGGACGTGCGCGATCGGATCGTCGAAGATGATGCTCTTGAGGCGCGGCTTGGTCGCCGGGGAGCCGGTGATGGCGCGGTGGATAGCGATCATTTCCTCGGCCGTCCGATCGATGAAGGCCGGTCGCTCCCCCGTCACGGCGCTGAAGCGCGCAGTAAACCCGGCGTGCGTGATCGTGAACTCGTCGGCGCGGTCGGCAAAGGCCAGCAGGCGCGAGCGAAGGGCGGACCCCAGGCGGCTGAGGAGGAACAGCGTGTTGTTCGATTTGCACAGGCATTCGTCGTCGAAGCGGTCGTCGCCGACGGCGATATCGTCCATGCCCAGGTTTTTCTTGAAGCGCGACGCGGCCGTTTCCCGGGAGATGGTGAAGGACGTCGCGCACGGCTTCGGCGCCTCGATCCGGATGGAGACGAGGTTCGCCTCGCCGTCCGCGTTATATTCACCCGTCACGTTCCATCCGTTGACCAGATGTATGACGACCTCGGGCGCCGCGCCGGAGGCGGGGACGATGACGAGTTCGTCCGTCTGCTTCATCATGAGATCGGTGTGGCTGTAGATGCGCCGCGACATTTTAACGGCATACGCCATCCAGATGGCCCCGAGGGCGAGCACGATGACAAGCGTCACGTCCATTGCGATACTCCGTTATGCGACACCAGGATGCGCGGCGCCGCGGCCGTTGCGAGCGCGGTGGTGCGTGCCATCAGCGCCGGGGCACCATGAGTTTTTTCAGCTCCGCCGAGAAGCCTTTCGCCTCCTCGGGGACACGGGGCGGCGCGGCGGTGAGGATGGATTCCGGGTTCGAACCGGTCCCGTACCAGGCGTGGTTCGCCTTCTCGTCCAGCCTGAGCAGCGCCCCCTCCAGCGCGAGGCCGGCGAAGAGCCCCCGGGCGCGCGAGTACGAGTATATCTCCGCCTTGAGCTCGATGTCCGTGGCGGCCGAAGCCTGCCGCCCGACGGGGCCTGCGGCGATGGCGATATCGGCCCCCAGCGTGAGCTTCCCGTTCCCGATCGCGTCGATTCCCTTGCGGCTCTTGAACACCAGAATGATGTCGGTCCCCTGCGCGCCGATCTGCCAGCCGAGGCTGCCGCCCGCCAGGGTGATGAAGGCCGGCAGGCTCCAGGTCCCGTCCGCGTTCTGTATCGACAACACGCCCGTGCCGTACCGTCCGCCGAGCACGCAGCCGGCCTTGACCGTGCCCGGCAGGACGGCGATCCCGCGGGCATTGGCCAGTAGCGCGGTCGGGATGCCGCCCTCGGGGATGGCCGCGATCTGCGCGAGCGTTTCCATGGCGTTTCTGAGCTTCCGCGCATCGTCGCTCTCGGCTTGAATGCTCAATGGTATGATAATCAGAAGGCAGATGATGGCTGCGGTCCGATATCCGTTCATGATGATTCCTCCTCGACGGTGATGGCCGGGCCGCGGTATTGATCGGAATGCTCGGATGAGTGCGCGAACGCGGCCAGTTGAAGCAGTATACGGGCCGGAATTTTTCGCGCAACAAAAATCCGCGGCCCTGAAAAAACAAAGGGCCGGATCGAATCGACCCGGCCCCAGTACGCTGACTGCCGCGAAAATCGTCCCTGCTACAAGCCCAGCGTCCCCGGATTCATGATGCCTTTCGGGTCCAGGTGTTTTTTGATGGCGCGCATGAGCTCGATGGACGCCGTGTCGTGCTCCTTGGGCATCCAGGGCGCGAGCATCTTGCCCACGCCGTGGTGGTGCGATATCGAGCCGTGGTTCGCGTGCACGGTGTCGACGATGCCCTTGTGGAACTGGACGAAATCGCGCACCTCGTCGCCCTTGTTCATGGGCGTGAGGAAGGTGAAGTAGAGGTTCGCGCCGTTCTCGTAAATATGCGAGAGGTGCACCATGCACACCGTCTTGGGGCGCGCCTTGATGTAGTCGCGCACCTCGCTCCAGAGCTGGTTGAGGTTCTCCCACGACACGGACGTCTCCAGCGTGTCGGCGAGGATCCCCGCGTCCATGAGCGGATCGCGCAGGTAGGCGCTCGAGTAGCGCTGCTCCAGCCACTTCTTCGTGGGGCCCGCGCCGGTGCACAGCGCGCCGAAATCGCTCGCCACGTCCTTGATCTTGCCCACCACGAACTTCGTGTAGTTCGCGTCGCCCTCGACCGAAACGAACATGAGACAGCGCTGCATCGGCTTGTATCCCAACAGCGACAGGACCTGTCGCCCAGCCCCCCGTGCTTGCCGCCCATCCGGAAGGCCATCTCGGTCTCCTCGGGGTCGGAGATGCGGAAGAGGTGGGGCTTTCCGAACTCGGCCTGCATCACCGTGCGCATGGCGGTCACGGCGCTCTTGAAGTCCTTGAAGACGAACGAGGTGTGGGACGTGTTCTGCGGCCGGTACGTGCGGATCTTCATCGTGATCTCGGTCACCACGCCGTAAGCGCCCTCCGAGCCGATGATGATCTGGTCGATGTCGGGACCGATCGCCGCGGCCGGGTAGTCCTTCGTCTCGATGATCCCCGCGGGCGTGACCGTGCGCATGGACAGCACCATGTCCTCGATCTTGCCGTAGCCGGTCGAGGCCTGTCCCGCGCCGCGCGTGACCGCCCAGCCGCCCACGGTGGAGAACTCGAAGGATTGCGGGAAGTGCCCGCAGGTGTAGCCCGCTTTGTAGCGGTTGAGGAATTCTTCCAGGGCGGGCCCGAACATGCCGGGCTGCACCGTCACGGTGGAGTTGATCTCGTTCACGCGGATCACCGCGTTCATGTGGCGCGTGAGGTCAAGCGAGATCCCGCCCTTGACGGGCTCCACGCCGCGCGTGACCGACGAATGCCCGCCGAAGGGGGTGATGGGGATCCGCTTCGCATTGCACAGGCGCACGATCGCGATCACGTCCTTCTCGTCGCGCGGGTACACCACCGCGTCGGGGGGATTGTCGATGACGCCCAGCCGCAGCTTTAGGAGCTCGAGGTAGAACTTTCCCGCCGAATGATAGGCGCGCTCGAAGTCCTCGGTGCTCACGTTTTCCGCGCCCACGATCTTTTTCAGGGCCCCCAGCGACGCCTTCGACAGCCGCGGCCTCTTTTTTAGCGTGATGGTGTCGAAGCCGGGGAGGTGCTTGTTCGCGAAGTCGGCGTCCGTCATCCCGAAATGCTCCTTCGCAAAATGGACCACGTGGTCCTTGAGCTGCTCCTCGTGCGAGGGATCGCCCCATTTGAAGATGTGTCGATAATTGCCGTACATGGTAGCCTCCGGTTGTATTGTTCGTGTCTCGTGTTATGCGGGCAGCGCGAGCGCCTTCTTTGCGGCGGCGATCTCCTTCTTGACGCGCGCGGCGTTCCAGCGGAGCTCCTTCGCCGCGACCTTCGCCGCCGCGTTCAGGACCTTCGCGCCGGGATCGCCCAGCGTGCCCAGTCCGGTCCGTCGAAAAAGAATGTCGTTTAACGTGAGCGCCATCTCCCGGCGCGCGGCGTAGGCCACCTGGGCGAGGATCTCGCCGTCCCCGTTCACGGGCTGCGCAAGCGCCGTGTTCTCGCGGGCGATGTCGAAGACCGTGTGGCACTCGGTCCCGTAGTTTCGCGCCAGGTATTCGCGCGTGTTCTTCGGAAAGTCGGCGTGGGCGGTGTGCACCTGGCGGACGAACTCCTCCAGGTCCTTGATCTCGCAGCCGTGAAGATAAATCCGGTCGGTGATCGACGTCGTGAGGCTGCGATGCAGCTTGATCTTCACCATCTTGAGCACGTTGTCGGCGAGGTTGCGGCTGGTGGTGTACTTGCCGCCCTCCACGGTGATAAGCCCCTCGAAGCCCTCCTCGGCGTTGTCGTGGATCTCGTACTTGCGCGACGACTCGTAGGTCTCCGCCGTCTGCTGCTCCACGAGCGGGCGCAGGCCGCCGTAGGCGAACAGCACATCGTCGTAGGAGAGCGTGCCGTCCCCGTAGGACTGGTTCACTTCGTCGATGAGCTCCTGGACGCTCTGCCGCGACACGCGGTAGTCGTCGGGCGATCCGAAGAACTCCTTGTCGGTGGTGCCGATGAGCGCGTGATTGCGCCAGGGGAGGATGAAGAAGTGCCGTCCCTCCGGGGTTTGCAGCGTTACGGCGTGCTCATTGTACAGCTTTTTTGTGATGATATGGATCCCCTCCGAGCGTTTCATGGGGTGATCATTCGCGCCGCCCTTCGCCGTATTGAGCACGATGTCGGCCCACGGACCGCCGCAGTTGACCACCAGCTCGCCGTGGATCTCCATCTCGCGGCGCTTCACGGTGTCCTTTACCGTAACGCCCGCGATGCGCCCGCCGGGACCGCGCACGAACCCCGTCACGGTCGCGTAGTTCGCGGCCTTGGCGCCGTAGCGCATGGCCGAACGCACGAAGGCCAGCGTGAGCCGCTCGGGGAAGATGCTGCGGCAGTCGTAGAAGACGCACGAGCCGGTGAGACCGTCCGTTTTCACGCCGGGCGCGATCGCACGGGTCTTGTCCCGCGAATAGGTCGAGTGGTTGGGGATGCGCTTGCTCGGGTCCCACGTCCGCTTCTTGTCGAAGGCGAGTATGTCGTAGAGCGTGAGGCCGAAATTGAGCACGCTCTTTCGCGTCATGAGCTTCTTGTAGTTGGGAATGAGCAGGGGGAACGGATACACGAGATTGGGCGCGATGTTTTCCAGGATGCGCCGCTCCCGCAGCGATTCGCGCACCAGCCCCAGCTCGAAGTTATTGAGATAGCGCAGGC
>Ga0116176_10001424_pt1 | contig 18866 bp, 21 predicted proteins | sample AD_STIC08_MetaG_FD_89803 | JGI IMG/M metagenome (GOLD analysis project Ga0116176, IMG submission 89803) | Active sludge microbial communities of municipal wastewater-treating anaerobic digesters from USA - AD_STIC08_MetaG | ecosystem: Engineered > Bioreactor > Anaerobic > Digestate | place: USA...
AACTGCAGGCCCATCATGCCGACGCCGCCGAGACCGACGATGGCGATCGCTTCGCCTTCATAGGCGGTGCGGACTTTCTTGAGCGCGGAGAACGCCGTGATGCCCGAGCACATGTAGGTGGCGGCAAGACCTTCCGGGACGCCGGTCGCGTCGAGCAGGTATTTGGGGTGCGGGACGAGGACGTATTCCGCGTAACCGCCGGCAACCTGGATGCCGAGCTGGCGGGGCTTGGAGCAGATGTGTTCCTGGTCACGCTTGCAGGTCGCGCACTCGCCGCAGCCGATCCATGGGAAGACGACGAAGCGTTCACCGAGCTTGCGACCTTCGAGCAGGGCCTGTGCATCCGGGCCGACGGCCGAGAGGGTGCCTTCGATCTCATGGCCAAGCGTGTGGGGAAGCGTGCGGCCCTTGGACCAGTCGATCTTGTCCCCATCGCCGATGTCGACATGGCCGTCCTGCAGGTGGACGTCCGAGTGGCAGACGCCGGAGTGCGAGATTTTCACGAGGACTTCCGTGCCCTTCGGGGCGGGAATGTCGGAGGTGACTTCCTCGAGCGGCTGGCCGTAGGCGACGATGGCTTGGCTCTTCATGGGCGTACTTCCTCCGCAGATCTCATGCTGCGTTAGCAACGCCTGCGGCAGATGGGAAGGGCCAACGAAAATGGCGGCCTTACGCTGGGGTCAGTTCGCAGCGATGATGGCTGGCAACGTCGGCGCTGTTTCAAGCGGAAGCGGCTGGGGCGGCGGGCCGGCGCAGCGGCGGATAAGCATCGCGCGGTCTTCAAGCGTCATCGCTTCTTCGAGCAGACCATCGAGCGGCGTATCGGCGGAAGCTTCCGCGATGGGAGCGGGTGCTGGAGCTGCCTTGGCGGGCTGCGCGCTGGTCTGGGCGAAAGTGGGAGAGGAAAGCAGAACGGCGAGCAAGAGCGCGGCGCCGGTGGCAAGAATGGCGGTCTTCATGGTTCATCCCCGTTTGACGACGATGAAGCTTCGATCCGGGTCTGGGCGGATTACGGGTGTAAATTGGGGAGAAGCTGAGGCGAAACATTAAATCGCCGGGGCAGGCTTCCTTCAGTCTTAATGCGCAGCCGCGTTAGCGGGCGGGCATGACCTTGGTCAGTTGCTCCCACAGATGTTCGTCGAACAGGTTGTCAGGCGCGGCCTGTCCGGTGCGGACGACGATCAGTTTGCGGCTGGGAACGACGTAGAGTTTGCGATCCTGCGCGCCGAGGGCCGCGACCATGTCGGTCGGGCCTGAGGGGATGAGTTGGCCGGCGCGCTGTTGTCCGTTTGCGGTGATCGTTTCGCTGCCGCCATTGATCCACCAGAGATGGCCGTAGGACGGGTTTGTCGATGTTCGCGCGAACAGCGCATCGAGCTGCGCCTTAGAGATGACGCGTACGCCATTGGCCGAGACGCCGTGATCAAGAACGAGCTGGCCCATGCGGGCGATGTCGCGCGGCGTGGTGACGAGGCCGGTGGGATTTCCGACGCTGGCGAAAGCAGGTGGGCGCTGGCGCCAGGCCGTGTCGTTCATACCTGCGGGGCGGGCGAGCCATTGCTGTGTGAGATCGTCGAGCGACATGGACGATGCGGCTTCGAGCACGGGTTTCATGATCGCGTAGGCGGGCGTGTTGTAGAAGAACGTCGTGCCGGGCGCCGCGTCGTAGGTGAGGTTTTCCTTCAAGCCGGAGTTCATCTCCATCAGGTTGCGGACGATGATGGCGGCTTCCTGCGGTGTGCTGGCGCGTGACCAGCCTGCGCCGATGTAATGCGAGACGGGCTTTTCGATATCGAGCAGGCCCTTGTCGATGGCGACGCCGGCGAGGATCGCGATGAAGCTTTTCTGTTGCGAGGCAACATCTTCCAGCAAGGCGCCGTCGCTGGCCGTGCCGTGGACGAAGGTGTCGCGGAAGGTCTGCGCGTCATCCGGCAAGGGCCAGTATTTCTCGACGATGATGCGGTTGTTTTCGATGATGACGAAGCCGGTGGATTTCTGATTGCCGACCCAGTCCACAACTTCGGACAGGCCCGCGCTCCAGCCCGCCTTGACGGGCTCGATCGTTGCCGGCTCGCCCGAGATCGAACCACCGCCGCCGCAAGCGGCGAGCGCGATGAGGGACAGAGCGGCGAGCCAGCGTTTCATGCGTCAGGCTTCCTTGAGTCCGCCGGGTGAGGCGATGCGGTAGAAGCACGAACGGCGACCTGTGTGGCAGGCGGCGCCGGTCTGGCGCACTTTGAGGAGGACGGCGTCCTGATCGCAGTCGACGCGGATCTCGACGATGTGCTGCTCGTGGCCGGACGTATCGCCTTTGCGCCAGAGGCCTTTGCGCGAGCGCGACCAATAGACGGCGCGGCCGGTGTCGATGGTGAGTTGCAGCGCCTCGGCGTTCATCCAGGCGAGCATCAGGACTTCGCTGGTGTCAGCATCCTGAGCGATGGCGGCGACGAGGCCGTGCTCATCGAACTTCGGGCGAAGCTCGATAGTTTCATCCTGGGCGGAACCGGAAAGGGGCTGGGCATAGGTCATGGGATTTCTTACGCTGGGACGATTGGGACGGGAAGCGCGGAAACATGGCTATCGGACGGTTGATCGCGGGTTCGCTGGCGCTGGCGTTTGGGGCGTGCGCGCAGGCTCCTCCGGCTGAATTGCCGGTGGCATTGGGCGGAGGGTGGATGCTTGATCCGCCCGGATCGCTGGATGCCGGGAAGGTCACATGTCCGCCGGTTGGATGGGATCGGGATGGATTGATCGCGACCAAGGCGGCGAGTTTCGAGATTGCCGATGATGCGAAGCGGCAGGCGTTTGCGAAGGCGATAGCGGCTTGTCTGGCGAGCCCTGATCCTGAGTTGCGGGATGGGGTCGCCTATGAAGCGCTCGCGCACATGCTGCGCGCGAAGCAGCTGAGCGATGAGACGAAACGGGCTGTGCTGGTTGATCTCGTTGCGCGGTTGAATGCGCCGGCAGGGGCGGGGTTCGAGCAGCCGTTCGCGGCGCTGGCGCTTTCGGAAGTGGCGCGGGCGGACCGGATCGAGGCGTTCCTGAGCGAGGATGAGCTGATCAAGCTGCTGGTCGATGCGCAGCACTGGTTCATCAACGTGTCGGACTATCGCGGCTTCTATGAGCGGGAAGGGTGGCGGCATGGCGTTGCGCATGGGGCTGACCTGCTGATGCAGCTGGCGCTCAATCCGCGCATCGATGGGGAGGGGCTGCGCCTGATCGTGTCTGCGGTCGGGGCGCAGGTTGCGCCGAAGGGGCATGCCTATGTGTTCGGCGAGAGCGAGCGGCTGGCGCGGCCGGTTCTGTTCGCGGCTGCGCGCGGGGCGATGGATGAGGCGAAGTGGGCGGAGTGGCTGATGGTGCTGACGCGGGCGCCGGATGGAGTGAAGCCTTTTGGTTCCGAGTGGCTGGCCTGGCGGCATGATGCAGCGGCGTTCCTGCAGGCGCTGTATGTGAACGCGAAGCTGGGGTCTGATGCAGCGGATGACGTGCTGCTGCCCGGGCTGGAGGCGGCGCTGAAGGCGATGCCTTAGGCGCGCGGGCGCGGCCTCGCTGGTGGCGAGTTGGGGTGGATTTTGATTTTGAGCGCGGCTGCCTAGGCGGCCGCGTTTTTGTTTGTGGCGGTGAGTGATTCACCGTTCGTCCCGGCGCAAGCCGGGATCCAGAGCTGCATGAGCAGGCCTTTTACGCGCAGCACCCTTGATGCTCTGGGTCCCGACTTTCGTCGGGATGAGCGGAGTGAGGGTGGTGCGGGATTGATGGAGCACGCGGGTTGCGCAGCTCTGATCTGGGCAATGACTGTCATCCCGGCCGTAGCGAAGCGGAGAGCCGGGAACCATTGCGAGGTGCGTCCCACCGGATGAATGGGTCCCGGATAGCGCTTCGCGCTTCCGGGATGACAAGCCGGGGTGGGATGCACGATCAGTGTGTCGCTTGCGGCGACTGATTGGGGTTCCTGTTGCTGGGTGTCGGCCTTCACTCGGGGCAGAGCGGCTTCATCGTCAGGCGTGTGCCAATCACGCTTGGGGTGAAGCTGCTTCATCTGGAATGTTGAGGCGACGTTCAGCACGAGCATCGCAAATGCGCGCAGCACAGCTGTCAGCAAGAGCTGAGGAAGCTGCGGGGTTACCAGCCCAGTTTGCGCGTGTTTGTGCCGTGTCATGGGTTGGATAATAACCCCGGCTCAGGGCCCGGTTGAATCTGGAGGGCGCTATCCCCCATCTTTTTGGGCCAAGGTGCTGGTTTTGCGGGGGAAGTTTTCTGGCCGTCCTGCGAATTCGATAGCGCTCTATCCCTCATTCTCGACATCACGCTTGTGACTCGCCCCCTCCGTCTTGCGCGCAAGAGCGCGCAATCCACCTCCCCCGCGCTTTGCGCGGAGGAGGAAAGAGAGTGGTGCTTGCCTTGTTGACTCCGGACTCCCAAAACGAAAATGCCCGGCGCTTGGCCGGGCATTCTGATCTTCTCGGTGAGTGTCTGTCGCTTACTTGCCCGCGAGGCGCATGAAGCGTTCGCGCAGTTCCTTGTCGGTCTTGAAGACGCCGGTGAACTGGGTGGTGATGGTCGACACGTTCGGGTGGTGGACGCCGCGGGTGGTCATGCACTCGTGCTTCGCGTCGATGAGGACGGCGACGCCGTAAGGCGTGAGCGATTCCTGGATCGCGTTGAGGATCTGCGAGGTCATCGTTTCCTGCGTCTGCAGACGCTTGGCGTAGATTTCGACGACGCGGGCGAGCTTGGAGATGCCGACGACTTTCTCGGTCGGCATGTAGGCGACGCAGGCCTTGCCGAGGAAGGGGGCCATGTGGTGTTCGCAATGGGATTCAACATCGATGTCGCGGAGCATGACGATGTCGTCATAGCCCTTCACGTCGCCGAACGTCTTGGCGAGGTATTCGGCGGGGTCCTGACGGTAACCTTCAAACCATTCCTCATAGGCGTCCACGACGCGGCCGGGGGTGTCGATCAGGCCTTCGCGCTTGGGATCATCGCCGGCCCAGGCGATCAGGGTGCGCACGGCATCCTCGGCTTCATCGCGCGAGGGGCGTTTGAAGGGTTCGGTGTTGGCCGTGGCCTTGCCTTTGATCACGGCGTCCATGGCCGATCCTTTCGTTACAGGGGCGGGAAATCATCAGGATTTCAGCGCCCGGGCATCACGACGCCCTCGTTCGGTCACGCCTGATCCCACATACATTGATTGGGCCAAGCGTGCGTGACACATAGGCGCCTCTCTGGAAAACGCCAGATACCGCGCCTGAAAACCCTTATTGAATATTCCTAACGGAACGAAAAGACCGCCTTATGGACATCCGTCTCCACAATACGCTGACACGCGAAAAGCAGGTCTTTTCGCCGCAAAACCCCCAGCGGGTGACGATGTATGTGTGCGGACCGACGGTTTATTCGTACGCCCATATCGGCAATGCGCGGCCTCCGGTCGCATTCGACGTGCTGTTTCGCCTGCTGCGGCTGAAATATGGGCCCGAGCACGTGGTTTACGCTGCGAACATCACGGATGTGGACGACAAGATCATCGCGGCGGCGGCCGAGAGCGGCAAGCCGATCGCCGAGATAACCGCGCATTTCGAGCGGATTCACCGCGAGGATATCGGCGCGCTGGGCGTGATCGAGCCCACCCTGCGGCCGCATGCGACCGAGCATATCGACGGCATGATCGCCATTATCAGCGAGCTGGTTGCCAAGGGGCATGCCTATCCGGGCAAGGACGGCGTGCTGTTCGATGTGCCGTCGATGGCGGATTACGGGAAGCTGTCGGGGCGCAACCGGGACGAGATGGTGGCCGGGGCGCGGGTAGAGGTGGATGCCGGGAAGAAGGATCCGGCGGACTTCGCACTGTGGAAGGCGGCCAAGCCGGGCGAGCCGAAGGAGGCACGCTGGGATAGCCCGTGGGGCGAGGGCAGGCCGGGCTGGCATATCGAATGCTCGGCCATGGTGAAGGCCGTGCTGGGCGAGACGATCGACATTCATGGCGGCGGGCTCGACCTGATCTTCCCGCACCACGAGAACGAGATCGCGCAGAGCGAGTGCGCCCATGGCGCGCCGATGGCGCGGTATTGGCTGCACAACGGCTTCCTGTCGATGGACTCGGAGAAGATGTCCAAGTCGCTGGGCAATGTGAGGCTGATCCACGACCTGCTGAAGCACTTCGACGGCGAGACGATGCGGTTTGCGCTGATGTCGGCGCATTACCGCCAGCCGCTCGACTGGACGGAGTCGCTGCTCGACCAGAGCAAGGCGACGCTGGACCGGCTGTATAATGCGCTGCGGCGGATGAAGGATGCGGAGGCTGCGGATACGGGCGCACCGGACGGCGTGTTGAACGCGCTGTGCGATGACCTCAACACGCCGCTGGCGCTGGCGGAACTGTCGGCGCTCGTGACCGAGGCGAACAAGGCCGAGCCGCAGGACTGGCCGCGCTTCAAGGGGCTGTTGCTGGCGGCCGGGCAGTTGCTGGGCCTGTTGCAGCGCGATCCGGATGACTGGGCGCGGGGCGACGCGGGCGATGCGGCGCGGATCGACGGGCTGGTTGCCGGTCGTGTGGCGGCGCGCAAGGCGAAGGACTTCGCCGAGGCTGACCGCATCCGCAAGGAGCTGGCGGCCGAAGGCATCGAGATCATGGACGGGCCGGATGGCTCGACCTGGCGCAAGGTATAGCGGGCGCTGGGTTCAGGGCCGCTCGTCTGATCTGTTTATGACACTCGCCGCGGCGCCAACGCCCTTTGACCGGGCGGTGGCGTAGCCTATGCTTGTTGCGCTTGGGGCGGGTCCAGGAAGGGCATGTCATGAGACTGATGTTGGGGATTGCTGCGGCGCTGGCCGTGGCTGCGTGTGCTTCGACCAATCCGATCGAGGGCGGGCCGCGTCCGCCACAGGGGCCGGGGCCGGGCGGGACGGAATTCGGTTTCTGGGATCGTGACGCCGAAGGCGCCGTGGACGCAGACTTTCGCAGCTTCGTGACGCGGGCTTACAGCACGGGCGACGAGATCAAGGCGCGCAAGACGCTTGAGGTCGACGGGTTCAATTGCAGGGATGGCAATCGCCCCGATGGCCGTCCGGTGCCCAAGCTGGAATGTGAGCGCATCTATTCGTTCAATGACGATGTGCATGCCTGGACGGTCGAGTTCTGGCCCAACGAAAGCAGGCCGCGCGCGCATTACTCGCGCACCCACATTCGCGACACGACCAAGTACTACAAGGAAAAGCGGGGGTGACGGGCTGATGAGTTTCTTCCTCGCACCGCATGAGACACCCGGCGTCGGGTTGACCCGCGCCATCCAGGAGCAGGTCGCCAAGCTTTCGGCGGAATGCATTGACGCCACGCAGGATACTTCCGCGTTCGCGCACAAGGCGCGCGTGAGGTGCAAGCGCGTGCGGGCTGCGTTGCGGCTGGCCAGGCCGCTGATGGGGGAGAAGGCTTTCGGCAGGGAGAACCGCTGGTGGCGGGATCAGGCGCGGTTGCTGTCTGACCTGCGCGATGCGGGAGCGAGGCTGGAGGCGCTTGAATCCTTGCGGCCGTTCCTGGCGGCGCGGATCGGATCGGCGATGACGCGCAAGCTGGGCGAGCGGTTCGATCAGGAGCGCCAGGCGGTCGAGGGCGGCGAGGCGGTTAGCTTGTTCATCGAGCGGATGAACAAGCGGAGCGAGACGCTGATACCGAACCTGCCGGCAGGCAGCAGCCGGGACATGATGGACGCGCTGGGCGAAACCTATCGCCTTGGCCGGGTCGCGATGAAGGCTGCGCTGAAGGACGAGGAGCCGGAGCTGCTGCATGAGTGGCGCAAGCAGGCGAAGTATCATGCGTTGCAGGCGCGGCTGATGCGGCTGCAGTTTCCCGATGTGCTGGATCAGCGGGTGGCGGCGGTGCGCGATCTCGCGGGGCTGCTGGGCGAGGTGCAGGACATCGAGGTGGTGGCTGCGGGCGCGAAGGGCTGGAGCGAGGGGCCGAAAGGTTTCTTCGACGTGCTGGAAGCGCGGCGCAGCTCGCTGGTAACGGGCGCGCGGGCTACGGGCGCGGCGCTGTTCGCGGAAAAGCCGAAGGCATGGGCGCGGCAATTGGCGCCGCCGGTGCTGGCGGAGTAGGCGGCGCCTTGATCTCCCACGCGTTCGGGCCGATCTAGGGCGCATGTTCGGCGAGCTTTATCACAACCGGGTTCTGGAGCTGGCGGCGGATATTCCGCATGTCGGCCAGCTGGAAGGCGCGCAGGGGTCTTCGCTGAAGGTCTCGCGCGTGTGCGGGTCGACCGTGCAGGTGGATGTCCAGCTTGACGCAGATGGGCGGATCGCGGCGATCGCGGTTGATCCCAAGGCATGCGCGCTGGGGCAGGCGGCGACGTCGATACTGGCGCGGCATGCGATCGGGCGTTCGCTGGATGAAATCATCGCGGCGCGCGATGCGCTGAAGGCGATGCTGAAGGATGGCGCGGAGCCGCCCTCGGGTGAGTTCTGGGAGCTACGCCATCTGCAGCCCGTGCGCGAATACCCGCCGCGGCACACGTCCACCTTGCTGGCGTTCGAGGCCGCGGTTGAGGCGATGGAAAAGGCGCTGGCGAAGCGCGCGGGTTAGCGCGGCCAGATCAGCGCGGAATGTCTTCCGATTGATAGACAGAGAAGACGTGGCCGTCAGGGTCGGCGAGGTCGGCGGACCAGCCGCCGGGGGCTGCGCTGAGCGGGGTGACGATGGTTACGCCCTTTTTTGCGAGGCCGCTCACGATGGCGTCGACACCTCCGTCGGCCAGCGTGAAGACGATGATGGGCGACTGGCCGGGCCTGGCTTCAGGGTTCGCGAAGAAGATGAGGTCGATGTTGCTGGCAGTGTGGGCGATCAGGAAATCGCCGCCGTGTTCGGGGCCGTCGCCGGGCACGCGATCGACCGCGAGGCCGAGCGTGTCGCGGTAGAAGGCTTCGGTGCGGTCGATGTCCGACACGTAATAGACGATGTTTCCGATGGCGTATTTGGCAAGCATGAGGGTCTCCTTTGTTCTTACCCGCGTGTCTGTTGCCGCGGGGCGGAGATTTGTGAGCAGCTGACCACAAAAAGATGACCGTCAGGGTCGTGGCTGGCGAGGAAAGCGTCTTTGCGCCGGGCCGGGCCGAGCAGGGCGCGGCGTATGCGGCCGAAGGCGAAGGGGCCGGTAGGGTCGGCGTCTGGCGTTGGCGCGGTTTCGAGAGCGCGCTTGAGTTGCGAGATGCGTTGGCGGAGGGCGTCGTCGGAAAGGTTCAGGAGCCAGCCGATTTCCTGGCGGGTGTGACCGCTGAGAGCGAGGAGAGCGGTGATGCGCAAGGCGGGGGAGAGGTGGGCGATGGCGACAGCCCCCTCCGTCTCGCCGCTTCGTGGCGATCCACCTCCCTCGTGCTCCGCACGAGGGAGGAAAGTTCCTTCCCAGTTGCTTTCGCGGTGGCGGCGGCGGGCGCTGGTGCGGGCGTCGAAGGCGGCGCGGTTGCGGATGACGCCGGCCAGCCAGCGGCGCGTTTCGGGTGCGGCGAGGTCTGTGCGGCCGGATTCGAGGGCGGCGAGCAGGGCGGTCTGCACGAGATCATCGGCCTCGTCCGGTCGGCGCGAGGCGCGGCGGGCGAGTGCGTGAAGGTCTGCGAAGGCGCGCGAACGAGGCATTCCGGGATGTTAGCCCGAATGAAGCCGGGGTCGAAGAGGGCTCGCGTAACGATAGGCTAACACCTGTGGTGTTCGCTGTTGGCCGCAGCGGACTATGCGGCATGGCGAACGCCGGAGAGGCAATCGACAGCAGGTTTGCAGGGCTTCAACAGCGCATCACGATGGGGGCGCTGGTGCTGTGCATGGTCTATATCGTTGGCGTGATGCTGTGGGCGTCGCCCGTCTCGTTCGATAAGCTCGACCATCCTTACATCCATATGGCGCTCGCCGAGAAGATGGCGCGTGGCCATTTCAGCGTGAACCTGGGTGAAGTGGCGAACCCTTCATCGACGTTCCGTCGGGCAGCATCATGCAGGCCGGATAGATACTTGACTTAATCAAGTATTGGCGCGAGCTTGGCTCATGCCAGCGCCAACACAATCGCAAATCGCCTCCATTCGCCGGTTCAACCGTTTCTACACGCGCGAGGTTGGCGTGTTGCGGAAGAACTTCCTGGACACCCCATGGTCGCTGGCCGAGATGCGGGTGCTGTTCGAGATTGCCAATGGCGCGGACGTGACGGCGAGCGATATCGGCAAGGCGCTGGATCTCGACGCGGCGTATCTGAGCCGGATGTTGCAGAAGTTCGAGAAGGACGGGCTCGTGTCGCGCACGCGATCCAAAGCGGATGCGCGTGTGAGTTTTCTCGGGCTGTCAGCCAGGGGAAAGAAGCAGTTCGCGGCGGCAAATGAGCGGCAGGTGGCGCAGACGAAAGGCATGCTCGCGAAGCTGAAGCCGGGAGAGCGGCAAAGGCTGGTGGCGGCCATGCACGAGATCGAGGCCTTGCTGGGCGAGCCTGTTGCGCGGGAGCGCAAGTATGTGCTGCGCGATCCGGGGCCGGGCGATCTTGGCTGGATGGTGGAGCGGCATGGCGTGCTCTACGGCGAGGAATATGGCTGGCGCGGGCCGTTCGAGGGGATGTGCGCGGGCATTGTTTCGGACTTCGCGAAGAATTTCGATCCGAAATTGGAGAAGTGCTGGATCGCGGAGGTGGATGGCGTGCGCGCGGGAAGCGTCATGCTGGTGAAGGATGACCCGAGCGCGAAGAAGGCGGACGTCGCGCGGATACGCTTGCTGCTGCTGGAGCCGTTTGCGCGTGGGATCGGGCTGGGGCGCGGGCTGGTGGAGGCGTGTGTCGAATTTTCGAGGGCGAAGGGATACCGGCGCGTGACGCTGTGGACGCACAAGGAGCTGACGGCGGCGCGGGCGATCTATGCGAAGCTGGGCTTCGTGAAGACGGGCGAGGAAAGCCACGATGACTGGCACGGCAAGGCGACGAGCGAGTTCTGGGACTTGACGCTGTAAGACAGCTTTCCGGGCGCGGGATATTCGCTAGGTTGGTCGCATGAGACAGGTTGCGATCACGAGTTTCATGGTGCTGGTGCTGGCGCTGGCTGGCGCGGCGCAGGCACAGACGCCGGGCGGAACATTCGCCGGCCTTGTCGGGTCGTGCTGGGTGGCGGACGTCGATCTCGGCGTAACGGACACGCACTGTTTTTCCGCTGCGGCGACGGGCAAGGCGGTGATGGACATTCACAAGGTCAGGGATCGTTCCGGCGCCGTTACCTATGAGGGCGTGACGACGTATCGGACCGAGGGCGCCAGCGCGATCCGGTACGACTATCTGAACTCGGCGGGCGACCTGCTGTCCGGCTATGCGCGGCGGGAGGGGGACAGGCTGGTGTTCTCCGAAGCGCCGGGCGGCGCTGCGGCGACGGTCTGGTATCTGGGGCCGTCCGCCTATGAGGTGGGCACGAGCTCTGCGACGGCGACGAAGCGCAAGTTCGTGAAGGCGGGGGCGGCCGGCGGATCGGGGCTCTAGGGCAGCTGGATCAGGTCGCGGGTGTGATTTTCAGTTCGCTGCTCTCGTCCGCCGGGATGTCGAGGATCAGCTTTTCATCGGCGGTCTTGATGTCGCCATTGCCTTCCTCGATCCACGAGCGGCTGACTTTCAGGACGACGCGCGTGGGAGATTCCTCGACAACTTCCCAGCTGTTGAAGTCGCCGATCATGAAGATGCGGGTCCAGCCCTCCGGCGGGGTGAACAGGGCGAGGTAGGTGTTGAGGCCATTGATCGCGGGATCGCCGCCTGCGGTGGAGAACAGCTTCACGTCGGCGTCCTTGACGAAATGCACGTCGGTCACGGAGGCGGCGTTGATGAGGCCCTCGTCGGACGCGGCGGCGACAGTGCGTGACGGGCCGGAGGGTTGGGCGGGCGTTGTGACTGGAGCGGCCGCCGGAGTTTCGGCGGGCGCTGGGGCAGGCTCGGCCGGCGTTTCAGCTTGCGGTGAGCAGGCGGCGAGCGCGAGCGCCGCCACTGCAAATACGTTCTTCATGGTTGATCCCCAGCCTGTATTCGCACTTTTTAGGCGTGTTGGCGGCTGGAACAAGCGGAGTTTCGGCAAGCCATGCCGGATCGGTCTGGTTTGATCCGGCGACCTTTCGGGGCTATAGGCGCGGCATGGCTCAGGCCCCCGCATACAAGCCGGTGATCGGCGCCCTGTTGAAGGGCTACAAGATGACGCTGTCGCCGGCGTTCGTCGCGATGGGCGTGCGCTGCCGGCATGAGCCGTCCTGCGCGGAATACTGCGCGGAATGCGTATCGAAGCATGGCGCCTGGGCAGGGGCGTGGATGGGTCTGGCGCGGTTTTCCCGCTGCCGCCCCGGAGGATCGCACGGGTGGGACCCGGCGCCGACCCTAACTAGCACCGGCGCGCGGTGGTTCGCGCCCTGGCGCTATGGCGTCTGGAGCGTGGACCGGTCCGAAACCGCCCGCCCTTAAGTTCCGAGGACCGTCTGAAAATCAAAACTGGACGGCGGGTTCAAAGACCCGGCGAAGTGCTTTATCCGTCCGCGGAACACGAAAGACGAGACAATGATCAACGTATCCTTTCCCGATGGCTCCAAGCGGGAATACCCGGATGGGTCGAGCCCGATGTCGATCGCGGAAGCCATCTCCAAGTCGCTGGCAAAGCGGTCGGTGATCGCCAAGGTGAATGGCGAGCTCTACGACATGAAGCGGCCGCTTGATGGCGATGTTTCGCTGGAGCTGCTGGACATCAACGCGAAGGACTCGCTGGAGCTGCTGCGCCACGACGCCAGCCACGTGATGGCGCAGGCGGTTCAGGAGCTTTTCCCCGGCACGCAGGTGACGATCGGCCCGGTCGTCGAGGACGGGTTCTATTACGACTTCGCGCGCAAGGAGCCGTTCTCGACGGAGGACTTCGCCAGGATCGAAGCCAAGATGAAGGAGATCGTCGATCGCGATCTTCCCATCAACCGCGAAGTCTGGAGCAAGGACGACGCGATCGCGCACTTCAAGAAGATCGGCGAGGACTACAAGGCGCAGATCATCGACGACATCATCCCGCCGGGTGAGGCGATCACGCTGTACGCCCATGGCGATCAGTGGAGCGACCTGTGCCGCGGGCCTCACCTGCCATCGACGGGCAAGCTGCCGAAAGCGTTCAAGCTGATGAAGGTCGCAGGCGCCTATTGGCGCGGCGATCACCGCAACGAAATGCTGCAGCGGATCTACGGCACGGCATGGGCCAACGAGAAGGATCTAGCCGCCCACCTCGTGCGTCTTGAGGAAGCCGAGAAACGCGACCACCGGAAGGTGGGCCGCGAGCTCGATCTCTTCCACATGCAGGAAGAGGGCAAGGGGATGGTGTTCTGGCATCCCAAGGGCCTGACGCTGTGGCGGACGGTCGAGAACTATGTACGGCGCAGGCTGGATGCGGCTGACTATATCGAAGTGCGCACGCCGCAGGTTCTGGATCGCAAGTTCTGGGAACAGTCGGGACACTGGGAGAAGTATCGCGACAACATGTTCGTTGCCGAGACGGCGGAAGACGAGGTGCTGTCGCTGAAGCCGATGAACTGCCCGGGCCATGTGCAGATCTTCAAGCAGGGGCAGAAATCCTATCGCGACCTGCCTATGCGGATGGCGGAATTCGGCGCGTGCCACCGCTACGAGCCTTCGGGCGCGCTGCATGGCCTGATGCGCGTGCGCGCGTTCACGCAGGACGATGCACACATCTTCTGCCGCGAGGACCAGATCGAGAGCGAGACGGAGCGCTTCATCAAGCTCGCCTATTCGATCCACCAGGACTTCGGACTGGTCACGGACCACGTGAACCTTGCGACGCGGCCTGAGTTGCGCGCCGGGAGCGACGAGTTCTGGGACAAGGCGGAAACGCAGATGATGTCGGCCGCGCGTGCGGCAGGCGTCGAGCCGGTGATCGCGGAGGGCGATGGCGCGTTCTATGCGCCGAAGCTCGACTTCGTCATCAAGGATGCGATTGGCCGCGAGTGGACGATCGGCACAATCCAGCTGGATTACGTTCTGCCCGATCGTCTCGACGCTGAGTATGTGGGCGAGGATGGCGGCAAGCATCGTCCTGTGATGCTGCACCGTGCGATCCTTGGTTCGCTGGAGCGGTTCATCGGCGTGCTGATAGAGCACTATGCCGGTGCGTTCCCGATGTGGCTGTCGCCTGTGCAGGTGGTGGTTGCTTCGATCTCGGAGGGCGCCAACGCATATGCGGAACAAGCGGCGGAAGAGTTGCGGGCGGCAGGGCTGCGCGTGGCGACGGATCTTCGCAACGAGAAGATCAACTACAAGGTGCGGGAACATTCGCTGCAGAAAGTTCCGGTAATAGCGGTGGTCGGCGCGAAGGAAGCGGAAGAGCGCAAGCTGGCGCTACGCCGCTTTGGTTCGCAGGCCAATGAGGTCGTTCTGCTCGACGACGCGAAGGTGTTCCTCGCCGACGAGTCGCTGCCGCCGGATATCAAGCGCGCAAAGGCGAGCGTGTGACCGCAACCAGCCACATCGAGGATCAGGCGCGCGTGTTGGGCGTGCGCCTGAGGCTTGGACTGGTTGATCTTGCCGCCATCCAGCAGTGGGCGATCCACGCGACGGCGGAGGACAAGGGGAAGCATCCCGATCTCGGCGATCTCTGCCTGGCGACCAATGCCGGTGAGCGGATCACGTTGCGATTGCTGTCGGGCGTGGGCGGCGCGCCGACGGGGCTCGACGCCATGCGGGCTTTTGGAACGTTGCGGGTGGATGACCAGACGCAGGAGGAGTTGAGCCGCCTGATGCATGCGGTTCATCCGGTGCTTCAGGAGATCGAGAGCGCGGGAGGCGAGATACCCGAAGCGCTGAAGCCCGCGATGATGCTGGCGGCGGACTTCCATGAAGCGCGTCAGCGTGGCGAAATGGCGATCGCCGCTGTCGAAGCCGAGGCGCGCGATATTCTGCATGCGGTGAAGGAGTTCGCCGCCGAGTTGCCGCAGGAAAAAGTGAAGGCGCCGGAAGCCGTGGCGGCGAGCAGGGTTTCCGCCATCGTGGTCAGCTTCAACACGGGCGAAGTGCTGTTCGATTGCCTTGATGCACTTCACCGTGATCCGGCGGTGAACGAGATCGTGCTCGTGAACAATGGCAACCCGGTCGATACGCTGGAGCGGATCGATGATGCCTATGGCCGGTCTGACCGGGTGAAGATCATTGGCGGCGGCGTGAACCGTGGCTTTGCGGCAGGCGTGAATTTCGGCGCCGCGAAAGCGGAAGGCCACTGGCTGCTGGTGATCAATCCCGATGCGGTGTTGCAACCGGGCTCAGTTCAAGCGCTCGGAGCGGCGCTTGCGGGGGCGGCTGATCCGGCGATTGCGGGCGGCAAGATCTATGGGGCCGATGGCAAGGAACAGCGCGGCGGGCGCAGGCGGCGGCTGACCATGCGCTCAGCGGCGGCGACGTTTCTGGGCATGGGGTGGCTGAAATCCGTGAACCCCGGCTTTGTGAACATCAACCGAAATGAAGAGCCGGAGCCTGAAGGTCCGGCGCCGATGGATGCCGTCAGCGGGGCGCTGATGTTCATCTCGCGCAGCAGCTTTGCGCGGCTGGGTGGGTTTGACGAAGGGTACTTCCTTCATGTCGAGGACCTCGACCTGTGCCGTCGTGCCGAGGCGGAAGGCGGGGCTGTGATCTACACGCCGCTGGCGTCGGCTCTGCACCACGGCGCGACGAGCGATGTGCCGGCGCTGGAAGTCGAGAAGCACAAGGGCGCGGGGCTGAACCGCTATTTCCGCAAGTTCGCGGAAACGCCGGTCGAGAAGCTGGCGGCGCGCGTGCTTGGCCCGGTGATCGGGCTGCTGCTGTCGATGCGCGCGCGGTTGTCGAAGCGTTAGCGGTCGAGTTTCTTACCGATCAAGTTCCGGCGCGTCTTCTTCCTCGCTCGACGGGCGCAGGTCTGGCGTGGTTTCGCCGGACGGGCAGCCGCCCGGTTCGACCACGGCGGCAACCAGCACAGACGGATCGCCGTTGGAATAGTTGAACGCATAGCGCCGTGCGAGGCGGATGCAGCGGTCGGCGGCGGCGGCGGCTTCGACGAGTTCGCCCAGCGCTTTCTTGCCTCGCTTGTCGCCGACATTGATCAGCCAGGCCGGTCGGTTGTCTTCGGCGATCGAGGGTATTTCCGTGGTCGTGTCCGGCGGCAGCGTGATCTTGTTGCCGAGTTCGAAGACGAGGCTGGGCTCGGCGAACGAGATGGCGCGAATGATCTTTGGTGCGCGGCCCTCGCAGCCTGAGGCACGCCATTGCTGCGAGCCTTCGGGAAGGGCGCAGATTTCCTTGAGCGCGGACAGCGAAGCGTTGGTGGAGAGCATCCACGACTGGTTCGGCAGGACGACAGCGCGGTACCCGATGCCGCCGATGGCCGAACAGGCGACGAGGCCCGCCATCAGGCCTATCGGGCTTTTCCTGACCAGCGCGTAGATCGTGCCGCCGGCGGCGGCGAGGATGAGGATGGTGGGCCACAGGCCGAGCCCGGTGGAATCCCATGCCTGCGTCCATGTCGCGGCGACGCGGTCTGCCAGCACGCCAAAGTCGCTGGCGGCGTCGGCACGGATCGCACTTAGCGCCCATGGCGATGCCGCGAGCGCGAGGACAGCGGTGACAAAGCCGAACAGCGCGATGGAGACCCAGCGGCCCTGCTTCCAGTCGTTCGTGGAAAACCAGCGGTCGGCAGCCGCGCCGGCCATCAGGGCGAGGGCGGGGTACATCGGCAGCGTGTAGTGGACGAGCTTGGTCGGCGCGATCTCGAACACGATCCAGGAGGGCACGACCCAGCAGGCGACGAAGCGCCAGGCCATCGCTTCGCGTTCTTCCCAAGCTTGCGCGGTTGCTGTGCGGGTTGTCTCCGGCCCCGTGGCGGTCTTGCGCGGCCAGAGCTTGGTGACGGCGAGCCAGATGCCGGGGATCAGGAGGAGGGTGCCGGGCCAGAAGAGGATGGGCAGGGCGGCGGTGTGCATGCCGGGTGGACCGGCGTGTCCTTCGGCGGCGTCGACCAGCTTCTGCCCGAGATCGACGCGGACGGCTTCATCGAGGAAGTCGCCCTGCGTCGCAACCTGGACGGCGATGTACCAGGGGATGGTCATGACGCAGAAGAGGCTGAGGCCGACCCAGTAGAGCAGCGGCTTGGCCCATTCGTACTTGCGCTCCCACAGGAAGAGCGCGGCGATGGTGGAGAAGCAGACCAGCGGGGCGATGGGCCCCTTCAGCAGGACGCCGAGCGAGAGGCATACCCAGAACAGGACGCCGTGCCACTTGCCGCCTCGTCCCGCGCGGATGTGGGCGAGGGCGCCCATGCCAAGGACGAGGATGCCGCATTGGGCCGCGTCGGTCTTGGCGATGTTGGCTTCAGTGGTGAGCAGAAGCGTGGTGCCGATCAGCAGCGCGCCGATGAAGGCCGCGCGCCGGCTGAACAGGGCGCCGCCCGCCCATAGTGTTCCGATCGCGGCGAGGATCGCGCCGAGCATGGAGGGGAGGCGGTATTCGGCGATATTGCGTTCGCCCGGACCGGACGTTGCCGAGACGGCGACCGACTGGAACCAGTGAATGGCGACGGGTTTCTTGTTCCGCAATTCGTCGTGGTAGCGGATCACGACATAGTCGCCGCTTTCCATCATTTCGGACGACGCTTCGGCGAAACGGCCTTCGTCTCGGTCGAGCGTCGGCAGGGCGAACAGGCCCGGCAGGGCGAGCAGGAACACCAGACCAGCCAGAATGGCGTAGGCCCAGCGGCTTTCGATCAATCGGTCGAACGAGGCCATCACGCTTGGAAAAACCCTTGGTGAACCGCTGGGGAACTGGCTAGACGCCCGGCCGATTCGAAGGTTCCACGGCCGGAACGGCGCGACCATACCGGCTCTTTTTCCGGGCGTCGCCGGGTTTTGTTCTCCTGCGGCGCGAAGCCTCTTAAGGGCGTGATCCCGCCGCTACATACCGGCCCTCGCAACCTTGGCGCTTGGCGGCTATAGGACATTCCATGGACGCTAGGGTTCAAACGGAACGAATGATGGCCTCTGCCGAGGGACGCCCCGAATTCAGCGTCGTGTCGCCCGTGCGCAACGAGGCGGAAAACGTCGAACAGCTGGTGCGCGAGATTGCGCAGTCACTGGGCGGCAGGGCGTTCGAGATCATCTTTGTCGATGATTCCTCGCAGGATGACACGCGCGCAAGGTTGTTTGCGCTGAAGGAGAAGATCCCGAATCTGCGGGTGATCGGGCATCGCAAGAATGCCGGGCAGAGCCGTGCCGTGCGCACGGGCGTGCTGGCGGCGCGGTCCGATATCGTCCTGACGCTGGATGGCGACGGGCAGAACGATCCGGCGGACCTTCCGGCGCTGCTGAGCCAGTTGAACCGCGCTGGCGCGCCGGGCGATCTGGCGCTGGTGCAGGGACGCCGGGACAAGCGGATCGACTCAGGCTGGAAGAAGTTCGGCTCGCGGTTCGCCAACAATGTCCGGCGTTCGATCCTGAAGGACAGCAACACCGATTCTGGCTGCGGGATGCGGGCGTTCAAGCGTGACGCCTACCTGCAGCTTCCGTATTTCGACCACATGCACCGCTACCTGCCGGCCCTGATGCAATCCGAGGGATTCATGGTCGAGGAACGGGCAGTGGGGCATCGGGCGCGCCAGCACGGGCAGTCGAACTATACCAATTTCGGCAGGCTGGCGGATGCTGTTTCCGACATGCGGGGCGTGATGTGGCTGCGCAAACGGCGGCGTTCACCCGGCGGAACCGACGAAATCTAGGTTAGGCGGGGTCTCTCTGATCGCTGGAGAGGACGAGGGCGGAGGGCTTTCAATGGGCCTGGTTTTTGGGTACCGCTCTTGGTGTCGAAGCGATG
>Ga0116176_10001430_pt1 | contig 18823 bp, 12 predicted proteins | sample AD_STIC08_MetaG_FD_89803 | JGI IMG/M metagenome (GOLD analysis project Ga0116176, IMG submission 89803) | Active sludge microbial communities of municipal wastewater-treating anaerobic digesters from USA - AD_STIC08_MetaG | ecosystem: Engineered > Bioreactor > Anaerobic > Digestate | place: USA...
ACCCAGAGGCGATCCTGCCCCCAGGCCGAAACATCGTTGAAGCGGAAGCCTGGAACGCCCCATAACCCGAGTGATGTCAGCTCAACCCGATTGGCTTCGGCCTGCGCGCGCCATGCATCGTCGCCAATCAGCGACCGGGCCGACTGCCAGCTCAGTCCTGTGGCCTCCACAATGCGGCGCATGCCGCCATCGCTTCCCGCATCAATCCCCTGGGACCACACGCCCCTCATGAAAGCGAGGCAGTACTCGTAGCCACGCCCCTGCTCGATAGCCCACGGCAGCAGCGAGTATCCGCGCTCGACCGGACGGCCGACAGGGTCCGCCACACGACCAAACGGGACACCAGCACGTCGCGCCTCACGCGCAGCATCCAGTATGATGTAGTTGCGCTTGGCAGCCGGCACCGGCAGTCCACGCATCACCATGGGCAGCACGAACCGCAGCTTCAACTCCAGCCCATAAGCATCAGCGAGCGCCCTGACCCGCTCGGCGGCGATATAGGTGTAGGGACTACGAAACGACAGATAGTAGTGAATCTCGCCGGGGCCGATCGGCGCGGCGTCAGTGCGTGGCGAAAGCGGCTGAGCGTAGATCAAATCTAGCGGACCCGGAGCGTGCCGCGCTCCAAGCGCGGTCAGTCTTTCCTCCAGGAAATGCAGCCGATCGATGCCCCAATACCATTCGCCGCCATAGTGCAGCATGCCACCCAGATAGTGCCCGAGCTTGTGGCGCAAGGCATCACCCTCACGCCTCGCCGCGGTGGCGTCATCACGGCCGTCCGGCATCGTCGCGCCTGTCCAGAGCGCTTCACTCACGCGAGCGAGCCCCTCTGCAGGATATGCACCCTTGAGGCAAGCCGCCGCCGCAGATTCCGCCAGCGCAATACGCGAAGCATCCAGCGTGATTGCTCCGCGGACAAAACTCAAACCTGCCTTCTGCGCCAACAGTTCCGCGTCGATGCGTGACCATGCCTCAAGACTGGCGCGTTCAGGCGCTGCCCAGTCCTCTGGCGCGGAAACGAGATGGCATCGCAGGTCGATCTCGTAGCGCGCCGCCAGAAGTGGCAGCGCCTGAGCCACTAGCCAGGAATACGGATCATCCACCTGGTGGAAGTAATCAATGCGATGAGGCGCGCCAGAAGCGCGTCGCCGCCTCTCTTCACGCGCGCGCCGTGAGTGCAGGCGCGCCTCGCCTGTGATAACTTCGGCTGCGCGGGACACGAGGACGGTACGAAGCGACATGATCAGTGCTGCACGGCGCGTTGTTCGCGTAGTGACATGGCGAGAAACACCAGCGCGAGAACCGTCGCCACGGGGCTGCCGAAATGCTCGGGCGGGTGATGCCCGCTTCCGGCGCCTTTGAGCAGCCAGGCGTCAACCGACATCAATCCACGCGCCGCCGCAACAACCAGCAAGCCAAGAGGCACAAGGGTGCGGTAGCGAAGACCGACAAGGAAAAGCAGCGCTCCTAGCGGAATCTGCAGCGCCCCCATCCAGGCGAACACACGGACAATTGTCTCGGCATCGCCCGAGAGATCGAGACCCGCTATGACGCCCGCTCCCCCGTCCGGGAGAAAGTAGTGAATGCACCCCGGGACGAATTCGAGCGCGCCGGCGAGCATCAGGAACCAGGCCGATACAATGGCTCCGCGATACTGAGCGTTCGTGCTGGGAGGAAGCAGCGCCATCGTCACATCCTCCTCATAGACAGCGAGTCGCCAACCAGCTTACCGTGAACGTCTTCACACTCGGACTGCGCGCCCCGCTAGCCCAACGCGCCCCGTGGATGACGTTTTGAGGCTTTCACAAGCGACGACTTATATTGGCACACGTACTGCCATTTCATTGAGCCGTCAATCTTCGAGAGCCTCTCGATCGCACCGCGAGCGAGAGACAGAACCGCATCAGGGATGCGGCATCTCACCAGCGAACACCAATGCGAATGTCGACTGTCGCATCTCAGCGCTCACCGCTACTTTCCAAATTCTGCGAGGCCCCGGAGACTCGCCCGCGCAAGCGGGCCGCAATCGCGCCTCAGGAAGGAATCTCTGTCCCAAAACCACTGACAGCTGGGCTCAAATCAGAGTCTCAACGGCCAGAGGGCCGGAGACTATTTGTCCCCGGCTGTGTGGACACCGAACGCGCCGCGCGAAGACAGCCGGGGCCAGGCCGCCGGGTGACGGGTGCGGCCTCGCCGCTTTGTCGTCCGTGCCCGCGGATTCGATGATGCGGCGCTCGTCGGCGAGTCGACCCGGCTGTCGCTACGTAAAGGAAGAGCAGTGGCTTCCCCAGACGCCAGCGCGCGTTATGGCCGTCTATAGTTCCCCATCCGAGCGAACTACTGTGATGCAAAAATGCTGCATCTAACCTGAGTTCCAGTAACTGCCATTACGCGCCCAATTGACCGCATATCTGCGTCATGACGGAACTGTGAAACCTCTTTCCACTGCGAGGTGGGGTCAGTTTCAAGATCTTCGCAGGGAGAGACAAGAGGCAATTTCCTTTACGGAGTTCACCGTGACTCGCCCGAAACTGAAGCACGCGCTTCTTAGCACGACGTTGCTCGGCCTACTTGTATCGCCAGTCCTTCTCGCCGCTCCCGCACTAGCCCAGACCGCGCAAGCGGAAGATGACGACGTCGTTGTCGTCACGGGTACGCGCATCGCCCGCGAAGGCTTGGTATCCTCCAGCCCGATCACGACAATCAACGCGGAAGAACTCGCCCTTACTCAACCCGTGGACGTTGAAACTGTCCTTCGCTCGATGCCGCAATTCTCGCCCGGCAACGGCGGACAGGTGAACAACGGCTCGTCGGGCACCTCTACGCTTGACCTCCGCGGCCTCACGACCCCGCGCACACTCCCGCTCATCGACGGCAAACGCATGGTCGGTTTCGACCCGAACGGCCTGTTCGATGTGACGGCTGTTCCGCTTTCGCTGCTTGAACGGGTAGATGTGGTCACAGGCGGCGCCTCGGCCGTGTACGGTTCGGACGCCGTCGCCGGCGTTGTGAACTTCATTCTCAACGACGAATTCAAGGGGGCCCAGCTCGACACGACCTACTCCATCACTGATCACGGCGATGGCGAGACGGTGAATGTTCAGGGCACGATCGGCGCCGGGTTTGACGATGGCCGCGGCAACGTGGTCCTCTCCGTCGGCTACGCCAACAAGGAAGCGGTATACCAGACGCGCGCTCCGGGCTCTTCCACACCGGGCGCTTCGTCGACCACGAACCCGTCCGCGATTGACTCGGCCACAGGCGGCCGGACGCAGTTTAGCCCGACGGGTCAACTTGTGCCCTTCTACCAGGGCTTCAACTTCAACCCGCAGAACCTGTACCAGACGCCGCAGACGCGCTGGCAGGCGCTCGCGCTCGCCAAGTACGATATCAACGAGTACGTCGAAGCCTATTCGCGCTTCATCTACTCGGCTTCAACTTCGGCGCCACAGCTCGCCTCCTCCGGCACGTTCGGCTTCTCGTTTGAAGTGCCCCTGACCAACCCCTTCCTTACATCGCAGGCCTCCGCATACCTCGCAGCCAACAACCCCGTGGCCGCCTGTTCGGTCGCCTCGCTTGGCAACTGCGTGGATGTCGGCATCCGCTGGCGCGCCGTGCCGGTTGGTCCGCGGCAGTACGTGTTCCAGTACGACACCATCCAGAGCCTGGTTGGCTTCCGTGGCGATTTCATGGGCTGGAACTGGGACATCGCGGGCGCGCATGGCGAAACCAGCCTGCAACGTCAGCAGAACAACGACATCGACGCCGGCAAGTTCCAGCAAGCGCTTTTCGCGACCAGCACAACTGCCTGCTCTGATCCGTCGAACCTCTGCTCGCCGATCAACATCTTCAACCCGGCAGTGTCGGTCACGGCCGCCGCAGCGCAGTTCGTTTCGCTGAACCTCCAGGTGCAGTCGCTCACGACCCAAGACTACGTCACGGCAACCGTGAACCGTGATCTCGACGGTGTCGTGTCGCCGTTTGCCAAGAGCCCGGTTGCCGTGTCGTTCGGCGCCGAATACCGCGATGAGTCGTCCGACTACCGTCCGGACGCTGCCTCGCAGTCGGGCGTTTCGCCCGGCTTCGGCCAGACGCTGCCCACCAAGGGTCGCTACGACGTGATGGAATACTTCGGCGAGGCGATCATCCCCGTCGTCGAAGACATGGCCTTTGCCAAGGCCATCAACGTCGAGCTCGGCTACCGCACGTCCGACTACTCTTCGTCGGGATCGGTCGAGAGCTACAAGTTCGGCGCTGACTGGGCCCTGACCGACAGCGTCCGCTTCCGCGGCATGTTCCAGCGCGCAGTGCGTGCTGCGAATATCGGCGAGCTGTACAACCCAGTGACCCCCGGCACCGGTGACCTGCTGGTCGATCCGTGCGCCAATGGAACACCGGGTACCCCGCTTACGGGTTCGCTGCGTGCACTCTGCATCGCAACCGGCGTTCCCACGGGCACGATCAACGCAGGAACCCTGGCCCAGCCCACCTCGGGACAGGTGAACTCGTTCTTCGGCGGCAACCCGAACCTGACGCCGGAAGAAGCCGACACGGTCACCTTCGGCGTCGTGTGGCAGCCGGAGTACTTCCCGGGCCTCGCCGCAACGCTTGACTACTACGACATCCAGGTGGCGAACGCGATTTCGATCCGTCCGAACTTCGACGTCATCGACGGCTGCTACAACATCGCTCGTAACCCGACGATGACGGCCTCCGACGTCGACTGCCAGCTGATCAGGCGTAACACCACGGTCGGCAACATCGAAGGCGACCTGATCTACGGCATCAGCCAGGTCGTCGAGAACATCGGCGAAGTCCACGCGGAAGGCATCGACTACTCCGTCCGCTACGACTTCGATCTCGGAAACTGGGGTGGCCTGGAACTGGCGCTGGACGGCACGCACGTGCTCGATTCAAGCTACGTTCCGGCGCCGGGCGGCGCGACTGTCGACTGCGTTGGCCGTTACGGCAAACAATGCGGCCTGCCTTCGACCGTCTCCGGCTCGACCGGCGGCCCGACCCCCGAGGACCACTTCGTGCAGCGCACAACGTGGACCTACGGAGACTTCGACGCCTCGATCATGTGGCGTTACCTCTCGGGTTCGGAAGTCGACCCGACGCAAGCCGCCACCACGACTGGCGTCTCGGCCTCGATCCCGGACTACAACTACATCGATCTCGCCGGTTCGTGGGACATCACCGACTGGGCGAAGCTGCGCCTCTCCATCACCAACGTGACCGATGAAGAAGCTCCGTTCGTTGAGACCGAGACCGGTTCGACAACCTACAACTCGGGCAACACCTATCCCTCGACCTATGATGTCCTGGGTCGCGTGATCTCGATCGGCGTGACGACAAAGTTCTAGCCGTCGCCATAACCGAAGGTAACTTAGCGGCGGTCCTCTCCCCTCGAGGACCGCCGCAACTTTTTGGGGTAAGCTGATACGGATGGTTGATTTATCAATATTGATCGGACAGGCCGAAGCTGCCGTGAATACCGGCCAGTGGGCGCTTGGCGAAAAGTTGTGGCAGGAGGTGCGCCGCCGCGACCCCACCAACGCCAAGGCTATATTCAGCCTCGGCATACATGCCATGCAGCGCCGCGCCTTTCGCGACGCCTGCACCCTGATAGAAGAGGCGCAAAGACTCTCACCCCAAGACCCCTTCATCCTGCTCACTCTATCCAAGGCCCGCCGCGAAGCTGGCGACACTGACGGTGAAGGTGCCGCCCTCGAACATGCGCTTGCGCTCGACCCGTACTTCCTTCCTGCGCTACTTGCGAAAGCGCAGCGGCTCGAACGGATCGGCCACAACGCTACGGCGGCGCTGTTTTTCCGAAACGCCGTCAAAGTGGCTGGGCCAGAATCTGCGTGGCCCGCGGTTCTTCGCGGCCAGCTTCTAAACGCGCGGAGCGTGTCTCAAGACTTTGCGCGAGTAACTCATGCGCACCTGACAGACGCCATATCTCCGCTCCTGCCGTCGCTGGCTCGCGACCAGGCAGAGCGCTGGCGCGAGGCCGCGTCAATAATGGCGGGAATGACGGAGCCATATCGCCAGCACGCCAACCAGCTCTACGTTCCGCGCCTCCCTGCGATCCCATTCTACCCTCGTGAACTTTTTCCTTGGGCAAGAGAACTGGAGGCCAAGAGCTCGCTTATCCGCGAAGAGCTGCGCGCGGCGCTGGCCGAAGAGAAGAAGGATTTTGAACCCTATATCGCGTTGCGGCCCGGACAGCCGGTGGACCAATGGCGCGATCTCAACAACTCCGCTCGCTGGAGCCATTACGGTCTGTGGCGAAACGGGCAGCCGGACGAAGCCCATCTCAGCCGTTGCCCCACCACACGCAAGGCGCTGGAATCCGTCGATATGGCTTCGATCGCCGGCCTCTGTCCTAACGCGATGTTCTCGGCGCTGGCTCCACATACCGAAATACCGCCGCATACGGGGGAAACAAATGCTCGCCTTGTTGTCCACCTGCCGCTCATCGTGCCCGAAAAATGCACCTATCGGGTCGGGTTTGAGCACCGCACATGGAAGGAAGGCGAGCTGCTGATCTTCGATGACACTATTGAACACACAGCCAGAAACGACAGCGATGAGCTGCGCGTTGTTCTCATTTTCGACGTCTGGAATCCGCTTCTGGCGCCGGAGGAGCGTGAGCTCGTCCGAGCGTTGGCCGCCGCAAGCAGGTCAGGACTGTCGGGATAACTTCCACCGCTGATGCCGGTATCTGGCAGGACGTCCACTCCCGAAGTTCACACGAGATCCGGCCTGAGCGGCGCTTTCGGATTGGAACAGCAGCGGCCCGATCGCGCATGACTGATGTGCTGCTTGACCAGATTGCAACCGCCGTACGCGGCTTTGCCGAATGACCGAAATGCACTTGGAAATGCACAGGCGAGTTCGCCCCTGTGTCCGACCGCTATTCGCCAAAGGCAGCCGGTGAAAGCTGTTGCCGGTAACCAGGTCAGCGATCGCTACACTTCGTAGTTACCTCGTCGTCCATTGTGGCGTCGCAGACCCAAGCTCACACGCTGGCGATCGCCAGGTCATTGCGATATCGCCGACCTGCAACGGTGACCTTAGCCGTCGGGCGTATCCCCACGGGGTTCGTTCCAGATCCTCAACCCAATCCTTGTCTTCGAAAGTCGGACTCCTCGTGTCAGTGTCTTCCTGCGGATGCGCCGCCAGAAGCTCTGCGGTCCTCGCCAAGGACAATCTTGCATCCGCGACAGGCTCATCGCGCTCGCAAGCCAGTAGGGCCCGCAGCACCGCGGCGGCCATGAGGTAGCCCGTCGCGTGATCTAGCGCCTGCACTGGCAATGGCGTCGGCTTGGTCGCGGCGGCCCATGTCATACCAGCCTCGGCGATTCCGCTGCTCATCTGGACGAGACTGTCAAATCCCCGGCGCCCTGCCCACGGTCCAGACCAGCCATACGCGTCGAGGCAAACCTCGATCACATTGGGTGCGATGCTGCGACGCCGTTCTCTGCCGATGTTCAGGCCTTCCAGTGCGCCAGGCCGATATCCGTGCACCAGGACATCCGCTTCGCTAAGTAGCGTCTCAAAGATTTGTCGTGATCCGCTGTCGCGCAAATCAAGCGTCGCACACTTCTTGCCGAGTGTAATATCGGGAACAACATTGGGCTCGTCCCAACCCGGAGGATCAAGCCTCAGCACGGTTGCGCCAAACGCGGCCAGAGTTCGCGTTGCTACGGGACCAGCGAGTACGCGCGTCAGGTCCAGGACACGCATGCCTTCAAGCGGCGCTTCGGAGGTAGCCGGCCGCCGCGTTCGTTGAATGCGACGCTCATCCGTCCAGGCAACAAGTGGTTCGCTGCAGATCGCCATGCCCTGCGGGTGCGCTTTCCACTCTGCGCGACTTCGCATTGCAGCGGCTACACCGCCCGCCTCCACGATTGCCGTTTCAAGATCGTCCCCGGTCCAACGGGCAACCGCTGCAGTAACTGCATCGCGTTCAGGCCGGACACCCAGCGCTTTGCAGGCCGCTGCTCTGTGATGTGGCAGGTTCGTGTGCAGTTTGATCCAGCCATCCTTGGTGCGATAGTCGCCCGCAATCGCGTCCCAAACTGGCGGCAAGCTCCAGTCGACCGGGTCAATCGATCGCGCAAACCAGAGCGACGCGAGGCGTTGGTCAACGACCACAGAAGGTGAGGCTTGTTTGGCGCTTCGCGCTGCGATCAACTCCGCGATCGCACAGCCGACGGCGCCGATAGAATGCACTGCAAGGTCTGACACACGATACCGCGACGCCCATCGGTCGGTTCCATTGGTCTCAAATTCGGAGCCCAGTCGAAGAGACGACTGAATTGCGTGCATTCAACAACTCCTTTCGCATACAGCGTGTCTCATACCGAACCTCACGCCGGCGAGAAATTGAGAAGCAGCTACCTATTGGCGGGCGACCGGCAAGCTTGGGCCATCTCGCGCCGGTCGCTCGGCGGTTCAATAATGACCGCGGCTCGCCAATGACGGGCGTTCGGTGATAGGCGGACAGCAGAATGCTAGCCTAGATGTATGTCGCACGAAGGTGCATGCTCACGCACCGTGAGGCTGGCCTCGGGAATTCTCCGCGGCCTCTCTCGCCAAAGCAAACAAAAGAGCGGTGACGAGGACGTCAGGGCGATGATGCCGAGACCTATTGCCCGGTAGGCGAGGGCGGAGCTTTAGGATTGAAACTCTCCGCCGCCGCTGCTGTTTTCGGAAGGTACTTGTGGATTGCGTCCACCGTCTGCGTTGGAAACGCCAGGATTAGAAAAGCTGAGGCGATAACACCTATCGCTACGCCAATTGCGATCTTCAACATTTGGTCCCCGCAGGCAGAAAAATTCCAGACCCGATCTGTGAACGAAGTGGCTGATGACGGCAAGACCAGCGTCCTGAGAACTGTCAGATTAACTCGGGGAGGTTTCTGCAAGGCTATCGTCAGGCCCGAGGTATTCACGACACCGCCCTGCTCCAGAGGGATTCTGAGCGCGAGCGCAGCGCCGCTGGATCTTGAGCGTGTTGCAGACGGCAGCATGCGTCTCACGGAAAAGCTGCGCCGATGCCCGGCTCTTAAACCCCCACATCTTCCCCTCTCTTCTTCGAGTGTTCAGATGCGAGTTCTCCGCACGGCTGTTGTCATGCAATCGTCCACGCCGATGAGGACCACCGACGCCAAGACGCTGCAGCGCTGCACCGTACGATCGCACTCCGTCAGTGACGATGACTTCCGGCTCGACCTTCTGATTCTTCAACAGCCCCGCAAGAATTGAAGCGCGGCGCCGCATCCCGCCGCTTCTGCACGATCATGTCCATCACCTCCCCTTCGTCATCAACGGCGCGCCAGATCCAAACGCGCTCGCCGGCGATCTTCGGGACCATCTCGTGGCGATGCGAACGCGGCGATGGTGGCAGTTTGCAACAACGAAGGTTGGCTGCGATCTTTGGGCCGAACTTCGCAGTTCAAGCACGGATCGTCTCGTAGCTAACATCGACACCGCGCTGTGCCAGCATCTCTGCTACATCGCGCAAGCTGAGCATGAAGCGGAAGAACCAAACGGCGTGCTGAATGACGGCGACCGTAAAGCGGCGCCGTTTGCAGGAAATTCGTGTCATTGCTAGACCGATCACGAAGTTGTTTCTTTCCTTGGGGTGCGCCGCTTCAAACTATCAGGCATTGCGGCGCAAGCCTTGCCCAATGAAGCAATCCGATAAGCAGAGTCCCAGTGCTCCAATCATCCAGTATGATGCCGACCCATTCTCTAAGGACGCGCGCCATCGCCACGATTGCTGCGGCTCTTCTCGCTGCTCTGGCCTTTCCAACCGCACAGGCGCAGCAAGCCGTCACGCCCAGCATTCCACGAACCAGCGATGGTCGACCTGATCTGCAAGGTTACTGGTCGAGCCGCTGGCTCACACCAGTTGAACGCCCCGCCGGCGTCACGGCGCTGGTTCTGGACAAGGCCCAGGCCGACAAGCTGACGTCGGACATCCGGGAGCGGGCCGACCAGAACAACCCGCTCGATCCGGAGCTGTCGGACCCGGACGCCAAATCACTCGCCATTGTCCGCGGCGAATACCGCAGCTCGCTGGTCATCGATCCGCCCAATGGCAAGCTGCCTTTCACGCCAGCAGGACGGAGCGCAATCGGCAGATACATCGCGGGCCTCGATGGCCCCGAGCAACGCATGACGACCGAGCGTTGCATTGGTGGTGTCGGCTGGGCGCCGCTCCAGATCCGCAGCGCCAACATGATCCGCCGCATTGTGCAGACACCCGCACATGTCGTTGTCCACACGGAAGCCTACGATGATCTCAGGATCATCCAGGTCAATGTTTCGCACCGCCCCGCCGCGGTAACTTCGCCGACCGGCGACTCCGTCGCCGTCTGGGAAGGCGATGTGCTTGTCGTTGAAACCAAGAATATCGACCCAAACTTTTCCACACGCGGCATCGTCACGGTGATGAGCTCCACAGCGAAAATCACCGAACGCTTCGAGCTCGTCGGCCCGGACGAGCTTGTCTACCGCTACACGATCGATGATCCGGCCTACTACACATCACCGTGGACGGCGGAATACGCGATGACCCGCACGAACGAGAAGATGTACGAGTACGCTTGCCATGAAGGTAACTACTCTCTCACCCACATGCTGTCTGGTGCTCGCCTAGAGCAGAGTGAAGCCGCCAAACAGCCCTAGGCGCATCCATCCCGCGCCGTGTCGCCAGCGACCATCACGCGAAAGGCGTCTCTCGCATTTCAGCGCTGACCCCTACGTTCCACATTCCGCGAGGCTCCGGAGACTCGCCCGCGCAAACGGGCCGAAGTCGCGCGCGAAGCGAGCGGCAATCGAGTGTGTGGGAGGAATCTCTGTCGCTAAGTCCCGAACAGCTAGCTGGGCCGAATTCCGTGCCTCAACGGCCAGATGGCCGGAGACTATTTCTCCCTGGCTGTGTGGGCACCACAATGGACGGCAAGCTCAGGCCAGATTCCCTGGTTGCAGGGAATTTTCCCTGCTTTCTCGCCCATTTCTGTGGTGAGCCCACACGCAAGCACCGACAACTTCGCGAGTTTTTCCAGTTTTGCCCCAACTTGGCACCAAAAGGCGCAGGGAATTTTCGACCGCCACGCAGGGAATCTAGAATCGCGTAGCAGCGAATTTTCGCTGGCCCAGCGGGCGCTGCCAGAGCCATGGCTCGGCTATGAAGAAGAGACAGCAGCCACCGCCGGAATCTCCTACCCAGAAAGGCGAAATCGGGTACGCACGCCCACCAACGGAAACACGCTGGAAAGCGGGCCAATCTGGCAACCCACGTGGCCGACGCCCAAAACCCAAAGTCACGCCCACACCGCAGTCCGATGCCAACGAGTCGCCCGCCAAGGTTGGCTATCGAAGGCCTCCCATCCATTCGCGGTGGAAACCAGGCCAGACGGGCAATCCACGAGGACTTCCGCCGCGCGACATACTCCAAGAGGTGCTGATGTCACCGTTTCCAATAAAGATTGGGGCCAAGACAGAAATGGCTCCCGCCCTCGACGTAATGTTGCTGCGCATCAGAACGCGCGCGTTGGCGGGCGATCAGAAAGTCATACGCAGCCTCATCGAGCATTTTGGTAGCGGCGCTTTGACTGAACAATTGATTAGCCGAAGCGGCGACCCAGAGGTGATCAGGCTGGCGAAGCTCGAGCGCGCACGCCCCAAAACCAAGCGAACCAGCGGACGGGGCGACGAAGGCACCTAGCACTTCGGATCGGATGATCTCAACAATGTTGATCTACGAGGGATTTGGATACGAGTACCCAGCCCCGACGTGGACAACGAGCAGTCTGCCAAAGTCTCGCTGAATTCGAATACTCGAACCTAGGTAAGGACGTTGCACGCGAAGCTATCATCAGCGTTTTGTTGGTAGAACCGTTGGTACATAGTTTGACCAAGGCGTCGCGATCCAGCAATGATTTCCGATTAGTCGAAGGCGTGAGTCCGGGTAAAGAAGCGACGGGAGATCATCTCAACTGCGACACTGAATCTATCAACGGCACCGAGGCCCGCGGCCGCGAGGGTAAGCGACGGCGCGAGATCGCAACGTCTAGGGCACTCCAAGCGAGACTTGCGCGTAGCGAGTGCGTCGCGCGGATTTGGTACGGTAGCGCACACGCGCGGTGCTGGAGCCCAAGCAAAGGAACTGTTCCGAATTCGTCGAAGAAGCGTGGCGCGCTCCGAAGAACAGACGTAGTGTTGCAGGTTCTGATCTGGTCGGATCCAAACAAATCAGCCGCAGCTAAGCTAGCCGCCACTTTGGCCAGCGAACGGCAAATCGCGGAGAACCTGAGATTGTCAGTGATCCTGATTGTTGAAGACGAGCCGTTTACGCGTGAGCTTGCCGCGATTTGCATCGACGAGTGGTTGCACCGCACGCTGGTCGCCGATGACATGCAATCAGCCTTGGCAATCGTGCGTTCCGGCGAAAGCATCGATGCCTTGTTCACCGACATCAATCTGAATGGCGCACGGCTCGGCGGCTGCGATTTGGCTCGTGAGGCCATCATCCTGCATCCGGATCTGCGCGTACTTTACACCAGCGGTAACCAGGCGACGGACGAGCTGCGCTCTCTTTTTGTTTCCCGCGCATTTTCTGGGAAAACCCTATACGCCCGATCAACTCCGCATTGGCATCGACGCCTTGCTCGGAACCTGACGCCTATGTCTGTCGTCCAATAGCGGACGAGAACGAGTTCTCGGAACAAAGCCATGAGCAACGACAGCGACCACACGAGCGCCCGGATTGGCGCTTCCGGAGGCGCCGACACCACGGTTCGAAAGCTGGCGGAGGAAGCGTTGCTGAAAGCAGGTGCGCTTCAGAGCGCGATTTTTAACAGCGCCAACTTCTCCAGTATCGCAACCGATGCAAAGGGAGTCATTCAGATCTTCAACGTCGGCGCCGAGCGCATGCTTGGCTATGCGGCGACCGATGTCATGAACAAGATCACGCCGGCTGACATCTCTGATCCGCAGGAGCTGATTGCCCGCGCCAACGCGCTCAGCGTCGAACTTGCAACACCCATCACACCGGGCTTCGAGGCGCTTGTGTTCAAAGCGTCGCGCGGCATCGAGGACATCTACGAGCTGACCTACATCCGCAAAGATGGCAGCCGGTTCCCCGCGGTGGTCTCCGTCACCGCACTGCGCGACGAACAGGATGCGATCATCGGCTATCTGCTGATCGGCACAGACAATACTGCGCGGAAGCTGGCGGAGGAAGCCTTGCTGAAGGCCGGAGCCCTGCAGAACGCGATCTTCAACAGCGCCAACTTCTCCAGCATCGCAACCGACGCCAATGGCGTTATCCAGATATTCAACGTCGGCGCCGAGCGTATGCTCGGCTATAGCGCCGCCGAGGTGATGAACAAGATCACCCCTGCCGACATTTCCGATCCGCAGGAACTGATTGCCCGCGCCAAGTCGCTGAGCGTCGAACTGGCGACCTCGATCACACCAGGATTTGAGGCGCTCGTGTTCAAGGCTTCGCGCGGCATAGAGGACATCTACGAGCTGACCTACATTCGCAAGGATGGCAGCAGGCTCCCTGCCGTGGTGTCCGTCACCGCACTGCGCGACGCCCAGGGAACCATCATCGGCTATCTCCTGATCGGCACCGACAACACCGCTCGAAAGGTGGTTGAAGAAGAACAGAAGAAGCTGGACCAGCGTCTACGCGACCAGCAGTTTTACACGCGCTCGCTGATCGAATCCAACATCGACGCACTCATGACGACCGATCCGTCCGGAATTATCACCGACGTCAACAAGCAGATGGAAGCACTAACTGACTGCACGCGTGACGAGTTGATCGGCGCGCCGTTCAAGAAGTTCTTCACCGACCCGGAGCGCGCCGAAGCGGCGATCAAGCTCGTGCTCAGCGAAAAGAAGATCGCGGACTTCGAGCTGACAGCCCGCGCACGCGATGGAAAGCAGACTGTGGTCTCCTACAACGCGACCACGTTCTATGACCGCGACCGTACCTTGCAGGGCGTCTTCGCCGCCGCGCGCGACGTGACCGAACGCAAGAAGGTCGAAATCGAGCTGAAGCAGGCCAAGGCGGCAGCCGAGAGCGCGAGCCGGACCAAGTCAGACTTCCTGGCGAGCATGAGCCATGAAATCCGGACGCCCATGAATTCGATCATGGGCATCGCCGATCTGCTGGCCAAGACCGAACTGTCCGCCGAACAAGACAAGTACGTGCAGATCTTTCGGCGCGCCGGCGATAATCTGCTCAATCTCATCAACGACATTCTCGATCTGTCGAAGGTCGAAGCCTCACAGCTTGAGCTGGAGCGCACTGGCTTCTCCTTGATCGAGCACGTCGAAATCGTCACGGAGATGGTGGCTGCTCGGGCCCGCGAGAAAGGTCTGATACTGTCCTGTGAAATCGCGCCGAACGTACCTACCGACCTGGTCGGCGACCCGACGCGGTTGCGACAAGTGCTGCTCAACTTGCTCGGCAACGCCATCAAGTTCACCGAAGTTGGCACGGTATCTCTGCGCGTTTCGGCCGATGCGGACGCGACCGTACCAACGGCGCTGCGGTTCGCTGTTTCGGACTCAGGCATAGGCATCCCCCGAGCGAAGCTTGCCCGGATTTTTGAGCGATTCACTCAGGCCGACTCGTCAACCACACGCAGGTTTGGAGGTTCTGGTCTCGGACTCACGATTTCGAAGCGGCTGGTGGAACTTATGGGCGGCAGCATCGGCGTCGAGAGCGAGGTCTCGCAGGGAAGTGTGTTCGCTTTCTCAGTTCCGTTCGAGATCTGGCTCGGAGCGGACCGGCGAGCGGCAGTTCTCGTTGGCGAAGATCCCGAGAAGCCCCTGCAGGCGCTGCGCATTCTCCTGGTCGAAGATTCACCCGACAACTGTACACTCGCGCTCGCCTATCTTGATGACACGCCTTACCTGATCGACGTCGCCGAGAACGGAGCAATCGCCTGCGAGATGTTCATCGCCGGAAACTACGATCTTGTGCTGATGGACCGCCAGATGCCCGTAATGGATGGGTTGACCGCAACCCGGGCAATTCGCGCTTGGGAGCGGGCGAATGAACGGACGTCGACGCCGATCATCGCGTTGACCGCTTCAGCGCTGAAGGGAGACCGTGAAACCTGCATGGCTGCGGGATGCACGGCATTTCTGACCAAGCCGATCAAGCAGGACGTCTTGTTACGAGCAATCAAGGAGCAATTCACGATCGGGTCTTTGCCGACAAGAACCGAAAACATATGGCAGAAATCGATCACGTCGACGCTTAGTCTGAAGCTCGCCGGGATGGTCCCCGCCTACCTGCAGAACTGCCGCTTGAGTGTAGTGACGATACTCGAAGCGCTTGATCGCGTGGACTTTGAAACAGTGTCGAGGCTGGGTCACAACATGCGAGGCTCCGGCGGAGCCTACGGATTTCAGGGGATCACAGACATCTGTGCAGACCTTCAAGCAGCGGCGGACAAGTCCGACGAAGCCGCATCGCGCAAATGCGTGAAGGAGCTTGCAAAATGCCTGGACCACGCTCAGGCGATCGTGAACTGAATCGTCCCGCAGGAGAGCTGGAATCCTCACCGAGATGGTGACCGCCTCCGGTATGGGCTGAACGACAGGGCGCAAAGGGAAATCCGCCTACCAGAACCGCTGTTCCGTTCCGCCGGGGTCGTCCAGCGTACCGACTAGACCACCAATCATGTTCCAGATGACTATCGCAGTGGGGACAACGGCAATGATGAGACATGTCAAGGCGGTGTGGTTTGAGCGGGTCGCTCATCGCGTTCCTTCAGGCAAGACCCTTTCTTGGTCCCATACCCTGGTCGTCGTCACCGACCTGCTGACCGACCTTGATGTTCTTGACGTCGATGCACTGGACTATCTGGAGACCGAACTACGCCGCGTACACAAGGAAGCGAATGACATTTGTTTCGTCCCTGTCGAACGAGGGTACAGGCAGGCTTCCCGCTGCGGGTTGCCGACGGGTGACTGACGTGACCTTCAGAGGGATCCGATCTCTTTTCAACTGCATACGCAACGTTGTCAGCCGCCCCAGCGGGGCGAGGCGATATGAGTTTCAACGCGAACAAGCCGGAGTTTGGACGTTGTGCTTCGACCCCACTGTAGACACTTGGCAAGTTGAGCGACTTGGTACAGGCGGGCAGCCGCTTCGTTTCACCATCAGCGAATTTGAAGCGACCGACGACGGGAAGAGGATGGCAGCTAATCTGGACAAGGCCATTCAGGCAGCCGCAGGCGACGCATAGTCTCCCGCCGTCATGATGACGCCGTCTTCTCTACGAGTAGCCGCGAGTGGCCGAAACGGGCCAGATCGTGCACTCTGCCCGCCGACTTCATAGTGGCTCGATCTCGCCGGAAGCAGTCGTTGACGCGCTGTGCTCGGCCCGAAAACATTTGGGGCAGGTCAGTTGTTGCCAAGATCGTGTTTGATCCAGAGCCACGCATCGCAGCGCGCAGGGATTGATACGGCTACGGATTACCCCTAGCAATTTACGGTCGCGGGCTGGAATTTCTTGGGTTCATGACGGGGGGCTACACTTGCCGCATTCCGGAAACCGCAGCTTCTTGAACCTGATGTTGGCCGCAATTGTCGCTGGTCTTCTCGCGGCCGGTACCGGTAGCGAAGCCATCGCCCAGGTCACCCGGACCAATCCCACAACACAACCCAGCTCTGGTAGCGGCTACCCACCGACTTGGATGCCTTATACTCCACGCGACCTCGATGGGAGGACGCTACCGGCGAACGTCTTGCGGACGCAGGTGGCCTACCCGATCGTCGGCACGGCCGCCGTCGTGGAAGCGCCTGCCCGCGCCTATCCACCAACCGTAGCCGAGCAGGAAAAGCTCTGGGGCGTCAAATTTGCCGAAGGCGAGACAGCTCGCATGGGCGGCGTCGATCGTTCCAAACCACCCGGGTTCTACAAGTACAGCATCGGCCTCGACCCGCTCGCCAATGTCGACCTGGACCCGCCGAATACGACCGTGGTGTTCGTGAGCTCCGTAACACCGGGCGGCCTTTTCGATGCGGCAGGCGTGCGCGCCGGCGACATGATCTTCGGATTGTTTTCCTCGAAGGTCACGGCGTGGGCTGAACCGAACCGCGTCATCGCTGGCGGCTATGGCCGTGCCGCTACGTCGCTCTTCCAGATCGACACCTGCTCCCACGCCATCCCCGACGTGATGAAGGGCCAGTTCGGTGTAGTCATCTCGCGTGGAGCTCTGCAGAATACCCTGTTCATGGTGCGCGACCTACCCCGCGCGACATGCAAACTTGCCGAACCGCGGGCGCAGCTCAATGTTACGCTAGGCATAACGAACGCCGAGCCGCGCAATCCAGCGCTGAAATACACCGGCATGAGCGACCCAACCCTCGTTTCCATCATCGCCGACAACCGCTTCAGCGAACTCTATTTCGAATCCTATGCGAAGGCAGAGGATACCAAGATCAGACTCGAGCTGCTGTTCCCGTCGGCAATCGACAAATACTCGACCTTGTGCGAAGCGTCCCTCCCGCCTAATGCCGTCAGCTTCACGCACAAAACGTCGCTTTATAAGGGCCAGACGATCACACCATATGTGATCACGAGCCTCTACGAAATCGTACCGACCTACACGGTGCGCATGGATCCGAAATACCTCAGCACCTACTCCGGCATCACCACCACTATCATCGCGGACATCATCGCGAGCTGGCCAGGCACGAACAGTACCGGCCAGACAGCCGAGTCTCTGCAGGCCTATCTTGTGCGGAAGATCGTCAACCAGGTTGGCCTATCGAAAGACGTGGAGACATTTTTCAAGCTCAACGGCTGCAAGGCTGGAGACGCCCTCCTAACGAACCTACAGGGTCGCGTGAACGGCAAACGCAAGGTGATCGCCAACGGCCTCTATCCCACCCGCACACGGCAGGACAGAGGAGGCGTCTATATGGAAATCGCCTCCGTGCCGGACGGGGTCGTCCCATACGTCCCTTATGATCCGAAATTCCCTGGCACGTTTGGTGTCGATATCGAACGCGGCCGGACCCCAGGTGAGCTGGTTAGCATCGCTTACTTTCCCTTCAATCCCTACATTCTTGATTCCCGCGACACGCTGACAAACGCCCAGCGCGAGAAACTACAGGAAGACACCCCGCGCGAAGTGCGCATGCTGGAGTGCGCCTATGTTGGAGAGCGGGGGTACAAGACAAGGGTGCGGTACTGGTACAGCGGCGCGCCCCTGCCGCCACAATCGACCCGCGACGCATTCGCGACGATGAATATCAGCATCGCAGCGGCGTGCCCGGCGCGCAAACCCTGAGGCAACAACTACCGGAGCTCACAGATAGTCAGGCTCGATCGCAGCTGACGCAGCTTCGCCTAAGTGCGTCGCTAACAATCACTCAGGCTTTGCGTGGCGCAAGCGCGTCGCCGAAACTGCTGAACCGACGATGTTCAAACGAGCTTCTTTCGGGCGTTCGCACACGTGACGCGCGTAGTGCGCTTGTTCATTCTGCTCTCTCGTGCCTCCATCTTCTTACAGAGAGGGCGACGGCCAAGCGGGGGCAAGTTCATTGGGGACGATCTTGAAAAGTGCGATTTCAGGCCTTGGCTTCTGGCTAGGACGCAATCTGCAGATCGCCAGACTGCTGGTTGTTTCCGTCGCCCTTCCATTCAGCTTTTCTGGCGCGGCTTGGGCAGCCCAGGACCTGCGCTTCTGCAACACCGGCACCACCGCACTTCACCTGGCGAGAATTGCTGTCGAAGACATCTCGGTTACCGAGCGGATCGCGA
>Ga0116176_10001452_pt1 | contig 18644 bp, 12 predicted proteins | sample AD_STIC08_MetaG_FD_89803 | JGI IMG/M metagenome (GOLD analysis project Ga0116176, IMG submission 89803) | Active sludge microbial communities of municipal wastewater-treating anaerobic digesters from USA - AD_STIC08_MetaG | ecosystem: Engineered > Bioreactor > Anaerobic > Digestate | place: USA...
AAGGACAGAGTCTTTACCGCGGAGAACACAGAGGGCACAGAGTACACGGGGAGAGGCTGGTCGTGTGCTTAGATGTGTGTAGTTTGGAGGACGGCCCTGTTTCGTAGGTAGAAGACGAAACGGCCACCGTCCATCTTCTGGGTGACGAAGCCCACCAGTGGGGTTGGCGCCCCACGCAGCCCAGAAGCTGACCGATGACCGTTTCGAATCGTTCGCTGTCGGATGGTAGCCCCCAGCGGCTCCTCCAGCAATCCAGCCGCCGGGAGACCGCGGCCGCGTCCCTCCCCCCGCTCGACCTGCTCCGGACGATGCTGCAGACGATGCTCCAACAGACGCTCCAGGAGGAGTTCACCCGCTTTCTCGGCGCCGCCCCGTTCGAGCGAACGGACGCGCGGGCGGGGGTGCGCAACGGGACGCGACCGCGCACCCTGGTCACGCGCGTCGGCACGGTGGCGCTGCAGGTCCCGCGCGACCGGGCGAGCCTGTTCGAGCCCACCGTCTTCGTGCGCTACCAGCGCCATGAGCAAGCGCTCGTGTGTACCCTCGCCGAGTGTTACCTGCAGGGCGTCTCGACCCGGAAGGTACGCCACTTGGTCGAGACGCTGTGTGGCGAGACCGTGAGCGCCAGCACCGTCAGTCGGGCGACCAAACAGCTCGATGCCGCCCTGGCCGAGTGGCGCACGCGGCGCGTCGACGTGCAGGCATATCCGCAGCTCATCATCGACGCCCACTACGAGCGGATCCGCCGCGAAGGGCAGGTCCTGTCGACGGCCGTGCTCTGGGTACTCGGCGTCGCGGCGAATGGGTATCGCGAGTATCTCGGCGTCTGGGTAGGGAACGCGGAGAGTGGGCCCGTCTGGAGCGCGGTCTTCCGCGACCTGCACCGGCGCGGCCTGCACGGCGTGCAGTACGTGGTGAGCGACGAGCACGCCGGGCTGAAGACCGCGGTGCAACGTTACTTCCCCGAGGCGGTGCATCAGCGCTGCCAGGTGCACTACCTGCGGAATGCGCTCGGCAAGGCGAGCACGCCCGCGCGCCAGGAGACGCTCCTCGCCGGCTTGCGGGATGTCTGGGCCGCCCCCACCCGGGCCACGGCGGAGCAGCGCGGGGCAACGCTCATCCAGACGCTGCGCCGACCCCTCCCCGCCGTCGCTGAGTGGCTAGAGGAGACGCTGGGCGACACGCTCAGCTTCTACGTGCTCACGGAAGCGGAAGCCCGGCGCCGCTTGCGCACCACCAACGCCCTCGAGCGTGAGCACGAAGAGATCCGCCGCCGCACGCGGGTCATTCGCATCTTCCCCAACGAGGCGAGCTATCTCCGTCTCGCCACCGCGCTCGCCTGGGACCGGAACGATACCTGGGCCAAGCGCCGCTACATCATCCCCGCCTCCCCCACCATCAACGTGAAGAACGTCCTCCGCGCCACGCAGCGCGCCTAACGACTACCCCTTACCGCCCAGTCGCGAACTACACACTTCTTGGCACTTGACCGAGAGGCTCCTCTGTGTTCTCTGTGCCCTCTCTGATCTCTGTGGTTCAAGCTCTGTGGTTCAAGCTCTTCTAGAGGAGAGGCGGGCCACCGCGGCGAGTCCAGCGCCCGAGGGTCGTTATCTCGTCTTCCCGTCTTCCCGTCTTCCCGTCTTCCCGTCTTCCAAACTACACCTCGCAGATCCGCACCCCCTCCTCCAGCGAGCGCATCGGCTCCCGCTTGGGGATGAACTCCTGCCCGATGAACCCCGTGTAGCCCAGGTCCGCAATGGCCCGCATGATCGCCGGATACTGCAACTCCTGCCCGGCGTCGATCTCGTTGCGCCCGGGGACGCCGGCGGTATGGAAGTGACCGATCGCCCCGAAGTGGTCGCGGATCGTGCGGATCACGTCGCCTTCCATGATCTGCATGTGGTAGATGTCGTACAGGAGCTTGAAGCGCGGGCTCCCCACCTGCCTGACGAGCTCGGCCCCCCACGGCGTGCGGTCGCACATGTAGTCCTTGTGGTCGACCTTGGAGTTGAGCAGCTCCATGCACACCGTCACCCCCAGCTTTTCGGCCAGCGGCGTGATGCGCTTGAGCCCCGCCACGCAGTTGGCCAACCCTTCACCATCGCCCATCCCGGCCCTGTTGCCCGAGAAGACGATCATGTTCGGCAGTCCGGCAGCCGCAACGAGCGGGAGGAGGCGCTCCGACTCGGCCACCAGGCGGTCATGTTCGCTGGGGCGGTTGAAGCCGACCGGAATGGTGCTCGGGCCATTGGCCATGGCGCAGGTGAGGCCGTGCTGCTTGACCACCGGCCAATCCTTCTCGCTCAGCAGCTCGACCGAGAGCAGGCCGATGCGCTTGGCCGCGGCGCATAGCTCATCCAGCGGCATGCTGCTGTAGCACCACTGACAGACGCTCTGCTTGAGGCGCCCGGCGCCGGGAAGCGGCTGCAACGCACCGACGGCCGGCGCGCTCATCGCGGCCAGCGGCGAGGCCGCCGCGGCGAGCGCGCCACCGGCGAGCGCCGCGCCGCCAAGGGTCCTGAGGGCATCGCGGCGACTCTGGCTCATAGGGCGCTGAGCGCCTTGAACGACGCGGTGATCGAGGCGTAGGGATCCTTCGGGTTGTCGTGCTCGACGTAGTGGTGCTTGATCCCCGCCTGGCTCGCCTTGGCGAAATACTGCGCGAACGGGATCCGCCCCGCCCCCACCTCGGTCATCGTCCCGTCCGCCGTCATGTCCTTCACGTGCACGCACGGGAAGCGCCCCGGGTGCTTGGCGAAATAGGCGAGCGGGTCGCGCTTGGCCTTGTTGGCCCAGAAGAGATCCAGCTCGAAGTGCACGAGGTCCTTGTCGCAGCGCGCGAGGAAGAGGTCGTACGGCACCTCCCCCTCGAGCGTCTCGAACTCGAAGTCGTGGTTGTGGTACGCCATCTGGATCCCGCGCTTCTTCGTGAGCGCCCCGGCCTCGTTGAGCTGGTCGGCCACCTTCTTGTACTGGTCGAGCGTCTTGCGCTCGTTGGCGTCGAGGTACGGCATGATGGCGAACTTGTGCCCGATGGTCTCCATCGAGTCGAGCATGGCGTTCGGATCCTTGAGGATCATCGCCACCGGGATGTGCAGCGACGGCGCGGTCAACCCGTTCGCCTTGAGCGCCGCGGCGATCTGCGTCGGGGTGCGCCCGAAGTAGCCGGCGAACTCGACCTCCTTGAACCCGATGGCCGCCACCCGGGCCAGCGCCGCCTCGACCCCCTTCTCCATCTCCCCACGGATGGTGTAGAGCTGCACGCCGCAGCGCTTGATCGCCGCAGCGGGGGCCGGGCCATCGGCACGCGGCGCGGTGCCGTCAGCCGCAAAGGCGGACTGTGCCATCAGGTCATTCATGAACGGGGCGGCCGCGAGGCCAAGGGCCGACGCCTGGGTCAGGCGCTTGAGGGCTTCTCTGCGGGAAGTCACGGGAGAACTCGGACGGGTGATGGAGTCGAGCGGCGAACGACAGCGTCATACCCCACGCGCGCCCACTCGGCACATGCACCGCGGTCCGACAATGAGCGCCGCGCCGACGAGACGGCGGCATGGCCACGGGCAGACGCACGCGGGGGCGATGTCAGGGTCGAACGTACCCCCGAGCATCGCCCCCGTCCAGCAAAGCGCGCGACAGGCGCGCCCCCGCTCCGACTATACCTTACGGCCGGGCACCCTTCAGCATCGCCTGGGTCCGCTTGAGCTGCGGATGGTCGGGCGCCGCCGCCAGCCCCTTGTCGATGGTCGCCAGCGCCGAGGCCGTATCGCCCTTCTGCGCCTGCCCGAGCGCGAGCTGCGCGAAGGTTGCCGCCGACTTGGGGAAGTACTCGAGGTTCAGGTTGAGCAGCTTGATCGCGTCGTCCACGCGGCGCGCGCGGCTCATCTCGTCGGCCAGGCGCGGGAGGCCGTCCTCGGTGAAGTCGAACTGCGCCTTTCCGTAGGTCTTCTCACGCAGCTCCTTGTAGCGCACGATCGCGCTGTCGGCATCCTTGGCCTCGAGCGCGCCCAGCACCTCGGCGGCCAGCGTGCGCGGCTTGGACACGCCACGATGGCACGTTTCGCAGCTCACGCGCGTGCGCGCCGTGAAGGTGCGCCCGGTCTGCGAGAGGTACTTGCCGTTGATGTCCATCGTCATCTGCAACATGCCGCGCGCGATCTTCTTGAGCTCCTTGTCGTCCGACGCGGGATCGAGTCGCTCGGGCATCTGCCCGGGGTTGGTCACCACGTGACAGTCGTTGCAGCGCAGGCCTAACGTCTGCGTGAAGCGACGCATGACGTTGAGCAATTCGGGGCGCGGCATGTCCTTCGGGAGGACCTGCAGGTTCTTGAATCCTTCCTGCTGCTGGGCCCCAGCCAAGGCGGGAACGGCAACGACGAGCACGGCGAGCGAACGACGGACGAAACGGCGCATGACGATTGACCTCGGAGGGACGGCCGCTTGACGGAGACGGCGGGCCGGTGACCGCGGGGGGAGGGAAGGCATTGTACACCGCATGGGGCCGCGCGGCCAGAGCGCCCCCCGCCTGACCGCCGCCCCTGATGCACGTCGTGGCTAGCGCAGCACCGCCGAGGCGTCGCCGGGAAGGAGGAGCTGGCGATGGGCCCACCATGGGGCAATCCCGTTCTTCATCACCCGCTCGTGGAACTCGCGCAGGTTGAACGCCGCCCCTTGCCGCGCCTGGACATCCTCACGAAGCGCGAGCATCGCCCGCTTTCCCAGGAAGTAGCCGCCGTTGGTGGGATCGTACGCCACACGCGACGCCTCCTGCAGCGCCGCCGGACCGGGGATGTGCGCGTTCTCCTCGAAGAAGCGGGCCCCCTGCTCCAGCGTCCAGCCGTTCGCATGCACGTTGAGACTGACGATGAGGCGACAGATGCGCGTCATCGACTCCGACAGCTGCGCCATCGCGTACCGCGGATCGTCCTGCTTGAATCCCTGCTCCACCACCAGGTACTCGGTGTAGTGCGCCCAGCCGTCCTGTCCGCTCGACGGCTGCGGAGACGGGTTGAGCCCGATCCAGATGCGGCGCACCTTCCCCGGCGTCTGGCGCATGAACATCGCGTGCACGAAATGCCCGGGCATCGCCTCGTGCGCCGAGGTGATCGCCAACGACGGATAGTTGAACCGCTCCAGCCACTTGTCCTGTCGTTCCGCCGGCCATGACGGATTGGCGTCGGTGACGTAGAAGATCGACTTGACCGGCGTGGCTTCGAGCGGCGGCGAGGCGTGCATCGAGGCCAGCCCGATGTCGAACGGCTTGGACGGCTCCACGATGACCTGGTCGGCGCTGGGGAGGCGCACGAGGTCGTGGCTCGTGACGAACTGCTGCAGCTCGTCGACTGTGCGCCGCGTCGCCGCCACCAGCTCACCGCGCCTGGGATGGTCGCGCAGCACGTCGCCCCACACCGCCATCGCCTCGCGCGTGGAATCGACCGCCCGGGCCTTCTCGGCAAAGAGCGCCTGCTCGCGCGCCAACTCGCGCTGGGCGATCTCCAGCATGCGCTCGGCGGGGAGGTCGAGCAGCTCCTCGGCGCGGTAGCGCGCCTCGACGTAGTCCTTGCCTAACGCGATGGGCCCGTTGGCGTTGGGGAGGACGGTCTTCTCGTAGTCAGCGATGAACGCATCGATCGCCGCGCGCGCCGAGTGCGCCTCGACCATCATCGCGTTCCAGGTCTCGCCGCGCGGGGCGTCGAGGGCGAGCCCCAAGTCTTTGGCCAGCATCGCACTCGCGCCGCGGAACATCCCCAGCCCGCGTTCGGCCAGGATGCGGGGCGGGTTCCGCAGGTTGGCCTTGGCCGCCTGCAACAGCGCCGGAACGCCGCGCAGCTTGTCGCGCACGCGCTGCATGCGCACCTGCGGCGGCGCGCTCTCCATCGTCATGAGGTTGTGCACGCCGTCGGTGATGGCCGAGGCGTAGATCATCGGGTTGCGCTGCCAGCTGTGCGCCACGTCGAGGTCGAGGATCCACCCGTCGATGACGCCGTCGAGGATGCGCCGGTCGACGCGTTCGTCGGGGGTGAGGTCGGCGACCGGGATGCGCACCAGCCGCGCCTTCATCTCGCGGAACCAGAGGAGCTGCTGCGCGATGTTGCCGGCCGAGAAGTCCTCGAGGCGGTCGTCGTGCATGTGGAGCCCGTTCCCCGCCGCGATCGACGGGTAGAAGGCCGCCCACCCATCGAGGTACTCGTCGACCAGCGCCGCCAGCTCGCGTGAGGCCGTACTCGAGGTAGCCGAGGCCGCCGACGCACTGGTCGACGGTGTATCCGCCCGCGTCTTCCCCTCGCCCCCCGCGCAGCCACCCGCCAGCGTGGCCGCGACGGCCAGCGCCCCTGTCAACAGCATCGATCGCATCTAGAGTCCTTTCGTGGCCAGCAGCTCGATGGCGCGCGCGAACGCATCAATCTCGGCCACCGTGGTGTAGACGTTAGGCGTTACGCGGATGCAGGAGAACTCGTTGGGGACGATCCGTGCGCGCACGTGGATGCGGTGTTTCGTCATGAGATGCTCCACGAGCTGAGGGCCGGTGAGCCCGTCGACGCTCATCGCGCCTAACGCGCACGACTGCGCATCGTCGTCGGGGGTGAGCAGCTTCACCCGGGGAAACTGCGCGACGTGCCGCGTCCAGCGCCGCCGCAGGAAGCGCAGGCGCGCCGCCTTGCGTTCGGGCCCTATCGCCTCATGGAAATCCAGCGCCTCGGTGATCGGGTTACGGATGTGTACCGGAAAGGTCCCGATCGCCTCGAACTTCCGGATGTTGTCGTCCATCTCGGCCGGCGCGGCGAACAACGGCCAGATCGACTTGATCTTCGCACGGCGCACATAGAGGAACCCCGTCCCCACCGGCGCCGAGAGCCACTTGTGCAGCGAGGTGCCGAAGTAGTCGCAGTCGAGGTCGTCGCGCGTGAAGGGGAACTGGGCGAAGGCGTGCCCGCCATCGACCACCACCTCGATCCCGCGCGCGCGCGCCAGGCGACAGATGCGCTGGATGGGGGCGATCTGCCCGGTCGTGAAGTACACGTGCGAGACGTGCAGCACCTTGGTGCGAGGGGTGATCGCCGCCTCGAAGCGCTGTACCAGGTCGTCCGGGCCGGCCGACGGCACCGGGAACGAGAGCACCTTGAGCACGATCCCGTCGCGCCGCTCGCGCGTGCGCCACGCCGTGTGCATCGACGGGTAGTCCTGCGTGGTGGTGATCACCTCGTCGCCGCGAGAGAGCGGCATGCCCAACTGCACCGCCTCGAGTGCCTCGGTGGTGTTGCGGGTGATGGCCAACTCCTCGGGGTCGCAACCAAAGCGCGCCGCGAGGCGACGGCGCACCACCTCGAACTCGGGATAGAGCATCTCGTCCACGTAGTGCGACGGGCTCATGTTGGTCATCGTGAGGTAGTCGAGCTGCGCGCGTTGCACGCTGCGCGGCGACGGTGCCACCGAACCGTTGTTGAGGTTGATGTTGTTGCGGTCGACCGTGAACGCCTGTTGCACCTGGAACCAGAAGTCCTCGTCGTCCGCCAGTGCGTCGGCGCTTCGCGGCATGTCGTAGGCCGCCAATCGATCGGCGATGACCAGCGCGGAGGGCTTGAGTGCGACGATTCCTGCCCCCACGGTTGAGACGAAGTGGCGACGGAGCATCTGGCCTGAGTGATGTGGAAACGAGAGAACCGCACCATGCATCGGCGAACCGGGCTAGTGTACGGCGGGCGGCAGGGGGGAGCCAGAGCGGTGGCGCCGCGTCCGGGGGATTTCTCGCGGGGCTGGCGCCGGACGCGGTGCGGCGGCCGGCGGGCAGACACGGCCGGCCCGCGTTGCCACCTGCACTGTCAGGCGACATACTCGCCCGTCGCCCAACGGCGGGCAATCGACCGCTCACTGTCGTCCCCCTCGAGCTCCTCGTCCCGGTGCATTTCCCCATGACGCAGACGGCGTGTCATGCCCCGTGTCACCGCAGGCGCCCCGAACGGTGGCCTTGCCTGATGCTGTTGGGGGCCTCGGCGCTGGCGATGGTCACACCCGTGCGCGCGCAGTCCGCGGCCAACCCTCAGGTGCGCGTTGAGAAGAACCTCGAGGCTCGCATGCGCGACGGCGTGGTCTTGCGGGCCGACGTGTATCACCCAGCGACACCGCAGCGGATGCCCGCACTGCTGCAACGCACGCCCTATTCCAAGAACCCGCAGGACGCCAACAGCCTCTACCACCGGCTCGCCTCGGCCGGCTTCGTGGTCGTGGTTCAGGACACGCGTGGGCGCTACATGTCCGACGGCGTGGCCGTGCCGCACGACGAAGCGGCCGACGGCTACGACACGGTGGAATGGGTGGCGGCGCTCCCCTTCGTCGATGGTCGCGTGGGAATGTTCGGCGGGAGCTACAGCGCGACCACCCAGCTGCTGGCCGCCAGCGAGCGACCGCCACATCTCGTCGCCCTATTCCCCTCGGCGTCATACGCCAGCCGGTATGACATGGTCTTCCAGGGCGGGGCCTTTTACCTCGCCGACGGTCTCGGGTGGAACCTGGGGCAAGCCGTCGACGCGCGGCGCCGGGCCCGCGAGCCACGCGCCGATCGCGACGGGGCCATCGGCTTGTCACCCGACGAGCGCCGTCAGTTGCAAACCACGTGGATGTGGGCGCTCCCGCTCGACGCCGTCACGGCGCTCGATCTCCGCCGGTACGCCCCCGGCTACTTCGACATGCTGGCCCATCCGTCCTTCGATGCCTTCTGGGAGCGCTTCGACGTCGCGGCGCGGCACGGGCGCTTCGAGGTCCCGGCGTACCACCTTACCGGATGGTACGACGCGCTCTTAAACGGCACGCTGCGCAACTTCGCCGGATTGCGGGCGCATGCCGCCACCGATCGGGCGCGTCGCAACCAGCGTCTCATTGTCGGCCCGTGGACCCACGCCCGCCCCACCAGCAACACCCGGCGAATTGGCGACGTGGACTATGGCGAGGAGGCAGGGTTCGACTCTGAGGCCCTCATGGTCTCCTGGTTTCGGCATTGGCTGGGAGGGACCGCCGCTGCCGGCGACTATCCCTCGCCCCCGGTGCGCCTCTTCGTCATGGGCGAGAACCGATGGCGCGATGAGCAGGAGTGGCCGCTCGCCCGTGCCCGTTCCACCACCTTGCACCTCGCGAGCGACGGATCGGCCAACACCGCGGCCGGCAACGGGCGGTTGGCGTGGCATTTGGCAGAAGGTGCCCCGACGGACACGTTCACGTACGACCCGCACACCCCCGTCCCCACGGGGACCGCCGGCGCCTATTCGCGCGCCCCCACCGACCAGCGCGACCTCGAACGGCGCGGCGACGTCCTCGTCTACAGCAGCGCGCCGCTCGACGCGCCACTCGAGGTCATCGGTCCGGTGACGCTGGTGCTGTGGGCCAGTTCGTCGGCCCGCGACACCGACTTCACCGCACGCCTCGTGGACGTCGCCCCCGACGGAGCGGCACGCGCATTGACCGACGGGATCCTCCGGGCCCGCTACCGCGGCGGACGAACCTCTCCCGAACTCCTGCGCCCCGGGGTGCCGACCGAGTTCACGATCGACGTCGGCGCCACCGCCAACGTCTTCCTCGCCGGGCACCGCGTCCGCCTCGAGGTGTCCAGCAGCAACTTTCCTCGCTTCGACCGGAACCCCAACACCGGCGCCCCGTTCGCCACCGACTCGGCCGTCGTCACCGCGCGACAGACCGTGTGGCATAGCGTCGCGCATCCGTCGCGCCTCGTGCTGCCTGTGGTGCCCCGATGAGGACATCCCTCGCCCCGCTCGCACGAGCGCGTGTCCGTCGCCTGACGTTCGCCGCGTGCAGCGCATCGGGGGCGTTAGGCGCGCTGGGGGCGTTCGGCGCGCTCGGCGCGTTCCCGGAGCGGCTCACCGCTCAGGCGTCGTACCTCGGCTATACCTCGACCTCCACCGCGACGCAGCGCGCGACGGAGGATCGATTTCGCGACGCGGTGTCCGCAACGTCGCTCTCCGCACTCCATCGACCGTTGAGTCGCCGCCCGCACCCGGCGGGGTCGCCAGGGGCCGCTGAGGTGGTGACGTACCTGCAGCGCACGCTTCGCTCCTTTGGTCTCGAGGTCGAGACCTTCGAGTACCGGGCCTGGCTCTCTCACCCTCGCCGGGTGCGTGTCACGCGCACCGCGCCCACGGTGCGCGAGCTCTCGGTGCGCGAGCCGGCGCTGGCGGGCGACTCCACCGCCACCCACCCCGATCTCGGCGACGCCTTCATCGCCTACTCCGCCTCGGGTGTCGCGGAGGGTGCGGTGGTATACGTGAACTACGGCCTCCCGGCCGACTACGAAGAGCTCGCGCGCCTCGGGGTGAACGTCCGCGGGCGCATCGCCATCGCCCGCTACGGGCGGAGCCATCGCGCCGTGAAGGTCTTCGCCGCGCAACAGGCCGGGGCACGCGCCCTCATCCTTTACAGCGACCCGGCCGACGATGGCTTCGTCCGCGGTCCGGCGTGGCCCAACGGCTACTGGCGTGGCGAGCAGATGCCCCAGCGCGGGAATGCCAAGCTCAGTTGGTACTTCCATGGCGACCCGCTCACCCCAGGGGTCGCCGCCCTCCCCGACGCGCCCCGTCTGTCGACGGCGAACGCCCCCACGTTGCCGCGCATTCCCGTCGTCGCCCTGGCATGGGGCGAGGCGCAGCACCTGCTGTCGGCACTTGGAGGTCCGGTCGCGCCGGCGTCGTTCGCGGGGGGGCTCCCGTTCACCTATCGCCTTGGCCCCGGCGCCGCGGTGCGCGTGGCGGTCGATCTCGACGACGGACTTCGTCCCATCCGCAACGTCGTCGCGACGCTGCGCGGCCGCGATGCGCCCGACCGCAGGGTCATGCTGGGCGCGCACCACGACGCCTGGACGTTCGGTGGCGTCGATCCGGGAACCGGCGCTGCGGCCCTGCTCGAGTGCGCACGCGTACTGGGACAGATGGCGCGCACTGGCTGGCGCCCCGCCCGCACCATCGCCCTGGCCTTCTGGGACGCCGAGGAGTACGGGTTGATCGGCTCCACCGAGTACGCCGAACAGTGGCGCCAGCAGCTGCAAGACCAGCTGGTGCTGTACGTCAACACCGACATGTACATGCGGGGGCGCTTTGACGCGGGGGGCGTCCCCTCGCTGCGTGATTTCGTGGTCGACGTCGCGCGCACGGTCCCCGATGGCAGCGGAACGGTCTACGACGGCTGGCGCACCGCGGAGTGGGCGCGGCTTCCCCGGGCGCAACGCCCCGCCGACTCGGCGGCCTACCGTCCCGACCTCAAAACGTTAGGCAGCGGCGCCGACTTCGTCCCGTTCCAGGACCATGTGGGGGTCCCCACCCTGTCCATCGAGTTCATCGGCGCCAACGGCTACGGATTCGGCACCTACCACAGCCGCTTCGACTCGCGCGCCTATGTGGAGCGCATCGCCGATCCGGGGTTCGTGCAAGGGGTCACGATGACGCGTGTGCTGGGGACGCTGGCGCTGCGCATGGCCAACGCCGACGTCCTGCCGTTCCGTTTCTCGCACTACGCCGCCCGGCTCGAGGCCGCCTTGCGCGACGTCCCGACGTGGGGCGACCACGCGGCCGGCCAGGGGGCGCCGCCGCTCGACGTGGCGCCGCTCCTGGCCTCCGCCAACCGGGCGTTGCAACTGGCGACCTCGCTCGAGGGCGCCATCGGGCAACGCCTGGCCAATGGGCACATCCCGCCCGATGCAACACGCGCGCTCAACGATCGACTCGCGCGGCTCGAACAGTTGCTCGCCGACGACGACGGCGCCCCCGACTCGCGCTGGTATCGACACGTGTTCTACGGCTGGAACATCTACTCGCTGTACGACGGCCAGCCCTTCCCCGGGCTGGCCGAGGCGATGCGGGGAGGCGATCGCGCGCGCGTGACGCACGAGGTGGCGCGCATCGCCCGTGCACTCGCGCGTTTGTCCACCGAGCTGGCCGCCGCATTGACCATCGCCCAAGCGAGGGAGACGTGACGAGAACCCGCGTGCAACGACAGCCGCCCCCGGGCCGGAGGGCGTGGAAACGGGGGGGGCAGGACGGGCATGGTCGAGCACGGCTTCACGGGAGGGATCGGCACCGCGAGCCGCACACCGCCGGGGGCTTCACGTGTCGCGTGCCGGTACCGCCCAACTACGGCGCCCGTCAGGCGCTGACGACTGCCGGCGATCGTGACGGGTTGATCATCGGCGTGGTGGCCACCGACGCCCCGCTTCCTCCACACCACCTCGAGCGACTCGAGCAGCGCACCGCCCGCTCTCGCGGGCCGTCTCCGCTCGCGACGCTTGCTACGCCGTGACCATTCGCGCCGCCGCCTCGAGCCCCAGCTCCGCCACCGCCAACTCCCGCATGCGGAACTTCTGGATCTTCCCCGTCACCGTCATGGGGTAGCTGTCCACGAACTTCACGTACCGCGGGATCTTGTACGACGAGATGCGCCCCTTGCAGAAGGCGAGGATGTCTTCCGTCGTTGGGGCATGGCCGGCGCGCGGGATGATCCAGGCCATCACCTCTTCCCCATACCGTTCGCTGGGGACGCCGATGACCTGTGCGTCCTGCACGCCGGGATGCGTGTAGAGGAACTCCTCGATCTCGCGCGGATAGATGTTCTCGCCGCCGCGGATGATCATGTCCTTGATGCGCCCGACGATGTTGATGTACCCCTCGTCGTCCATCGTCGCGAGGTCGCCGGTGTGCATCCACTCGGCGGCATCGATGGCCGTGTGCGTCGCCTGCTCGTCGTTCCAGTAGCCGAGCATGACCGAGTAGCCGCGCGTGCACAGCTCGCCCTTCTCGTGGCGCGCCACGATCGCCCCCGTCTCGGGATTCACGATCTTCACCTCCACATGCGGGTGCACCCGCCCCACCGTGCTCACGCGCTTGTCGAGCGGGTCATCGGTCGCGCTCTGCGTGGAGACCGGCGACGTCTCGGTCATGCCGTAGCAGATCGTCACCTCGGTCATGTGCATGTCCGACTGCACGCGCTTCATCACCTCCACCGGGCACGGCGAGCCGGCCATGATCCCGGTGCGCAGCGACGAGAGGTCGAAGGTGACGAAGTCGGGGAGTGCCAGCTCGGAGATGAACATGCTGGGGACGCCGTACAGCGAGGTGCACCGCTCCTCCTGCACCGTCTCCAGCGCCAGCGTCGGGTCGAACGCCTCGCCGGGGACCACCATGCAGGCGCCGTGCGTGATGGCCGCCAGGTTCCCCATCACCATCCCGAAGCAGTGGTAGAACGGGACGGGGATGCAGATGCGGTCCTCGTGCGTGTAGTGCAGGGCCTGACCGACGAAGTACGCGTTGTTGAGGATGTTGTGGTGCGAGAGCGTGGCCCCCTTGGGAAAGCCCGTCGTCCCCGAGGTGTACTGGATGTTGATGGGGTCGTCGAACTGCAGCGACGCCTCGCGCTCGGCCAGCGCCGCCTCGCTCACCTCGACCCCGCGCCCCAGGAACGCGTCCCAATCGGTGTCGAGCACCACCGCCTGCTCGAGCTGCGGACAGTTTGGCCGCACGACGTCGAGCATGTCGACGTAGTTGGCGGTGCGGAAGTGGCGCGCGAGGAGGAGAAGCCGCGTCCCCGACTGCTTGAGCGCGTACTCCAGCTCGGCCGTCTTGTACGCCGGATTGATGTTGACCAGGATCGCCCCCATGCGTGCGGTGGCGAACTGCGTCACCACCCACTCCCACCGGTTGGGCGACCAGATCCCGACGCGGTCGCCCTTGCCGATCCCGGCCGCCATGAGCGCGCGCGCCAGCATCGTCGTCGCGTCCCACAGCTGGCGATAGGTGGCACGATACGACTGGCCACGAACCACGAGCGCCTCGCGATCGCCGTGCAGCTCGACGGTGCGGTGCAGGGCCGCGCCGATGGTCTCGCCGAGCAGGGGGGTGGGGGAGGTACCGTGGACGTACGACAGCACGCGTGCGCTCCGGGTCGGGGTAGGTCCTTGGATACGCTACACCCCAACGAGGGGGCGTCCAGTGCGCGTCACGACGCGCCGCGCGGGGGGAGAGAGGGCCGGTACATCGTGTGTCGAGGAAAGCTGCCCGCTACAAGCCGCTTCCCTCCGCCTGATACACGATCCTTCCATTGAAGACGGTCATCAGGCAGCGCATCTCCTTGAGGTCAGCGGTCGGCACGGTGTACGGATCGCGATCCCAGATGGCGAGGTCGGCGTACTTTCCCACTTCGAGCGACCCGATCTTGGTCTCGAGGAACATCTGCCGCGCCGCCCAGATCGTGGCCGACCGGAGCGCGGTGCGCACGTCGACTGATTCGGCACGCCCGAACGGGTCGCCCCAGCTGCCTAACAAGGTCTCGCGCGCCACCGAACTCCAGATGCCGTAGCGAGCCGCATACGGCGTGACGCCGAAGTCGGAGCCATTGGCCCAGCGGATCCCCCTGGCCTTCCAGGTCGCGAAGGGATTGAGGCGCAGTGACCGCGCCTTCCCGAAGTTGGCAGCGTAGGTGTCACCCAGCCACCAGGCAAAGGTCGCCGACGGCTCGGGGAAGCCGGCGTCGAAGTCACGTTGCAGCTGCGCCATGAGGTCGATGGCGTGGTCCGACGGGATGTTGCTGTGGATGATCCCGTGCCGCAGCCCGCGCGTGGGCTTCGCCTTCAACGCCTGGGCGTAGCTGTCCATCGTCCAGTCGATCCCGCGGTCGCCGATGGAGTGCACGCTCACGTGGAAGCCGGCGTCGTGGTACAGCGTGATGAGCTGGCGCACCGTGTCGGGATTGCTCGCGGGATAGCCGCGGTTCCCTGCATCGACGTCGGTGTAGCCCTTGTTCCAGTCGTCGTAGAGCCAGGCGGTGCGCGCCCCGCCACTACCGTCGATGTACAGCTTGACGCCGCCGGCAATGACGTGGTCATCGCCGGTCGTCTCGTACGGACGGGTCATGGCCGCACGCTCGGCAATGAGGCGCCGAGCCCCGTCGAGGTTGCGTCCCCCTTGCCAGAGGGCAAAGACCCGCACCGTGAGGTCGCCCGACTGTTGCACCCGGCGGTAGGCCTCCCAGGTCGTCGGCGAGACGCCGGGGTCCTTGAGCCCCGTCATCCCTTCGGCGTTGAAGCCGCGCGCGAGGTCGCGCAGGCTCTGCTCCACCTGCTGCGGCGTGCGCGGCGGGATGAGCCGACGCACCAGCCCCTGCGCCGATTCCTTGAGGACCCCGGTCGGCGTGCCGTCGGGCGCGCGGTCGATGGTCCCGTTGGGCGGATCGGCGGTCGCCTTCGTGATCCCCGCCAGGCGCAATGCGGCGCTGTTGGCCACGCCGTAGTGCCCCGTGGTCTGCGTGAGGTACACCGGAACATCGGGGGCGACGACGTCGAGGTCGCGCGCGGTGACGAAGCGCCGCTCGGCGAGCTTCCCTTCGTCCCAGCCGTGCCCTTCCGCCCACCCCCCCTTCGCCACCTTGGCCGCCTGCGCCCCGACCTTGGCGACCAGCTCGCCGATCGTCTTCACGCTGGGATAGGAGAGGTCGAGCCGCTCGGCATACCCCCCGCTGAAGTGCGCGTGCGCGTCGAGCAGCCCGGGCGTCACCGTGCGACCCCGAAGGTCGATGCGTCGCGTCTGCGCCCCCGCCAGTCGCTCGATCTCGGCGTTGCTCCCGACGGCCACGATGCGGCTCCCGCGCACGGCCACCGCCTGCGCCACGCGATCGTCGGGGTCGACCGTCAGGACCGTGCCGTTGACCAGGATGAGGTCAGCCGACTGTGCCGCGAGCGGCGCCGGCACCAGCGCCAACGCGCCGGCCGCGAGCGCCGCAGCAACGAGACACCGGCCCGTTGCCGCGGCGCGACGGGCGATCGAGAGAAGTCGCATGTGCACTCGAGCGGGGAGGAGGGTGCTGCTGGAGGGAGACGCGGCGAGCCGCGCCACGGTGCAAGCTCCGCTTGAGACACGTCGCTGTCGAGGGGCGCGCCGCGCCGCCCACCGTTCATCGCACATCGCGTCCACCGAGACTGGAGGACGAGCCGAGGGCGCAGGGAGAAGGCTCGGGGCGATGGCGCGATCGGACGGCTCCGCGCGCCGGGGGTTAGTGCGTGAGCCCGTAGATGAGGTAGTTGGTCGCGAGCTTGTATGCGTCGTTGGAGAGGTTGACCGGGTACCACCCGTCGCCCGACCACTCCATGTAGTCGCCGATGTCGTTGTTGTAGTTGATGATCACCTGCAGCCGCCGCTCGGGATCGTTGTCCTCGTAGATCCCGAGGTACCGCGCCTCATAACTCCGGGCGCTCGGGTGTCGCATGCCCTCGAGCGTGGTGATGCGGAAGAAGGCGTCGAAGATCGGGTGCGACACGTCGAGCGGGACGATGCGCGCCTCGGGGAGCACGCGGCGCATCGATCGCTCGAAGGTGTCCCACTGCCGGCCGAAGAAGTCGTCGACGATGAGGAAGCCCCCCTTGGCCAGCCAGGTGCGCAGCCCCGCCGCCTCGCTGCTGTCCGGAAGCCAGTTCCCCGGCTCCGAGAGGTAGGCGATCGGGTACTTGAGCAGCTCGGGATCATCCATGTCGAGGATGTTGCTCTCGCGCGTGTGCGGGGCGATGGCCGTCATCTCGTCGAGGACGGTCATGAAGTTCCGCTCCATCGCGGGGTAGTCGAACTCCCACCCGCTGCGCCCGTACACCTGGTAGCGCAGGCGCACGAAGGTGAAGCGCGCGTCGTACGCCACGTTAGGCTCGATGCGCACCCAGCGCTGCGCGGCGGCCATGCTGGCCAGCGTCGCCACGCCGACCACCGCGCAGGCGGCGAGCGTCACCGCGAGCTGTCGCCGTCGCACCCGCCCCTCCCGCCTAGAAGACGAGGGAGAACGAGACGGGGACGGTGGACACGTTCTGGAAGAAGGTCTTGGCCCCATCCACGGGGATCTGCCGCAGACGCGCCTCGAATCCGCCGCCTAACGGACCGAGCTTGAAGCGCAGGCCGAGCCCCGCGTTGTAGGCCCACTGCACGCCGTCGATCGCCTCGTTCACCGTCGTGACGTCGGTCCGGAAGGCGACCGCGCCAATCCCGCCGATGATGTACGGCTGGAAGCCCCCCGGCCCCAGCGGGAGCTCGACGTTGGCGAAGGTGCCCAGGATCGACGAGATGGCACCGTCGCGCATCTTGGTGAGGTCGGGGAGCTTGGGCCCGGCCACCCGCGCCTGGCCGACGGAGAGTGGTGGACCGGCCATCCGCGCCGCGACCGTCCCGGGTTGCACCTGGAGATTGTCCACCAGGTCGCGCACCTTCTGCTGCACCACGTCGAAGCGCGTGTACATCACTTCGGGGCGAAGGCGCACCTTCTGTCCAAGCAGGCGAATCAGGAGCGACGCGCTGGCCTGTGTGCCGAGGTCGTGATAGTCGGAGAAGCCGCCCGTCGGGACGGAGAGCCCTCCGGAGACCACCAACCGAATGGGGCGCGACGAGGAGGGGTGGCTGGCGCCCGCGCGGGTCGAGTCCTGCGCAGCGGCGTCACTGCCAACACTTGCGAGCATCACCAGGACAGCGACGATGGCGTCGCGCGCTCGCGGGAAAACCGGTGTACGCATGTCGGCCTTTCGAAGGGGGGCGCCGAAGTTGGCGCGCCGGTCATCATTCGCCCCGAACGGCAGCCGGCGCAAGGCAGGTCTCAAAGCCAGACTTCGAAGCCGAGCGCGAGCGCTGAGTCTGCTGGCGCGAATTTTTCAGGAGAGGGCGGTCTGCCTTCCCTTCTTCGTGTCGGAGACCATGCCTTCAGTCATTCGCGGGCTCGCGATCCCCTTCCTGCCGCACCGTCTGCGGATCCGCGCACTTGCGCACGCGATCACCGCGTTCGTCGTCGCCGCTTGCGGCGGTGGCGGCGACGGTGGGACGACGAACCCGCCGGTCACCCCTCCCGGCTTCACCGTCTCGCTCTCCGCCACCACGCTCACGATCGAACAAGGGGCGACCGGTACGATCAACGCGACCGTCACCCGAACCGGGAGCTTCACGGGCGCGGTCGACGTGAGTGTCGAGGGACTTCCCGCCGGCGTCACGGCGACGGTCACCCCGGCCTCCATCGGGAGCGGAGCGACGTCGGGATCATTGGCGGTGGCGGTCGGGGCCTCCGTCGCTCCCGGCAGCTACAACTTCACCGTGCGGGCGCGGGCGACCGGATTGTCGGACCAGACCTTCGCGGCGAGCATGACGGTCACGGCGCGCCCGGCCATCGCGATCGCGCTCACGCCCGCCACCGCGCCGGTGCCGCAGGCAGGCAACAGTTCGTTCACCGCAAGCGTCAGTCGCACCAACTTCACCGGGGCGGTCGCCGTCGCCGTGACCGGGGCGCCGACCGGGGTCACGACGACTGTCACGCAGGCCACCGACGTGTTCACGGTCGCCGTCGCCGTCAGCCTCAACACCCCCGAGGGGAGCTATCCGCTCACCGTCACGGCCTCGGGGACCGGCGTCGCCAACGCGACCGCGACCTACACGCTGGTCGTCGTCCCGCGGCCGGCCAGTATTCAACTGGAGGTCAACGGCTCGGCGACGCGCACCGTGAGCGCGGGGGGGCTCGCGGTTTCGACCACCATCATCGTGCGCCGCACCGAGTTCCTCGGCGAGGTCACGTTGGCCGTGGACGGCACGCTCCCGGCCGGCGTCAGCGCGAACATCTCGCCCTCGCCCACCACGGGCAACTCGATC
>Ga0116176_10001469_pt1 | contig 18507 bp, 13 predicted proteins | sample AD_STIC08_MetaG_FD_89803 | JGI IMG/M metagenome (GOLD analysis project Ga0116176, IMG submission 89803) | Active sludge microbial communities of municipal wastewater-treating anaerobic digesters from USA - AD_STIC08_MetaG | ecosystem: Engineered > Bioreactor > Anaerobic > Digestate | place: USA...
CCTCGGTAAACTGCTGCATGTAAAGGTCCAGTTCCCTGAACCCGCGCCGGTCCGCCCGAAACTTCAACTTTCGCCGCCGTATCTCGATATCGCTCATGGCTGGCGTATTAGCCCACCCGACCAAGCCGGCAAACCAACAATCTCGCCTCACCCGCCGCGGTCATCCTCGGGCTTGTCCCGAGGATCTTGGTTGGATGATCAGCGGGACAGCCAGCCAATCCCCACCACGCACGAACCAAGATTCTCGGGACAAGCCCGAGAATGACCGTTTTGAGGGATGGAGCGTATCCGAATTTGTAGGACGGCCAGAAATCTTTGCCACTGAATTCAATTCGCTAACCAGCAAAGATGGGGGACAGCGCCTCGCAGAATCTACGCCCCCGTAGCCCGGCGTATTCTCCTGCCCATGACACGGCACAAACACACGCACACTGGGCTGGTAACCCCGCAGCTTCCTCAGCTCTTGCTGACAGCTGTGCTGCGCCTGTTTGCGATGCTCGTGTCCAGCGTCGCCTCAACTCTCCAGATGACCCGCCGCCGTCTTCCCGCTGAATGCCACAGCGATGTGACGCCTGCAGGTCTGCCCCGAGAGACGACCGACACCCATCAGGAAACAGAACCCGTCGCTGCAAGCGACTACGACTGCCCGATAGCCCTCATGGTGAGCAGCACGCGTAGCGTGCGCCCGTCGAACCACGAGGGCGCACTCACACCTGTGAGCTACACACACCATGGAAGCGGCCCCCTGGTCCGCGTTCCCCGCGAAGGCGGGGATCCAGTCCTCTTGAAACAAAAAGCGCGCGAAGCGCCCGGAATCCCTTTGCGGCTTCTGGATTCCCGCCTTCGCGGGAAACGCGGCGGATAGACCGTCACGGCCTGACCCAAGTTCAGGCTTACAACCCAACCCACCCCACCTCGCACCTGCGAGAACGCGGCTGCACGCCCGCCGCAAACCGGCTAACATCGCCGCACAATGCGCGACCCGATCCTCTATCCCTTTTACTCAGACCTCTCGAGCCTTCCCGGCGTCGGCCCGAAAGTGCGCCCTGTTCTCGCGCGCCTGATCGGCGGCGAGACCTATCTCGACCTGCTCTTCCACCTGCCCGTCAGCTGGATCGACCGGCGCAACCGCGCCACCATCGATTCGGCCCAGATCGGCGAAATCGCCACCATCACTGGCACGGTCGACAAGCTCGAGCACGCCCGCGCCACCTTCCCGGCCCGCGTCCGCCTGCGCGATGAAACCGGCTTCATCACGCTCACCTATTTCCACGCCAACCGCCAATGGCTCGATCGCACCTTCAAGATCGGCGACACCATCATCGCCTCCGGCCTGATCGGCGACTACAAGGGCGGCCGGCAGATGACCCATCCGGATCACGTGGTCACGCCCGACAAGGACGAAGAACTCCCCGAGGTCGAACCCGTCTATCCGATGACGGCGAACCTCACGCCAAAGGCCCTCCGAAAATTCATGGCCGCGGCCCTCGATGCGATCCCCGATCTCGACGAATGGATCGACCCGCACCTGATGACGCGAAACCACTGGCCCGCCTTCAAGCAGGCCCTGCTCCGCCTTCACCAGCCAAAAGTCTACGATCCAGAAGGCTTCGAGGTCGCCCGCAAACGCCTCGCCTATGACGAAGCGCTCGCCCGCGAAATGGCCATGGGCCAGGCCCGCCTCGCCCGCGAACGCCGCTTCGCCCGCGCCATTCCGCGCGCGGTCGGAGCCGAACGCAACATCATCGAAGCGCTGCCCTTCAAGCCAACCCGCGCCCAGATGGATGCCTACTCCGATATCGCCATCGACATGGGCCGCCCGGTGCCGATGCGCCGCATGATCCAGGGCGACGTCGGCTCCGGCAAAACCCTCGTCGCAGCTCTCGCCGCCGCGCAAGTCGCAGCCGATCGAGGCATCACCGCGCTGATGTCCCCTACCGAAGTCCTCGCCCGCCAGCAGGCCGAAGCCATCGGCAGGTTTCTCGCCCCCCTCGGCATCCGCGTCGCTGCCTTGACCGGCCGCGACAAAGGCGCCGGGCGTGAAACCATCCTCAACGATGTCCGCGCTGGAAAGATCCAGGTCCTCTCCGGCACACAGGCCCTCTATCAGTCCGACGTCGATCTCCCGGAACTCTCCCTCGTCGTCATCGACGAACAACACCGCTTTGGCGTCGCCGACCGCTTCAAGCTCACAGCAAAAGGCGCAAGTCCCCACCTGCTCGTCATGAGCGCGACCCCTATCCCCCGGACGATGGCCCTCGCCGTTCATGGCGACCTCGATATCTCGGTCATCCGCGAAAAACCCGCCAACCGGCAGGACGTCACCACCGCCGCAGTCCCCGACACGCGCATCGACGAAGTCATGGCCGCCGTCGCTCGTGCAGTTGATCGCGGCGAACGCGCTTTCTGGATATGCCCTGCCGTCGATTCCGAAGACGCCGGAGACGCCTCCGCGATCCAGCGCCGCGATGTACTCGCGGGCGTCGTGCAGGCGCCCGTCGAACTCGTTCATGGCCGCATGCCTGGCCAAGATCGCGACGCAGCCCTCGACAAGCTTCGCACAGGCGAGGCCGGTGTCCTCGTCGCAACGACCGTGATCGAAGTTGGCGTCGATGTTCCCGAAGCCACGATCATTGTGATCGAACACGCCGAGAAATTCGGCCTCGCCCAGCTTCACCAGCTGCGTGGCCGCGTCGGCCGCGGCGAAAAAGCGTCGAGCTGCATCCTGCTCTACCAGACCCCGCTTACCGAAGGCGGGAAGGAACGTCTCGATATTCTGCGCAAGACCACTGACGGCTTCGAGATCGCGGAAGCGGATTTCAAACTGCGCGGCCCAGGCGATGTGCTCGGCCTGCGCCAGTCCGGCCTGCCTACCTTCCGCGTTCTGAATATCGTCGAGGACACGAACCTCATCGAAACGGCACGCACCGATGCGAAATCCATTCTCATGGCCGATCCGCGCCTCGAAGGCGCACGTGGCACAGCTGTCCGCCGCGCTCGCGATCTCTTCGCGCCACGCTTCGCATCGATGGTGACCGATAACGAGTAAGCCTACTTGCCGATCTGGTCAGACGGGCGCGCGCCCAGATCCTGCGTCTCGTTCAGAATGCCGAACGAGATCACCAGCTTCGCCGCCTTCTCGACCGACATCTCCAGTCGCACCAGCCGCTCAGGGCTCACATAGACGAGCTGCCCCATCGCCGCGTTCGGAGATGTCGGCACGATAACGCCAACCGCGTCCGGCACTGTCGCCAGAATTTCCGGGTCCGGCTTGCGGCTTGTAATGAAGCCGATCACCCACAGCCCCTTGCCGGGATACTCGATCAGCACCGTCTCCTTGAACGACGATGCATCGTTCGAAGCAAACGTCTCGATCACCTGCTTCAGCATCGCATAGATCGACCGCACCAGCGGCACACGCGCCACCACCTGCTCGCCCTTGCGTAGCGCCCATCGCCCGAACAGGTTCGCGGCCAGCGCGCCGAGAACGACGAGGCCGGCAACAGCGATCACGATGCCAAGACCCGGCAGGCCGAAGTCGAGATAGGTTTCGGGATTCCACGCCTTCGGGATCAGCGGCTTGATGTGCTGGTCCACGAAGGACACGAAACTCCACACCAGCCAGATCGTGATGCCGATCGGCGCAGCCACAACCACACCGGCAAAAAACCAGTTCCGCAGCGTCGTTAGCGGCCCTGCCTTTGGCGGCGGCGGCGCAGCCTGTATCGGTGTGCCTGTCGGCATCCGTAATCCTCCGAGGACATTGTCGTCTGATTCCAGTCGCGTATGGCGTGAATATGGTGCCGGCGGACTGCGGTTTCATGACCCGCCCGCCATCCGGGCGCCCTATGGCCGCCATGGACGGAGCGGAGCATTGCCGATATCGCTTCGCAAGAACTGCTGGGGTCGCGCACATATCCATGCTGAAGGATCCGAAAATCCGCCGCTTCGCGCTGATCGGAGGCGCGGCGCTGGTCACGGTGATCGTAGCCGGCGCAGTCCTGTTTCAGGACGCGCTGTTCCGCATGTCGATCACGCCGCAGGGCCGCTTCGCTCAGGAAGCAGCCCCCGCGCGGCCCGACTACGCCAAAGCAGAATCATGGGCTCTCCGCCCTGCCCAGCCCCCGCCCGGCGGATGGGAGACGCCGTGGGGCGTCGACGTCTTTTTCATCCACCCCGCATCCGCCTATTCCAATGCAGGATGGAATACCGCCGTCGACAACGCCGAGGCGCTCGAGCGGCTCAAGGAACGCATTCTTCCGAACCATGCCGGCCCGTTCCTGCAGGCGGGCCCTGTTTACGCGCCGCTCTATCGGCAGGCCTCACTTCATTCCGAGGTCAACGTAGGCGGCGAAGGCGATGGCGCATTCGAGCTTGCTTACGGCGACGTGCTGCGCGCTTTTGACCATTACATGGAAGTCGACAATCGCTATCGCGGCGTCGTGATCGCCGGCGTTGGGCAAGGCGGCCTCTATGCTCAACGGCTGCTCGCCGACCGGTTCCAGGCCGAGCCTTTGAAGAGCCGCCTTGCCGCCGCTTACATCATCGATGCCGCCGTGCCTGCGGGCTTCCCTGGCAAGGTCGTCAGCCAGCCGCTCTGCGCTCAACCCGATCAGATTCACTGCATCGTTGCGTGGAAGACCATTCTCGCCGGCGACGACGCTTCCCGCTTCCGCGACCAATCGCCGGTGTGGACTGCCGACTGGAAGATCACGACATCCAAAGGCAAACCGCTGGTCTGCGTGAACCCGCTGCGATGGACAATCGACGACGAACTGTCCGCGCGTGTCGATCATCGCGGCGCCGCGCGGGCAAAAGGCGCAGCTGACCTCGAGCCTGCGATTGTCGAGAACGCTGTGACGGCCCGCTGCAGCAACGGCGTTCTTGAAGTGGAACGCCCTTCCGCGCCAGAGCTTCAGGCCGATAATGGCGCGGGCGCTCAATACAAAACGCCCGAGCTGAACTTGTTCTACGCCGACATCGTGCCGAACCTCACGGGACGCATGACGGCTGCAACGGCATGGCTCGACAATATCGATAACACGCGAAAGCCCGCTGAGCCCCTTCCACCTGCCGTGACGTTCGAAGACGCGCCGATCTACCGACCAAACGGCGAGCCCGAGTCCGCGCACTAGCGCAAAAGAAAAGGGCGGCCGCGAGGCCGCCCCGATCATCGCATCTTACCCGAATATCAGACGTCAGCTGCAACCTTGGCAGAGACGATCTTGCCGGGTTTTTTCGGCGGCTCGCCCTTCGGCAGGCCATCGACAGCGTCCATGCCGCTCGTGACCTTGCCCCACACCGTGTACTTGCGATCGAGGAAGGATGCGTCGTCGAGGCAGATGAAGAACTGGCTGTCGCCGGAGTTCGGATCATTGGAACGCGCCATCGAGCAGATGCCGCGCTGGTGGCTGACATCGTTGAACTCGGCGCGAAGCTTCTCGCCCGAACCGCCCATGCCGGTGCCGGTCGGGTCGCCGCCTTGCGCCATGAAGCCGTCGATCACGCGGTGGAACACCACACCATCATAGAAGCCTTGGCGCGCAAGTTCCTTGATACGCGCGACATGGCCCGGCGCCTTGCCCGGCAGCAACTCGATTGTCACGACCCCGGTGTCGAGCGTGAGGATCAGGGTGTTCTCTTTGTCAGCTTCGCTCACGGGGTAGGCCTTTCAACGATGACTTCGATTGGGGGGAGTTGGCAGGCCTCATATGGATCGGCTGCCTTGAGCGTGGCAAGTGTCGCTGCGAATTCAGGCCCGTCCGTGCGACGAACATAGACCGTCGGACGTTTCTTTTCCGGAATATCCGCGACAACCATCGCCTTGGTCAGCTTGTCAGCCTGGTTGGGCGAAGCGAAACGTCCATCGGTTTCGGCAGGGCCGACCTTGATGCCCTGGATCACATCCACGCCCGTGAGCGCACGCCCCCAAACCGTGTACTTCTGATCGAGACCGTCGGGACCAACGCGCGGATGGCGCATCAGGAAGAACTGCGTGTCGGCGCTGTCAGGATCGTTTGTGCGCGCCATGGAGGTGACGCCCCCACAATGGACCGCCCAGGTCTTGGCGACTGGCGGATCAGAGATCATCGCAGTCTCATCAGGCTGCCCCTGAACAACGAAGCCTTCGAGATAGCCCAGCTTATCGCCATTGGGAGTTGCGCCGAACCACTGCACCTTCTGCTTGGCTGGATTGCGCTTCCAGGTGAACTCGCCCTTCAGCATCGGATAGCGCGGATAGACCTGATAGACCGCGTAGGTCTCGCCACCCTGCGCCATGAAGTCGTCGATGACACGATGGAAGGGCAGCTTGTCGTAATTGGTGTCGCGCGTAATCTTCTTCACCTGCGCCACGTGCGTCGGAGCGATGTCGGGCCGCAGCTCGATCAGCACTTCCTGCTTGTTGATCATGAACTGCAGCAGGTTCTCGGGGTCGATCTTCCGCCAATTGGCAGGATCATCCGCGGGGCCAGCCCAGGCCGCGCCCGCGCATGCGATCGAAGCGGCGCCGACAGCCGCCATCAGAATTTTACGCAACATGCTTACCTGCCCTTTTTTGGCCCATACTTGGCGAGCAGTTTCTCGTGAACTGCCTCCGGTACGAATAAATCGTCCCTTCCGCCGAGCCGCGCAATCTCTTTCACCAGTCGCGATGACACAGCCTGGTGATGGGGATCTGCCATGAGAAAGACAGTTTCGATCTCGTCATTCATCCGCTGGTTCATCGCAACCATCTGGAATTCATACTCGAAATCCGAAACGGCCCGCAGGCCGCGGATGATCATGCTGGCCCCGATTTGCTCTGCAAAATGGATCAGCAGGTTGTCGAAAGGACGGGCCTCTATCTCGACGCCGTTGGCCAGGTGGCGGGTCTCCGCAATGACCATGGCCGTCCGCTCTTCCAGCGAGAAAAGCGGCCCTTTGCCCTCGTTGATGGCGACGCCGATGATCAGCTTGTCGACCAGCTTCACGGCCCGGCCGATGATATCGAGATGGCCGTTGGTGATGGGATCGAAGGTGCCGGGATAGAGTCCTATCGTCTTGACGCTTCGACCGGCCAGCGAAGACCTGGCGGTAGCGCTGCCACGAACCGGGCGAGGTTCACCCGCCGCCCGTCTTTCCGGCCGTCTCGTCACCGCTCTGGTCCTCCAGCCTCTCTACGGAGACCACCCGTTCGCCCGCTGCAACGCGCAGCACACGAACCCCCTGAGTCGCCCGTCCCGCAATGCGGATCTGATCCACGGCGCAACGTATCAGCTGCCCCGCATCTGTCACCACCATGATCTCGTCGGACTCGCCGATCGGGAAGCTGGCGACCAGCCTGCCCTCCTTCGGCAGACGGTGGGCGATGAGTCCCTTCCCGCCTCTTCCCGTACGGCGATAGTCGAAGGCGGAGGCGCGCTTGCCCATGCCTTCTTCCGTCAACGTCAGGATGAACTGTTCGGCCTTGCCGAGCTGGGCGAACCGATCGTCGCTGAGCTCGACCTCGCCATTGGCTTCGGCAGATGAAGACGCATCGTCACTATCGGACGCGGTATCGTCCTCGACTTCCTCAACGCCGTCTTCGCCCTCAGCGCGCCGCGCCGCGTTTGCACGCTTGAGATAAGCCCGCGATTCGGCTGGCGTCACATCGATCTGGCCGAGCACGCTCATTGCGATCAAGGCGTCGCCCGCACCAAGCCTGATACCGCGCACACCCGTTGAGGTTCTGCCCGTGAACACGCGCACATCTTCAACAGAGAACCTGATGCACTGGCCTAGGGCCGTGGTCAGCAGCACGTCGTCTTCAGGCGCACAGAGCTGCACATCCACGATGGCGTCGGAATCGTCTTCCAGCTTCATCGCGATCTTGCCGGCGCGGTTCACCGACAGGAAGTCCGTCAGCAAGTTGCGGCGGACGCCGCCGGACTTGGTGGCGAACAGAATGTTCAGTTTCGCGCGCTCGTCAGGGTCCTGCGGCAGTGGCATCACGGACGTGATGCGCTCGCCCGCCTTCAGCGGCAGGATGTTGATCAGCGCCTTGCCCCGCGCCTGGGGCGCACCGAGCGGCAGGCGCCAGACCTTCTGCTTGTAGGCCATGCCCGTCGAAGAGAAGAACAGGATTTCGGTATGCGTGTCGGCAGCGAACAGACGAACGACGAAATCATCTTCCTTCGTTTCCATGCCGCCCCGGCCTTTGCCGCCGCGGTTCTGGGTGCGGTAGGCCGACAGCGCCGTGCGCTTCACATAGCCGCCATGGGTGACCATGACGACCATGTCTTCCTTCTCAATGAAGGCCTCATCCTCGAGATCGAGGTCGGCTTCCACGAATTCGGACCGGCGCGGTACCGCGAACTTGTCGCGGAACTCAGTCAGCTCCCTGGTGATAATCTCCAGCACGCGCGCGCGAGAACCGAGGATGCTGAGGAAATCCTTGATCGCATCGGCAAGCCCTGAGGCTTCCTTGCCGATCTCGTCGCGGCCCAGATTGGTGAGACGTGAGAGTTGCAGCGCAAGGATGGCGCGCGCCTGCTCGTCCGACAGACGGATCTCGCCCTTGTCATTCATGACCGTGCGGCGATCTGCGATGAGGCCAATCAGCGGCCCCATGTCCATCGCCGGCCATGCACGATCAAGCAACGCCACGCGGGCAGCTTCAGGATCAGACGAATAGCGGATTATGCGAATGATCTCGTCGATGTTGGCGACGGCCAGCGCAAGGCCGATCAAGACGTGCGCGCGATCGCGCGCCTTGTTCAGCTGGAACTTCGTTCGGCGGGCCACCACTTCCTCGCGGAAGCGAATGAAGGCCTGCAGCATTCCGCGCAGCGTCATCAACTCCGGCCGGCCGCCATTCAGCGCCAGCATGTTCACGCCGAACGATGTCTGCATCGGCGTCAGACGATAGAGGTTGTTCAGGACGATATCCGCGGAGCTATCCCGCTTGATCTCGATCACCATGCGAATGCCATTGCGATCGCTCTCGTCGCGCAGGTCGGCGATGCCTTCGATCTTCTTCTCGCGTACCAGCTCGGCGATCTTCTCGACCATCGCGGCCTTGTTCACCTGAAACGGCACTTCGCTGACAATGATCGCCTCGCGGCCACCCTTCACTGTCTCGATATCGGTCTTGGCGCGCATGATGACCGAGCCACGGCCCGTCATGAGCCCGTTGCGCGACCCGGCCCGGCCAATGATCTGACCGCCCGTCGGGAAGTCCGGCCCGGGGACCATGTCCAACAGGGCCACATCTTCAACGGCAGGGTTCTCGATCAGCGCAATCGTCGCCTCGATGATCTCGCCCAAGTTGTGCGGCGGGATGTTGGTCGCCATGCCGACGGCAATGCCGCCCGCGCCGTTGACCAGCAGGTTTGGAAAAACAGCCGGCATCACGCTCGGTTCTTTTTCCTTGCCGTCATAGTTGTCGATGAAGTCGACGGAGTCTTCCCGGATGTTCTGAACCAGGCCCATCGCGGCCTTGGTCATGCGGCATTCTGTGTAACGCATGGCAGCCGGTGGGTCGTTGTCGATCGAGCCGAAATTGCCCTGCCCGTCGATCAGCGGCAGGCCCATCGAGAAGGGCTGCGCCATGCGCACGAGCGCATCATACACAGACTGGTCGCCGTGCGGGTGGAAGCGTGCGAGCACGTCGCCCACAGCGCGCGCGGACTTCGAGTAGGACTTGTCCGGCGTCATGCCGATGTCGAACATCGAATACAGGATACGGCGGTGAACTGGCTTCAGGCCGTCGCGCACATCCGGAAGAGCACGCGAGACGATCACGCTCATCGCGTAGTCGAGGTACGATTTCTTCAGCTCTGTCGTGATGGAAATGGGCGCGATTTCGCCGGCGCCGTTCGCCCCTGCAGGGGTCGGTTTGTCAGGAGTGTCGGTCAAGCGGGAAACGTCCGGAAAGAGGGCGGCGGAGCCGCCGGGATTCGAGCCCTCTTTCTAGCCCATTTGTGCGCCGCCACACAAACGATTCAAACGGTTGATCCACAGCCCTGACGCATTGATTTAACGTCAGTTTCTGACGAATTTCGGCTGCCGCGACAAACCGGTCATTTCGGGGCCGCAAACGGCCCTGAAATCGGCGTCCCGGAAGACCCTAATTGAACGTCCACCGCGCGCTTAGCATCCCCAGGACCTGCGAATTGCGTCGCTCGGTCTCGACCGATGCGAGCGGGTTCACGTCACGCGGGCCATTGTAGAGACGCCGCTCGATATCGAAGCTGTACGCGTCGAAATTGTTCAGCTCGGCACGCAGCGTGAAGCCGGTATTGGGCTTCCATTCGACGAACGAATTGAAGAAGTCTTTCAGGTGAAGCTTCTCGACCGCTGTGCCCTGATAATAGTTCTCGCGCCAGCCGTGGAACCAGCCGAGCCCGAATGTCAGGTTCAGCGCAGGCAGATCCTGCCGGAAGTTGACGTTGATCTTTTCCGGCCGCTGCTCCGAGAAGCGCCGCTTCTCACCCGTCAGCGGGTCCGTGACCTCGCTGTTCTGCCACATCGTCTCGACCTTCAGCTCAGCGCCCTCAAGGCCGGCCTTCGCCAGCGGCAGCGTGAGGTTGAAGCTGATCACATCGTTCTTGCCGTCGCCGATATTGCCGGGCCCCTCAACAAAGATTGTCTCGAGCACACCGTCATTGTCGGTATCGACCTGCACGCGGCGGGGGAACAGATCCACGACATCGGCAATGTCCTCATGACGAAGGGTAATGACCGCAGCGGCGCCTTCCCAGAAGCGCTTCTCGTAGGCGGCTTCGTAAACCCAGGTCTTGTTCGGTTCGAGATCGGAGTTGCCCGTGCTCTGTAACCCCGAGTTGAGATCCACTTCGGATGCAAACTCCTGGAAGTTCAACTGCCCAAGCTCGCGCTCCACACGTAAGCGCAACTGATCGTCTTCCGTCGGCGACCACGTCGCGGAGATGCGGGGCTTGGGATAGGTAAACGACCGCTCCTTCTGCGTGTCGCCCGATTGCTCGATCGTCGATTGTTCGACGCGCAGACCGGCCTCCAGAGACCATTGCTTTGACGGCCGCCACGAGGCTTGCCCAAACACTTCGCCGCGCAGCTCCTCAACCAGCACATCGGACGCATCAAGGGTGATCGGAGCGCCATTCACGGTCAGCGCCACCTGCTGGTCCCGATAGTTGTAGGCAATCTCGCCGCCGCCTTCGAACGAAAGTTCTGGCGACATCTTATAGCGCAATACTGTGCGACCGATGCGCTCGCCGGCTTCGGCCTCGATCTGGAAGAGCTGCGAGTTGTCGGGATCCACATTCGTCAGATCACGAACGAAGCCGGTCGAGTCGAGCGTACCGAAAGCCAGCTTGAACAGGCCAAGCGTTTCCCACTCGAGCTCAGGCGTGAGCTGCGTGATGTAGTTGACGCCGATCTCGCCGCGGTCGTTCGCAGACCGGCTGACGAAATTCTCGTCACTGATTGGAGAAAGGAACCGCTGCTCGTTCTTGAACTCGTCCGTCGAGATCAGGCCATTGAGCGTGAGCGTGCCGCCAAGCTGCGGTCCCTTGTAGCTTCCGCGCGCGCTGTGCGGAATGCCGTCGCCTTCCGTGCGTGATGTTTCGTACAGATCGACATTGCCCGTCGTGGGGTCGACCGTTGTTCGCCATCCCGTGCCGACCGAGTCATCCATCGCGGCGCCTCGCGAGAGGCTGACGTCGAACTGGTGATCGCCCACGCGGCGCGTCGCCTGATAGTTCCACGCCGGTATCGTCTTGCCGGTCTTTGCGAACAAGAAGCTGCGCACGCCGAACACTTGCTGGAACGTGTCGACCTTCTTGCGGACCACGTTGGCGACGACAGTCTGCCCTTGCATATCGATGCCAGGAACGCTGCCGCGGATCACCTCGATGCGCTCGACCTGATCGATGGTGATGCGGCCCAGCGTGTCGCCCAACGAATCGGTCTTGATTGTTGGCCGTTGCCCATCGATCAGCACGTTGCCGGCAGCACCCGCAAAGCCGCGCACCTGTTCGCCGCCATTGAACGCGAAACCCGGCAGGCGGTTGATCATGTCCAGCGCCGTATTGGGGCGCGCAGCCGCGAAATCGGCCGGCGTGTAGGAAATCACGCCTTCCCGTTCAGCTACTTTATCGACCGGCGGTTGCTCTTGCGCGAATGCCGGAGCTGCGAGCGCAACCGCTATGATTGACGCCAAACTAAAAGAATAATAGTTCCGCACAGACGGTCTCCGCAACTTGTTCGGCGGAATCGACCGCCTGACCCGAATTTATCGATATTCGATAAGACCGCCGGGCGCAAGCAGCTCAAATAAGGTCTTTTCTGGGCGCGTCTCTCGATCCTAATCGAGATCGTCGACCACCGTTTCGGGTCCAAGCTTCTGCGAAAGCGAGGCCGCCAGAAACTCATCCAGATCGCCATCGAGCACGCCGGCGGTATCGGAAGTCTCGACGCCGGTCCTCAGATCTTTGACCATCTGGTAGGGCTGGAGAACATAGGAACGGATCTGCCTGCCCCAGCCGATCTCGGTCTTGGAGTCGGCCTCGGCCTGCGCGACGGCTTCACGCTTCTTCAGTTCCATTTCGTAGATACGCGCGCGCAGCATGTCCCACGCTTGGGCGCGGTTCTTGTGCTGCGAACGCTCGGCCTGCACGGCGACAACGATGCCGGTCGGAATGTGCGTGAGGCGCACGGCCGAGTCCGTCTTGTTGATGTGCTGACCGCCAGCACCCGATGCGCGATATGTGTCGGTACGCACATCCTTGTCGAGGATGTTCACCTCAATCGTGTCGTCGATAACGGGATAGACCCACACAGAAGCAAAGCTCGTATGACGCCGCGCGTTGGAGTCATAAGGCGAAATCCGCACGAGACGGTGTACGCCGCTCTCGCTCTTCAGCCAGCCATAGGCGTTCTCGCCCTTGATCAGCATTGTTGCTGACTTGATGCCTGCGGTATCGCCAGCGTGCTCGTCGATCTCCTCGACCTTCATGTCGTGAGCGTTGGCGTAGCGCACATACATGCGGCGCAGCATCGAGGCCCAGTCCTGGCTCTCCGTACCGCCGGCGCCAGCGTTGACTTCGATATAGCAGTCGTTGGCGTCCACCTCGCCGGAAAGCAGAGCTTTCAACTCGGCGCTCTTGGCCTTCTCGACGGCCGCCCGGATACCGGCATCGACTTCGGCCAGCGTCGCCTTGTCGCCTTCGGCCTCGGCCATGTCCCATAGCGTCTCGGCGTCATCCGCCTCGCGCTCAAGCATGCGGATGTCATTCATGGCCGACTCGATACGCGTGCGCTCACGCATCATCGGCTGTGCTTTGACGGGGTCGTTCCAGAAGTCAGGGCGCTCCGAGAGAGCGTTCAGCTCCGCGAGGCGCTTTTCGGCGACGCCCCAGTCAAAGACGCCTCCTGAGCAGGCCGATGGACTGCCGGATCGTCTCAATCATGTTCTCGAGTTCAGGAGTCATCGTTTGCTCTCGGCAGCCAGGAACGCCGCGTTTGGAGGCCAGCGTCTAGTAGTTGCCGTCCTGGAATGTCAATTCTTCCTTCGGCTTGGTCGGATCAACCGGCTGACTGGGGTCGGTGGGGTTGCTGGTCGTCACGGCGTCCGTTCCCGGCGTCGCAACTACCTGACCATCGCGCGTAGCGGTCGCTGACTCGTCGCCCGCGCCCATCTTGCTGTAGTCGACCTTGTAGCCATCCGCGCCAACCGGCACGTCGCAACGATCAACCGGGGCCGAGCCCGGACGGAACGCTTCGGTGATGACGAGGCGCGTATCGGGCGCCGGCTGGCAACCGCTGTCCGCATCCACTTCGACCAGCTCGACGCCATCCGGGATACGGAAGGTGACTGCCGGACGATCCTTGAGCGCGGCAAGCATGAAATCCCGGAATATCGGCGCCGCAACCCGGCCGCCACTCTCGCCCTCGCCCATGTTACGCGGGCTGTCGAAGCCGACCCACACGCCGACCACGAGGTCAGGGCTGAAGCCCATAGTCCATGCATCGAACTGATCGTTGGTCGTGCCGGTCTTGGCCGCGACCGGCTTTCCAACCGCACGAATGATCGTGCCGGTGCCGCGCTGAACCACACCTTCGAGGATCGAGACAGTCTGATAGGCCGTGATCGGGTCCATCACCTGCTTGCGTTCATCCGGCAGCGCCGGAGGCTGCAGGCCCGCTTTCCACTCCTCAACGCAATTCGCACAGGGGCGCTGGTCTGTCCGGTACACCGTCTGGCCGTAGCGGTTCTGGATACGGTCGAACATCTTGGGGCCGACCTGTTTGCCACCATTGACCAACTCGGCATACGCGACCGCCATCCGCATCAGCGTGGTGTCGCCTGCGCCCAGCGCCATCGACTCGTAAGGCGGCAACTTGTCGTAGATGCCCATCCGCTCACCAACCGCCGAGACCTTGTCGAAGCCGATCTCGCTCGCGAGACGCACGGTCATCGCGTTACGCGACTTTTCGACGCCAACACGCAGCGTGGTGAGGCCATAGAACTGTTCGGAATAGTTGGTGGGCTTGTAGCATTTGTCCTGGTTCGGATCGCAGGACACATAGGGAATATCAGGCACGCGATAGGACGGCGTCCATTTGTATCCGCCCGTGACGGGGTCCACCTGCTCCATCGCCGCCGCATAAACGAACGGCTTGAACGATGAGCCCGGCTGACGCTTCGCCTGAATCGCGCGGTTGAACTGACTGCGCTCGAACGAATAGCCGCCGGCCATCGCGAAGACACGACCCGTGTGCGGGTCCATCGCCACCAGCGCGCCTTGCAGCGCCGGAACCTGACGCAGACGCCACGGGGCGTTGTTGGCGACCTTCTTCGGCACGCCGTAATCCGTAATCAACTGGACCGACACATCCGGCGTCGGATCGCGAGACACCTGAATAACGTCCCCGGCCTTCAGACCTGTGCCGCCGCCATCACGCTTGAGCGGAGCCGCCCATTTCGCATCGTCGGCGCTAAGCGTACCGGTATCGCCGCTGGCAAGACCAAGGCGCACCGCGTCCTTGGCGACTGAGCGCACGACGGCGAGCTGCCATGTGTTGCCGCCGCCAGCGATTTTGGGCTTGTTGTCCTTGTTGTTCGCGAAGTCCTTCAGGCCCTGCTCGAACTCATCGGTCACTTCGATCTTGCCGACCGGACCACGCCAGCCATGGCGACGATCGTAGGTTTCAAGGCCAGCGCGCAGAGCCGTCTGGGCGATAAGCTGAAGATTGGAATCCAGCGTCGAGCGGATCGACAGGCCGCCTTCAAGGAACGCTTTCTCGGCAGCAGGCTTGCCGTCGATGCCTTCAAGCTTCTTCTGGTCGCCGAGCGCGAGGATTTCCTTGCGCAGTTCTTCGACATAGTAGGCAGCCGCCTGGTTCTCGTCCGTATCCAGACGGTTCACCACTTTCAGCGGCTCAGCCATCGCCTTATCGCCTGCAGCCTTGTCGACATAGCCGTTCGCGACCATGCGACCGATCACGTAGTTGCGGCGATCGATCGCCGCGTCCGGGTTATTGTACGGGTTCACCTTGCCCGGCGCCTGCGGCAGGCCGGCGAGCATCGCGCACTCCGCCAGCGAAAGCTGGCCCAGCGACTTGCCGAAATAGTTCAGCGCGGCAGCGCCAACGCCATAAGAACGTCCGCCGAGGTAAATCTCGTTCATGTAGAGTTCGAGGATCTGCTCCTTAGAGAGCTTCTTCTCGATGCGCATCGCGAGCACGGCTTCGCGCACTTTCCGGTCAATCGAGCGCTCGTCTCCGACAAGCATGTTCTTGACCACCTGCTGCGTGATCGTCGAACCGCCAGCAATCTTCTTGCCCTGCAGCGCGTTCAGCACAGTTCCGCGGAACATGCCCCACAGGTCGATGCCGGAATGTTCGAAGAAGGTCTTGTCTTCGGCCGAGATGAAAGCCTGCACCAGCTGGTCCGGCAATTCTTCAGACGGGACGTAGACGCGATGCTGCGTGGCGAACTCCGCAACCAGCTTGCCGTCGCCCGCGTGGACGCGGCTCATGATTGGCGGCTCGTAGTTCGCGAGCTCGTCTTCGGACGGCAGGTTCTGCGTTACAACAAAGAACCAGCCGACCACGCCGACGACCAGCACGCCGACAACGGCGGCCGTCCCGATGAGGATCGCTCTCCAATTCCAAGTCGACATCTGAAACTGCATTTCTCACCGGTTGCGCGCCATTCGGCGCTGACTGGGCAACGGCAAAGCCGCTGCTCACGCAATGGCCCCGGAATCACCGCTCTTTGAGGTGACTTTATGGCGTGGAACCCGCCGGTAACAGGGCCATAACTGGTTAAACTCAGCCCATCTTCGTGAAGGCTTTGTATATTCCTGCGACGGGCCGTCGCGGCGAAGCTAACGCACGCGGCATATGGAACCACGCGGTACGCAATCCCGAGCGCTTATCGGGCGGCGACCATACGGGTCTGGCTATCGAAGAACTGGTCGATGGCGTGTGCGACGCCCAGCACCAGCTTCTTTCGTTCCGTTTCCGATGTCATCGCGGCCGTATCGTTCTCGTTGGTGATGAAACCCATCTCGAGCAGCGCCGCCGGGACATCGGGGCTGAGCAGGACGTACAGCCCTTTCTTGCGGTGGGTGTTCTGCAGGGTTGGCCAGCCATGCTCGCCAATCGAGACCGCCAGCATCTGCGCAAAGCGCGCCGACTGGTTCTTTGTCTCGCGCTGCACAAGGTCAGCGAGGATCTGGTTCACCACCTCCGGGCGGGTGGAATCCACTTCGACGTCGAGAATCCAGTCGTTCTGCTTGCGCGCACCATCGACGCGCTTCTCGCCTTCGGGTGAGAGCGTGTAGACAGAAGCTCCGCTGGTTGCCGGCTTGGAGCCCGCATCCGCGTGAAGCGCGATAAACAGGTCAGCCCCCAGATTGCGCGCCTTGGTGACGCGATCTTCCAGCTCGATAAACACATCTGTAGAGCGCGTGAGCGCGACGTCGTACCGCTTGGAAGCCAGCAGTTCGTCTCGCAGCGCCTTGGCGGCATCTAGTACAATGTCCTTCTCGCGCAGGCCTTTCTTCGAGCTGGCGCCAGGATCCTTCCCGCCATGGCCCGGATCGATCACGATCAACGGCTTGCGCGCGACCTGCTGCGCCACAGGTTGCGGTCCTGAATTGCTTCCGTCAGCCGCGTCAGCAAAGGCTTCAACCGTTGCAGGATCGAGATCAAGAACGATGCGATAGCGCTCATCTTTCTTCTTCGGGGCCAGAACGAATTCGCGCGCGACCAGCGCCGGTTTCGCAAGGTCCAGAACCAGCCGTGATGTTGTTGCGGTGTTCTGGGCATAGCGATAACCCGCGACCACGCCGCTGCCTTTGCCCGACCCGGATTCCGATGTCAGTCCGTTGATCAACCAGCGCACGCGGGGCAGATCGATCACCACACGATGCGTGCCGGCCGCCAGAATAAAGACGTGATATTTGAGCGCGACGTCGGACTCGACCACGACCCGTGTCGCATCGCCCTCGCCGCCAACTTTGATTGAAAACACGCGACCCACGGGCGGGTCAGCCACCGCGGCGGAACTCACCAGGACACCCAGCCCCAGCGCCGACAACAATGTCAGAAACCAAACGCGCACGTTCGCTCGCGCCCCTTCAGGATGCATTCGAGGCCTTCTGCCCTTCAGAGAGCCTTACCCAAGCGTCGTTAACTGTTCGTTGGAATCGATACGGGCGCTCGACTTCCTTACAGATTTCGGCTGATCTGGCCTTCACACCGCTGGCGGGGCGCGTGATCGAAAGTACCCGCCATGTCTGCTGCGCGCCTGAAGACAGCCCTGCTCGGCCTTTTCACCCTCGCACTCGCCGCCTGCGCCACCGGACCGCTCACGCTGGACGATAATCTCGTCGTCCCCGGCTCCAGGGTCGGGGAAGTGCAGATCGGGATGCCATTGGCGACACTTCTGGCCGTGAAAGGCAACCCGATCACGACCTCGCCGATCAGCGGCACCGACGCGACGACCTACACGTTCCCAGACGGGCTCACGGTAGGGGCCAATGATGAGGTTTACTGGATAATTGCCGAGGACGCCCGCTTCCACACCAGCACCGGCGTGCGGCCGGGCGTGGAGCAAATCTTCGCCCGCGCCAGCTTTGGAAAGCCCCGCTGCGTCGAGACACGCGGCGAAACCACGCTTTACGACTACGGAAACATCTATTTTGACGTCGATAACGGCGAAGGAAAAGTGAAACGGCTCGGCGTAGTCGGGCAGAACCGCCCGTGCAGCACTAATTAACCGCGCCAGCGGTCAGAATATTTAAAGAAACAAGGATTTAGCTTAACTCCCGCCCCTAGCGGCCTGTGGATAAGTGTGAGGCGGCAGCCTTGTCCCTTCCCCTCGGGCTGCAATAGGTGCATAGCTGAGTCCCAAGGACGGCCCTCGTGGTCAGCCTTTCGCGCCCTGGCGACGGATTTTCCGAAATACCTATGTCGTTGAGGGCGTTAGCCGGTTTCGTGCGTATTCGGAGGTCCGCGGTAACGCTGCCTCCATGGCCAGGGCAATTATGAACGCGA
>Ga0116176_10001485_pt1 | contig 18410 bp, 16 predicted proteins | sample AD_STIC08_MetaG_FD_89803 | JGI IMG/M metagenome (GOLD analysis project Ga0116176, IMG submission 89803) | Active sludge microbial communities of municipal wastewater-treating anaerobic digesters from USA - AD_STIC08_MetaG | ecosystem: Engineered > Bioreactor > Anaerobic > Digestate | place: USA...
CTGCTGATAACGCGTGAATGTTTGTTTATCTCTGATTTCTGATTGTACCAGAGCTTAATGTCGTCAAAAATGCCAGCATCTGCCTGAATGGCGGGCATGATGAAGGCCAGGACCATAATGATCAGCATGGCTTTCAAATTACTTCTGATAATCATCATCACCCTCCTGAGTCCACATCGTTGAATCGTACACTCAAGCATAAGAATCAGACTGCCATGTGTCAATCGGTCGCCCAAAAAACTTTTGCCTGATCGCCAGAGTGCAATCGGCAAGTTGTTGCGTAAAAAAATGTAATACGTAATTTTTGCATAAAAATAAAAACTTAAATTGTTTATTCTCGGTATCTTTTGCTAGAATACGTGAAATAGAAAATATTTTTCAGAAACATGTCGTAACCGGGGAAAGAATAATTGCTGGAGCATGTCTGCGCTGCATATCTGGTGATTGACAGGGTTGGTAAGGTAGTATCTGAATCATCTTCAGCCGCTGAAGTGCTGAGGTGCGTTGCAGATGGTCCGCTTACCGGCCGGTCGCTTTTCGATTTTTTCGTGCGCCTGCCCGCATCGGTAAGCAACTATGAATCACCCGACGGTTACCTCGAATTCGAAGCCGAGCTCAAATCTGACGGGTCAGATTGTTTCCTGAATGTCGGTATTTTCCCAGCCGAACATCAGAATGGCGCGGAGCCTGTCAATCTGGTATTCATCCGCGATGTCACCGTACAACGGATGATGGAAAACGAACTCAGTCAGGCTTCCCGCCACTACTGGACCCTCTTCGACGCCTCTTCCGATGCCATTTTTCTTGAAACGGCCGACGGCTCGATCTTTGACTGCAACAAGGCCTGCGAAAAAATGTATGGCTACAGCCAGTCAGAACTGTTGAAAATGAATGCCCGCGATCTCGTTCCGGGCGGTGCCATCGAGTTAATAGAAAACTGTAAACCTGAACTTGAAAGTGCCAGAGCGAGCGGGCGCAGCATTCAGCTCGAAGCCGCCGGCCGCCGCAAGGATGGCAGCGTTTTTCCGAGCGAAGTGATCATCAATTTCATAAAGATCAACGGGCACGAGTGTTACGCCGTCACCATTCGCGACATTACCACCCGCCGTGAGCTTGAAAACAGCCGGGTGCGTTACGAAACTCAGGTCATGCAGCTGCAGAAACTCGACCACCTCGGCCAGATGGCCAGCGGTCTTGCCAACGACTTTAACAATCTGCTGACCGGAATCATGGGTTATTCCGACCTGATGATGCGGGAACTGCCACCCGACGGCGGCTGCCGCGAAAAGGCCCGGCGTATTGTCGACGCGGCCCGCAAAGCCAGCGAAATAATTCAGCAGCTGATGGCCTATTCCGGCCGCATGCCCACCCTTTATCAGAAAGCCAGCATAAAAAACATTCTGCGCGAACTGCACCCCTCGATGACGCAGATCAGCGGCATCGATGTCGATCTGCAGATAGCCGTCGACGAGAATCTGCCCGAAATCCACATCGATCCGCCGATGCTGAAACAGGCCATTCTCAATGTGGTAAAGAATTCAGTCGAGGCCGCCGTCAGCGAACGCAAATGCTCTATCTGCATCACCGCATTTCCCGGGCTGGCGACCTATTACGGCAACGAACCCGGCTATTTTGGCCCGCCGATCAAATCTGGCAGCTATATTGCCGTTAAAATTACCGATAACGGCAGCGGTATCGAACCAGAGAATCTGAATCGAATTTTTGACCCGTTTTTTTCGACCCGTTATGCCGGTCGCGGGCTTGGCCTTTCGGCGGTGATCGGCATGCTGCGCAGTCATCGCGGCGCCGTCATGGTGACCAGTCAACCAGGCCACGGAACCGATTTTGCCATATTTCTGCCCATCGATTCGGCCGGTGGCTTCGCCGATGCGGCGCAGACCCGCCCAGCCGAAGAAAATTGCTCCAGCGGTTGCGCACTGGTAATCGATGATGACGAAAACGTCAGAGAGATTCTCGCCGACAATATCCGCATGATGGGCTACGAGGTCATTCTTGCCGAAAACGGCAAAGATGGCCTGAACCTGTTCAAAAACCTGCAGCGCAAGCTGACAATCGTGCTCACTGACCTGCTGATGCCCGGCATGAGCGGTCTCGACCTGATCAAAGAAATCCGCTGGATGAACCCGGAAATCCCGGTTATTGTCTGCACCGGCATCGGCAACGACGAAAAACGACCCGAGCTCGAAAAACTCGGGGTTTCGGCGATTCTCGAAAAGCCTTTTTCCAGCCGCGATCTCGAAAAACACTTCACCCGCATTCAACTCAAGGTTCGCAACCGCAACAACCAGAGCTGATTCGATAATTTATCTGATAAAAAAAATGGCACCCGAAGGTGCCATTTTTTTTATCAGCGATTGCTTACTTGTCGAATTCGAAAGCGACGATGCGGCTGATGCATGATTCGAGCTCGATGGCGCGCCACGGAAACAGACCGATCCAGGTGCGCTTGTTATTCAGCTGATCGATCTCGCCGCCGATATTTTCGGCATGTACGATACCCATCGGGAACATCTTCAGGTGCATGACCTGATAGTATTCTTCCTGGGGATAGTATTCATCCCAGGCTTTGCCGTGGGTTTCTTTGAGTTTGGCTTCGGCCTTGGCGAACAGCTTCGGGTGCCAGTCACGCAGAATGGTATTCATCGGGTGGTCAGCTGAACCGCAGTCAACGCCGATCCATTTGAATTTCATTTCCTGTGCCCATTTGTGGAATTCGGCATCAGGGCCCGGGTGTTTTACCATATAGCGCACTTCATCGGCCTGCGGCTGATCCCAGCCGTATTTGTGATAGCCGGTGTTGATGATGAGGATGTCGCCTTTGCGGATATCGGCTTTTTTCATCAGCATTTCGGGTGAATACAGCGAGAAATCGCTGACTTCGTCTGAAATGTCGACGACCACGCCGTCGCCACACCATTCTTCGAGCGGAACTTCGCCAATGGTTCTGCCGTTGGCGCAGAAGTGAATTTCGCCGTCAATGTGAGTGCCAACGTGGTTGCTGGTCTTGATTATCTGACCATTGGCACCCTGACCCATGTGGGCGCCGGCGATGCGTTTGAAATACTGAACCTGCAGAGGCATATAGCTCGGCCAGGGCGGAGTGTGAATACTCAGTCTCTGGGTGAGGTCATACATTTTTACTTTTGTCATCAATTGACTCCTTTAAATTATTCGTATGGTTAAATGATACTAATTTTGGCAATATTTTTCAACATATGCTTCGAGGGCGTCTTCGAAACATTTCATCGGCGGGTTGACCAGCCCGGCACCGACCTGGCCGACGCCGGCATCTTTGTGGGCGATACCCGTATTGATCTGCGGCAGAATATTCTTTTCGCAGACTTTAAGCAGGTTGATACCGGTCGGCGAGCCACGGAAATCCATCGCCGGAATCTGGAAAGCCTGTGATTCGCCATCTGTGATCTCATACATTTTGCGGGTGAAGTTCATCGCATCGCTGACCGTGCCGCCGACAAATTTAACGATCGCCGGCGCCGCTGCCATCGAAAAGCCGCCGAGACCGCAGGTTTCGGTAATGGCGCTGTCGCCGATGTCGGGGTTGCAGTCTTTTTCTTCAAACCCTGGGAACAGCAGCCCCCTGATCATCTGAGCGGGGCCGGTGAACCAGCGGTCTTTCAGCCCGGCGACCCTGATGCCGAATTCAGTGCCATTGCGGCACATGGTGGTGACGATCGTCGAGCCTTCGATCCATTCAGCTGCCTGCAGCATTGCTTTGGCGGCCGGCATGCTGAGATTGAGGAAAAAATGATCGTTAGAGTGCATGAATTCAAGCACGCGTGCTTTTTCTTCCTGGCTGAACGAGGTTTTGGTGATCGCCGGGGCCAGCTCACGAATGAGCATCGAAGTGGCGGCCTTGTTGCGGTTATGCACTTCGTCGCCCATCTGCAGCGCCTGTGCGATCATGTTCTTCAGGTTGATCTCGGGCGCGAGCGGAATCGCGGCCTTGAGAACCGGTGCCAGCGTTTTTTCGATCCATTTCAGACGGGTAATGACTTCGTCAGAGAACGCGCCGTAGCGCAGCACCTTGCCGAGGCCCTCATTGAGGGTGCAGAAGGTTTTGCGGCCATTGGTCTTGTTTTCGACGATCCAGACAGGCATGCTGGCGGTGGCAACGCCGGCCATCGGCCCGACGCCGTCATGTTCGTGCCACGGCGAATATTCAATCTGGCTGCTGGCTGCGAGTTTTTCGGCCTCTGACGGGTTGGCAGCGAGACCTTCATAGATCAGACCGCCGATTACGGCGCCTTTGAGCGGGCCAGACATTTTTGCCCAGGTGATCGGGGGCCCGGCATGCAGAATCAGATTCTTTTTCATACCCGGAACCACATTAATGGCGGTATCGATACCCTTGATGATCGGCTGGGCAGCCTGAATGGCGGCCAGGGCTTTTGCATTGGCTTCCTGAATATCTATAAGCATTATCTGGCTCCTTTTCCGGCTTTAACTTTGCTCTGCCAGGCTTCCACCTTCGCGAGCAGAGCCTGAATTTTCTTGTTGCCGCCTGCGGGCGGGCGCCATTCGGTATGCATGACCTCAACGCCCTGTTTTTTCAGATCTTCAGCGAAACTCGGAATTCCGAGGTTGATTACTTTTACTTTCTGCCCAAAAAAGCTGACTAATTTGCTCATCGATTATTTCCTTTCCAGGCAATGCTGAACGAATTTAACCATCGCGACATTGGTCGGGAAAACGCTGACGCCGGCCTCTGCCAGTCTGGCTTTCTGCTGCTGCCAGCCCTGCGGGTCTTCTTCGGTGCCGCAGATACAGGCGGCGAGAACCGGGTTGCGCCCGCTCTTTTTGCGGCCACGCTCGATGGCGCCAACCATTTCGCCGGCCATATCGGGGTGTGAACCATAGCCGAGCACGACGTCAAAGCAGATGACGCCAACATTGGGGTCGGCGAATTCCTGAACCATGCGTTCTGCACGGTAGTCGGGGTCGATCATCGGGTGGGCTTTGCCGCGGGTGAAGTTATCGTCACCGAGGTCGATGATGCAATGGCCGCTGCTTTTGTAAACATCTGGCATTTCTTTGCAGCCCTTAACCGGAGTGTTCGAGAATATTTCGCCGATGGCCGGCTGCAGCAGACGCTGGGCTTCATCGCAGAGCGTGCCGCCGCTGTAGAGCCCGCGCAGGCTGGCTGCCGGCAGTTTAACTTTGTCTGCGAGTTTTTTGATTTCGCTGTCGGTCATTTCAGGGTTGTACTGCTTTTTGTTGCTGAGGCGGCAGGCCTGCAGCGCCGCATCTTCGAGATTGCGGGCGGCGACGAAACCCTGTGCCTCGATCATTTTCGGGTCAGCACCGATAAAATAAACCACGACCGGCTTGCCGATGTTTTTGAATTCGGCGAACAGCGGTGTGAGAACCTTTTCTGCCGGCGGCTTCGAAATCATTACGATTACCCGGGTGGTTGGGTCAGCCGCGAGCGCGCGGGTCGCCATTATCGTCATGCGGCCGCCGATTTTTTCTGAGAGGTCGCGGCCACCAACGCCGATTGCCTGCGAAATACCGCAGCCGAGACGATGGATCGTGCTGGTGACTTCCTGCAGGCCGGTGCCTGAAGCTGCCACCAGGCCGATGTCGCCGCTGCGCACCGCGTTGGCGAAGGCGAGGGGAGTGCCGTTGATGATGGCGGTACCGCAGTCAGGGCCCATTACCAGCAGTTCTTTGCTGACACCGAGGGTTTTCAATTCAAGCTCTTCTTCAATGCTGACGTTGTCAGAGAAGAGCATGACGTGGCGGCCGTTGTTGAGTGCCTGCATCGCTTCGCGGGCGGCATACTCGCCGGGCACCGAAATCAGCACGACGTTGGCTTCGGGCAGGCGGCGGGCGGCTTCTTCCTGAGTTGCGGGCGGCAGTTCGGCACTGGCACCCGATGCCTGTTTGCGCGATTTAAGGCGCTTTTCGACTTCGGCGATGCCGCTTTCGGCGGTGGCCTTGTCTTTGCCCATGATGCAGATGATCAGATCATTCGGGGTGAGGCCGTCGAATTCGGGCTGATACATGTTCAGCCGCTTCAGACTGTCAATGTTGTAGCCGGTACACATGCCGACGACTGCGTTTTCGATACCGTCAAGCTTCTTTACCTGTGACCCGATGAGCATCAGTGTTACCGAGTCAAAATAGGTCTGTTTCCTGATGAGATGGCAGACAACCATTCCGGTTTAGCTCCTTTGCTTGCTGTGTAAATCTATTGTTGAAAATGATAGAACTTTAGCCAGCGAATGTAAAACAGAATGTGCAAATAAAAAACCGGAAGGGCCTGTGGGGCACTCCCGGTCTTTGTTTTTCAGAAATGAATCAGTTGCTGATATCTTCTTCGGCTTTTACAGCTTCGCCGTTGAAAGCCCTTTCGAGCTCGGCGTCTTCAATCGATCTGTCGCTGCCGAATGCGGGCGGTGGCGGCATTTTGTCTTTCAGTTCGAGAGGCAACAGGTCGTAGATCTTCTGCAGATACATGCCGGGCATATGACTCTTTACCTTGCCCGGGCCCTTCATTTCGCCGTCGGCAATGGCGAATTTGCCGTCGCCATAAATATTGTTCGGGGCAACGATGTGCTTGAATTTCATGATCTTGAACGGAACCTTGGTGACGATGTCGTTGTCGAGCACCCAGCGCTGCATATCCGGGAAACGCTTTTTGAGAGCTTTGGCAAAGTTGTCGTTGCCGATTCTCGGGCCGGCGAAGGTGTAAACGCCCTGAACATCGAGGCCGTCGCCAGACAGGCGATAGGCGGCCAGCGGGGCAACTCCGGCACCCAGACTGTGACCGGTGATCCAGAGACGTTTCGGAATCCCGGCCATGTGGCGGTCGACAAGAGATTTGAGGTCGTCATAAACGATGTCGAGGGCATTATAGAAGCCGCTGTGAACTTTTACGCCCCAGCCCCACCATGGAACACGCTTCTTGAAAAAGTTGAAGTCGGTGAGAACCCAGTCATAAACGATCTTGACCGGGCTGACCTTATTGTTGGTCGAGCTTTCAGAACCACGGAAAGAAACAATGACGAGCTTGTCGTTCGACATGACCACTAACTGAGTGTCTGCGGTCTTTTCTTTTTTGTTGATGAAATCGAAGCGGCTGATGCCGAGCGGTGTGAAGATCTCTTTGAACTTCTTCTGAAATTCGTTGAAGTTGGCGACGCCCATGCGGTTTTCATAGGTGTTATAGGCGGCATACATCAGCAGGTAGGTATTTGCCAGACTGTGCCCGATTACCTTTTCTTCAAAAACTTTGCTGTAACAGTTTTCGCCCTGAACCGGCGGCGTCTGCGCACTGACATTAAAGGTCAGAGCCAGCAGCATCAGAATCGCGATACATATTTTCACTCTTATATGTGATGACATAAAAGAACGACCTGCCTTATTGAGATTATTTCATAATTCTAACGGCTAAAACCCCAACCCGCAAGGTACACAAGGCAGGTGTTTTTGCGTTTATTTAAGTTTGCGGATTCTGACTTCGATGTCTTTATGATCTTTGAGCAGATTTACGATGATGCTGGTGTCGGTTTCGCTGAAATGATAAGGGTAAAGAACCTTCGGTTTTATCGCAATAGCCAGGTCAGCCACCATTTCAGGGGTCATGGTGTAGGGCAGGTTCATTGGCAGAAACGCCACATCGATGTTTTTCAGTTCCTTTAGTTCAGGCACGTTTTCGGTGTCGCCGGCAACATAAATGCGTCGGCCGTCAATGGTGAAAATGTAGCCGTTGCCGCGGCCCTTCGGGTGGTAAAGCTCGCCATTTTTGCGCTTGTGTACGATGTTATACGCCGGAACCGCTTCGATAAGAACACCGTCGATCTCGCCGCTGTCGCCGTTTTTGAAAACCTTGCCGTCATCACGCTGCTGGCTGATGAATTCGGTATAAACAACGCTTATGTCAGGTTTTTTTAACAGGTCGATGGCAACCGCATCGAGGTGGTCCTGGTGTTCGTGTGTCAGCATCAGCAGGTCAGCCTTTGGCAGCTGAGAATAATCGGCAAGTTTTGACCATGGGTCGATATGGATAACCTTGCCGCTGTGCTCGATGATCAGCGACGCATGCCCGATGAAAGTCAGCTTGATATCGCCCTTGTCGCCTTTTATCACGTCAGATTCGAAAGTCGGCGTCGCCGCTGCGGGTTGGGCCGGCTGCGCTGTCTGAGAAAGTTGTTCGGTTTGCGCCATGGCCGGGCTGGCCAGCACCAACAACATTATTACCAGAGTAAGAAAATATTTCATTTTTTGCCTCCATGTTTGTCTTTTAATAATCTGTTTTAAAAACTAAAGCATGTCAAACCAAATTGAAGTTGCAGCAATTCTAGGACAAGTTTCTTGAAATGTTAAACCATGCTCTGGTTAAGATTCCATGGCTGTTTTAAACGAAAAACAAGGTTGTTTGAAGGCAAGATGGGCACGAAATTTGAAAATGAAAATTGCGAGGCGAGAAGACGGGATTGCTTTTTCGGAAGCTTGTGAGCGAAGCGAATCGCTGGAGAAAAAGCAACCCGGCTGATAGGCCGAAGCTGCCCCTTAAAAAAGATAACCGTTTAAATGTAATTATTTGTTGATGGGGCCAAAAATTGTTAAATGTCTCATAGTAAAGAACCCTGACTGGCTAGATGTTCGCATTGTAGTAATCGGCGTAAACCGGGTGCCAGGTTGCTGCCTGCAGTCTATCGTTGAGTTCTCGATCTGAAGCCGGTTGCGCGAGTTTTTCGACTGCTGCCTGCCTGGCAACGGCAAGCGCCACCTCGGCTGAAAGCCGCCTGATTTCAGAAAACCCTGGCAGCAGGGAATTTGGTGAGTTGTCAGCCCGGTTGAGGTCTGCGAGTTTTTCGCTGGCGGCGAGCAGCATGCCATCTGAAAGTGAGTTTGCCTCTGAAATGATCATGCCAAGCCCGACCCCGGGAAAAATCAGGGCGTTGTTGCACTGAGAAATCTCGATTTTACGGCCGGCATAGTTCACCTGCCCAAATGGGCTGCCGGTGGCAATCAGAGCTTTACCGCCGGTGAGTTCGAGAATCTTTTGTGGCGTCGCTTCAGCCTTTTCGGTCGGGTTGGACAGCGGCATGATTACCGGGCGCGGCGTATTTGCGGCCATGGTCGAGATCACTTCGTCGGTAAATGCACCAGCGACTGTTGAACAGCCTATTAAAACTGTTGGTCGAGCATTGAAAACTGCTTCGAGCAGGCTGATGTGTTCCTGACTGGCGGTTTTCCAGCCGGCCAGCTGCGCCGGTGTTTTTGCATAGGGCCTCTGGAAATACTGCAGATCGCTTTGAGAAGTCTGTAACAGGCCGTTACGATCGATGAGAAAGAAGTTCTCGCGCAGCTTTTCTTCAGAAATGCCTTCCCGGCAGGCGATTGCTCGACAGATCTGATCGGCGATCCCGGTTCCGGCCGTGCCGGCTCCGAAAATGCAGAAACGGTGATCTCTGCCCGAGATGCCGGTCTTGCGTATGCCGGCCAGAACGGCTGCCAGAGCCACGGCGCCCGTTCCCTGGATATCGTCGTTGAATGACGGGTGAAAGAGGCGGTAGCGGTCGAGCACGGCGCGGGCATTGCCGCGGCCGAAGTCTTCCCAGTGCAGGAGAGTTCGCGGAAAATGCTTTTTAAAAGCTCTGGTAAAGCACTCGATGAACTCGGCATACTGATCGCCGCTGATGCGGGTGTGCCGCCAACCGAGATAGAGCGGGTCATCGAGCAGCTTCTGGTTGTTGGTGCCGACGTCTAGCATCACCGGCAGAGTGCGAAACGGGTTGACGCCGCCGCAGAGGGTATAGACCATCAGCTTGCCGATGGCAATGTCGAGGCCGCCGATGCCCTGATCGCCGATGCCGAGCACGCCCTCGCCGTCGGTTGCCACGATGATGTCGAACGGCTGCCCGGCAAAACCAGCTAAAATGCCGTCGATTCTATCCATGTCCGGGTATGAGAGAACCAGACCCTGTTGCTGCGTGAAATTGCTGCTGAACTTCTGCACCGCTTCGCCAATGGTCGGGGTGTAAATGATCGGCAGCATTTCGGCGAGGTGCTCTTCGACAAAGGCGTAGAACAGCGTTGTATTGGTGCGGGCAAGTTGATTGAGATAAAGGTTTTTTGCTATTGCGGTCGACTGATTGCTGTATTGCAGCCAGACGCGTTTTTTCTGCTCTTCAATGGTTTCGACACGGTGCGGCAGCAGCCCGTGCAGGCCAAAAGTGGCCCTCTCGGTTTCCGAAAACGCCGTTCCTTTGTTGTATCTGCTGCTCTGAAGCAGATTCAGCCCGCTCATCTCCGGATTTACAGTTGATTTGCTCATTTGTCAGCGCCAATGAATTCGTTGAATGTTAAGCCAATGTCCTTGGCTATCTGACGAAGCAAAATTGGAGAGATATCACGCCCTTGATGGCATTGAACTGTTGTCTGTCGACCATCATTGTGGCGAAACTGCTTATGGGAACCCTTTTGTCTGATTTCAACAAAACCAAGTTTTCCCAGAATCCGTATAACATCTTTAGCTGTTAAAATTGGCCCGAAAATCATCTTAAGCGACTTTTACTGGCTGTGTTCCGACAAACTCTGAGTCAACAGAGGGTTCGCCATCCTCAAGCAACATTTCAACCACTTCTTTCAGGTTGCTATTGAGCTCTTCAAGGGTTTCTCCCTGTGAATGGGCGCCAGGTAAGCCTGGTATATAGCCAACATAAAGGCCGGTAGATTTACATTTTTCAATAACAGCAGTGAATACGCGCATAATTCCGTCCTGAATAATCTTGTTTATTACGCTCAACTCTCAATCTAATAATATCATAAATTGCAAAAATCTTTTTGAATGACAGAGGAATCATTAACTTGAGCTGGTTACGCAAAAAATGCCCGGGGTTGTGGAAAAATCGGGTATAATCAAAAAATACGCTTGAGTTTTCGGAGGATGTAAATGAATAGAGCACTGCTGCGGATCACGATGTTTCTGGCCGTATCTGCTTTTTGTCTGAGTTCAATTCCGGCTTCTGCTCTTGCCGACGCCGAAATCGGGGCGGTTATCAAGGTCCGCCTTGCCGATAAGAAGCTTTCGAATACGATTCTTGGTGCTCTGGCTTATCTCGAAGACCGCCAGGTCCGCCCACGAACCGGCGAGCGCTCATGCGAATTCGACAGTTCCGATGAGGGTGACGGCTGCAAAACCCTGCTCAGTTTCAATATCCCGTTCCGAGAAAATCTCGGCCTGCCGGCTCCGAAGAAAATCAAAGCCCACAACCGCAGCGGCGAATGGGCCAGCTATATTCATTTTATGCCCAACAAACTCGGTTTCAAGGGCCGCGCCCCCGCCTCGGTCCAGGATTCAAACCTGTTCATGACCGCCTTTATCGCTTATCCGCTGTTTCTTTTCGACGAATCGGCGCTGCCTGAGCCGAAACGTCATATCAACAGCATTCTCCACCTGGCCATGAAAAATATTCAGAGCTTCAAAAGGGAAGACGCCTACAATTTCTGGGCGGTGCTTCCGGGCTGCCGCAGTGATGCGCCGCGTACCGGGCCATTCAATATCGAAGTAACCCAGCTTGAAATGCTTGCTGGCGCCTATCTGAATCCGAAGTTCGAAAAGATTTTTGCGCTGCTGGCCCGCGGGCAGCAGACGCCGCCGAAATACTGGCTCGAACGCTGTCTGAACCTGAAAGAGAATAAAACCGGCGCTGATGCGTTGTTCAATATTCCCAACGATGCTGATGACACCTCGACTGCGGTTTCGTTCCAGCTGATGTACAATGCCCGTTTTCCGGCCTCAGATGTCAAACCTGATTTTGCTGCCCTCGAAAAAATCAGTCAGTTCAGAGATGTCGACCGTGAACGTGAAGACGGTCGCGATGGCTGGAAAGGCAAGGGGACTGGCGCCTACCTGACCTGGATGAAAGACGAAAGCCAGCCGGTTTTCGACCGCCCTGAAATCGGCGTGGTTCCGCTCGGAGTCAACAACGTCGATGTGGTTGTCAATTCGAACGTTCTTTTCGCGATGGCCCTGACCGGCCGCAAAGATCTGCCTGGCTACCAGGACTGCGTCAACCTGATTCTCAAAGCCGCCGAAAAGCACGCCTGGCCCGAAGCCGGTCTGTATTATCCGCAGAACATGATATTCCCTTACACTGCTTCACGTGCCTACCGTGACGGCAGTGCCCGCGAACCGGAAATGAAAGCCGCCATGCAGCGTATCATGCGTGATCTGATCGTCGCGCAGAAAGACTGGGGCGAAAAGAACCCGACCCGTCGCGGTGCTTTTCCGGGTGGCGATGACAAGAGCGACCACCTCGCTTCGGCTCTTGCGGTTACCACCCTGGTCAATATCGGTCGGCAGAACGCCGTCGAAGCGGGTTTGCTCAAAGAATACGATCAAGCCGTTTTCAGCGGTGTGCAGTATCTGCTGAACCAGGCCATCTGGGACAAACCGAAGAACCCCGAAACCGTCGGTAAATTCAAAATCCCCGGCGATAAATGCGCCACCTGGCTCTCGGGGCTGTTTTTCGCCGCCTCGTTCTGGGATCTCGCCCACTGGCGCTCACAGGCTTTCACCGTCGCCATGGTGCTCGAAGCACTCACCAAATACGCGCTCGCCTACGATTGCGACGATGTTCCAGCCTGCTACCGCAAACTGAAACTCAACTGATTTTAACTTTTTTGCCAGCGAATTCCCGCTGGCAGAAAAAGCTTATATCATTCATTTTCATGTTTCAGAAGGTCTTTGCCAGCAACAGTTAAACGGTATTTTTGTGACTTGCTGGTTGGCTTTGCCGGAATTGTAAGTTCTATCAAACCCTTATTCAGAAGGTATTTTATTTGCTTTTTGAGCTCGCCTGAAATGCTTTTATGGCCAACTTTCTCGGCCAGAGCAGCTTTTCCAAGCTCGTTGCTCTGGAGGCGGAAAAGCAGTTCTATTGCCAGTTTTGTCAGATTTAACTCAGGCCGTAACTCAGGCCGTAACTCAGGCCGTAACTCAGGCCGCAAATTTTGATAACCTGTCTTGGGTATTGCGTTTTCGGCGAATGTTGGCCGTGGAAATTCGAGAGTGAAGAAGGAACCGAACCCAATCTTAACTTCCTGGCATTCTGCATTTAAAAGGGCGGAACGGATCCGCTCAATTCCGGAGCCCATTTTTTCTATATAGTTGCAGCGTAACAGAAGATTGGCAATTAGCGGGTTGCGGCAAACACTTCTTTTGCCAAAGTCTTCTGGCCGCAATCCTTTTGGCAAACCGCCGGGATTATATATTTCAACGCGATCATCGAATATTTCGACCATCACCTGAGCGCCTTTTTCGAGGTAATCACGGTGACAAATGGCATTAACAACTGCTTCACGCAAGGCAACCTCGGGTAGCTCAAGATTTTCGTTGCGTTGAGCACTTTCGCTGGTAATTTCCCAGCGCAGATTCAAGTGTTTTCTCAAAAACAGCAGAGCGTCTTCAATATTTTCGAGCAGATTTCCGGAAAGTTCTTTTCGGTCGAGAATGTATGATTTATTAAGCCCTTTAAACAATGCGCAGACAACGCTTGTATGGAAAAGGTGATCGGTTGGGTTCTTTCCAAAGAAGAGAATGCCTGTGTGGTTCAGGTAAAATTTGTTATCTTTGATTTCGCCGGCACCAAGGTTTTGCAGTAGCACCCGTGTATCTGATTTTGGAGAAATACCTGAAAGCTCAAGGAATTTGGATAACCTTTCGCTACTTATCGTTTCTGCCCAATCCAGGTCGAGTCGCAACTGCTCGTCAAAACGTATTTTGCCTTCTGCCTGAATAAAGGCGGTTATATCAGCAGTGCTCATTTTTTGTGAATTGGCGCCATTGCGCAGGTAGAAGCCCTTGTTGCAGCGGTGTGGGCGATTTGCTCCCTCTGGGACTTTTATTACGACGATTTTTTGTGCTTTGATCTTTTCGATTTCTATTAAAACAGGCGGGTCACAGGATTCTGCGGCATCCTGAATTTTGGAAATTGTCCGGTTTGATAAATCGCAACCGACAATCTGGCCATTATCTGACACGCCAATAAGAATTCGCCCGCCCGAGGCATTTGCAAAGGCTGTCAGCTCTTTTGCAAGATCTGAGTTAACACTTTCCTTGAACTCCAGTTGATAGCCTTCGCCTTCTTCAATCAAGAGATCAAGTTCTTCCCTGGTGATTTTCGGGTGTTGCAAAATTTATTTCCTCGCGAACCCTTGTTCTATCTGTTCAAACCGTTTTCAGGCTATCACAGCTTAAGTGAATTTCCAATCAGACCTCTGGCCCAATAATAATATAGTGTAGATAATTTTCGGTTGTTTTCTTCCCTACTTTTCCAAATAATTATGCAATATTGATTGTTTGAAATTTCATAAGCATTTGTTAGCAGTAAAATTAAGCATGGTGAAGCTGTAGATGCGCACCGGGCGCACTTTTCCATGTAGAGCCTGTTCTTTTTCTTCTGACAGCGTGAAGCCGGCTTTTTCTAGAGCGCGGCAGGAAGCGGTGTTGGCGGTGGCGACGACTCAGAGAATTTCAGGCAGGCGGTAAAACGAGAGGCCCCAGCTGCTTATCGCTTTGATTGCTTCGGTGGCGTAGCCTTTTCTTTGCTGGCAGTCTTCTATGGCGTAACCGATTTCGACTTTGCCGTTCAGCGGGCTCAAGCCTGCGTGTCCGATCAGCTCACCGCTTTCTTTTATGCAGACGCCGAAAACGATCGGCGTTTCAGCCGGGCTTTTACCCGATTCATACTGCTGCATCAGAAAATTCAGCACGCTTTCCGCTTCCTGCAGATCAGCATAGACCTGGTCAGGGATCCACTGCCGCATGCCATTTTCGAGGCTCATCTGAAAAACTTTCGGGGCGTCGTTGCTGACGAATTTGCGCAGAAAAACAGCATCGCCGGTGATCGAAGAAAAACTCTCAGATAAATTCATTTCAGCCTCCAGAGCCAGAATCGCAGCAAAAGCCTTTGTCTTTTATCTATACCAGATATGGCATCTGCCGTAAAGCTTCGGTCAGGCTTTTTTCAGCTTATGCGGCGTCATTTAAGCGTGTGACCGTCGCGCGAACCGGGCGGTCACACGCGACAGGTTACTGTTTCTTTCTTACCGGCAGCCAGATTTCGCTTTTGTAGTCTGGGCTGGCCACATCGCTGGCGCTGATATCTTTCCACATCCAGATGTCGGGTTTGTGTCTGCCATTCGCATTTGGAATAATTCCGACAATGCTGTAACCGCATTTCTTATAGAATTCGAACGGGTGCCGGCGAAGGTTTCTGATGTTTGTAATCTCTCTGAAAATATTTTCAGAATCGACATCAACCTGTGAAAGGCTTGTCTGGTCGTGTTCGTCATCGGTGCCGAGAGCGATTCCGATTATGCCGAGCTCTCGCGCCCTTTTTTCGAGTTCTGCTATCAGCATTCTGCCGACGCCACTTCTCTGGCTGCCCGGGCTTACAACCATCGGGTGCAGTTCTCAGGTTTTTTCATACATTGGCCGCAGGCCGACCCAGCCGAGCAGCTCGCTTCCGTCACACAGGCCGATGCAGATGTTCGGTGAAGCGGCGCATTCTCTGACTTCCAGCAGGGCGGCTTCCAGGTCTGGCCAATGGCTGTTTCCGATCGCCATGAAAGCGTCTTTTAGAATTCCGGCAGCTTTAAGCATCAGCTCTTCTGAGTCGCCGACACAGCAAAAGGTATATTGCATTGCTTTCTCCAGATCGGCTCCTTGATTTTACAGGTTGAAGCAGGCGATGGCCAACTGACCTTCAGTCTAATGTTCCGGCGGATATCCGTCAACGCCTATGCGGTCTTTTTCGAAGACCCGGAACGCCTGAAAGTCGAACTGACAGTGTAGTTCCAGATAATCGCGGCAGGCAATCGTTTGCTCATTTCCGAAACATAGCAACGCTGTTTTTCGGAATTGGGTTCCAAATTCGAACTGTTATGAGTATAATCAAGTGTTACCAAAATACATGGAATACCTGCGGAAGACAATTTATGAAGAAAATGCTGGTGTTTGTGGTTCTGACGGTTTGTATGTTCGCCATTAATGCTGCAGCTTTTGCCGCATTCAACGTGAATGCCTTCGAAGCCAGCCTTGAAGAATGTGTAAAGTTCCATAATGTGCTTGCCAATACCGATTCGGCAGGCATGTCGGGCGACAGCGCCCGTGCCGGTCTTGCTGGCGCCGAAAAGAAGCTGCTGGCTCAGGTAATGGGGCTTTCAGATGTGCGTGATTTTTCAAAAGCCAGAAAGATTGCCGTTGCCTGGGTAAAGCGCGGCGGCACTGAAGCCGATGCTTTTGTTAAGGCCGGAAACAAAGCCCTCAAACTCATCGGCGACCGGGAAAAAGCTCTCTCGGCTCTGCCGACTTTCAATGCCGCTGCTTTTGCCAGCCTCATCGAAGAAGCCGCAAAGCATATCGACGTTCTTGAAAACACTGATTCAAAGGGCGTGGGCGGCGATGCGGCCCGCGCCGGCCTAGACCGCGCCGATAAAAATCTGCGCGCGGCAGTTTCGGCAATCTCTTCGATTCGTGATATTTCCCGCGCCCGCAAGGTTGCCGAAGTATTCGTAAAAAGAGGCGGAAACGAAGCAGTGGCCCTGACAAAAGCCGGCAATATCGCCCTCAAATATGTCGAAGCCCGCAAAAAACATATCGCCCTTTACAAAGACTGATTTATCGGGCGGTTTTAGCCGCCGGACCTTATAAAAGGAGCCCGTCATGATCAGATCGAAGCTTTTTGCCAGTGCAGTGATGCTGGTTTTTCTTGTAACTATGTTGCTTCCCGGCAATTTGCCGGTGTTCGGGGCCGAAGCCGCCCGCGAAAAATCAGGCGCTGAAATTTTTCTTAAATGGTTCACCATCGGGGCGGTCGCAGTTGGTGCCGCGGTTGGTTTTGCTTCTTTTGGTGCCGCCGGCCTGCTTCTTGGCCCTTTGGCCGGTGCCGGTCTTGCGACGCTTACCGGTATATTCTTTCAGGCAAATCCGGTTGACCAGTGGCGTGCCGTTTTTAACAAGGCACCGAAATACCATAACAGCAATGCGGCTGGCATGGCGCAGCAGATGATTAAGCAGAGCAAAAATTCCGTCAGCAATGAGGAAGAATCTTCTATCAGCGTCATGGAAGCTGAAGCAGCCTATAAAAAAGCCTATAAAGAATACTATGATGCGGTAACCGCCAATGACAGTGCCACCGCAGCTGAAAAAGCAAAGGTGCTCGAAGAAGCCAAAACTGTCTATCAGAAAGCCATGCGCCGCTGAATCAACGTTGACCGAAATAACAAAACCCGTGTCTGAAAGTCCTCAGCAGACACGGGTTTTTGCTCTCCGGCAGGCGCAGATCAGACAAAGCGTTTACCAGAGCCAGCAAAGATCGAACGGCCTTAAAATCCTCTGAAAATAAAAGTTTCTGTTTGCCCTGCTAAATGCAAATTTGGCTTGCATAAAGCCTGTCTGTACTTTTAAACTTGTTCGTTGCCCAAATATATTGTCTTATCATTTTCAAGGAGAAAAGGATGCTTCAGAACTTCAGTTATCAAGCTCCGGAAACCCTTAAAGACCTTTATGCACTGCTGAAGAAGAGCAATGGCAAAGCTACCATTCTTGCCGGCGGCACTGACCTGCTCGTAAACATGCATAATAACTGGATTTCCCCCGAAAGCCTGATCGATATCAAAAAAATTCCAGACCTCAAGGGTATTACCTTCAACCCGAAAACCGGGCTGTCTATCGGTGCTACTACTGTGTGCATCGATCTGATCAATAATAAAGACGTTAAAAAGCATTACCCGCTGCTCGCCGAAGCCGCACACAATATCGGTTCACCGCAGCTGCGCAATCGCGCCACCATCGCCGGAAACCTTTGCACTGCGTCGCCTTGCGCCGACATGGGTTGCTCGCTGCTCGCGCTTGGCGCCAGCGTCGAACTAGGCTCTGCCGACGGTGTTCGTGTTATTCCGCTCAAAGATTTTTTCACCGGCCCCAAGAAAACCCAGATCAAAAAGCATGAAGTGCTGCTGCGCATTATCGTGCCGGTTGAAATGGCCGGAGCGAAATTTGGCATGCGCAAACTCAAGCGCATCAAGGGGCACGACATAGCCGTCGCCAGTGTTGCCATGGCCAGAACCGCCAAAGTCATGCGCATTGGCGTTGGCTCGGCCGCCCCGACTCCGGTTGTAACTGCCGACCTCGCCGCATCGACAACTCTTGAAAAAGCCGTTGCCGCTGCTGAAAAAGTTATCTGCCCTATCGACGATGTGCGCGCCGGTGCCGAATACCGCCGCTTCATGGTTAAAGAGTTCGTCGGCCAGATTTACCCGGAACTCTTCTGATAAAGGAAACCAGCTATGAAAATAACTCTGACCGTAAACGGCAAAAAATATCAGCGTGATGCTTCCGAAACCAAAAA
>Ga0116176_10001493_pt1 | contig 18319 bp, 22 predicted proteins | sample AD_STIC08_MetaG_FD_89803 | JGI IMG/M metagenome (GOLD analysis project Ga0116176, IMG submission 89803) | Active sludge microbial communities of municipal wastewater-treating anaerobic digesters from USA - AD_STIC08_MetaG | ecosystem: Engineered > Bioreactor > Anaerobic > Digestate | place: USA...
CCAGGCTTTGCCAGTCGGTAACAACAAAATCTTCCGGAACAAATTGGCGGGGTAATTTTTTTATATCTGCGGTGTACATAGTTGAGAATCGTAAGATGTGAGTCGTAAGTGTGGAAGCAAAATTAAAATCCTGCCACGGTTATTAAGCCGGCAGGATTTTTAATAATTTAACTGTCGCCGTTTTCCCTTTAGGGGTTAGGGGCAATTATGCCATCTTCCTCGGCGTATTTATCTTTTTAGCCGGCGCATTTTTTACAGCCGCCGCTTTTGTTTCAACAGACTTGGGTTTGTTTTCTGTTAGGTTGTTTTCAGCAGCGTCTGCCGGGATCTCTGATAATTTGATCTCGATATTGTTTGCTGTTAAAACGCCAAACCATTTCACCATCTTTTTCATATCGCTGGCATATACCCGGCTGAAGTCCATATCGGGATAAACCTTTTCAAAGTATTTTTTAACGGCAGCGGCATCGTTATCGGCCGGCAGTTTTGTCTTGCTTTCTTTCATGGCGTTAAAAACCTCCACCAGGTTCACATTGTCTTTGGTGGTAAAAACTTCAATGCTCTCCAGGTGCGAAAAACTATGAATGCGGCTGCTTACAAATTTTGTGCTTTTGTCTTCAAGGGATTTCACCACCCCTCCATCGGCTTTGGAAGATAATAACTCAAATAATCCCGGTAGTCCGGTAACCGATACCAATTTACTGTATTCCATATACGTCATTTAAATTTTAGGCGTGCAAGTTAATCCTAAAAAGGCAATTTCGTTCTTTATGCCACCTGCCCCGTTAATCCGGGATGCCTGCCATTTATCCAGAATGACTGCCGCCTTTACCAAGGGGGCTTAAAACCCCGGTTTCGGGTGCCAGTTTGGGCAAAAGCCGTCGTCTAATAGGGTACAACAAAAAATTATGAGAGTAAGACCCCTTTTATTAGTACTGTTTTTTACCCTGAGTGCGGCCATTGCAAACAGCCAGGATATTTCGCTGAAAGGCAAACTGAATGACAAAGATGATAAAACACCGATTGCAGGCGCATCCATAAAGCTTGTTTCACTGCGTGATTCTTCCCAGGTAAAACAAACGGTTACTGATAAATCCGGAAACTTTGTATTTAATAATCTTAATCCAAGCGGATACAGGATCTATATCAGCTCCAGCGGGTACGAAAAGATCGAGCAGCGGATAAACCTGCAGGCCAGTAATAAAGAACCCATTGTTTTTCCTTTAGGTAAACTGGTAAAAGACCTTACAGATGTAGTGATAGTTGCCAAAGCTCCCCCGGCAAGACAAAAGGGAGACACCACCGAATTCAGCGCCAGCCAGTTCAAGGTAAATCCTGATGCAACAGCAGAGGATATGATAAAAAAATTACCCGGCATCACTGTTGGTGCAGACGGCACCGTAACTGCCATGGGCGAACAGATAAGAAAGGTAACTGTTGATGGAAAGGACTTCTTTGGCGACGATGCCACGGCAGCACTTAAAAACTTACCGGCATCGGTAATAGATAAGATCCAGGTTTTTGATAAGCTGAGCGACCAGGCCCAACTTACCGGCTTTGATGACGGCAATTCGCAGAAGACAGTGAACATCGTTACAAAATCGGGGATCAAAAACGGCCAGTTTGGAAGAATATATGCCGGGGCAGGAACAGATAGCCGTTATGCAGCTGGTGGTAATGTGAGTTTCTTTAATGGCGACAGGCGAATTTCCCTTGTAGGTAATTTCAATAATATCAATCAACAGAATTTTGCATCGCAAGACCTGCTGGGTGTAACCAGCAGCGGTGGGGGTGGCAGAGGCGGTAACAGGGGTGGCCAGGGTGGTGGCGGGGCTGATAACTTTAATGTGGGCCAGGCAAGCGGTATCAGCAAAACCAATGCAGCCGGCATCAATTTCAGTAATGTGTATGGAAAAAAATTAACGGTGAACGGAAGCTATTTTTTTAACAACAGTCATAATAATAATGAGAGCCTGGTTAATACGGAAACATTCCTTAACCCCAAAAACCAGTTCAGCGCACAAAAAAGTAATTCTGTTTCTGATAATACCAACCACCGGCTTAACCTGCGGCTGGAGTACAAAATAGATTCAGCCAATTCGCTTTTCATTATACCAAGCGTAAGCTTTCAGAAAAACAGGTCCTCTTCCTTTTCTTCATTAAATACATACGAAGGCCTGGCAGATTCTGTTAATAATTCTTTGTCAAACTCATCTTCAGACAGGAATGGATTCAATATACGCAACAACATCATGTACCGCCATTCCTTTCCAAAAAGAGGACGTACCTTATCGCTGGGATTCAGCACGGTGTTTACCAAGAATGACGGCGAGTCTATCATTGATGCCCGGTATCGTTATTACGACAGCCTGGGTATATTCCTGAACGATTCGGTGCAAAACAGGCTGAGTGATAATAATACGAACGGACATACCATCGGGGGTAATGTGGCTTACACAGAACCGATCGGTAAAAAAGGGCAATTACAATTTGATTACACGATATCTGTACAGAAAAACAAGGCCGACCAGCAAACGTTCTCTTACGACGGGCAGAAGTACAGCATGTTTGATACCATACTTTCAAACCGGTTTGATAACAGCATTACTACAAACAACGCTGGTATAAACTACCGCCTGGGGCAAAGCAGGGATGAACAGCTTTCTTTCGGGCTTAACTTTCAGCATGCTAAGTTAGAAAGTCAGCGGGTTTTCCCCACGGCTACAAGTGTTGACCAGTCTTTCGCTAATGTGCTGCCTAATTTAATGTGGCGGAAAAAAATATCGCCCAATGTGAATGTGCGTGTGTTTTACAGGGCGTCAACCAATTTCCCGTCGATAAGCCAGTTACAGGATGTAGTAAATCTCAGCAACCCGTTACGGGTTAGCAGCGGTAACCCCGATCTGAAACAATCGTATACTCATTTTTTATCGGGCCGTTACGCTTACACCAATTCAAAAACAAGCAAGAGCTTTTTTGCAAACCTCATCCTGCAAACAGCCAGCAACTATATTTCGAACGGAACCTTTATACCCGAACAGGATTCTGTAATTCAGCAAAACATCATATTGAAGGGAAGGTCACAACTGACCAAACCGGTAAACCTGGATGGCTATAAGAGCCTGCGTACTTTCTTTACCTACAGTATGCCGCTGAAGTTCATGAAAACAACATTGAACCTGAATGCCGGTTTCAGCTATTCTAAATTACCGGGCATGGTAAATTACCAGGAGACATTTACAAACAGTTATGCTTACAACGGCGGCGTGGTACTGGCCAGCAATATAAGTGAGTACGTGGATTTCAATTTATCGTATACCGCTAATTTCAATGATTCTAAAACGAATACAGCAAACAGCACCACCACCAAGTCTGTTAACCAAAGCATCGGCGCACAGGTAAACCTGCTGAATAAAAAAGGATGGTTCATTCAAAACGACATTTCGGGAAATACCTACAGCGGGTTGTCGCAGGGATTTAACCAGCGTTTCTGGTTGTGGAATGCAGCGATCGGTAAGAAGTTCTTAAAGAATAAAGCAGGCGAATTGAAGTTGTCGGTATTTGACCTGTTAAAACAAAACCAGAGCCTGGTACGAACCGTGACCGGATATTCTGTTGAAGATGCACAAAGCCAGGTATTGCAGCAGTATTTCATGCTCACCTTCACCTACAGCCTGAAGAATTTTGGTACGGCAAATGCCGCTACCAATAATTCCGGATTTGGCCGGGAGCGGATGGGTGGACAGGGCGGAGGCTTTCGTCAGTTTTAATTACTTTTAAAGAAGCTATTAAAATGCGACGCTTTGGATCAACAGGAACTAATTGTACAACTGCAGCAGGGAGACGGATCGGCTTTTAAGAAGCTGGTGGATGAATGGCAGCACATGGTTTACAATACGGCGTTGAGCATAGTGCAGAACGAAGACGATGCCGATGATATAACACAGGATGTTTTTATACAGGTGTACCAGTCGGTAAGTTCTTTTAAAGGTGAATCAAAATTTTCCACCTGGCTTTACCGCATCACGGTAAGCAAGGCGCTGGATCATGAGAAGAAGAAGAAACGGAAAAAACGTTTTGCCTTTGTGCAAAGCCTTTTTGGAAACGAAGAAGATGAGCCGGTGCTGCCGGCAGAATTCAATCATCCGGGTGTTCAGCTGGAGAAGAAAGAAAGGGCTGCAGCGTTGTTCAATGCATTGAAGCAGATACCGGATCAGCAGCGGACCGCTTTTACACTGCACAAGCTGGAAGGGCAGAGTTACCAGGAAGTGGCCGAAATAATGAACACAACATTATATGCGGTGGAGTCGCTGATAGCAAGGGCAAAAACGAATTTGAAAAAAGTACTGAGCAGTTATTACGAAAAAAATATTCCGGAATAATAAAACGATCCGTTATGAATAAGAAAGAACATATCAATAAACTTGTTGAAGAAGCGCTGGAAAGCGTTGACCAGGTAAGCCGTGCAGAAGCAAAACCTTTTCTGCTTACCCGGATCAATGCCCGGATGAATAAGGAAACAGAATCGGTTTGGGAGAAAGCCGGCTGGTTCATTGGCAGGCCTGCTGTAGCCTTTTCGGGTTTATGCATGATCATTTTAATAAACCTGGCGGTATTGCTGTTCAATCAGCCATCCAATACGGTTACGCCAACAGAACAGGTGGCACAATCGCCAACGGACGAATTCTCTTATTCTATTGCCACTATTTACGATACTGAAAACACACAACCATAATGATAAACAGGCAAAACAGGAGCAAGGTCTTTCTTTTGGTGATAGCGATATTGCTGGTTGCGAATATTGCCATGGTTACTTTCTTTTTGATGAAGAAAGATTATCGCCGTTCTGAAAAAAGGCCCGACAGGAAAACGATGATCGCCGAATTCCTGAAAAAAGAAATAGGATTTACCCCGGAACAGCTTCTGCAATACGATACGCTGAGTACAAAACACCAGGAGAACGTAAAGAAAATGTTTGAAAGTCACCGGGCATCAAAAGATAAACAGTTCAAAGAACTGGCAGCAGGAGATTTTTCGGATTCCATTATAAACAGGGTTGCCGATCAATCGGCCGGATCGCAGAAGATAATGGAATTGCAGATGTTCAATCACCTGAAAAATATCAGGATGCTTTGCACCCCGGAACAGTTGCCAAAATTCGATTCCCTGTTTGTAAAAATACTGAACCGCAGGGGCAGCGAAGGAAAGAAGAAGCTGACTAAATAAAATTTTAATAATTCACTACATTGTAAACCTTAACTTGAATAAAATGAAAAAACAATTGTTATTAATGATGTCTGCCGCTGTTATCAGTATTACTACGGTAAATGCGCAGGGCGGCGGTCAGCGAATGACCCCCGAAGAAAGAATAAAATTCACCATTGAAAAAATGGCGCCACTGAACCTGGATGCTGCTACAAAAGCAAAATCAGATGCGATCATTACAGATTACATCAATGCGCAGCAAAAAGCAATGGACGAACTAAGGGCAAGCGGCGGAGACCGGGATGCCATGATGGCCAAACGTAAGGAATTAGCCGACGCAAGAGACGCTAAGTTAAAAGCGATCTTTACAGAAGCGCAAATGAAACAATGGAAAGAAGAAATTGAACCTTCATTAAGGCCACAAAGGCCCGCTGGCGGAGGTGGCGGACAATAGTTTAAAGGTGAATGCGAATAAAAGGGCTCCCGCTTTGGCGGGGCCTTTTTTATTAGTACAAAGCCCCGCATTGCTGCAGGGCCTTGAGCCAAATTCCCAAAAGAAACCTACCTAAACCAAACCTTTCCAGCGCATTACTCCTGCGGCGCCTAAAACGGTAATACTTAATAAAATAATTCCTGCAGGTGCGGAGCTTTTGTTCTCCATATCCTGTTTGTATTCCGGTATCAGGGTTGCGTACTGCACACCGGTGTTTTCAGTCTCATCATTTTTCGCCATCGCATCTTCCTGCCAGTTGTTGATATCCGTTCCGGTAAGACGGGTTAATTCCTGCAGCTCTTTCTTTCTTCTTTGCTTCAGGTCCTGTAAATATTTCCTGCCTGCGTCGCAATCAAAATTCCCACTGGCAGGATGCGTGATGATATACCTTGCCTGGAAATTCTCTTTGTTGGGCGTTACCTGGAACATCAGGTCCTGTGCAAATGACTTGCGGTTGTAACGGAAATGTAATCTTGTAAAGTGTACATTCCTGTTACCGTCATCCGGCTCATCATTATCAATATCGCTGTAGTCGCTCCAGTCTTTTCCATTGAGCCACCAAACACCGCTCTGCACCAGGTCTTGTTCGGTTGGCGGGTTGCCTACGCAGGGATCGCATTTCATTTGATTGATGGGCGTAACATTCCAGGCATATTCCAGCATGGCCACGCTTTTGTCTTCATTCTTCCACTGCTGCGTAAATAAATTGCCGTAAAAGGCGCCGAAGTTCTTTTGTACAAACAAGGGAATGTTTTTACCGGTTGTAATATTCGCATTGCGGTAATTGGTGCATTCAATTCTTCCTTTACGGGTAAATGCATATACGATCAGGTCCTGGTCGCCATCGGCATTGGCCATACCCAGGCGTATGGGCAACATAAATTTGGGAGAAGTAAAACTGATCTGTATGGGACGAAGAAAATTATTATTCAGTTTTTGTTTTTCCTTTTCATTCACTTTTACTACAAAGAATTTGAGATTGCTTTTTATATAAGGATCGAGTACTTCTTCTGCATTGGCAGGGATCTTATAGCCATTTTCATTTAACCAGTCTTTTAAACCACTGCTTTCTTTGGCACTCAGGATCAGAATATCGTATTCGCCCACCAGGTATTTGGCTTCCACAGTAACCGACCGGGCACTTCTTTTGATACCATACGCAGACGTAACCACCACTTCATTCAATGATTTGTCGGCAGCTTCAGCCTGTTTTTTTCTTTCATAGTCATAACAGGGATTCTGATCCCAGTATTCCACCAACCGTGGCGCACTGTAATCATTCAGTTTTTGAAAAATGGACTGGTCCACCACCTTAATATTGTCTTTCTTCAATACAACCGGTACGGGCACCACCATCGCAAAATCTTTGGTTTCGCCTTTAAAATCGTTGTACATGGTGATCACATTTTTGTTGCCATCCCTTACCAGGATTACCTGGCTGGTCTTGTTCTTTAACGTACCATCGGCCTTGCTTACATAAAAACCGCAAAAGGAGAACAGTACCGGCGACAGGGCAATAAATCCTCCGAGGATCAGAATTTTCTTTTTCATAAATTATTATTTGAGTTGAATAATTACATTACAAACCTGCTGTAGACCGTTCGCAGGAATCTTTCTTCCTGCGGCGTATATTTTTTGGAAGAGCTCCATTCAAATTTCCTGGCTTTGAACAGCCAGTCGAGTACGGGCACCAATGGTTGGGCCAGTACCAGTATGAATATGGGGGCGCCATTCATGAATTTGAAAGCGCTTAAGTAGAAAGCCACTGCAGCAATGGCAGCACTCCATACTATTCTTGCCATACTATGGTTGGGTGTTGTACGGGGGTCGGTGATCATAAAGAAAGAGAAGAGCAGCAGGCTGCCGGTGCTTACCGACTGGATAAAATGATCCATCGGCCAGCCTAAGTAAATGATCTGCCTGGCAAACAGCAGCGCAGCAAAGGTTCCTAAAAAAGCAAGGCTTACGTCCAGCTTCTGAACCCGGGTGGTAACAATAAATCCCAGGCTCAATACCCCAAACAGTATTACGACGCCGCTTCCCCACTGACCCGGGCTGATCCAGGCACTGCCTGTAACTAAAACGACTACGGTAATGCCCAGTGCCGACGGGTTGAAAATATGCTTACCTTTAATGCGGATGATATACTTAGATAAGATGGAAATAACAGCTGCCAGCACCGCCACCTATAAAAAATTTGTTTTTAGCAACAGGCTCAACCCGAACGAGGATATAAGAACAGAGGGAATCCCTTTTTTATAACGCTGCCATACTCCAGCCTCTTTTTTACCAAAGACAAGTTCACAAATGAACTGGGTGATGAGGCTTGTGATAAAATAAGCGACATAAAGCCATGCTTCATTATCCCAATGCAGGAAGAAAAGACCATAGCATAAAAATACAGACTGAAAGATGATCTGGAAATAACGGGCGTCTTTAAAAAGGGCGGGCAGTTGCATAACAGTTGATTTGCATTAAGGATGAAACCGCCTTTCTGTTTGCACAATTCAATTGTTAAAAAATGGTAAACGCACCGCAAATAAATATTTATGGAAAACAGTGAACGGGCGCATCGCCGCCTATAAAAAAATGGCATTGGTTTATTTTTAATTTCTTACTTTGAATAACATATAGCAATACCGGAGAAAGGGGACCTGTTGCCCGGAGCCTGTTTACCCATGACAGAAAATGACAAACGGAAACATAGCATGACGAAAAATGAAGCAACGGGACGTATTTTATTGTCTTCTGCAAAAACTAACATGGAAAAATTAATCACACTCATTATTTTCAGCTTCCTGCTTTCAGTTGCTGAAGCACAAAGCGGTAAACTCCCCTGCAGCCGGCCCGAATACCGCCAGTTCGATTTCTGGATAGGCGAATGGGAAGCTTTTGGCGTAAACGGAAAAAAGGCCGGCGACAGCAAAATAAGCCTGATACTGGATAGTTGTATCATACTGGAAGAATGGACCAGTGCATCCGTGCAACAAGGGCTTCGCTATGCAGGCAAAAGTTTTAATACCTACAATGCCACTACCAAACAATGGCAGCAAACCTGGGTAGATAATGCAGGGGGAACCAATGAATATATGCAGGGGAAATTTGAGAATAGCCAGATCATCTTTTCCTCCACTCCGTTTAAATTCAGCAAAGACACAATGGCCATACGAAAAATGACCTTTACTAACCTTGGCCCTGCGAAGCTCCGGCAACACGGCGAAATATCTAAAGACAATGGGGCCACCTGGGTAACCGAATACGACCTGGAATACAGGAGAAGAAAATGAAATTCCGGTATTTTTATATACTGACAGCCCTGCTAATTCATGTCGGATGTAATACCAAAGGCGCACAGGATTATTTTACCGGCAGCATTGAATACGCTTATACCTACAGCAGTGATTCATTGAATGCCGATTCGCTGATGAAAGCAAGGCCGGCAAAAGGGGTATTCCGGTACGACCTGGATAATTATCAAAGCCAATTCCTGGGGAAGGACACCCTTACTTATTATTATTCAGGAAGTCTCAATAAAGCCCTTTCGCTGGCAGGTAGCGGGGTTGGTTATGAATGTGAGGATTATGCAATTGCAACAGACTCTGTTACCAGCTGGAGATTGTACGATACTGATGAAAAGATACTGGAACAAAACTGCTCAGTTCTGGAACTGCAAAAGGGAAATTCATGGGTGAAATATTTTATAAGCAAAATGAGGAAAGTTGCTCCTGCCACTTATCAGAAACACAAAGCTTATAACTGGGATGTGTATGGAGAAAAGGGTGGCGGAGGGTTAATATTGAAAATGGAACACCGCTTTAAATATTTCAGTATGAAAGGAACTGTAACGATGATCAAAGATGAGCCCGGGGATTTTAAAGCGCTGCAACTGGATGAAAGAAAATTTCTTGAAATCTGCAACAATAAAAAATAATAAAATGAATAAACTCATTCTGTTTTCTGTCATTGCATCACTGGCATCCTGCAGCGATTCCGGAAAAAAAGACCCGGAGAATCAATTTGACATACAAACGGTAAAGGCCTATATAATGGAAATGAATAAATCCTACAGTAACAGGTTTACAACCAATGATACCGGGTATTACAATGCCCGTTATTGCAGGGATGCCGAGGTCTACTCTCCCGGAGTGGCCGCCGTAAAGGGCAGGGATTCTATCCGGAGCTTCTTTTATCAAAACGGCACAAATAAGGAAGCAATAATCGAACTGCCACCGGGAAAATTTTATGGGAACGAAGAACTGGTGGTGGAAGAAGGATCCTATAATTTCCCCGACGGAAAAGGCGGAAGTTTTGATAAAGGGAAATTCATCGCCCTCTGGAAAGAGGAAGATGGCAAATGGAAATTGTTCCGGGAAATATGGAACACAGATATGGCGCCAGCCAATAAATAAAAAACAACACTAAAACTGAACAATATGCAAAATGCAATCAGCTGGTTTGAGATACCAACCACCGACATTAACCGTGCACAAAAATTTTACGAAGCGATCTTTACCATCAGTATGATACCGATGGACCTGCCCAATATTAAAATGCGCATGTTTCCGCTCGATGATATGATGACCCAGGTGGGTGGCGCCCTGGTTGACAGCGGCGGTTTTCACAAAGCATCTGTCACCGATGGGCCGTTGATCTACCTCAATGGCAACCCCGATGTACAAAATATACTGGACCGGGTACAGGCCGCAGGAGGTAATATCATGGTACCTAAAACGGAGATAAGTCCCGAATACGGATTTATGGCCGTGATAACCGATACCGAAGGCAACCGGATTGGCCTGCACAGCGTTCCACAATAAAAGGATTGGTATGCGAAAATTCCTGCTGCTCAATGCTGTCCTGTTTTCTCTTACTGCAAGGGCGCAAACGGATAGTTTGAAATGGGTGAAAGAGATCAATGAACAGGTATGGAAACCATTCATTACCCATCTTGTTTCCGGAAATAAAACGGCCTTCAGCGCTGTACACAGCAAACGCATTACCCGGGTTGAGATCGACCGGGGGGTGTTGTTGGATTTTGAAAAATATTTTCCGCCTGCTGATACAACCAGCAGTATTAAAAAAAAGAAACCCGATTGGGTATTTGAACTCCGTTTTGATAAACGGATAAGCAATGGCGTCAAAGCATGGGAAAGCGGTTATTATAAGGGAACCGTAAAAGAGGAAGGGAAAAATACCCGGTCTTATTATGGAAGATTCTTTGTTGTACTGGAAAAGGAAAACGGAACCTGGAAGATACTGGTGGATGCAGATACAGGGAAGGATGCAAACGAAGAAAATTTTAGTAAAGCATTTGCGATGGAACCAAAACAATAAAATTTTAAAAGGATACGTATGAGTAATTATGACTGGAGCCGCTTTGTTACCAGGATAAGCATAAATGCTCCCTTCGAAAAACTATATGGGTGCTGGGCTACCCGGGAAGGGATGGAATACTGGTTCCTTCGCTTAAGCGAATATAAAAAGCCAGGCGGAAATGTAAGAGCCGGCAACGAACCCGTACAACCCGGCGATACCTATACCTGGCGCTGGCATGGCTGGAGCGATGAGACAACCGAGTATGGATCCATTCTGGATTGCAACGGAAAGGATCATTTTAAATTCAGTTTTGGAAAGGCAGGAGACTGTACGGTAACTCTTAAAAATGAACTCGGGCAGAACATTGTTGAACTTGTACAAAGCGATATTCCAACTACCGATGAGGGCATGCACTACTGGCACCTGGGCTGTAAAACAGGATGGACTTTTTATTTAGCAAATCTTAAATCGCTGCTGGAAGGGGGCATTGACCTGAGGAATAAGGATGAAAAACTGCAAAACGTAATTAACTCATAAATAGCTATTATGGCTTACAATGAAAAACTGGCCGACCGGGTAAGAGAAATGATCGCTCTCACCCATAAAATAACCGAAGAGAAAAAAATGTTCGGCGGACTTTGTTTTATGGTGAATCACAAAATGTGTGTAGGAGTTGAAAAAGAAAGACTGATGGTAAGGCTTGACCCCGCAAGAACGGATGAAGTGATGGAAAAAGAAGGATGCAAACCAATGGATTTTACCGGGAAGGTCATGAAGGGATACGTTTTTGTTGATATCGGTGCGCTGAATACAAATAAAAAACTGGAATACTGGATAAAACTGGCATTGGAATATAATAAGCTTGCTAAATCATCTAAAAAGAAAAAGAAATGAAAAGAATAATAATTGCAGCCACTGTCATTTTATGTGCTGCCGCTTTTATAAATCCTGTTGATAAAACATTTGAAAAATTATATGTTTTAGAAGGCACCTGGAAAATGACGACCAAACGTGGTGCAATTTGCGAAGAATGGAAGAAGATCAGTGATAATCACCTGCAGAGTAAGGGGTATTTTATCAGGGGAACCGATTCGCTGGTGAACGAACGGGTTGCTTTAACAAATACAAAAGAAGGGGTGTTTTATACCTCTACTGTTGAAGACCAGAATAACAAAGAACCAATTGCTTTTAAAATGACCAGTGCTGAGAACAACAGGTTTATTTTTGAAAATACGCAACACGACTTCCCTAAGCGGATTGTTTACAGGATTGTAACAGCCGATTCAATACATGCTTTTATTGATGACGGTACCGAAACAGGCAAGCGTCAGAACTTTTATTACAAGAAACAATGAAATACAGTTTAGAAAGATCCTGCGAAATACTCGACCGGACGCCGGCGGTTCTGCAGTCGCTGTTATCCGGGTTAAGCGATGACTGGATAATGCCCAACGAAGGCCCGGAAACTTTTTCGCCATATGATGTGGTGGGACATTTGATACACGGCGAAAAAACCGACTGGACAGCCCGGGCAAAAATGATCCTTGAATTTGGCAATACAAAAACCTTTGAACGCTGGAACCGGGTTGCCATGTATGAAGAAAGCCAGGGAAAGACCATGCAGCAGTTGCTGGATGAGTTTGCTGCGATAAGAAAGGAGAATATGGCCTGGTTCAGGTCCCTAAATTTAACCGAGGCCGATTTTGACCGTAAAGGAATGCACCCGGTGTTGGGAGATGTAACCCTTCGCCATTTATTAGCAACCTGGGTAGTGCATGATCTTACGCATATTGCACAAATAACCAGGGTGATGGCCAAACAATACAAAGAAGAAATGGGCCCTTGGCCCGAGTTTTTCAGAATACTCAGTTTTTAAATTATCTTTCTTAACCAAAACAATTTGCTATGTCTAAAAGATTCTCATTTTGGATATGGGGAGCCATTGTGACCCAGTTCCTGACTTCTGCCTTCCATTCCTTAAGTTTTTTTGCAAAACAAGAGCCCACAAACGAAACAGAAAAACAACTTATAGATATTACGGGCAGTTATAAAGCCGACCTTGGCATGGGTTTTCACCGAACATTTGCTGAACTGTTTACTGCAGTGAGCCTTTGTTTTACACTTATATGCTTATTTGGAGCGCTGATCAATTGGTATTTTAAAAGGAAAAGCCTTGCTGCAGATTTGTGGAAGGGTTTGCTGCTTATCGAAATGGTAATATTTGGTGCCATGTTTATCGCCATGACGGTATTTGCTTTTTTACCCCCGATCATCTGCACGGCATTGATCTTTATATTTGTAACCGGGGCTTATTCAACGGCTAATAATAAATGACCTGTATATGCAATCAAAAGCTACAACTGTTGACCAGTACCTGTCAGAAGTTCCGTACGAAAGACAGGCGGCTATGAACAAACTGCGTAAAGTAATTGTAAAAAACCTGCCCAAGGGCTTTAAAGAAACAATGGGTTATGGCATGATGGGCTATTGTGTGCCGCATTCCATTTACCCGGCAGGCTATCATTGTAACCCAAAAGACCCATTGCCCTTTGCAGGCATGGCCTCGCAAAAAAACAGCATTAACTTTTACCACATGGGTATTTATACCAATGCCAAACTGCTTAAATGGTTTACTGATGAATATGCAAAAACCGGTTTAGGCAAACTGGATATGGGTAAAAGCTGCATGCGGTTCAAAAAACCCGAGAGTATTCCTTATGATCTCATCGGGGAATTGTGCAGCAAAATAACAGTGGAGCAATGGATCAAAACATATGAAACAGTACTGGCTTCGGGTAAAACAACGGCAAAAAAGGTAAAAAAATAAGCCCCGGTACCGGGGCTTTCTTTTTGTAAAAGGAATTATTTTTTCCGCTTAAACGTTCCTTCCATGAACTTCGCTTCCTTGCCATCCGGGCCGGTGCCGTACATGATCATCAGGTAGGAGTCGTTATCGATCATGATCATCTCTTCCCGTATGGCAACATCATTGCCGGAAACAGGGTCTGTTTGATGACCTTTTAAATTCAATGTCTTTGTTTTTTCATCATAGGTACCGGTGAACTGCGTAATGCCGCTGCTGAAATTATCGACCCAGGAGCTCACAAACAGTTTCTTTGCATTATCGTAACCCATGATGCTTTGTCCTTCGAAAGGGCGACCCATCATCTTCCCGGTGAATTTCCCCACCTGGTAAAGACCATTCAGGGTGGTACTCACCGTGTTTATTGCCTTTGAAGTATCCGGCCTGCTGGGATCCATGAATGCGATCACACTTGCTTCCCAGGTGCCGTTTAGCTTTGCCATCCATTTGTGCATGTCGCCGGGCGTAGCGTATGCAATCATTATCTTTTCCATGGCAGCCGGGTCCATGGCTGGGGCAGCACTATCTGTTTTTACCTCGGGCCTGGCAATTGCAGCTGAATCTGTTTTTTCCTTATCGCCGCCTGCTTCGTTGTTACAGGAAAAAAGAAGTATTGATGCTGTACAAAGAATTAATGATATTCTTTTCATAAACGAGTTTTTTACAAAATACGATTTGAAAGGAATTTATGCAACAGAACTTGATGAGTGGCTTATATTCCGGCTTCCTTCAGTACATTGTCAATACGTTCCTTCAGGGATCCAGGATCAGTATACCCCCGGGCCACCATCATAAACTTCAATTCGGCTGTTTGTATAAAAACGGTGGGAAAGCCGGTTACCTGCAGTTGTTTGCAGAGGGCGAATTCATAGTAAGCCGCTTCTTTATATTCTTCGCTTTTTAATTTGGAGTAAAAGGCTTCGGGCTGAATGGAATATTTTTCCAGCAGGTGGCGATAGGCTTCATCGTCATCCAGGTCCCGCCCTTCATAATTCAATGCGTACTGGAGGTCGGTGGCAAATTCCAGTTGGCGCCCCGGGTAGTATTCTTTAAAAATACATAAAGCGATGGCGGGCTTTTCGCTGTTCATTACCCAATCGCTTTGCCCGGGATTAAAAACATGCCATAAAAAATCCTCACCGAATTTTATGCCGGTAAGTTCTTCTACTCTTTTATAGGAAGTTTGAATGAAGGGCCCGATCTTTTCAATGGGCATTGCCTCTTCACCGGTCATCATGCCGCCGCTCAGTACTTCCACCTCAAGCACATCTTTATATGCTGCTGCAATATTCTTTATTACAGGGCTGAAGCCATAGCACCAGCCACAATAAGCATCGTAACAGTAAATAAGAATTGGTTTCATTGGGCAAATATCGCATCAAATAAACTTACCTGCTTCATTAACTAATTTAAAGCTACCCTTGTGAGATTTTTTGTCGTGATTGCAGTTTCCATCTTATCCGCAAGCCAGCACTTAAACCCATGAGCGCCGTGGCGTGGTCTGCGACCAGCCACCAAAGCGAAGGAACTTTTTTTTCTCCTGTATTTCTGTGAATAACACCTTTGTTCGTAACTAGAGGCAGTATATTTTTCGGAATGGAATCATCTTACCCGGCGGATTGGCCTCAGTTTTATACTGCTTCTGTTTATAAGTGGCTGCATCTGCTTTCGGATAACAATCATAAAGAGATTATTATAAACAGCCTTAAATTCATGGTTGCTGAAAGAAGGGTCACTTTATATGCATTCGTAATCATGAGTAATCATATACACCTGATCTGGCAGCCAGCGTTTGGACTTACTCTGCCGGAGATACAGTTATCGTTTATGAAATATACGGCACAACAGTTGAAACGGTCAATGGAAATAAATGGTCATAGAATGATGGACTCATTCCTGGTGAATAAGGAAGATCGCACTTATCAGATATGGAAGCGCAGACCACTGAGCATCGAATTGAGAACTGCCGCCGTATTTGATCAGAAGCTGGTTTATATACATTACAACCCGGTAAAGGCAGGCTTATGTATAAACCCTGAAGATTATTACTACTCCTCAGCAGGTTTTTATTTTAATGGGAAAGACAGTTTTGGAATATTGACACATTATTCAGGTAACTAGAGTGGCTAACTGGTTCCGGCTGGTCAAAGACCACGCCGGGGCGTTCTGAAAAAGAAAGGAAGTTAATTTTTGATCGAAAACACCAACGGCGGTTAAAAAAACGATTTGAAGATGAGTTGATTTGAAAATGGAAAACAAATGCAGCATCCGATCTCCGGATCATCAAACGGGTCAACTGTATTCTAATGCGCCTCCAGCCAATTCACCCCCGATCCAATTTCAGCATCCGTAGGAACCCCATTGGGCAAAGCCAGCGCCGTTTGCATACAATCCAGAATAATTGGTTTTATTTTTTCCAGCTCTGATTTGTGGGCATCAAAAACCAATTCATCATGCACCTGCAGCAGCATCTTTGACTTGAACTTATGTTTATTGAACTCGTGCTGGATCTTTATCATGGCCATCTTGATCATATCGGCAGCGCTGCCCTGTATGGGTGAGTTAATGGCATTGCGCTCTGCAAAAGCCCGAACGGTGAAGTTGGCGCTGTGAATATCCCGCAGCCAGCGCTTACGCCCCATCAGGGTTTGCACGTAATCATTCTCCTGTGCAAAATGGATGGTATCGTCCATATATTTCTGGATATTGGGGAATTGTTTTTTATAATTATCAATGATCTCTTTTGCTTCGGTACGGCTGATACCCAGGTTTTCTGCCAGGCCAAAAGCGCCCTGCCCGTAAATGATTCCGAAGTTCACGCTCTTGGCTTTGTAACGCATTTCTTTGGTGACCTCTTTTTCTGACACATTAAAAACCTTTGCCGCGGTGGCCGTGTGAATATCTTTTCCTGTACGGAAGGCGTCACACATATTTGCATCGCCGCTGATGGCTGCCACAATACGTAATTCAATTTGTGAGTAGTCGGCAGAAACAAGAATATGGTCTTTGTCTCTTGGGATGAATGCTTTTCGTATCTCCCTTCCTCTTTCTGTTCGTACAGGAATATTCTGCAGGTTGGGATTATTGCTGCTCAATCTTCCCGTTACTGCAACAGCCTGTGCGTAAGAGGTATGAACCCGGCCCGTTTTTTTATTGATCATCAGCGGCAGCGCATCTACGTAGGTTGATTTCAGTTTGGTGAATTCGCGGAAGGAAAGGATATCATCCACGATCTTATTCTTGCTTGCCAGTTTCAGCAATACATCTTCACCAGTGGCATATTGGCCCGTCTTAGTTTTTTTAGCCTTGGGGTCGATCTGCATTTTATCGAACAACACTTCTCCCAGTTGTTTTGGAGAGGCCAGGTTAAAACGAACCCCCGCCTGCTTGTAAACAGATTCTTCTGCCGCCTTTGCTTCTTTCTCCAGTTCTTTAGAATAATTATTTAAAAAGCCTTCATCTATTTTTATGCCTTCAAATTCCATGGCAGTTAACACTTTTACCAGGGGATTGTCTACCTCATAAAAAACCCTCTCCACAGCCTTTTCTTTTAGTTTGGGAAGAAAGATGTTTTTCAACTGCAGGGTAATGTCTGCATCCTCCGCTGCATAGTCTTTTATCTTTTCCGGTTCCACATCCCGCATGTTACCCTGCCCTTTTCCTTTTTTGCCGATCAGTTCTTCAATATGTACCGGCTCGTAGCCCAGGTATTTTTCACTCAATGCATCCATGCCGTTCTTGCCATCGGGTTCAATAACAAAATGGGCCAGCATGCTGTCGAAAGTGTCTCCGGCCAGTTCAATGCCGTACCATTTTAATACCAGCATGTCGTACTTGATATTGTGCCCGATCCAGGTTTTGGAAACATCGTTGAACAATCGTTGAAAATTGTTTAATAGTTTAATACAACCTTCATTATTGTTGGGGCAGGGGATATAAAATCCTTCGCCGGGCTTAACGGCAAAGCTAAGGCCCACCAGTTCTGCATCATTGGCATCTATACCGGTTGTTTCGGTATCAAAACAGATCTCTGAAAAACCGGATAAGTATTTTATGAGGTCTTTAATTTCGGCATCTGTCTGAACCAGCGTATAATCATGTGCGGTGTTGTGAATGTTCTTACTAACCGTCATTGCCGGCTCATCGTCTTTAACCTTCACTTCAATCACTTCCGGCGCTTCAATAATATTTCCAAAGAGATCCATTTGCGGAGAGGCTGTTTTTGTTTTAGCTTCTGCAGAGCTGGTTCCTTTTGCTGCCGGTTCTGAACCTTCAGCAATGCCATCTTCTTCTCCGAGTATTCTTTTACCAAGCGTTTTAAATTCCAGTTCTTCAAACACTTCCCGCAATGCAGGCTTGTTCATCTCTTTTATCCGGAAATCTTCTTCATGAAACTCCACCGGTACATTGGTAATGATGGTGGCCAGTTTTTTACTCATCAC
>Ga0116176_10001507_pt1 | contig 18237 bp, 19 predicted proteins | sample AD_STIC08_MetaG_FD_89803 | JGI IMG/M metagenome (GOLD analysis project Ga0116176, IMG submission 89803) | Active sludge microbial communities of municipal wastewater-treating anaerobic digesters from USA - AD_STIC08_MetaG | ecosystem: Engineered > Bioreactor > Anaerobic > Digestate | place: USA...
AAAAACTGAATGTATTCCGAGGTAGCGCAGCGGTAGCGCAGTTGACTGTTAATCAATTGGTCGTGGGTTCGAATCCCACCCTCGGAGCAGATAAATTTGGTGAAAGTGACCGAACTTCGTCCTTTATTTTATGGGGCTAAAAAGAAAATCTGGTAGATACCAGGTTTTTTTAGTTAAAAGTGAGAAAAGTATTGAAAACAAAGAACAAAAAAATTCGAATCCTAATTGGGTAAATTTATTGAAATTTTGGAATAATTTTTAAAAAATTGGTTTTATATTTTTTAAAAATATGTTATTATAAAAATAACAATTGTTTTGATTCGTAAGCTTTTTTGATTTGTATAATAATCGATTAGCTAAAATACCGTTTTTTTAGATTAGCGATCAATTTCTTTTAAAAAGTTTTGAAATTTATTTTTTATCAATCAAAGAGTGATAATGAGATCTTTTTTTGTTTCGTTGAAAAAATGTTTATTTTATCAAAAATTTATATTATATCACCCTTAATAATTTTAAATATTATGGCCACGGGAAGAACAATAAGTGCAAATTTTTTAACAGAGTTAGATGAAAATGTTATCAATTTTTGCGCTGAAATCTCAAAAAAAATCGAAGATAATATATTCGATATAGAACAGAAAAAAAACTTCAAGAATGATTTTGGTAAAACAAGTAAATCCAGAGATGCTGGTGCGGGTCGAGGCGCGGGAAAACTTCAAAGAGATGCACTTTGTACGAGGGGTGTAACATCAAAAGGTCCCTATTCAAATAGAAATTTACGATGGCATCCACTTGTCATAGCAAATGGATCTATACCTTTTGCCGAAACAATAGAAAGAATTGAAATAGAGGGTGAAGATGATTTACAAACCTTAATTTTTGTAATTAAAGAAGACGGGATTGAAAAAAAAATTCCATCAAGCAGGGTTCATGAATTGAATAAAAGGTATGTTACCATTCCTGCACACTGGTTACCGCACGTTGATGTACTAAAATTTTGGAATGACACATTATGGACTCAAAACTCTTGTATAATCACTGCATTTGAAGCATGCAGTTGGCAAGACGCCATTGAAAGTTATGCGGTTCTTGGTTTGTCAATAGCAGTAGATAACTATGGGGTAGAATTTAATACTATTTATCCTCTTATAAAAGACTTGTTAAAAAATCAAAATATTGATCCGGCCATTTCTTTGCCTAGTATCAATTTTCCTGATAATAAAGAAGATATAATTAACTGTCCGTTGTGTAAAGTTCCTAAATCGCAAAATCCAGCAGAATTGCCTGATAGGGGAAGAGAGGAAAGGTTTAAATTTGCCTTTGGTGGCAATAAACGAAACGAAGGCGATGATAGTAGTATGCAAATAATGCATGTTGAGCCATTAGTTGAAAGCGAGATAAGACATAACGCAAAGAATGTTAGGTTTGGGCATCGATGGTGTAACGTGGCAATGACTGATCATTCTATTGAAGAAACTCTTGATTTTATGGAGTTTATAGTTAAAGTTCATAATAGATGTAATTAATTATGCAAACTACAAATTTATTTAATTTAGTCGAAAAAAATAAACCTAAAAAGTTTATTAAAGTCACAAATTTAGAACCGATCAACAATCTTAAATTAATTTTCAGAGAGATAAGAGATTATTTTGCTGGAAATGTGACTGGTATAACGAGAGACGAGAAAATTGCCCAAAACATAATGCGTCTTTTATTTTGCAAAATTTATGATGAAAAAAATAGCGTTGGAATAACCGAATTTTCAAATTATCCAGATGAAGACTACAAAAATTTTCAAGAAAGAATAAGAAAATTATTTGAAAAAGTTAAAACAAATTACTCTGATATTTTTGACAAAAACGAAAAAATTGAGATACAAGCTGAACAATTATCTTTTATTGTGTCAAAATTGGAAAATTATTCAATATTAAACGCCGACAGAGATGTTATTGGTGATGCCTTTGAAGAACTTATCGGAACTTCATTTAGAGGCGGTGAGGGTCAATTTTTTACACCAAGAAATGTAGTGCAAATGATGATTGATGTTTTACAACCGAGTGAAAATGAAAAAATAATTGATCCTGCTTGCGGAAGCGGTGGTTTTCTTGCCCACACTTTAAGATATTTAACGGCAAACAAAAAAAACAGTTATTATATAGCTGGAATTGATAAAGACTCTTTCTTATCAAAAATTGCCAAAATTTATTTATCTTTGATCGGTAATAAAAATTGTCATATTCATTGTGAAAATAGCTTAGAGCTACCATCAAAATGGGGTAAAGACACACAAAAGGATATACATTTAGGAAAGTTTGATGTTGTTTTAACAAACCCACCCTTTGGTTCAAGAATTCCTGTTGTTGGACATGAATTATTAGAACAATATAAGCTAGGTCATCAATGGGAAAAGGGAAATAATTGGCTAATTACAAATAAATTATACGAAAAACAACCGCCACAGATATTGTTTATTGAACGATGTTTGCAACTGTTAAAAGATGGTGGGCGCATGGGGATTGTTTTGCCAGAAGGTATTTTTGGGAATCCATCTGACAAATATATATGGGAATATATAAATAGTGTTGCTTCTATTATAGGAGTTGTAAGTTTATCGCAGGAGACATTTCAACCTAGCACACATACGAAAACTAGTGTTTTATTTTTAAAAAAAACAATCCAGAAGCAAAAGCCAGTGTTTATGGCTATTGCGCACAATGTAGGACACAACAAAAATGGGAAACCAATTTACAAAATAGATTCTAATAAAAAACAAATACTTGACGATGATCTTCCAGATATTTCAAGAAATTTTATAGCGCACAACACTGGGACTAAAAAAAATGAAAATCATCTTGGTTTTTTTATATCTTATAAAAATTTAAACGACCATATTTTTATCCCAGAATATTATAATCCGGAAATTAATCAAGAACTAAAGAGATTAAAGAATAGTGGAAAATATTTATTAGTATCAGTTGGGGATTTATTAGATAAAGGAGTTTTGCAAATCAGAAGAGGAAACGAGATTGGTTCGCAGAATTATGGAACTGGTGAGATTCCTTTCGTTAGAACAAGTGATATCGTCAACTGGGAAATAAAATTTGATCCAATTAAGGCAGTTTCTGAAGATGTTTATAATCAATATAAGGATCAACAAGATATTAAAGAAAAAGATATTTTATTTGTAAATGATGGTACTTTTCTAATTGGAAGAACGGCGATGATAACTAATTTAGATTTAAAAATTATTATTCAAAGTCATGTAAGAAAAATAAGGGTTATTGATGATACTATTATTAATCCATATTATCTGTTTTATTTATTAAATAGTAAAATAGTCAGAAAACAAATAGACTCCAGAACATTCGTACAATCTACAATATCAACAATTGGGAACAGATTGCGCGAGGTTGTTTTACCAATCAGTAGTAATAAAACTGAGGTGAAAAAGATAACAAAAGAAATAAAAACTATAATTAATGAGAAAGCCGAATTAAGGGGAAAAACGGTTCAAATTATGGATGAAAGTGTTTAATAATTTTGAAAGATGTAAGATGAACATGTAATTGGACCATGTCTAGTTTTTCAGTTTGACGATGTCGAATTAATTTTTAAAAAATAAAAAATATAATTATGAAATTATTAGTGAACTAGAATGTTTAAATTTTTATGGATTATCTTTACCGTTTTTTTAGTTTTATAATTCCAAAAGCAATTTAATAGGAATGATTAAATACAAAAAATAATTTGTTATTTTAAATAAATGTTTCTATTTCTTAAGTAAATCTTATTTTTCAAGTATTCTAACAGTTCTCGTTTTTCTTCCTTTGTGCCCTCAAGCAATATATAATTAATATAATTTTTAATATTGATATTATTAGTTTTATTTTCTAATTTATTCTCATTACCTAATATATAATTAAACTTTTGAAATCTCTCGATTTCTTTTTTTATTTTCTCAACCGTTTTTAATTGGTCTATATCTAGTTTATCAATTAATCCAATTATTTGCTTAATTAACTCTTCTTCTCTGATAGCTGGCTCCTTGCAATCTCTATTTTTACCACAAGTACAGTGATAATATACATATCTACGAACATCACCATTTTTTTGATGTTTAAATTTTTCTTCAGCTGTAATGCTTGAACCACATGATCCGCAATAAAGCATTTTAGTGAAAGTAAAATCTACGGTTCCTGGATGTCTTTTTGGTGCGACTGTTAGTTTTTCCCTAACTTTTGAATACAATTCTTTAGATATTATTGGATCGTGATTTCCTCTATACCACCTATCGCTTCCGATAGGGTATTCAAATTCTCCGTAGTAATATGGATCAGCTAACATTCTATAAATCATACTGAGAGTTATTTTTTTATCATTCTTAGTTCTAAATTTTTTATCTTCATTTAACCATTTATATAAATCTCTACCGCTATAATTATCGTAAGCTACTAATTCAAAAGCTTGTTTTATAAGCGGAGCTCTTTTAGGATCAATAAACACTCTTTTACCACCCTTATCACCATATTTATCATGAAGATAACCTAGAGGAGCTGGCCCTGGTCGCCAACCTTGTTCACATTTAGCTCTAAGACCTCGTTTAACATTTTGTCCTTTATGGTCGTTTTCTAATTTAGCTTGACTGCCTAATATCATTAGTAAGAATTTCTCATTAGGATTATTAGTAAATTTCTGTCCATGAGTTCTGATTTCTTTAATTAGTCCTTGATCCATTAAATCTACTATCGCTCCTAAATCTCCGGCATTTCTACTTAATCTATCAGGAGCCCAACATAGTATCCCATTAAACATTCCTGATTTAATATCAACAATTAATTGATTAAATACTGGTCTTTGTCCTGAATCTTTAGCACTATGACTTTCTTTTCTAACTTCTACTATATCCATATTTTCACTCTTAGCCATTTCTAACATCTCTTTAATTTGAGAGTCTATAGAAAGGGCTTGAAGTTCGTCTGACTCCGTTGATTTACGAGCGTATAAGCAATATCTTATTGGAGGCTCAATTAGCCCTAGATTAGCCCCATTTTGCTCTCTAAGAGCCGTATTTGGTCCATAAGACCTTAGTTCTTGATTCATACGTTTTATTAATTAATTATTAATACTAAGCAATTAATGACGTAAAGACCGAATTAAGTCCAGATATTAGGAGTAGGTAAGAAGTTGATAAGTTTTTCTTTATTTTTAGAGAAATTTATGCTAAATTTTAAATAAGCTTAATATAATTTATACAGACCTATGTTTAATCAAAATATTAAAAAAATTATTAATTATATATTAATTGTTTTTTTGGTATTATTTTCCCTAGCATTGTTTATTGGTGGTAAGATACTATCCGGTTTAATTTTATTGCTCGTAATATTTTTATTGTTACCAAAATACTATAATCTCATAACAACAAAATTAAACATAAATATTAGCGCCAAAACAAAAAGCATTATTCTAGTTTCTTTATTTCTTCTTTCATTTATTATTGTTGGCGTAACAGAAGATGGTGATAAAAAGGAAAACAATTTGCCTATTCAAAATTTATCTAAAGTAGAGGAATTGGTTGATGATTTAACTAAAGAGATAGGAGAAAATAATTTAGTTGATAATGTCATTGATTCATCTAATACTGAAAATAGTGGTTTAGATATAGTAGAAACAAATACTAATCAAGAAGAATTGATTCAAAACAACGTAGATCAAGATTATAAATATTATCAAGTAGTTAAGGTGGTTGATGGTGATACTATAAAAATTAATTTTGATGGATCTATCGAATCAATCCGTTTAATAGGAATGGACACTCCAGAAACAGTTGATCCAAGAAAGCCAGTTCAATGTTTTGGAGAAGAAGCCTCTAAAAAAGCTAAAGAATTGTTATTAAATAAAAAAGTAAGATTAGAAGATGACCCAACTCAATATGACAAATATGGTCGACTTATAAAATATGTTTATTTAGAGAATGGCGAGATGTATAATAAGAAAATGATAGAAGATGGATACGCTCATGAATACACATATGATATTCCATATAAATATCAATCAGAATTTCAAGAAGCCGAAAAATATGCTCGAGAAAATAAACTAGGTCTTTGGTCTGATGATACTTGTTCTGGTAATACAGTTCAAGAAGTTGTAGTTGTGAAAGATGAGCCTATTTTAAACACAGACAAAATAGAAGAAAGTCAAAATTTAAACAAATATTACACTTCTTCTTATGGAACATCAAAATATTATTATCCAGAAGATTGTGATGGTTGGAAAAGTCTTAGTTCTAAATATCTAAAATCGTTTAACTCCCTAGAAGAGCTATTAAAAGTTTATCCCAGTAAAACATTAAGCCCTCAATGTTATTAATTTATTTATAAAATATAAAATTATATGGACAGTAGCAATATTTTTAGCGTTTTCATTAAAGAGTTATTTAAGTCTTTTTTCTTAGATTTGTGGTGGCTTTGGTTATTTGTTATTTTGGCTTTAGTTTTTAAAGAGCTTGCTCCAACAATTGTTAAAAACAAAAAGTTTTCAGCTATAAATAATATCCATTCAGATAAAGAAATTCTAGAAAGATTAAGAAAATTGACTCCTAAAGAATTTGAAGATTATATAGCCTTTCTTTTTTCTAAACTAGGTTTTATAACAGAAAGAGTTGGTGGTTCCTATGACGGTAGTGTTGATGTTATAGCTGAGAAAAATGGGATAAAGCATTATATACAATGTAAAAAATTCATTTCTTCTCAGGTAAGCATTGGGTCTGTTAGAGATTTTTATGGATCATTAGTAGACAAATTATCAAACGGAAAAGGATATTTTATTACTACCAACAAATTTACCCTAGAAGCTGAGAAATTTGCTGAAACTAAGCCAATTGAACTAATAGATGGTTATGGACTTATGAAGTATATAAAATTGGCCGAATTGGATAATAATGAATATTTTAAAAATGAGGAAAAAGAAAAGTGTCCAAAGTGTGGTGGTGATTTAATAGAAAGAAAGGGTAGATATGGTAAATTTCTTGGTTGTTCTAATTTTCCTAGATGTAGGTTTATTAAAAATATAAAATAAAGTATATAAAAATGAATGCTTAAACTAAATGTGTATATTGCTTTCTCGAGTATTTTTTATTGTTTGGCTGTTGGATTTGTTGTTCATTTTTTTATCAAAACAACATGAAAAAGAAAGGTTTAATAAAATCATTGAATAAATTTAAAAAAGCGAATGGGAAAAATGGTGGCATGAAACCAAAAGCAAGATATTCTTCCTTTGACTATTGTTTTAACTATTTTCAGGGTTTTAAAAATAAAAAAGAAATAGCTAGTGTTAAAAACATAGAAAAGAGTTCTTTGCATTTAGGATTTTATTTAGCTAGCTGGGGAATGTTAAGAGGTTCCTCTTTTTTGTTAGAAAAAAGCATCGCCTATCTAAAAGACCTAATAATTTTCATATCTAATTTTGATAAAAGAATTTGGAATATTGATTTAGAATATAGTGAAGAAGATATAGAGATACTGTTAAAATTTAAGAGGGAATTAATTAAAATGTTTGCTAGTAAAAATAATAAATTTTCCGATACATTAATAACTAAGATAATGTTGGGTGTTTTTGGTAACGTCCCAGCTTATGATAATTATTTTAAAATATTTTTAAATGATAATGGTTTTGATAAAACTTTTAATAAAAAATCATTAATTCAAATTAATAATTTTTATAAAGAAAATAGGGAATTAATATATAGACAAGCTAGAAACACTAAGACTTTTGATTTTCTATCGAGTAAAAAGAGTAATTTACAATATACCAGGGCTAAAATTATTGATATGATTGGTTTTTCTTATGGATTAAATAAACCTAAGATAAATCTAAAATAAATTTATGATAAAGAAAAAAGATTTAAAATTATCTCAATCGACTATTGAAAAACTAGGCTATTATGTTTATTTATTGATTGATAAAAAAACTAATAAACCTTTTTATGTTGGCAAGGGAAAGGGAAATAGAATAAATTGTCATTTTAAGGATGCTTTGGATAAAGATACTAAAAAAAGTGAGAAAATAAAAAAGATACTATCTTTAAAACTAGATGTAAAAAAAATTATTTTAAAGCATGGCTTAAATGAAAATGAAGCCTTTGCCGTAGAGTCATCTCTAATTGATTATATTGGTATGAATAACTTAGCCAATATAGTAAAAGGTCATGATCAAAAAAACGGAATAGCTGATTTGGAAGAATTAAAAATTAGATACGAAGCCGAAGAAGCTAAATTTAACAATGACCCAGTTTTGTTAATTAATGTTAACAGAAATTATAAGTCAAAAATGAGTCAAAAAGATTTATATGAAGTTACTAGAAAATCTTGGAAAGTGGACTTAAACAAAGCTAGTGATATAAAGATTGTTTGCGCTGTTTCCCAAGGAATTATTAGGGGAGTATTTAATGTTAATAAATGGCTCAAGATCAATAAAGGTAAAGATGCTGGTCGTTGTTATTTTATTGGAAAAGTAGCAGAAGACAAACTAATTAAAAAATATCTCAATAAATCAGTGAAAAAATATTGGCCAATTGGATCACAAAATCCAATAAAATATATTAAGTCTTAAAACAGATTTAGTAAAAATAGTTATTTACTTTTAATGTATGTTATTTTAATAAAAACGAGATAAGTCTCGTTTTTTTATTGTCGGCAAACTGTTGGTAACTTTGCTTTACTTATAGCTGTTTTTAAGCTATATTTATAGTGCAAAACTACATTTATATATACGTGAGGATTGGGCCATTTTTTTGGCTATTTTTTCCTATTCATGCACAGGAACGGACATTCCGACCAGCATGAGTAGGGTCCTCACGGATACCCAAAATGTAGTTTTGCAACTAGGTCGGGTGTCCGTTTTTGTTTTAATTTGAAATAATTTATTTGGCATAGTGCTTAAGTTTAAAATTAAAAAACTGTTTTATTATTTTTTCTATATAAAAATATGAGCGAACAAAAAATTGATAAAGAAATTGATATTACTAAACAGAGCGAATTTTATAAAAAACAGAAAGAAAAATTAAAAACATTTTTTATTGATAAGAATTTTCTTATTATCTTTTTGGCTATTTCTGTTTTTATTATTGATATTAGTGTTATTTCTTTTTTTCTTGTTCCTGATAATTTGAGAAAAGATTTTTCTGATAAATATTTTTTTAATAAAAATGAAACCATCAGAGAGGATGGTGAAGAAGCAATTGTTGAAGAAGAGAATAATGAAGATGATAATGATGATTGTAATGTTGTTGGGGTTAATTTGCACGGAGATTTAGTAACATACATTCCATTAAGTGATTATAGTAGTTACGGAGATATATTGTTTGACGAATCGTCATCAGAGGATATTTATTTTGCTATTAGAAATGCCGAAAAACAAGACAACATAAAAGCAATTATATTAGAAGTCGATTCTTTCGGCGGAGTTCCAGCTGCTGCTGAGGAAATTAATTTAATTGTAGAAAAGACGAGCAAACCAGTTATTGCTTATATTAGAGGAGCTGGTAATTCTGCCGCTTATTGGGCAATTAGTGGGGCTAGTAAAATATTTTCTTTATCTACTTCTCAGGTAGGAAGTATAGCTGTTAATGGTTCTTACCTCGATAACACTAAAAATAATGAGCAAAACGGTTATACTTTTAACAATTTATCTACCGGAGAGTTCAAAAATACACCTAGTCCAGACAAGTCATTAACTGAGAGTGAAAAAAACTTGATAATGAGAGACTTGCAAGCAACTCATGAATTATTTGTTAATGTTGTGGCTAAAAATAGAAACTTAAATGTTAATGATGTTAAAAAAATAGCCAATGGTTGGGCATATAACGGAAATGAAGCTTTAGAATTAGGATTGGTTGATGAAATCGGAAATCTTGATTCAGTAAAAGAATATATAGAAAAAAATATTTTAGACAACCAGCAAATAGATATTTGTTGGAAATAATTTTAAAATTATGAAAAATTTAAAAGAAGTGATTTTGAAAAATTCTAAACTAAAATTTCCTGCTTTAATGTATAATGTTTTAAAATGGGAAAAAGAGAGGGTTGATAAAAACTTCACCAAAGGTTCTTACTTTGAAGATATTAATGATAAGTTTGGGATTTTTCCAAAAACAAAATTATACCCAATGTATTTTTATGGTAATATTGAAAACCCTAAAAATAAGTATGTTTTTGTTGGTATAAATCCTAGTTATACTGGCGGGCTAGAAGAAGATGAATGTTTAGAAGAGAAAGAATCGGTTGCTAAATACTATCATTTTCTAAAAAACGCTTTTACTTGGTGGGATATTAAACTTGATCATAAGTTTCTCCCTTATTTTAATAAAATTTCTTTATACCTAAGTGAAACAGAAAAGATAAAGAGAGAAGAGATTAATTATAAATGGTTACAAGAAAATGTTATTAATTTAGAATTAATCCCTTATCACTCTAAAAGCGCTGATGGTTTAATTATTAACAATATTGAAGAATATTATCAAACATATTTTGAATTATTTAGAAAAGCCATAAAACATATTAATTCCAAAAAACCGATAGTATTTTTAGGCAAAGATAATTTCTTGAATATTTTTGAAAACGATCAATTTAAAAAAGACATTATTATAGAAAAAAGAGGAAACACTCTCACTGGCACAATTTTGGGAACATACAAATTTTTTGTTTTAAACTTTAGATTTTCCCAAAAAGATCTGAAAGATTTAAATAAATTAAGATAAAGAACTCAATTATTATTTTTTTATTCTCCTACTTTTATACTGGGACTTTTGAATATATTGCTAGGAACTGGTATTTTATAGCCATTGTTGCTGAGCAGTTCAGTGTTTTGTAGCTCGCAGTTGCTTATTGTTTCTTCCTCTAGATTGTTATTTAAGCTTTTTAAGATGTTTAACATAGAAAGTTCATTGGTATGCAACATATATTCAACCAACCAATTTCCATCGAGGTTTCTCCTTAATTTTTCATCACTAAATTTTTCTGGCCATAATAATTTATTATCTAAATCATAAAAAGGATAGGACTTAAATATTCCTTTTAATCTTTTTTCTTTAATTTCATTCATTAATTTTATTATAATAGATGTTTCTTTTATGGGTGTTCCTAGCACAATTATTTTAGCGTCATTACCAGTGCAAGCCATAACTTCATTTTTAAACCAATTGTCTCTTTCTTGAATTGATCTTTCACTCATATTTGAACCATCACTTTCTAGGTCATCGCAAATAATTAAATTAGGTCGATGACTTTTGTATTTTAAGCCCCTTAAAGCTTGCTTGGTTGTGGCTATTATAATTTTAGCGTCATATTCTTTAAATTCTACGGAGGTAATGTTTTTAGTAAATGTCTTTTTATCCACTAAATTGAAATCATTTTTTAACAAATTATTTTCTTTTAATTCTTCTATAATATTTTTAAGATGAGCCTTGGCTTGAAATATTGTTTTGCTAATTATAATAATAAATTTTTTCTGAGGCTTTCCCAATATTGACCATAAAACAAACGAAAGGTTTAGTATTGTTGATTTTCCAGCCCCACGAAAAGCGGTTAAAACTATTAATTTTAAAAGTGGTTCTTCTGATAATCTAAACATTTGTTTGTGAAACCAAGAAAAGGGATATCCTATACAGTGATTTAAATATATCCTGAAAAACCATTCATGACTTTGATAGGCTAGTGCTTGTCTAAAAGTTTTACTATTTTTACATTCTTTAATTATTTTGTTTAGTTCATTATTTTTCTTCATAATTTTTATCGTTAATTATATTTAAGGCCCTATCTAAAAGCTTTGATTGCTCAGGGCTTAATTTTTCTTGTATTATTCTTACTTGTTGAGAGCTTTCCTTAAAGTCGGTATGATTGTTTTTTAACCAAAAAATAATAGCTGTAATATTACCCGATTTAATGAGCTCAATAAGTTTAGAATAAGCCAAATCGTTTATATTTTGTTTGCCGTTTATAATGGCATTTTCGCAATCTCTTTTAAATTTGCTATATTCTTCAAGCCAACGATAATAAGTTTGCCTTGATATACCAGTTTTTTGACAAACAAAAGCAATAATAGGATTTTTTTCTAACAATGTCGGAATCATCTTTTTTATTTCCTGTTTGTTTTTAATTTCATTCATATCTTTTCCTCATCTATCAAAACAGATTTCTTGCCAGTTAATTTTTCCCATCGAGAAATGATTGTTTGACAATGTTCTTTATCAAGCTCCACCATTAAACATTTTCTTTTTAAATGTTCTGAGGCTATTAGTAGTGATCCAGATCCGCCAAAGCCATCAAAAACTACGTCATTTATTCTAGTGCTGTTTAAAAGAATTTTTCTAAGTAGTCCAACTGGTTTCATAGTGCTATGTAGTTTACTTTTATTTGGTTTGGGGTAAAAAATGACGCTCTTGTCTTTGCTTCTTATAAATTCATGTTTCTTGTACCAACCATAAGCGATTAATTCGTGTTGAGGCAGATAATCTAGTCGCCCCACCACCGCTTGAGATTTTAGCCAAATAAGGAGTTGAGAGAATTTAAATCCAGCTTGAAGCATAGCTTCTTTTAAGGGAAATATCATCTTGTCAGAATTAAATATATAGATAGAATTTTTTCTTTCTAAATATTCTTTGATGTTATTTAACCAAGCAAGAGTAAATTCTTTATATTCTTCATCTGTTTGGGTTTGGTCGTTGGCTATAATTTTTTCGCAAGCTAATTTCTGTTTAAAACCAATTTTACTTTCAACATAAGCTACACCATAAGGAACATCGGTTATGATGCTCTTTATCTTATCTTGGGCTATTAGTCTTTTAAGTAAATCTTTATCATTAACGTCTCCGCAGGCTAGACGATGATCGCCCAGCTGAAATATATCTCCATATTTAATATTTTCCATATAATTATTTGTTTAAAAGTACTGCTTTTGTGCTAGTTAACTTTTCAAATCTATTAATTATTAGTTGACAAAATATCGGGCTTTGTTCGATTAAATAAGCTCTTCTTTTTAATTGCTCACAAGCAATTAAAGTTGAGCCTGATCCACCAAATAAGTCTAGTATAATGTCATTGACCTTTGAACATCTTCTTAGAGCTTTCTCGTGAAGCATTGGTGGTTTAGATGTTGGGTGTTCGTAGTCTTGTCCTGGTATTCGTTTAACCAGCCAAATATCTAGCATATCTAATATATCTTCAATGGTTCTGTTGCCAGTTCCTATTTCTTTATTTAAAAGTTCATTTAAATTTTGAGCAGGGGACAAGTAAGGCGAACCAATAGTCCCATAAACACACGGTTCGTAGCATTTATTAAAGGCTGTCTTTGGAGTTGGATTAAAACCATTTTTAATCCATAAGCAAACTCTTTGATTCTTTATTTTTAGATCAGAGTAAATACTTTGAAGTAGTCCAATATATTTTTGGTCACAGTAATAAAAGAAGTGAGCATCAGTCATGCTGACTGATAAAGCATTTCTAATAGTTTGTTCTAAAAATATTTTATAATCTTTATCACTTTTTTTATCATTAACTTTGCCTCCATAGTTTTGTTTGTTTCCAAGACCTTTATTGTAATCCAGTGATATATTATATGGAGGGTCGCAATATATCATTCTGCCTTTATTATCTCCCATTAATTTTTTAACAGAAGATTCTTTAGTAGAGTCAGCACATAATAAGCGGTGATTTCCTAGAGAAAATAAATCTCCACTTTTTATATTAGTTTCTTTTATCTTTTCTAATTCCTTTTCTTCTTCAAAATTATCATCTTCAATTTCTAAAACATCATCCCAAATATCATTTAATTCGGTATCACTAAAACCAACATCAAGCAGTAAGCTGGAGTCAAATTCTCTAAGTAGGTCAAAATCCCATGATCCAGTGTTTTTATTAAGTCTTAAATTAAGTTCTCGTTCTTTTTCTTCGTTTAAATCTAAGAACACCACAGGCACCTCTTTATAGCCTAATTTCTTAGCTATTTTTAATCTTTGATGACCGCCAATAACTATATTTTGTCTGTCTTTATTAGAATTGACCAAAATAGGGTCAACCAAACCAAAACTTTTAATACTTTCAGTTAAATCAGCTTCTTGCTTACTATCTAACTTTCTTGGGTTATATTCAGCTAATTTAAGTAAATTTACATAAACTCTAACAATCTTTAAATTGTTATCTAACATAATTTTAATAATTAATTTATAAAATTAGTTAAATAATAAAAAATCAACGCTTTTAGCGTTGATTTTTAGTGTTTTTTGTACAAAAAAAGACAAATAAGCATTAAAATATGAACGCTAAAAGCGAAAATATCTCAATTCAAATTCGTCTGTACATCTATGGTAAATGTACACTCGTGTATCTAGCTGAGCAGCTGACGACAATTTTGGCACCTTTTATTAGCTACAACCCTTTTATTACAATAGAGGGCGAAACTATGGGTCTAATACGGTTGCATGAGTGTATTTATTTATTAATTAACTTAAGTTTTTCAACTTATCTAATAACATTATAGCATATTTAAATATATATTTCAAGGATTTTTTTGATTAAAGAGTGCAAAAAAGGTTGAAAAAAACTGGATAGTTTAACTATAATTATCTTGAAGCCATGTATTTTTAGTGGTAAAATGAAGGTGTAATATAAAATTTATGACCAACAAGAAAAAGGAGAAATACTTAAAAGAAGACAGAGACATTTTAAAGAGTCTCAATAACTCTTATTCGGTTGATGCAACTCATTTATTTAGAAAACTCCAGATTAAATCTATTTTAAGAAACAGAAAGAGTTTAGAAGACTCCAGTGAAAGTACGAGAAAGTTTTCTATCGCATTGTTTGTAGTTGCTTTTGTCCAAGTTTTTGTAGCTCTTTTTCAATTTTTATTTTCCGTGTTTACTTCTGATCAAAAAATTTTTGGTTTTATAATGATTGTTTTGTTATTGTCTCTTATTTATTTTATGATAAAAGAATTTAAAAGTCTTTTTTAAATTTGTAATTATTATTCAAATTAAAAAAATAGATTTAGGCTGTTTAACTGTTGGGTTGTTGGGCTTGCTTGTTCTAATGTCGAAAAAGTAAACGTATTTTAAATGAATTAAAAATCCTAATAATTTATAATAAAAAAATGTGCATTTCTAATGGTCGAATTTTTGGTGATAATAAAATATATGAAGTAATAGAGAAATTGCAAAATTTTTTTGTTATTGTAACAAAAAAGCATGAAGAGCATAAGTACAAAAAAGATGTTTTTTTTCTGTTTGCAGTCGCAAAATCTAAAAAAACATTAGAAGCTGTATCGCTGTTATGTCAAAAAGGCTTTGGGGAGGATGCAGTTATTCTTAGTAGAAGTATTCTAGAGTTATATTTTTCTCTTAAATATATTTTATCTGTTGGAGATGATTCTTTAGCAGAAAGGTTTTTTGAATATGATTGGGTTGTTAGGAAGGAAATGTATGATAAAAATCAACCGAACTTTAATTCAAACATGGATGATAAAAAAATTCAAGAAATAATTAAACAATATAATAGAGTTCAAAAAAAATATAATTTTGATTTTAAAAAAGGATGGTCGGATATTAATACTTATGAAATGGCAAAAAGATTTGGTTTCAAGGGCGTTTATGATACTTGGTATAAAATTTCATGTACACTATCACATCCAAATCCTAGAAGTACAAACGAGTATTTTAAAGGGGAAAATAAAAAAGAATTAACATTGTCCATTGGCCCAAGTAATAACTTAGTTAATGAGTCTTTGTTATCTTCTGTTTTTGTATGTTTGGAAATCTTAAAGGAATTTAATCATTATTTTTCAAAAAATTTAGATAACGAATTAAACAAAATAGAAGACATTGTCAAATCTCTTGTTTCTTGATCATCAAATATGTAAAGCCAATACTTCTTGTTTAAATTAGTATATATGTTCTTGATTTTTTAAATATTTTAATAATTTTTTATGAAAAAAGCTAAAAAATTTGAGAAATTAATAATAGCAATTGCCTCTAGCGCTCTGTTTGATTTAAGTGATTCTGATAAGGTTTTCAAGGAAAGGGGTGCGGTCGCTTATAGAAAATTTCAAAATAAAAATTTAGATAAAATATTAAAAGAGGGAATAGCATTTCCTTTTATTAAGAGAATATTAAAACTTAATAGTGTTTTTAAAAAGGAGGTCCCAAGTGGAGTGGTGGAGGTTGTTTTGTTGTCTAGAAATAGTCATGAAACTGGCTTACGCGTGTTTAAATCTATACAACATTACAAATTAGACATTCAAAAGGCTGGTTTTTTTTCCGGTGAATCTCCTTATAGATATATCGAAGCCTTTAACGCTTCATTATTTTTATCGGCCAACTTTCAAGATGTTAAGTTAGCCGTTGATGGCGGATATCCCGCTGGCATGGTTTTGAGAGATGAGACAGATAGAATTGTTGGTAACGAAGAAAAAGAATTGAGAATAGCTTTTGACTTTGATGGAGTTCTTGCTGATGATGAATCAGAAAAGATTTATAGAGGCAAGGGTTTAAAAAAATACCAAAAATCAGAAATTAAGAAATCATACAAACCACTTAAACCTGGGCCACTACAAGATTTTGCAAAAAAAATAGTCGAATTAAGAAAATTAGAATCTTTAAAATTAGAAGGAAATAAAAGATATAAACGCGCTATAAAAATCATATTAGTCACTGCTCGAAGCGCTCCTGCTCATGAAAGAGCAATTCACACCTTGGAATCTTGGGGGATCGATATTGATCAATCATTTTTTTTGGGAACAACAAAGAAAAAAAATATATTAGAAACATTAAATCCTCATATATATTTTGACGATCAGAAAAACAATATCAATGGCGTAAATAATGTTCCTTCTGTTTTTGTGCCATTTGGTGATACGAATTAAGTTTAAATTTAAAAAATAATCTTTATAATATAACTTTTATGTGTTTTACTTGGTTAGTGGATAAAATTTTGCAGGTTAGAGACTCAATGATAAAGGTGAAGGTTTTGGTTCATGAAGCTTTTTTTCTCAATGATCCAAAAAAAGAACCGTATTTTTTTATAAAAGTAGCTAATTTATCTCATAATGCTCCAATTACTATTACTCATGTTTGGATTGAGGACGGAGCAACAAGATTAGATATATTAAATCCAGAAAGGCCTCTGCCACGTAAATTAGAAAAAACTGACATTTGGGAAACGTGGATTAAAAAAGAATTGGTTAAAGATTGTGATAATATTTTTGACAATGTTCGAGTCTTTTTGTCTTCTGGTAAAAAATATAAATCTAGAAAAAATTTGAAGGTTCCACCAGCTGGCTTTATAGCCAATAATTAATATTTAAAATTTTATACCATGGATAATAAAAATAAAAATGCTATTGAAGTTTATGATTTAATAGCTGAAGATTATGCTAAGAAATTTGATCCGATAGAATCGGATGATGATTTAATTTTTCCTAATACATTTTTATCTCATCTTGAGTTGGGTTCAAAAATTGTTGATTTAGGTTGTGGCACAGGATTCTCCGCTGGTTATTTTACTAAGAATGGCATGAATGTTGTTGGAGTAGATTTATCTAAGAATATGATTAAAATAGCAAAAAGAAATTATCCTCATATACATTTTTTTGTTGACGACATTAGAAATTTTTCTCTTAATAATCAAATTGACGCCGTTTGGGCGGGCTATTCTTTATTTCATTTTGAGCAAGAGCATTTTGAAAGAACTATTGAAAAAATAAAAACCTATTTAAAACCAGATGGGATATTTGGTCTTGTAATGCAAGAGGGGCGCGGAGAGATAGAGCCAGATGAACCATTTTTACCAGAGAAAAAAATATATATTCATTTATACACCGAAGAAGAGCTTAAAATTATATTACAAAAACATGGTTTTGAGGTGGTTGATAAAAAAATTAAGAAAGCTGCTGATTATGAATTTGCCCACGATAAAATATTATTAGTTGCAAAATTAAAATAACTATTTTTTTATAGTGTAATATTTGTAACATTTAATTCTAAACCCCGACCGAACTACGTTATTTTGATATATAAAATATACCCAAAAATCCTTGCGAAAACTCTATTTATTGGTTTCTAGACCGGAGTGGGGAGCAACGCTCAAAAACATCTGTATTTACAGGTGTTTTTTGTATATTTTAGTTCGAATCCGAGTTCTGTAAAAAATATATTTACATTAACTATTAAATACAACAAAATTATGATATAATAGC
>Ga0116176_10001517_pt1 | contig 18201 bp, 15 predicted proteins | sample AD_STIC08_MetaG_FD_89803 | JGI IMG/M metagenome (GOLD analysis project Ga0116176, IMG submission 89803) | Active sludge microbial communities of municipal wastewater-treating anaerobic digesters from USA - AD_STIC08_MetaG | ecosystem: Engineered > Bioreactor > Anaerobic > Digestate | place: USA...
CATGAACCCCCTTTGAGCATCCTTGGTACACCCCTTGTACACGGCCTATTGGGAGCCATAGGCTGGCTGGGGAAGCTGGGAAGGGGGTGGGCGCGCGCCTGAGGCGGAATTGTGGCCCTTATTGGCCGAAAGGGGCTAGCCCCTTTTCGGGATGACCTGCGGTTGCCCGGTTGGGCTTTGCGCCTGGCTGCCGGCTGGGGTTATCAGATTTTAGGCAACTCGAAGCCTTTGCGACGAGGGCGCGACCGTAATTGGTTTGCCTCGGCGTCGCCGATGAATTCCTCTTTTCGAGGGTCCCAACGGAGCTTGCGCTGGACCGTGCGGCAGATATTGACGAGATGGCAGAGCGTAGTGGCGCGGTGCCCGGTTTCGGCGTCGGCGTTGGTTGGCTTGCGCGTGCGCATGCAGTTAAAGAAGTTCTCGATGTGGGGGACCGACTCATTGGGTCCTTGCGGCGTCACCGGGGGCGCGTGCTGGCGCAGTTCGGGCGGATCGGCGGTGTAATCGCCGCGGAGAATCTCGATGCGGCCTTTGTCCCCGATAAAGATTGCGCCGAGGTCTTCCAGGTCGCGGTTGGCACCCTCCAGTTTGACCTGGACGCCATTGGCATAGCGCATGGTAAGTTTGCAGCGCGGACCCGGTTCTTCCGGCCAGATTTCGACCGGGCCGGTGTTATCGGTGCCGAGGGCGCACTGAACCTGGTCGAGGCTGTGGGTGCCCCAGCCGGTGACGCCCCAACACTGGCCGCCGCCGTCGTATTGGACGTATTCGCCCCAGCTATTGTACAACTCCAGGTAGAAGGGGAGGAGTTCGGTCTGATTGCACCACTGGTTCCAATCCAGTTCCGCGGGAAGGTCGTCGGGGGTATCGCGCGGTTGCCAGACGCGGCCGGGGGCGAAGTTGCAGGTGATGACGGTGTGGACTTTGCCGATGGCGCCCTCGCGCACGAGCCGGCTGGCGTGGATGTTGATGGGCATCGAACGCTGCTGGGAGCCGGTCTGGACAATGCGCTTGTATTTGCGGGCGGTTTTGACCAGGACGCGGCCTTCGGCCAGCGTAAGGCTCTGGGGTTTTTCCACGTAGGTATCACAGCCGGCCTGCATCGCGTGGATGCAGATCAACACGCGGGCATGGGTGGTCGTTTCCACAAACACCGCGTCGAGCCGCTCCTTTTCCAGCATTTCGCGGTATTGCTGATAGACGCGCCAGCGGTCGCCCCCCTCCACTTGCTGGGCGGCTTCGCGGATGCGGCCCAGGTGGCAATCGGCCACGGCGATGACATCAGCGCCGGGCAGGGCTTCGTGCTTAAGAATCCAGCGGGCGCGCCCGCCCATGCCGATAATGCCTACCCGGAGCCGGTCGTTGGGGCTGGGGCGGCGTGGCGCGCCGAGGGCTCCCGGCGCCACAATCATCGGAAAACCCAGGGCCAGGGCGGCGGCCGAACAGCGCAGGAATTCGCGCCGGTTCACCGAAGAGGACTTTGAAGCAGAGGCAGTCATAGCTGAGACGGATTTGGTTTCAGGAACGAAGGATTGATTATTCATAGTCGGAGCGGGGGCGAAATTGTTTGAGGCGGAGGTTTTTGAACTGGATCTTCATCGGCGGCCCCGGATGCATCTGGAGGGCCAGCACGCCCTCCCGGACGGCCAGGCCCGCCTGGTGATCCGTCACCTGGCACATGACCACATTGTTAATCTTCAAGGTAATATCCGGGCCGCGCGCGATAATGGCATAGGTGTTCCACTCGCCCATCTTAACCTGCCGGAGCAACGCGGCGCTGAGGGAAAGCCCTTTCCCCGCGGCGCCCTTGCCGGCCATGAGTTTGCGCACGCCGGCAGAGGCGGCGATCGGCGTGATGGTTTTTCGCCCGTCCCGGTCAATGTAGGCCTTCTCGCCGCGCATTACGACGCCGCCGCGGGTATGCTCGAAGAGGCAGCCGGTCCATTGTTCGCCATATTCGATGTCGGCCTGGTAGCCCGAGGTATCCCAATCGGGCAGTTCACGGCTGCGGAACTGGATGCCGGAGTTGCCGCCCGGGCCCTGGAGGCGAAAGTCCAGGCGCAGCTCGAAATCGCCCGGCAGGCCGCCGCGCCACATCAGGTAGTGGGCGCGGGTGCAGGGCTTTTCCGGGGTGCTCTCCGCCGTGATCGCGCCGTCCTCGACGTGCCAGGCCCCCGGCAAGCCTTCCCAGCCGCTCAAGTCCTTTCCGTTGAAAATGGAGACGAACCGCCCCGAGGCCTTCCCCGCCTGACCCAAGGCCGAAAGCGCCGCCGCGAGCAAGAGCACTGCGCCAATAAAGCGGTGGCAAAACTGCATACGCCAGAAACTAAGGCGCGACTTCGCGAAGTCAACCCCGGTTCTTCAGAAAGTTAAATCGCGACGCGGACGCCCGCCCCTGGCGGGCCGGGCCGGCGCGGCGGGCGGCAGAATAACTTTGCCAGGCGAGACGATCCGGGTTATGCCAACGGATATGCTTGCGTTGAACCCGATTCAGCCGCCCTCCCGCCGCCAATTTCTCCGCACGAGCGCCGTCACCGCGCTCGCCGCCGCCCTGCCTGGAAGCGCGTCGGCCCGCGCTTCGAGCCGGCGCGGCACCGTGCGCGACCGGCTGTGGATTTGGGCGCATGACGGGCAGTTCTACAACTGCGAATTTGGGCTGCCCCGCAAGAGCCGCATCACGCCCGTGGAAGGGGCGTTTTACATGGGTGTGCCCAACGTGATGTTCATCCAATACCAGGGGGTGCCCGTGCCGCCTTTCGAGCAGTATTACGTGCCCTTCAAGGCGCTGCGGCGGGTTTTTTGGACGCTGTCCAACAATGCCAACCAAATGCACCGGCTGGGGGCCGAGCAGGAGCATGTCTATCGGCTGGCCGCCGCGAACCCGAACATCCAGGGTCTGCTGCTGGATGATTACCTGCTCGGGCCCCTCCAGCCGGCGGCGGGCCGCCAATGGCTGGCGGAAAACAGCCCCGCCTTTCCGGTGACCCTGACCCTGCGGCTGGCGGCGCCGGCCCGGGCCAACACGCTGGAATTGCAGCAGACGGACTGGGAAAGCGGCGATTACCGCACCGCGCGCCTGGAGGTGGACGTGGCCGCCCGGGAGGATGCCTGGGCGCCGGTTGGGCGCTTCGAACTGCCCAATGAACCGGGGGCGCGGCTGCGGGTGCCGCTGCCCCCGGGCGCTCTGGCGGCGGTGCGCGTGCAGATTCTCTCGACCCATGACCCGCAAGGCGCCCGGAGTTGCGGCTTAAACGAGCTTCGCCTGCTGGCGGACGGCCAGCCGCTCGCGCTGGACGGCGCGCAAATTCATGCGAGCAGCCAGTTTCCTGGCCATGAAGCCTTTCACCTGCTGGACAACCGCGCGGCGCCCGGGCAATCCCCCGGCTACGCCGCCCAGGTCGGTTTGGACGATTTGGCGGCGGCGCGGCGGCGAATGGCCGGCCTGGGCCGTCCGCTCGAGCTGGCAGCGGTTGTCTATGCCCACCAGCTTGACCCGGCCATTGCACCCCTGCTGGCGCCGATTGACACGGTGCTGTTCTGGACCTGGCGGGCGGCGGAGCTTCCGGGCCTCGAGGCGAATTTCCGGCGGCTGAAGCAACTGCTGCCGGGCAAGCGGGTGCTGCTGGGGTGCTATATGTGGAACTTCGGCGAGCCGAACGGCCCGATGCCGCTGGCGCAGCTTGCCCGCCAGTGCGACCTGGGCCTGCGCTGGCTGCAAGCCGGGGAGATCGAGGGGCTCATCTTTCTGGGCACCAATATCTGCGATCTGGACCTTGAGGCCGTCGAGTGGACGCGCCGCTGGATCGCAACGCACGGCGACAAACCACTCAAGCGCTGACCGTTTTGCGCCGAAGCGGCCGGCGCCGTTCCCGGGCGGCCGCGCGGCGGCGAGAATAAAAGAGTGGCGCGCGGGCCTGTTTTCTGCTAAGCGAGTACGCGCAGCGATAAACTAACTGCCACAATGAAAATCACCGAAGCTTTGCTGGCCGAACACCTGGTGTTCCACAACATGTTTGATCACGTCGAGGCGGTGGCGCCCAAGCTCAAGACGCTGGCCGAGGTCAAGTCGCTGGCGGCGTTGCTGGAGACGTTGCTAAAGGCGCATTCCGACACGGAGGACGAGTTGTTTATCGGGCCGCTGGAGCATTGTTTCGAGCAGATCGGGCAACGGGACGCGTTTCTCGAAGAACACCAGGAACTGGACGCCTGCCTGGTGCGCATCCGGCGCGTCCGGCAGCTCAAGAAGGCGCGGCAACTGCTCGTGGCGGCGGTGGCCTACTCGCGCGAGCACTTCGACAAGGAAGAACGCATCGTCTTCCCGCTGGCCGAGCGCGTGCTGAGCCACAAGACGCTCACCGCCCTGGGCGATACCTGGGCGGAACAGCGCACGCGCTCCCTCCCGTAAGACGGCGGCCTTTCCGGCTACGCGGCGGCCGGCACCGGCGGCGCGGCGGCGGACGCGGGAACGGCGCGGGGGCCGCCGGGCTCATCCCCGCGCCAGCTGAGGCCCAGGTCTTTGAGCATTTGGAGGTCCTTCGCGACGGGTTGATTGGCCGTGGTGAGGTAGTTGCCGACCATGAGGGCGCTGGCGCCGGCCATGAAGATCCAGCTTTGCAGGTCGCGCAAGTTCACCGCGCGCCCTCCGGCGATGGTGATTTCCGACTGCGGCAGGATGAAGCGGAAGCAGGCGATGATCTGGAGAATCTCCATCGGGGCCAGGGGCGTCAACCCGGCGAACGGCGTGCCGGCGATGGGATTGAGGAAGTTCAGGGGCACCGTGTGCGCGCCCAGTTCCCGCAGCGCGAAGGCCAGGTCGCAGCGGTCCTCCCGGGTTTCCCCCATGCCCAGGATGCCGCCGGAACAAATGCGGATGCCCGCCTGCTTTAAATAGTGAAGGGTGCGCACGCGGTCCTCGTAGGTGTGGGTCGTGCAGACTTGCGAAAAAAAGCGGCGCGAGGTCTCCAGGTTATGGTTGTAGCACTCGCAACCCGCCGCTTTGAGGCGGTCGGCCACTTTTTGGCTGCGAATCATTCCCAGCGAGGCATCCGGCCGCACCTGGCCGGACTGCTTCAGCTCCGTCAGCCGCGCGCACATCTGGTCGAGCGCAGGGCCTTCCCGCAAATCGCGCCACGCCGCCACCAACCCGAGCGCCGCCACGCCCTGAGCCTGGGCTTCCCGGGCCGCTTCCCGCACCTCGTCCGCCTCCAGCAGGGCGTGCCGCGGTGAGTCCGCGGCGTGAACCGCGGACTGGGCGCAAAAACGGCAGTCCTCCGGGCAGCCGCCGGCTTTCACATTGACGATCGAACACAGGCGCACCCGGCGGCCGTGAAAGTGCTCGCGAATACGGTTCGCCCAGACCAGCAGATCGAGCCGATCCTCCGGGCGCGCCAGCGCAAACAGCCACTCGCCCTCCGCCCGGGTGACGCCACCACCGGCCAGGACTCGCTGGCCCAGCTCGGCGATGCGGCGATGCGCGGCCGCGTCAATCAGAGTCACGCTCATGGTTGACAGCCTAGTCACCGGCGCACAGCGGCGCAAGCGGCGAGTGGCGCGGACATTTTGCGCAGGGGTTGAAGCGCGCGGACTAAAGCGAAGCTGTCGGGCGCTGGTTTTGCCCGGGCGGCAGCGGCAGTATCGGCAAGACGATCTCCCGCTTCTCCTCGTCGAATTTGAGCACGATCTGCACTCCCGTCAGTTTGTTTGCCGCACAAAACTCCAGGGCGGCGGTGGAGCTGAGAAAATCCATCGCCCCGAAACTGTCCGGCGTCCACGCGTCCGTGTCTTCATAGTAAAGACCGCTGGCGATTCGCTGCAGAAGTATTCGCATACGCAGAATTCAGTGTTGTCTTCACCGTTGCGGACACCTTCGCCGGTCGCGCGGGAACGCGCTCGCCTTCCCACGCGGCAATCGGCCGAGTCTGCGTTGGGTATTTTGCGCCCGGCGTGATTTCCGGCAAGCCTAAAATCAGGGCGCCGGACCCGCCGCCGGCCGGCTGTGGGGGCGGGCAATTCCGCGCCGGGTCAGCGCATGATGGGGCCTAAAATGTTGCCGCGCGGGACCGGCCCATATCTGCGGCTGTCAACCGAGTTGGCCCGGTTATCGCCCAGAAGGAAATACTGGTCTTTGCCGCACAGGATCAGTTGGTCCTGCGGCTTTAACTCGGGGAACGTCGGCGTTCCCGGAGCGAGGTAGGGTTCCTTGAGTTTGCTCCCGTTGAGATACACCCCCCCGTCCTTCAGGTAGATCGAATCTCCGGGGACGGCGATGATGCGTTTGACGGAGAAGCCGTTATCGCCGGGGTCGCGCACAACCACAATGTCGCTGCGCTGCGGCGGGCGGACGCGATAAAGCCAGCGATTCAGCAGGTAGCGTTGCGAGTCCTGGAGCGTGGGGACCATGCTCCGTCCCACCACGCGGACCGACTGAACGAAGAAGTGGCTGATGGCGAAGTAGCATCCGCCGGCAAGCGCCGCGACCACCAGGTATTGAAAGACCTGCTGGAAAAATGCGCGCCCGCGTGATTGGGCCGGGCGCGAACGCGGCAGCAGCACTGATCCGTTTAATACCGGTCTCGAATCCGTTGTGTGCGTCACCACGCTCATCTATGCCCTCTCAATTTATCGCGCGGGTGCGGGGCCACAAGTCGTGAAAAATACGCAGGGCCGTTGTCGGGTCAATCCCGGGCCGCGGCGGCCCGGGATTCGCCGGCCCCGCCGTGTCCTTTTGTATGGCCTCGGGAACGTGCCCATCGGGCTCAGGTTCGCCGATTTGCGCGTCAGCCCGATCGCCGCGCGCCCATCCCGCCGGGCCGGTCAGCCCAGCAACGGATTCTCGTCGGCAGCCAGAGCTTTCAGCAGATCCGGTTCATCCTCGCTGATTTCCACGAGCGGCTTGAGCCGGGCTTTGCGATGGTAATCAAAGCCCGTGCCGGCGGGAATGATATGCCCCATGATGACGTTTTCCTTGAAGCCGCGCAAATAATCAACCTTGGCGCGCGTGGCTGCCTCCGTCAGCACCCGGGTGGTGTCCTGGAAGGATGCGGCGCTCAGGAAACTTTCTGTTTCCAGCGAGGCTTTGGTAATGCCGAGCAGGACGGGCTGGGCCTCGGCGGCCTGGCCGCCCATCTTCTCGACGCGCGAATTTTCCTCTTCGAACTCGAGCTTGTCCACCTGCTCGCCCCAGAGGAACCCGGTGTCGCCCGGCTCGGTGATGCGCACTTTGCGCAGCATCTGGCGGACGATAATTTCAACGTGCTTGTCGTTGATCGTCACGCCCTGCAACCGGTAAACTTCCTGGACCTCATTGACCAGGTGCTCCTGGAGTTCCTGGGGACCACAGATGTCCAGGATTTCATGGGGGTCCACCGGACCTTCGGTAAGCTGCTGGCCTTTCTTTACGTAATCGCCCTTGAACACAATCACATGTTTGCCGAGCGGAATAAGATGCTCCTCCTGCACCCCGGTTTGCAGGTCTTTGATGATGATGCAACGCTTGCCGCGAACGCTGGGACCGAAGTCCACAATGCCCTCAATCTTGGAAATCTCGGCGGCATCTTTCGGCCGCCGGGCTTCAAAGAGCTCGGCCACGCGCGGCAATCCGCCCGTGATGTCCCGGGTCTTCGAGGTCTTGCGCGGGGTCTTGGCCATCAAGGTGCCCGCGACGATCTTGTCGCCTTCCGCGACGACAACGTGGGCCCCGGAAGGAATCAGGTAATTAGCGACCGGCTCGCCCCGGTCATCGCAAATAATGACTTGCGGGTGCAAATCCTCCTTGTGCTCGATAATCACCATGGCCTCCTGGCCGGTGGTTTCGTCCGTTTCCTGCTTCATTGTGACCCCCTCGATGATGTCATGGAATTTGACGCGGCCGGCTTTCTCCGAAAGAATCGGCACGTTGTAGGGATCCCACTGGACGAAGGTCTCGCCCTTCTTGACCTTGCCCCCGTCCCCGACCGAAATGACCGCCCCGATCACCACGGGGTGCTGTTCCAACTCGCGTCCGTCGTTATCAAGGATGGAGACCGAGCCATTCTTGTTAAGGACAATATTGCTGCCGTCTTCCAGGGTCACCAGGCGCAGCTCGTTGTAACGCAAGATGCCATCATGCTTGGCTTTGATCTGGGGCACCTTGAAAACCTGGGAAGCGGTGCCGCCGATATGGAACGTGCGCATGGTGAGCTGGGTGCCCGGCTCCCCGATGGATTGCGCCGCGATAATGCCGGCCGCTTCGCCCAGCTTCACCCGCACGCCCGTGGCCAAATTGCGGCCGTAGCAATAGACGCAGACCCCATGCTTGCTTTCGCAAGTCAACACCGAGCGGATTTTAACCCGTTCCACGCCTGCCGCCTCAATTTGCTGGGCCTTGACTTCGTCAATTTCCTCGTTCGCCTTGACGAGCAATTCCTTCGGTTGCTGCGGGTTGGGATGATCGTCGCAGGCGAAGCGCCCGGCCAGGCGTTCGCTTAGTTTAACGACCTCGTCCTCTCCTTCATAGATGGCCTGCACCCAAATCCCATTGGTCGTGCCACAATCTTCCTCGCGGATAATCACGTCCTGCGCGACATCAACCAGTTTGCGGGTCATGTACCCCGAATCCGCCGTCTTGAGTGCCGTATCGGCCAGCCCCTTGCGGGCGCCGTGGGTCGAGATGAAGTATTCGAGCACGGTAAGCCCCTCGCGGAAGTTGGAGAGAATCGGCTTCTCGATAATATCGCCCGAGGGCTTGGCCATCAAACCGCGCACCCCGGCAAGCTGGCGGACCTGCTGCCGGTTGCCCCGGGCCCCGGAACCCACCATGAGCGACACCGGGTTGTATTCCCCCTTGCCCTGGTTGTGCTCCAGCGTCCGCAGCATGACGTTGGCGATCTGATCCGTGCAGTGCGTCCAGATGTCGATGATCTTGTTGTAGCGCTCGCCCGGAGTTATGATGCCGCGGCGATATTGCTTCTCGACTTCCCGGATCTGCTTCTGGGCACTGTCAATCTCCTGATCTTTTTGCTTGGGAATGATCATGTCGTCAATGCCAATCGAAACCCCGGCATGCGTCGCTTCGCGGAAGCCCAGTTCTTTCAGTTTGTCCAGCATGGTGACCGTCTTGTCATGGCCGCAAATCTTGTAGCACCGCCAGATGAGGTCGCCGAGTTCGTTTTTCTTGACGGCCTTGTTGGGGAAGCCCAATTCCGGGGGCCAGATTTCACTGAAGAAAACCCGGCCCACGGTGGTCTCAATCACCTTCTTGCTGGCATCGCCAAAGGCGGTTTGCTTCCCGTAATCCGGGTTCGCCAGGCGAATCCGCTCGTGCGTCTTGACCGCGCCATCGTTAAACGCGAAGGCGACTTCGGTCTTGGAGCCAAACAGCTTTAGTTGCCGCGCATCTGCCGGCGCCGGAGTTCGCGGCTCGGCCGTCAGGTAGTAGCAGCCCAGGGTGATGTCCTGCGTCGGAGTGATAATCGGGCGGCCGCTGGAGGGGCTGAACATGTTGTTGGGCGCCATCATGAGCAGGCGCGCTTCCAACTGCGCTTCGACCGACAACGGCACGTGCACGGCCATCTGGTCGCCGTCGAAGTCCGCGTTATAGGCCGTGCAAACCAGCGGATGGATGCGGATCGCCTCGCCTTCGATGAGCTGTGGCTCAAACGCCTGGACCGACAACCGGTGCAGGGTCGGCGCGCGATTCAGCAGCACGGGATGGCCGCGCGTCACTTCATCGAGAATATCCCAGACTTCCGTGGTTTGGCGTTCAATCAATTTCTTCGCCGAACGCACGGTATGAACATAGCCCAGTTCCTTGAGCCGGCGGATGATGAAGGGCTCAAACAAGACGAGCGCCATCTTCTTGGGCAATCCGCACTGATGCAGCTTGAGTTCCGGCCCGATCACAATGACGGAGCGGCCGGAATAGTCCACCCGCTTGCCCAGCAGGTTTTGGCGAAAACGCCCGCTCTTGCCTTTGAGCATGTCGCTCAGCGACTTCAGCGCCCGATTGCCCGCTCCCGTTACGGCACGGCCATGGCGCCCATTATCAAACAATGCATCCACGGCCTCCTGCAGCATGCGTTTCTCGTTGCGGATGATCACCTCCGGGGTTTTGAGCTGCAGCAGGTTCTTCAACCGGTTATTGCGATTGATGACGCGGCGATAGAGGTCGTTGAGGTCGGAGGTCGCAAAACGCCCTCCTTCGAGGGGCACCAAGGGGCGCAAATCCGGCGGAATGACGGGCAGCACCGTGAGAATCATCCATTCCGGGCGGCTCTTGGAAGCCTGCAACCCCTGAAGCAGCTTGATGCGCTTAGCAATCTTCTTGCGGATTTGCTTGCTATGGTCTCGCCCATGGCCGCCTGGAGTTGGGTAATTTGCTTGCCCAGGTCCACCTTCGCCAGCGCCTCGCGCACGGCTTCCGCCCCCATCTTGGCGACGAACGCCTCCGCGCCATACGTCTCGATCGCCTCGTGGTATTCGTGTTCGCTCAGAAGCTGGTTTTGCTTGAGCGGCGTCGAACCCGGGTCAATGACCACGTAGTCTTCATAGTAAATCACCCGCTCGAGGTTGCGGGCGGTCATATCGAGCACCAGGCCAATCCGGGAAGGCATGCACTTGAAGAACCAGATATGGCAGACCGGCACCGCCAGCTCGATATGCCCCATGCGTTCGCGGCGCACGCGCGCGAGCGTTACCTCCACCCCGCAGCGATCACAAATCACGCCGCGGTGTTTGATGCGCTTGAACTTGCCGCACGAGCATTCCCAATCTTTGACCGGGCCGAAAATGCGCTCGCAAAACAGGCCGCCTTTTTCCGGCTTGAAGGTGCGATAATTGATGGTTTCGGGATTCTTGACTTCCCCTTTGGACCAGGACCGGATGGCGTCAGGCGAGGCTACGCTAATCGCCACGTGTTCAACCTGGTTGACCTTTTCCAAACCGAGCAATTCCCGGGCGCTTTCTTTGGTGCTAATCATACATTCGAAATGGCGGTGATGACTTGGGGTGGAAATACTTAAACGCGGTTCTAGACGGCGGTGAGAGCCCGAATGGGTTCGGACGCATGATCCAGCGGGTTGGAATAACCCACCTTCACATCGAGCCCCAGCGATTGCATTTCTTTCACGAGCACGTTGAAGGATTCCGGAATGCCTGCCTCCAGGCTGTTATCGCCTTTGACGATGTTTTCGTATATTCGCGTGCGGCCCTGGACGTCGTCCGACTTGACCGTCAACAGCTCCTGCAGGGTGTAAGCGGCGCCATAGGCTTCCATAGCCCAGACCTCCATTTCGCCAAAACGCTGGCCGCCGTACTGCGCCTTGCCGCCGAGCGGCTGCTGGGTCACCAGTGAATACGGGCCTACTGCCCGCGCATGTATCTTGTCGGCCACGAGGTGCCCGAGCTTCATCATGTAGATGTATCCCACCACAATCTCCTGGTCGAACGGGATGCCTGTGCGCCCGTCGAAAAGCCGGGCTTTGCCATGCTCCGGCAGCTTGGCCTGTTTCAGGTAACTGCGGATATCCTTTTCTTTTATCCCGTCGAACACCGGGGTGGCAAAATGCAGCCCGAGCAGCTTGGCCGCCCAGCCCAGGTGCGTTTCCAGCAATTGCCCGACATTCATGCGGGAGGGCACGCCGAGGGGGTTCAACACAATATCCACCGGCGTCCCATCGGCCAGGAACGGCATATCCTCTTCCGACATGATCTTGGCGACGACCCCTTTATTGCCGTGGCGGCCGGCCATTTTATCCCCGACCGAAAGCTTGCGTTTCGAGGCAATATAGACTTTGACGGACTTTATGACCCCGCTATCCACGCCTTCGCCGGATTCAGCACGCTCAATTTCTTCATCGTACTGCATCTGCAGGTCGTCAAACTTCTTCTTAAAGCTGCCGATGATCTCATTGATCTTGTTGCGAATCGGCGAGGGGTCAATTTCGATACGATCATAAACCTGCGCCAGTTTGCGCAGCAGCGTTTTGGTGATTTTGCGATTGGCGGGAATAATGACTTCCCCGGTTTCGCTGTTGACAACGTCAAGCGGTATCTTCTCCCCCAGCAGAATATTGCTCAGGGCCTCGGTAAGTTGCTCGCGTAACTCCTCGGTCTTCCGCCGGTATTCCTCTTCGACTTCCCGGGCATGGCGCTTCTCTTCGTTAGCCGAAGTTTTGGCATCGCGGTCTGACTCCTTCTTGGCCGATACTTTTACGTCCATGACGATGCCATAGGTGCCCGAGGGAACCTTGAGCGAAGTATCTTTCACATCGGCGGCCTTTTCGCCGAAAATTGCCCGGAGCAGGCGTTCCTCCGGGGCCAACTCGGTTTCGCTTTTGGGCGTTATCTTCCCGACCAGAATATCTCCCGGTTTTACCTCTGCCCCAAGGCGAATCACCCCATCAGGGCCGAGATTTCGCAGGGCCTCTTCGCCCAGATTGGGAATGTCGCGCGTGATTTCTTCAGGCCCCAGCTTGGTATCACGCGCTCCCACCTCAAACTCATCTATATGAATCGAAGTGAAGATGTCTTCCTTGACGATGCGCTCGCTAACGAGAATGGCATCTTCAAAGTTGTATCCGTTCCACGGCATGAAGGCGACCAGCACGTTGCGCCCCAGAGCCAACTCGCCACCCTGAGTGCAGGGACCATCGGCTATGACCTGCCCTTTCTTAACGGTCTCTCCCTTTTTGACCAGAATCTTCTGATTAATACAGGTGGCGGCGTTGGAACGCATGAACTTGCGGACCGGGTAAACGAAAACACCCTTGTCCGGATCGTGCTTAATCTTCTTCTTGCCTTCGGGCAGTTTGCCGTTTTCGGTGATAATAATCTGCCCGCCGGGGACGGCGGCTACTTTGCCCGCCGCTTCAGCCACAATAACGGCCCGCGAATCCCGGGCGACGCGTTCTTCAAGCCCCGTCGCTACCAGCGGAGCTTCCGTGACCAGCAGGGGCACCGCTTGCCGCTGCATGTTGGACCCCATCAGCGCGCGATTCGCGTCGTCATGCTCCAAAAACGGAATCAAGCTGGCGGCAACGGAAACCAGTTGTTTGGGCGAGACATCCATGTAATCCACCCGGGAAGGTTCGGCATCAATAAAGTCTCCCTTGCCCCGGCAAACAACCCGGTCGGTCGTAAACTTTCCCTTGTCTTCAATGGGCGTATTCGCCTGCGCAATAACAAAGGACTCCTCGCGGTCCGCCGTAAGGTAGTCCAATTGATTGGTAACACGTCCCCCTTCGACTTTTCGATAGGGAGTCTCCAGAAACCCGAAGTCGTTGATGCGGGCAAATGTTGCCAGGGAAGCGATCAAACCGATGTTCGGCCCTTCCGGCGTCTCCACGGGACATATACGCCCGTAATGCGACGGGTGCACGTCGCGCACCTCAAACCCTGCCCGATCCCGCGAAAGCCCCCCGGGTCCAAGGGCGGACAGCCGCCGTTTGTGCGTCAACTCCGCCAGCGGGTTGATTTGATCCATGAACTGAGAAAGCTGGCTGCGGCCAAAGAAATCGCGGATGACCGCCGAGAGTGCTTTGGGATTGATGAGCTTCTGGGGCGACATGGCTTCCACCCCCTGATCAAACAGGGTCATCCGCTCTTTGACCAGGCGCTCCGTGCGGGCCAAACCCACCCGGCACTGGTTGGCGAGCAACTCCCCTACCGTGCGCACCCGCCGACTGCCCAGGTGATCAATGTCATCCAGGCTGCCCTCGCCCTTCTTCAGGCGCAAAAGGTATTTTGTCGCCGCCACAAGATCCGCCTTGGTAAGGATGCGTGAGTCCCCGCCTTTGATGCCCAGCTTCTGGTTAATCTTGTAGCGCCCCACGCGGCCCAAATCATAGCGCTTGGGATCGAAGAACAATCGTTTGATCAGGGCCCGGGCATTCGCTGTCGTGGGCGGGTCGCCCGGTCGCAGGCGGCGGTAAATGTCTTTAAGCCCCTCCTCCTCGTTCTTGGCGGGATCCTTTTTCATGCATTTGATGATAATCCCGTCGTCCTGAGTCGTATCCACGACCCTGATTTTGCTGACCCCCAGTTCGGCTATCTGCCTGACGACCGCTTTGGACAGCGGCTCAAAAGCACGCGCGATCACCAATCCTTCCGCTTGGTCAACCGCATCTTCAATCAGCACTTTGTTGGCCAGGTCGTCGCGCTTTTCGGCCTCCTTAACACTGAACTCCTCAATCTCGTAAAACAGCTTCAGGATCTCTTCGTCCGTGCCCCGATTCTTGTCCTGGTTGTCTTTGCCCCTGCCTTCGCCATCCAGGAAGGCCAGGGCGCGAAACAGGGTGGTCGTCAGGAACTTCCGCCGGCGTTTCTTGCGGTCCAGGTAAACGTAAAGCAAATCGCTGGTGTCAAACTGGGCTTCGTACCATGAGCCGCGGTCAGGGATGATGCGGAAAGAATGAAGGGTTTTTCCATTGGGATGCAGCGTCGCCTCAAAGGCCAGGCCGGGGGACCGGTGCAACTGGCTGACAATAACGCGCTCGGCGCCATTGATTACAAAGGTGCCCTGCGGAGTCATCAGGGGCAATTCCCCCATGAACACCTTCTCCTCTTTGACGGTTCTTTCCTCCTTGAGCTGGAAAGTGACGTACAGGGGCGCGCCATAGGTCAAGCCCTCCCGCAAACATTCCAGCCAGTCCACTTTGGGTTCTCCTATTTCATAGGAATGAAAATCCAGAACGCACTTTCCATCGTAGCTTTCGATGGGAAACACTTCCGTGAAAACGGCCTGCAGCCCCAGGTTTTCCCGCTTCGAGGGAGCGACACCGGCCTGGAGAAAATCCCGGTACGAGTTGGTCTGCAATTCGATCAGATTGGGCGGGGCGATTATTTCTTTGATCTTGCCGGAATTGATTCGTTGACTTGCTCGCGTTGACATTGGGCCCTTTAATAAATGGCGGGCGGCAGCGCCACGCCGTTGGTTACAGCTAAACAACACAAGGCAAGAACGCAGCGTTCACGCGCGAACTTGCCGAAACTCATACCGCCTGAGGCGGCCTGGCTGACAATCTGTCGGCTAATCTAAAACTTTCGTTATTCGGTCAAAACCAACCGGAGGGGGCGGCGGCGTCAAACCGCCGCCCCGACAAGGAACGACCGGTCACTTCAATTCAACCTTGGCGCCGGCGTCTTCCAGCTTCTTCTTGGCGGCATCGGCCTCAGCCTTGCTGGCACCCTCCAGCACCGTCTTGGGCGCGCCCTCGACCAGGGCCTTGGCTTCCGCCAGCCCAAGACCGGCTTTAACCTCGCGCACCGCCTTGATCACCGAAATCTTCTTGTCCGCCGCCACTGCAGTCAAAATAACATCAAACTGCGTCTGGGCTTCCGCAGCTGGCGCTGCCGCCCCGGCTCCCGGAGCCGCGGCTGCGACCGCCACCGGCGCGGCGGCCGAAACGCCCCACTTGGTTTCAAGTTCCTTCACCAGATCGGCGATCTCGATCACCGTCGCATTACTCAACTCTTCTACGATTTTTGCTTTATCTAGAGCCATGGTTACCTTTCATCTCGTCTCGTCGTCCCCCGCCTTTCCGGGTGAATTAAGCGCATTGTCTATCCGCCGACGATTTACGTTTTGTTTGTTTGTTCCCACTCCCCGACGGCTTAAATCGGGGAAGTGAAATCTGTTTTACCGTCAATTCGCCGCCGGCTTGGCGGCCTCCGCCTGCTGATCCGCCCGGGCTTGCAGAATCCGCGCCATCTGCTCGGCGGGAGTGTTCAACAGCCTGACCAGGGTGGTGGCCGGGGCGTTAAACAAAGCAAGCAATTTGGCCCGCAGCACCTCCAGCGAGGGCAAATCCGCCAGCATCATGATCTCCGGCTGCTCAAGCCGCTGGTTGTTCAAATAGCCAAATTGCACCTTCAGGCGGTCCAGTTCCGTCCCAAAAGTTTTAACAACCTTGGCCGCGGTGGAAATATCGCGCTGCCCGGTTACCACAGCCAGTTGCCCGCTCAGGCTACCGTTTAAATCGCCCACACCGGCTTCCCGGGCGGCCTCACGGAACACGGAGTTCTTCACCACATGAATTTCCGCGCCAGCCGCACTCAGCCGTTTGCGCAGTTCGATCAACTGGACAACCTTAAGGCCCTTATAATTGACCACGATAAAGAACGGCGAAGCGTTCAACCGCGCCAGGTATTCTTTCGTCAGGTTTTGCTTTTCGGGACGCATATGCTTTTAAACTTGTTAAGCCCCCTGGGCGATAATACCACTCACACCGCGAATTCCTTCAGGTCCAGCCGCACGGGCGGACTCATGGTTCCCGAGAGCGTGCAGGTTTTAATATACGTGCCTTTGACGCTCTGCGGCCGGGCTTTGGCCACCGCATCAATGACCGCGCGCACATTCTCTTCAATCTGGGTCGCCGCAAACGCCAACTTCCCAACCGGCACATGGATATTGCCCGCCTTGTCAACTTTGAACTCCACGCGCCCCGCCTTGACCTCCTTGACCGCGCGCGCCGTGTCCTCCGTCACCGTCCCCGTCTTGGGGTTGGGCATGAGGCCGCGGGGGCCCAGCACCTTGCCCAGCTTGCGCACTTCGCCCATCGCTTCCGGCGTGGCCACGGCTACGTCAAAATCCGTCCACCCCTCCTGGCACTTCTTGAGCATATCCTCAAAGCCCACATATTCAGCGCCAGCACTTTTGGCCGCCTCAGCCGCCGGCCCGCTCTTGGCAAAAACCAGCACGCGGACGGTCTTGCCGCTGCCGTGCGGCAACGGCACCGTGCCACGGACCATCTGGTCGGATTGCTTGGGGTCAACCCCCAGGCAAAACGCCAGTTCCACGGTTTCATTAAACTTGGCTTTGGGAAACTTAGCCAGAACCTCAACCGCATCTTTCAGCGGGTAAGTCTTCCGGACATCCACTAATTCGAGTGCTTTGCGATAACGTTTACTTGGCATTTAGTCTGGTGCGGTGCAAACGAGCCTGCGCTCTCCCGCGGTTATTCAAATGAACAAATTTCTACTTTACTCAACCGACAACCTCAATCCCCATGCTGCGCGCCGTCCCGGCCACAACACGAAACGCCGCTTCTTCAGAGGTGGCATTCATATCCTTCAGCTTGATCTTCACGATATCCAGGACCTGCTTGCGCGTCACTTTGCCGACCTTTTCCTTGTTGGGTTCCTTGGAACCAGCGGTAATCCCCGCCGCTTTCTTGAGCAGAACCGCTGCCGGCGGCGACTTGGTGATAAACGTAAAGGACTTATCCTGATAAACCGTAATGACCACCGGAATAATCGTACCGGTCTGGTCCCGGGTCTTGGCATTATACTCTTTGCAGAAGGCCATGATATTGACCCCGTGCTGTCCCAGGGCCGGCCCGACCGGCGGCGCGGGATTGGCCTGCCCGGCCGGGATCTGCAACTTAATGACTCCAGTAATCTTCTTTGCCATAATCTTTATTTGGTCTGGCGGACATCGCGGAGCGCGCCCGCCAAGCGGTCAACCCGCCCGGCCGCACTCCGTTCTGGTATCACCCTTTTTCCACCTGCCAGTACTCCAGTTCGACGGGCGTGTTCCGCCCAAAAATGTTAACCGTCACTTTCAACTTGCCCCGTTCCGGCTCGATTTCCTCGATCAAGCCGCTGAAATTCAGGAAGGGCCCATTATTAATCTTCACCGTCTCCCCTACTTCAAAGCTGACCTTCGGCTTCTCATACTCCTCCGAAGCGGAGATCTGCTTTTTAATGGCCTCGACTTCCTCCGCCGGGGTCGGGGCGGGCGGTTCGCCGCCTACAAAGCCGATAACTCCCGGCGTATCCTGGATAAAATACCACGGCTTCTCGACAATTTGCTTGTTTTCATCGAGCAGCACCATGTCCACAAACACATACCCCGGCCAGAGTTTGCGGGAGGAAACCGTCTTCTTCTGGTTCCGCACTTCCACCACTTTCTCCATGGGCACCAGCACCTCTTTTATGTAATCACCCATCTCCTCCGCCTTGAGGCGCTTCTCGATGCTCTCCTTGACCTTCTGCTCCTGGCCGGCGAGCGTATGGATGATAAACCACTGACTTCGCATGGCCTCAGAGCTTGAAGAACATGAACAGCCGGAAAAATACCTGGTCCACCAGCACGATGAACGTGCCCAGCAACACAATCGAAATGGTGATGACCACGGTTGACCCCTTAAGCTCCCCCCACGTCGGCCAGGTGCACTTGCGCAATTCCTCGCGCGTCTGCTGTACATAGTTGGTCAACTGCAATAA
>Ga0116176_10001523_pt1 | contig 18133 bp, 13 predicted proteins | sample AD_STIC08_MetaG_FD_89803 | JGI IMG/M metagenome (GOLD analysis project Ga0116176, IMG submission 89803) | Active sludge microbial communities of municipal wastewater-treating anaerobic digesters from USA - AD_STIC08_MetaG | ecosystem: Engineered > Bioreactor > Anaerobic > Digestate | place: USA...
CCTTCGACGCCGCCACCTTCGTCATCGCCGCCGTCAGCGTCGTCTTCCCGTGGTCGATGTGCCCAATCGTCCCCACGTTCACGTGCGGTTTCGACCGATCAAACTTTTCCTTCGCCATGGCTCGTCTCCGTTGGTGCGCTCAGTGCCGCGGTGCAGCCGCCTGCGCCGCCCTGTCAGCGCCCCATGACGCGCGCGACGATCTCGTCGCTCACGGTCTGGGGCGCGGGTTCGTACCGGTCGAAGTGCATCGTGTGCGTCGCGCGGCCCTGGGTCTTCGACCGCAGGTCCGTGGCGTAGCCGAACATCTCCGAGAGGGGCACGCGGGAGTGGACGATCTGCGTCCCGCCGCGGGCCTCCATCGACGTGATCCGCCCGCGCCGGCCGGTGAGGTCGCCGATGATGTCGCCCATGTACTCCTCGGGCACCACCACCTCGACGCGCATCACCGGCTCGAGCAGGATCGGGGCGGCCTTCTTCGCGGCGTCCTTGAACGCCATCGAGCCGGCGATCTTGAAGGCCATCTCCGAGGAGTCCACCTCGTGGAACGACCCGTCGTGCACCGTCACGCCGACGTCGTCCACGGGGTAGCTCGCCAGCACGCCGGCGGTCATCGCCTCGCGGATGCCCTCCTCGATGGGCTTGAGGAACTCGCGCGGGATGGCGCCGCCCACGATGGCGCTCGTGAAGGCGAACCCCGCGCCGGCCTCGCGCGGCTCCAGCCGGAGCCTCACGTGGCCGTACTGCCCGCGGCCGCCGGTCTGGCGGATGTAGCGCCCCTCGCCCTCGGCCGCCCGCGTCAGCGTCTCCTTGTAGGCCACCTGCGGGTTCCCCACGCTGGCGTCCACGCCGAACTCGCGCCTCAGGCGGTCCACGAGGATCTCGAGGTGCAGCTCGCCCATCCCGTCGATGACCACCTGGCCCGTCTCCGCGTCGGTGTGCGCGCGGAACGTCGGGTCCTCGGCCTGCAGCTTCGCGAGCCCCTGCCCGAGCTTCTCCTGGTCCGCCTTCGTCTTCGGCTCGATGGCCAGGGAGATGACCGGCGCCGGGAAGTCCATCGACTCGAGGAGGATGGGGTGCTGCCGGTCGCAGATCGTGTCGCCGGTCGTCACGCTCCGGAGGCCGACGGCCGCGGCGATGTCGCCCGCGCAGACCTCCCTGATCTCCTCGCGCTTGTTCGCGTGCATCTTCAGGAGGCGCCCGACGCGCTCGGTCTTGTCCCTCGTCGCGTTGAACACCGTCCCGCCCGACTGCATGGCCCCCGAGTAGACGCGGATGTAGGCGAGCTGGCCGACGAACGGGTCGGTCATGATCTTGAACACGAGCGCCGAGAAGGGCGCGCGGTCGTCGGCCGCCCGCTCGGCCTGCCGATCGGCCTTGCCGGGCACCAGCCCGATGACGGGCGGGATGTCGGCGGGCGACGGCAGGTAGTCCACCACCGCGTCGAGCAGGGGCTGCACGCCCAGGTTCCTGAACGCCGCCCCGCAGAGCACGGGGACGACGGGCGCCTGCTCGCGGCGGACCGACTCGATGGTCCGCTTCCGGAGCGCCGCCCTGACCTCGTCCTCGCCGATGTCGCCGCCGTGCAGGTACTTCTCCAGGACCGCGTCGTCGCCCTCGCAGGCCTTCTCGATGAGCCGCTCGCGGTACTCGCGGGCCTGGCCGAGCAGGTCCGCGGGAATCTCCTCGACGGCGAAACCCGATCCCGGCGTCTCGTCCCGGTAGCGGAGGGCCTTCATCCGCACCAGGTCGACGACGCCCTGGAAGCCCGCCTCGGCGCCAATCGGCAGCTGGACGACCACCGGGTTCGCCTGGAGCTTGCGGCGGATCTGCGCGACCGTGTCCAGGAAGTCGGCGCCCACCCGGTCCATCTTGTTGACGAAGCAGATGCGGGGCACGCGGTACTTGTCCGCCTGGCGCCACACCGTCTCCGACTGGGGCTCCACGCCGCTCACCGCGTCGAAGACCGCGACGGCGCCGTCCAGCACCCGCAGCGACCGCTCCACCTCGGCCGTGAAGTCCACGTGCCCGGGCGTGTCGATGATGTTGATCCGGTGGTCGCGCCAGAAGCACGTCGTGGCCGCCGACGTGATCGTGATGCCCCGCTCCTGCTCCTGCGCCATCCAGTCCATGACGGCGGTGCCGTCGTGGACCTCTCCCAGCTTGTAGGAGATGCCGGTGTAGAAGAGGATGCGCTCGGTCGTCGTGGTCTTCCCGGCATCGATGTGGGCCATGATGCCGATGTTCCGCGTCCGATCGAGCGGGGTGGTCCGAGGCATGCGTCTCGCCGTGCCCTGCGCCTACCAGCGGAAGTGCGCGAAGGCCTTGTTGGCTTCCGCCATGCGGTGGGTGTCTTCCTTCTTCTTGACCGCCCCGCCGCGGAGGTTCGCCGCGTCCATGAACTCGTTTGCGAGCTTCTCGTGCATCGTCTTGCCGTCGCCGCGGGCCCGCGAGTACTGCACGAGCCACCGGATGCTCAGCGACAGGCGGCGGTTCGGGTTGACCTCGATGGGCACCTGGTAGTTCGAGCCGCCGACGCGGCGCGACTTGACCTCGAGGGTCGGCTTGACGTTGTCGACCGCCTTCTTGAAGACCTTGACCGGGTCGTCGCCCGTCTTGTCCTTGATGATGTCGAAGGCCTTGTAGAGGATCGCCTCGGCCGTGCTGCGCTTGCCCGCCTTCATCACGGTGTTGACGAACTTGGTGACCAGCGGGCTGCCGTACACGGGGTCCGGCAGCAGTTCGCGCTTGGGTACTTCTCGTCTGCGTGGCATGGCGTCCGTCCTACTGCTTGGCTCTCTTGGCGCCGTACTTCGAGCGCCCCTGCTTCCGGCCCGCCACCCCGACGGCGTCCAGGGTGCCGCGGATGACGTGGTACCGGACGCCCGGGAGGTCCTTCACGCGGCCCCCGCGGATGAGCACCAGCGAGTGCTCCTGCAGGTTGTGCCCGACCCCCGGGATGTAGGTGGTGACCTCGATCCCGTTCGTGAGGCGCACGCGCGCCACCTTGCGGAGCGCCGAATTCGGCTTCTTCGGCGTCTGCGTGAAGACGCGGACGCACACGCCCCGCTTCTGCGGATTGTCCTGGAGCGCCGGGCTCTTCGTCTTGATGACGATGCGGCGGCGCCCCTTGCGCACGAGTTGGCTGATGGTCGGCACGGCTGCTCCGTACAACACGCAACCGACGGCCGCGCCGCGCGCCGGTCACCGGCGCCGGAGCCGCCGTCGCATCCTGCCTTCGACTCCCGCCGCGCCGCGCGCACCGTCGCGCCGGCGCGTCGCCGGGAGCCCCCTCGGGCCTAGAAGCGGCCGCGCGCGCGGCGGCTTGGCACCCGAGAGTGGTGACCCTATGAGAGTTGTGTACTCGCCGAGGGGCGGACAGGTCCGCTTCGCCTACCAGGCGGCGGCTGCCAGATAGGGTGTCCTGGCAACCGAAGAACCTGTCAAAGATAGCACGCCCCGCCGAGCGATGCAAGCCGGCCAATCGGGGTCAGATCCAGTAATGCGGGGTCAGGCCCAGCAATACGGGGCCACAGGCGCCTGGCCGTTTCCCTCAATGCCGCCGCTCGAACACCTGGAGTTCGTGGATGGCCCATTGCCAGGTGGCGGACCGGCCAGTCTGCCGGAGCCAGAGCGCTCGGCTCCCGTTCGACGGCAGATCGAGGACGCAGGGCGACCCCGCGTCCGGCCCCGCCAGCCCGCGGACCAGGCACGGCACGGCCGACCCCCTGTACAGCGGGATCCGAGACCCGTCGCCTGTCTCGGATTCGATCGTCACGCTTCTCGGGTAATCACCCGTTCCGACTGCGGGCGTGAGGACCACCAGGCGGGCGACGTCCGTCTCGCGCGCGAACGACAGGCGCACCCACTCGTCCCCCGCCTGCGGTCGCCCCGTGCGCCAGTTGGTTGCGAGGCTCCCGTCGAAGGCGTACTGCAGGCGCTCGGGCTGGTGCGAGGCCGACCCCTCGAACGCGGAGGGCGGGAGCCGGGCCATGGCCGCCTCGTCCACGGGACTCCGCGGAGGCGGCGGGGCCAGCGCCCACGCTATCACGTCGTTGAAGCGGCGGGCCGGCCCGGCGGCGCTCCGGCTGGCCTCGACGGCGTCGGCGAAATCCTCGGGCGCGGGCCAGCCGTATTCGGGCGTGTCCGAGTACAGCGACCGATGAGCGAGAACGTATCTGACGCCGATTTCGCGCAGTCCGAGCAGGGCGCCGGCAACGCCATCCGGATCTCGCAGCGGCGAGCCCGGCCCTCCCAGGAAGTCCTGCAGTCCGTACCCATAGCCGGAGTAGCCGTTGACGATCGGGTGGCCGTGGCGCAGCGTGTTGTAGGCGTACTCGAGGGTGAATGGCGCGAGGGCCGGGCCGGCGATGGGCAATTCGATCACGCCCCCGGGAGGCTGGGCGCGGAGCCACGCATTGAGCGCGGTGCGGGACGGCTGGTTGTGCCTGAAGGGCACCAGCTCCAGCGTGCCTCCGTAGCCCTCGGCCGCGATCGCCGCGCCCAGCAGCACCGCCGCGGCCAGCGCCGCGCGGGGCCGCAGGCGCGACAGCAGCCATGCGGCGCCGGCGCCGCCCAGCACGGCGAGGGCGAGGGCCACGATGACCGCGAACCGCGCCGGCACGCGCAGCCCGTCGAACCCCGGGATTGCGCGGACCATCCACGCGTACGGCCCGGGCGCGGACGGGCCGCCCGCGAGGCAGATGCCCGCCGCCAGCACCGCGGCGTAGGCCGCGACGGCCCATCGCCAGTCGGCGGCGCCGGCGCGGCCGTCGGCGGCGCGGGTGGCGGGCGCCCATGCCGAGAGCGCCGCGAGCGCGGCGAGCGCCACGATGGTGACGCCGGGAAACAGCATCCGCTCGCCCTCGCCGACGCGCAGCGTCCCTGCCCACGCCCACAGGCGGTGCGGGATCTGGAGCGCGTCACCCCAGCGGGCGCTGTAGCCGGCCATCTCGTCGATGGATCTGTGGAACCCGTGAGCTTTCCTGATGCGGACGTATCCAGCCGCGACGGGGGCGAGGCCGGCCAGGATACCCGCCGCCGCCAGGGCGAGGCCTGCGGCCTCTCGTCCGGCGGCGCGCGCCAGTCCTGCGCCGCGCCGCGCAACGGCGAGGCGCGCCGCACGCGCGGCCACCACGACGACGACGGGGACGGAGAAGAAGTACAGGTAGTAGCCGTTCGACAGGCCGAGCAGCAGGAACGAGGCGGCGAATGCCGCGAGGCGGCGCCGCGACCCAGCCGCGAAGAAGCCGTGCAGCCCCCAGAGGCTGAGGGGCATCCAGCCCGACATCAGGATCTGGAGATGCGGCACGTGCATCACCCGGAACGGGGCGAAGGCGAACGCCAGCGCGGCCAGGAAGGCGGCGTCAGGCCGGCCCCACAGCGTCCTCGCGAGCAGGTACATCCCGACGCCCGCCAGGACGCAGGACGCGAAGAACGCCAGGTTGTAGGCCAGGACCGGATTGCCCGTCAGCCAGATGATCGGCGAGGTGAAGATCGCGATGCCAAGCAGGTGCTCCGAGAGCGCCAGCGTGTCCGCCCGCGGGAAGAAGAACGGGGCGGTCCACCATCCCTGGAAGCCGTGCAGCATCCGATCGGCATCCCATCCCAGGATGAACGTGTTGAGCAGCGGGTCGCCGAGGTCGCCCGGCAGGGCGTTGGCGGCCCGCCAGAGCAGCGGGTGCGTCCAGACGGCGGCCAGCGCGGCGAACGCCGCAATCACCCGGCGGAGTTCGCGGGGCATGCCCGATGGTAGCATGCGGCGCGGCAGGGCCGGGCGAGGCCGGCTGGCGCGCTGCGGCCTGCCGGTCGCCGGTGTCTCGCGGGCGCCGCACCGGGATGCTTCGCCCGCCGCCCGGCCGAGCCGGTCGAAGGAGGCGAGAGGGCGGGCGGCCCGCCTGGGGCCGTCCCCGGGTCATGCGGCGCCCGTCCTAGCGGGCGCCGCCTCGGGCCGACGCGCTCAGTCCTCGATGTCGAGCGGCAGGCCGATCCCGCCTTCGGCCTCGACCATGTAGTCCATCTCCCGCTCGAGCTCCAGCTCCTCCTCCGTCGGGGGCGGCGGCGGCGGCGGCTCGTCGGCCGGGATGCGCACCGACTTGTAGTATTCGAAGCCCGTGCCGGCCGGGATGAGGCGGCCCATGGTCACGTTCTCCTTCAGGCCGCGCAGGTAGTCGGTCTTGCCCGAGATGGACGCTTCGGTCAGGACGCGCGTGGTCTCCTGGAACGAGGCCGCCGAGATGAACGACTCCGTGGAGAGCGACGCCTTCGTGATCCCGAGGAGGACCGGGCGGCCCTTCGCGGGGGTCTTGCCCTCCAGGATCACGCGTTCGTTCTCGGCGCGGAAGCGGAACTTGTCCACGGTGTCCTCGATGAGGAACTCCGTGTCCCCGACGTCCTCGATCTTCACCCACCGCATCATCTGGCGGGTGATGACCTCGATGTGCTTGTCGTTGATCGTGACGCCCTGGAGGCGGTAGACCTCCTGGATCTCGTTCACGAGATAGCGCTGCAGCGCCTTCTCGCCGAGGACGGCGAGGATGTCGTGCGGGTTCCGGGGCCCGTCCATGAGCGGCTCGCCGGCGCGGACGAGCTCGCCTTCCTGGACGCTCACGTGGACGCCGCGCGGGATCTCGTACTCGCGCGTCTCCCCCTGCGACTCCGGCACGATCAGCACCTTGCGGCGGCCCTTGACGATGCCGCCGAACTTGGCGACGCCGTCGATCTCGCTCATGATGGCCGGGTCGCGGGGCTTCCTGGCCTCGAACAGCTCGACGACGCGCGGCAGGCCGCCGGTGATGTCCTTGGTCTTGGTCGTCTCCCGCGGGATCTTCGCGAGGACGTCGCCGGCCATCACCTCCGCGCCGTCCGTCACCATGAGGTGGGCGCGCGAGGGCATGTGGAAGCGGCGGACCGTGCCGTCCGTGCGCCGCACCTCCATTGCCGGCTGCTTTTTTTCGTCCGGCGAGTCGATGATGATGAGGCGCGAGAGGCCGGTGACCTCGTCCACCTCCTCGTGGACCGTCTGGCCCTGGACGATGTCCTTGAAGCGGACGACGCCCGGGCCGTCGCTGAGGATGGAGACGGTGTAGGGGTCCCACTCCGCCAGGGTCGCGCCCGCCTCGATCTGCTGGCCGTCGCGCACCAGGAGGTGCGCGCCGTAGACGAGCTGGTGGCGCTCGCGGTCGCGGCCCTTCTCGTCCTGGATGACGATGGAGCCGCTGCGGTTCATGACGACCAGGGCGGCGCCCTCGGCGCCTGTCGTCCGGCCCTCGACGATCTGGAGGCCGTGGAAGCGGACCGTGCCGTCGTAGCTCGACTCGAGGGTGGACTGGTCGGCGATGCGGGAGGCGGTGCCGCCGATGTGGAACGTGCGCATCGTCAGCTGTGTGCCGGGCTCGCCGATGGACTGCGCGGCGATGACGCCGACGGCCTGGCCCATCTCGACGAGGCGGCCGGTGGCGAGGTCGCGCCCGTAGCACCTGGCGCACACGCCGCGGCGGCTCTCGCAGGTCAGCACCGAGCGGATCTTGACGCGCTCGATGCCGGCGTCCTGGATGGCCGCGGCGATCTCCTCGTCGATCTCCTGGTTGGCCTCAGCCAGGGTCTCGTCGGTGAACGGGTCGGCGATGCGCTCGAGGGCGACGCGGCCGATGATGCGGTCGCGGAGCGGCTCGATGACCTCGCCGCCCTCGATGATGGCCTGGGCCTCGATGCCGTCGAGGGTGCCGCAGTCGGGCTCGGAGATGATCACGTCCTGCGCGACGTCGACGAGCCGCCGGGTCAGGTAGCCCGAGTCCGCCGTCTTGAGGGCGGTGTCGGCCAGTCCCTTGCGCGCGCCGTGCGTCGAGATGAAGTACTGGATGACGGAGAGGCCCTCGCGGAAGTTGGACGTGATGGGGGTCTCGATGATCTCGCCCGACGGCTTGGCCATGAGGCCGCGCATCCCGGCGAGCTGGCGGATCTGCTGCTTGCTGCCCCGGGCGCCGGAGTCGGCCATGATGTAGACCGCGTTGAAGGCGCCCTCGTCGCGATCGAGGGCCTGCATGCCGTCGAACATGCGGTTGGCGATCTCCTCGGTGACCTCGGACCAGATGGCGATGACCTTGTTGTAGCGCTCGCCGTTGGTGATGGCGCCCTCGAGGTACTGCTGCTCGACGTGGATGACCTCCTGGCGGGCCTCCTCGACGAGCCGGCTCTTCTCGGTGGGCACGATCAGGTCGTCGATGCCGATGGACAGGCTCGAGGTGGTCGCGGCGAGGAAGCCGAGGTCCTTGAGGCTGTCGAGCATCTCGACGGTCTTCCGGAGGCCGAACCGGAGGTAGCAGTACTGGACGACCTGCTGCAGGCCCTTGCGCTTGAGGTGGCCGTTGATGTACGGCATGCCCTTCGGGAGGGCGTCGTTGAGGATGACGCGGCCGACGGTGGTGTTGATCACCTTGCCCGCGACGGTCTGCAGCTCCGTGTGGAGCACGTCCTGGTTGTCGCGCGACGCGGTCAGGTCCAGCAGCTCGCCGGTGTAGCGCATGCGGATGGGCGTCAGGCGCTCGACCTCTTCGGCGTGCAGCGCGAGCAGGACGTCGTCGAGGGTGGAAAAGGCGCGGCCCTCGCCCCTGGCATTGCGCTTGGCCTTCGTGAGGTAGTAGATGCCGAGGACGATGTCCTGCGACGGGATGGCGATCGGGGCGCCGCTTGCGGGCGACAGGACGTTGTGCGACGACATCATCAGGACCGAGGCCTCGATCTGGGCCTCGGGCGACAGCGGGATGTGCACCGCCATCTGGTCGCCGTCGAAGTCGGCGTTGAACGCCGTGCAGACGAGGGGGTGGATCCGGATGGCCTTGCCCTCGACCAGGACGGGCTCGAACGCCTGGATCCCCAGCCGGTGCAGCGTCGGGGCGCGGTTGAGCAGCACGGGGTGCTCGCGGATGACCTCCTCGAGGATGTCCCACACCTCGCTCTTCTGCTGCTCGACCATCTCCTTCGCCTGCTTGATGGTCTGCACCATCTGGCGCTCTTCGAGCTTGTTGTAGATGAACGGCTTGAAGAGCTCCAGGGCCATCTTCTTCGGCAGGCCGCACTGGTTCAGCTTGAGCTCGGGCCCGACGACGATGACGGAGCGGCCGGAGTAGTCCACGCGCTTGCCGAGGAGGTTCTGGCGGAACCGGCCCTGCTTGCCCTTGAGCGTGTCGGAGAGCGACTTCAGGGGCCGGTTGTTGGCGCCTCGCAGGACGCGCCCGCGGCGTCCGTTGTCGAAGAGCGCGTCGACGGCCTCCTGGAGGATCCGCTTCTCGTTCCGGATGATGACCTCGGGCGCCTTCAGCTCGATGAGCTTCTTCAGCCGGTTGTTCCGGTTGATGACGCGGCGGTAGAGGTCGTTCAGGTCCGAGGTGGCGAAGCGCCCGCCGTCGAGCGGGACCAGGGGGCGCAGTTCGGGCGGGATGACCGGGATGACGTCGAGGATCATCCACTCCGGCCGGTTGTTGGACTTGCGGAAGGCGTCCACGACCTTGAGGCGCTTGGCGTACTTCAGCTTCTTCTGCGCGGAGGGCTCGGCCTTCATCCGGTCCCGCAGCTCCTGCGACAGCTGCTCGACGTCGATCCGCTTGAGGAGCTCCTTGATGGCCTCGGCGCCCATCTGCGCGCGGAAGCGCCCGGGGTAGTCCTCCCTGGCCTTGCGGTACTGCTCCTCGGTGAGCAGCTGGTTGGGCTTGAGCTCGGTGTCCCCGGCGTCGACGACGACGTAGGCCTCGAAGTAGAGGACGCGCTCGAGGTCGCGCAGGGGGATGTCGAGGAGGTGGCCGATGCGGCTCGGCAGGCCCTTGAAGAACCAGACGTGGCTGACCGGCGTGGCCAGCGTGATGTGCCCCAGCCGCTCGCGCCGGACCTTCGCCTGGGTCACCTCGACGCCGCACTTGTCGCAGATGACGCCGCGGTGCTTCATCCGCTTGTACTTGCCGCAGAGGCACTCCCAGTCGGTGATCGGCCCGAAGATCTTGGCGCAGAACAGGCCGTCGCGCTCGGGCTTGAAGGTGCGGTAGTTGATCGTCTCCGGCTTCGTCACCTCGCCGTGGGACCAGGCCAGGATCCGGTCCGGGGACGCCAGGCTGATGCGGATGGCGTCGAAATCGGGCATCAACGAGCCCTTCGCGTCGAAGCTTGGTCTCATGGGCGTCTACGCTTCCTGCAGCACCGGCTCGTCCGGAGGCGCGATCTCCTCGGCCGGCTCGGGCTTCTTCTTGGTCTTCTTCAGCTCCACGTCGAGGCAGAGCGACTGCAGCTCGCGGATGAGCACGTTGAACGACTCGGGCAGGCCCGGGGTGAAGGACGCGTCGCCCTTGACGATGGACTCGTACACCTTGGCCCGGCCGGTGACATCGTCCGACTTGGCGGTGAGGAGCTCCTGGAGGATGTGCGCCGCGCCGTAGGCCTCGAGCGCCCAGACCTCCATCTCGCCGAAGCGCTGGCCGCCGAACTGGGCCTTGCCGCCCAGCGGCTGCTGGGTGATGAGCGAGTACGGCCCGATGGAGCGCGCGTGGATCTTGTCGTCGACCAGGTGCGACAGCTTGAGCATGTAGATGTAGCCCACCGTCACGTCCTGCTCGAAGGCCTCGCCGGTCATCCCGTCGTGGAGCCGCGTCTTGCCCGTCCGCGCCAGCCCGGCACGCTCCAGCCAGGCCTTGATCTCGGGTTCGGTGGCCCCGTCGAAGACCGGCGTGGCGAAGTACAGCCCGAGCGCCCGGGCCGCCCAGCCGAGGTGCGTCTCGAGGATCTGCCCGACGTTCATGCGGGAGGGGACCCCCAGCGGGTTGAGCACGATCTCGACCGGGGTGCCGTCCGGCATGTAGGGCATGTCCTCCTCGGGGAGGATGCGCGCGATGACGCCCTTGTTGCCGTGCCGGCCGGCCATCTTGTCGCCGACCGACAGCTTGCGCTTCATCGCGACGTAGACCTTCACGAGCTTGATCACGCCCGGCGGCAGCTCGTCGCCGCGGCGGATCTTCTCCTTCTTCTCCTCGAAGAGCTGCCTGATGACCTCGACCTGGCGCGCCGTGCGCTCGTCGAGGTCCCGCAGCTCGCCTTCGAGGCGCGAGTCGTCGCCGGCGACGCGGATGCGCGACATGGCCGGGTAAGTGAGGCCGGCCAGCACCTCGGCGGTGAGGATCGTGCCCTTCCGCAGCAGGCGCTCGCGGCCGTCGTCGTCGAAGAGGTCCGAGCGCAGCGTCTGGCCCAGCACGATCCGCGTCGCCCGCTTCTTCACCTCGTCGTGGAGGATGCGGATTTCGTCCTGCAGGTTCTTCTCCATCAGCTCGAGCTCTTCGGCCTCGATGGCCTTGGCCCGCTCGTCCTTCTCGATGCCCTTGCGGGAGAAGATCCTCACGCCGACGACGATGCCCTCGACGCCCGGCGGGCAGATGAGCGACGCGTCGCGCACGTCGCCCGCCTTCTCGCCGAAGATCGCCCGCAGCAGCTTCTCCTCGGGGGTGAGCTGGGTCTCGCCCTTGGGCGTGACCTTCCCCACGAGCAGGTCGCCGGCCTTGACGGCGGCGCCGAGCCGGATGATGCCGCTCTCGTCGAGGTCGCGCAGGAAGGTCTCCGACACGTTCGGGATGTCCCGCGTGATCTCCTCGGGCCCGAGCTTGGTGTCCCGGGACTCGATTTCGAACTCCTCGATGTGGATGGAGGTGTAGTAGTCGTCCTTCACCATCCGCTCGGAGACGAGGATCGCGTCCTCGAAGTTGTAGCCGCGCCAGGGCATGAAGGCGACCAGCACGTTGCGCCCGAGGGCGAGCTCGCCCAGGTCCGTGCACGGCCCGTCGGCGAGGACCTGCCCCTTCTCGACGCGCTGGCCGACGCGGATGATCGGCTTCTGGTTGATGCAGGTGTTCTGGTTCGAGCGCTTGAACTTCGTCAGGGGGTAGATGTCGGCCCCCATCTCGCGGCTGACGTTGTCCTCCTCGCCGGCGACGCGCACGACGATGCGCTGGGAGTCGACGTAGTCCACCGTGCCGGAGCGCTTCGCGGTGATGCAGGCGCCCGAGTCGGTGGCGGTCTTGTACTCCATGCCCGTGCCCACGAAGGGGGCCCTGGCGCGCAGGAGGGGCACGGCCTGGCGCTGCATGTTCGACCCCATCAGCGCGCGGTTCGCGTCGTCGTGCTCGAGGAACGGGATGAGCGAGGCCGCCACCGAGACGAGCTGCTTCGGCGACACGTCCACGAACTGCACCGCGTCGCGCTGCGCGAGGATGAAGTTGCCCTCCTGCCGCGCGGTGACGCGGTCCTCGAGCAGCCTGCCGTCCTCGCCGACGGCGACGTTGGCCTGGGCGATGACGTACTGGTCCTCCTCCCACGCCGACAGGTAGAAGGGGTGCGGCTCGTACTCGATGCCCTTCTTGACCCGGCGCTTCCCGCCGGACTCCTCCAGGATGTCGGCGAGCGGCACGACGTCGCCGACCTTGTGCCTGCTGGCGCCGGCGTTCGTGATGAGCGCGTAGTCCACGATCTGGCCGTCCTGGACCTTGCGGTAGGGCGACTCGATGAAGCCGAACTCGTTGATGCGCGCGTACGAGGCCAGCGACGAGATCAGGCCGATGTTCGGGCCTTCCGGCGTCTCGATGGGGCAGATCCGGCCGTAGTGCGTCGTGTGGACGTCGCGGACCTCGAAGCCCGCCCGCTCGCGCGACAGCCCGCCCGGCCCGAGGGCCGAGAGCCGCCGCTTGTGGGTGACCTCGGAGAGGGGGTTGGTCTGGTCCATGAACTGCGAGAGCTGCGAGGAGCCGAAGAACTCCCGGATCGCCGCCATGACGGGCTTGGCGTTGATCAGGTCGTGCGGCATGGCCGTCGCCATCTCCTGGTAGACCGACATCTTCTCCTTGATGGCGCGCTCCATGCGGACCAGCCCGATGCGGAACTGGTTCTCGAGCAGCTCGCCCACCGAGCGGACGCGGCGGTTGCCGAGGTGGTCGATGTCGTCCACGAGGGCGGGGTTCTTCCGCAGCCGGAGGAGGTAGCGGATCACCTCGTAGAAGTCCTGCGGGTGCAGGATCTTCTCCTCGAGGGGCGTGGTGAGGCCGAGCTTGGTGTTGAGCTTGAGGCGGCCCACCCGCGAGAAGTCGTACTTCTGCGGGTTGAAGAACATGTTCTCGAACAGCGAGCGCGAGCTGTCGAGGGTCGGCGGGTCGCCCGGGCGGAGGCGCCGGTAGATCTCGACGAGCGCGTCCTCGTGGGTGCGGACGGGGTCCTTCTTGAGCGTGGCGGCGATGGTCGGCCCGACCTCGTCGCGCTCGGGGAAGAAGACCTCGATGCGCTCGACGCCCTTCTCCTGCGCGATGGCGATCACCCGGTGGGTGACCTCCTCGCCCGCCTCGACGATGATCTCGCCGGTCTCCGGGTCCACCACGTCGGCGGCGGCGAAGGCGCCCTCGCGCTCCGCTTCGTCGATCTTCACGCGCGCGACGCCGGCCGCGCGCAGGGCGCGCAGGTGGGTCGGGGAGATCCTGCGCCCCTTGGCGATCACGATCTCGCTGCCCGGCACGGCGATGTCCTCGCCGGCGCGGAGGCCGAGGAGCGAGTCGGCCACGTCCCAGTAGGCCCCGCCCGGCCCGAGGTGGATGCGGTCGATGGCGTAGAAGGTCCGGAGCACCTCGTCGGCGCCGCGGAGGCCGAGGGCCCGCAGGAAGACGGTCGCGAGGAACTTCCGCTTGCGGTCGATGCGGACGTAGAGGAGGTTCTTCGCGTCGTACTCGAACTCGACCCAGGAGCCGCGGTACGGGATGACCTGGGCGACGTAGAGGGCCTTGTCCTCGGAGTGGAAGAAGGCGCCCGGCGAGCGGTGGAGCTGGGAGACGATGACGCGCTCGGTCCCGTTGATGATGAACGTGCCGTGGTCGGTCATCAGCGGGATGTCGCCGAAGTAGACCTCCTGCTCCTTGATGTCGCGGATGGTCTTGGCGCCCGTGTCCGGGTCCTTGTTCCAGACGACGAGGCGGATGGTGACCTTGAGGGGCACGGCGTAGGTCATGCCGCGCTCCTGGCACTCGGCCACGTCGTACTTGTCCTTGAGGGAGACCGTCGTGCCGCAGATGTCGCACACCTCGCCCCGGGCCTCGTTGGCCCGCCCGCAGCGCGGGCACAGCACGTCGCGCTCGCCGTAGGGGTCGGCCACGAGCACGTGGCCGCAGTTCGTGCACGGCTTGCGCATGTGCTGCAGGCCCTGGAGCCTGCCGCACTTGCACTCCCAGTTGCCGATGGAGTACTCGATGAACTCCAGCGACGAGTTCTCCCGGAAGTCGCTGATCGGGAACACGGACTTGAACACCGACTGGAGGCCGATGTCCTCCCGCTCGTCCGGGAGCTTGTCCATCTGCAGGAACCGCTCGTACGACTTCCGCTGGATCTCGATCAGGTTCGGGATCGGCACCGTCGCCTTGATCTTGGAGAAGTCGATGCGCTCGCGGTAGACGTTCTTCGGAAGGCTGTACATGCTGCTCTCGGGACTAGGGCCTGGGGGCCATCCAACACGCGGGCACGGGCGGACGCCTCGCGTGTCAACCACGCATCGGGCACGTCCGCGGCGCGCGCCCCCGGCCGGACGCGCGCCGCGTCACCGGAACGGCGGCTACTTGATCTCGGCCTTCGCGCCGGCGTCCTCGAACTTCTTCTTGATCGCCTCGGCCTCGGCCTTCGGCACGCCTTCCTTGACGACCTTCGGCACGCCCTCGACCAGGTCCTTGGCCTCCTTCAGGCCGAGGCTGGTGACCTCGCGGACGGCCTTGATGACCTCGATCTTCTTCGCGCCGAAGTCGGTCAGCACGACGTCGAACTCGGTCTTCTCCTCGGCCGGCGCCGCCGCCGCGCCCGCCGCCGCGCCGCCCACCGGCATGGCCATCGGGATCGCCGCGGCCGCCGACACGCCGAGCTCCTGCTCGAGCGCCTTGACAAGCTGCGACAGCTCCACCACCGAGATGTGCTTGATGTACTCCACCACCTGCGACTGCGTCAGTTCGGCCATTGCTCGCTTTCTCCTCTGCCAGTGGACGTTATGCGCTCCGCTTCTTCTCCGCCGCCGCCAGCACGCCGACCAGGTCGCGCGGCACGGCGTTCAGCACGCTCACAAGCTGCACCATCGGGGCCTGCAGCACGTAGAGCAGTCTCGCGCAGAGCTCGGGCCTGCCCGGCAGGGCCGCCAGCTCGGCCACCTCGCCCGGCGGGATCGCCCGGCCCTGCACCACGGCCCCCTTGATGCTCAGCGCGGGGGCGGTCTTGATGAACGCCGTCAGTACCTTCGCCAGCGCCACCGGGTCGCCGCCCGTGTAGGCCAGCGCCGTGGCGCCCGCGCACTGCTCCGTCAGCGGCGCGAACGAGGTGCCCTTCAGCGCGCGCTTCGCGAGGGTGTTCTTCACCACGCGGTAGCGGCCCTTCGCCGCGCGCACCTGGCGCCGCAGCTCGGTGACCTGCGGCACGTTGAGCCCCTTGAAGTCGACGAGGATCGCGCTCTCGGCCGCGCGGAGCTCGGTTTCGAGCGCGGCCAGCTCGGTCTGCTTCTCCGATCGTGTGAGTGCCATGGCCCTCTGATCCTGGTTCCGCGGCTAGCGACGCGCCGCCTCGAGCCCCGCCGTGTCCACCCGGACGCCCGGGCCCATCGTGGAGCAGATGGTGACGCTCTTCATGTACTTGCCCTTCGCCGCCGCGGGCTTCGCGCGCAGCAGGCTCTCCACGAGCGCCCGCGCGTTCTCTACCAGCCGGTCCGCCGCGAACGACACCTTCCCCACCGGCGCGTGCACGATGCCGGTCTTGTCCACGCGGAACTCGACCTTGCCCGCCTTGATCTCGCGGACGGCTTTCGCCACATCGGGGGTCACCGTGCCGGTCTTCGGGTTCGGCATGAGGCCCCGGGGGCCCAGCACCTTGCCGAGCTTCCCCACCGCCCGCATCATGTCCGGGGTGGCGACAACGGCCTCGAAGTCCATCCAGCCGCCCTGGATCCGCTCGACCAGCTCCTCGCCGCCCACCGTGTCGGCGCCGGCGTCAAGGGCATCCTTCTGCTTGTCGCTGCCGGCGATGACCAGCACCTTCTTCGTCTTGCCCAGGCCGTGCGGCAGCACCACCGTGCCGCGCACCATCTGGTCGGCGTGCTTCGGGTCCACGCCCAGCCGGAACGCCATCTCGACGGTCTCGTCGAAGGCGGCGAACTTGAGCCGCTGGACGAGGGGGACCGCCTCCTCCAGGGGGAGGGGCCTGTCGGGCACCTGCCCCCGCGCGGCGGCGAACTTCTTGCCTACGTTGCGCATGGATACCTCCGTGGTCCAACCGGGCCCGGCCTCCGGGCCCTCCCACCGGCGGCGCCGCCGGCACGGCGGCGCCCGGGTCTACTCGATGACATCCAGCCCCATGGACCGCGCCGCACCGACGACGGTCCGAATCGCCGCCTCCACCGTGTCGGCGTTCAGGTCCGGCATCTTCGCCCTGGCGATCTCCTCGACCTGCCTGGCGGTCACCGTGCCCACTTTCGTCTTGTTCGGCTCGGCCGACCCCTTGGCGATGTTGGCCGCGCGCTTGAGCAGCACGGCCGCCGGCGGCGTCTTCGTCACGAAGCTGAACGTCCGGTCGGCGTAGATCGTCACGAGCACCGGGATGATCAGGCTTTCCTGGCTCGCGGTCTTCGCGTTGAACTCCTTGCAGAACCCCATGATGTTGACGCCGTGGGGCCCTAGGGCCGTGCCCACCGGGGGCGCCGGCGTCGCCTTTCCCGCCGGGATCTGCAGCTTCACGACCGCCTGTACTTTCTTCGCCATGTTCGGTGCTTTCGATGATCAGTCGCCTGTTGTCCGCTTCCGCCGCCCGGCGGCCCTTCCCCGCCGAGCGCCCCGATGCCCGTCCCGCGTTCCCGCCTCCGGGCCCGAATCCCGAGCCGCGCGCCCCGGGCTCTCCGGCGCCCGGCCCCTAGATTTTCTCCACCTGCAGGAAGTCCAGCTCGACCGGCGTGGACCGCCCGAAGATGGTCACCATGACCTTCAGCGTGTTCCGATCGACGTTCACCTCGTCGACGACGCCGTTGAAGCTCGTGAACGGCCCCTCGTTGATCCGCACCTGGTCGCCCTTGTCGAACGAGTACTTGGGCTTGGGCTTCTCGGCCGCGGCGGACACCTGCAGGAGGATCTGATCGACCTCCTCCTTCGTGAGCGGGGTGGGCTTGGCGCCGGCGCCGACGAACCCGGTGACCTTCGGCGTGTTCTTCACGACGTGCCACGCGCCGTCGGTCATCGCCATCTCGACGAGGATGTAGCCCGGGAAGAAGCGCTTCGGCGTGACCACCTTGCGGCCGCCGCGCATCTCGACGGTGTCCTCGGTCGGGATCAGCACCTCGCCGATCTCGTCCTGCAGGCCGTAGGCCTGGATCCGCTGCCGCAGCGACTCGGCGACCTTGCGCTCGAACCCCGAGTACGTCTGCACGATGTACCACTGCTTCGTCATGACGTCGGTCATTTGGCCCCGAAGTACCTGAACAGGGACAGGACGCTCTTCTCGAAGACCTGGTCCAGGCCCCAGAGATACAAGCCGAAGAAGATCGACGTCAGGATGACGACCACGGTCGTCCCGTACACTTCCTTGCGCGACGGCCAGGTGACCCGCCTCAGCTCGTTGCGCACTTCGCCCAGGAAGGTGCGCAGGTTGCCGTACCACCCCGTCACGCCTTCGAGTGCCCTGGCGGGCGCCTCCTTCACGTTGTCGACCATGCGGTGCTCTCGCCTCTGCCGCCCCGATCCACGCGGCCCGGGGGCGGCTGAATCTGGCAGGCCAAGAGGGACTCGAACCCCCAACCCCCGGTTTTGGAGACCGGTGCTCTACCAGTTGAGCTATTGGCCTGTGCTCACTTCGTCTCCCGGTGCGGCGTGTGCGTCCGGCAGAAGGGGCAGTACTTCTTCATCTCCAGGCGCTCGGTGGTCTTCTTCTTGTTCTTGGTCGTGTTGTAGTTGCGGCGCTTGCACGCGGTGCACGCCAGCGTGATGATGTCGCGCATTGCTGTCTACCTTCAGGCGCTCGGGGCTAGGCGCTCGGGGCGGGGCCGTCCCGCCCCCGGCCGGCTAGCGCCCCGCGCCCAGCCCCTAGGCCAGAATCTCCGTCACCGTCCCCGCGCCCA
>Ga0116176_10001528_pt1 | contig 18076 bp, 15 predicted proteins | sample AD_STIC08_MetaG_FD_89803 | JGI IMG/M metagenome (GOLD analysis project Ga0116176, IMG submission 89803) | Active sludge microbial communities of municipal wastewater-treating anaerobic digesters from USA - AD_STIC08_MetaG | ecosystem: Engineered > Bioreactor > Anaerobic > Digestate | place: USA...
AAGCACCAATGGCACTGCTATTGGCACCCGAGGCATTTGAACCAAAACCCGAAGCGTTGGAATTCACGCCGGAAGCCGTGCTGTTCGCACCGACGGCGTTTGCACCGTCGGCGGTTGCCTGGCTATTGGCACCGATCGCGTTGCTGTTGATGCCGGAAGCCGTGCTATTCGCACCGATTGCATTAGCACCCTCGGCAGTGGCATCGGCACTAAAGCCGACCGCATTTGAATTGAGGGCATTGGCCGTTGCATAAGCACCGATGGCATTGCTGTTAACGCCAGTCGCGGTGCTGTAATACCCGACGCCGGTTGCATTGGCGCCGACTGCGCCAGCATAGGCGCCTATCGCAGTAGCACCAACGCCGTTAGCGATCGCGTAAGCACCGACGGCGGAACTGTATGCACCCGAGGCACTGCTGTTTGCACCGATGGCCGAGCTGTTAACACCATTCGCGGTGCTGTAATAGCCCACTGCGGTACTGTTCGCTGCCACCGCCGCACTGTAGGCGCCAAATGCAGAAGCACCATAGGCATTGGCCTGGCTATAGGCGCCGGCTGCAGTACTGTAATTGCCCGTTGCGCTGCTGTAACTGCCGGTTGCCACACTGAAGTTGCCGGTCGCAGTGCTGTAGTTGCCTACGGCTACCGAGCCGTTGTTGGCATAACTGTTATCGCCGAATGCGCTGGAAGAATTGCTGGCACTGCTGTTATTGCCCATCGCATTCGAGTAGTTGCTGGCACTGCTGCCACTGCCGACGGCATTCGATGAATAAATCGCATTGCTGCCGTTGCCGGTTGCGCTGGAATAACTGTACGCCGTTGCGCTGTTGCCTAGCGCGCTGGAGTAATTTCCGGCAAAACTATTGTCACCGACGGCGACCGAATTTCCGTAAGCCAGACTGTTTCGGCCTACTGCGCTTGAATAGCCGGAAGCATCGCTTTGGTAACCCACGGCAGTCGAATCACCGGTGGCATTACTGTAGGAACCGATTGCCGTGCTGTAATTGCCGTTCGCATTGGCCGCATAGCCACAGGCGAGCGCATATGTGCCGGTGGCGATGGCACCGCCATTGCCGCCGCCGTTCAAATCACACGTGTCTCCGGCATAGGCCACCTGAGCAGAAATACCCATTAAAACCGCTGCTACCAATTGTTGGCGGATAGTCGCCCGACGCGGGTTGAACTTTTGACGCTTCATATGCAGCCCCCTTATGTATGTGACGCGCTTCGTGGAAGCGCGAACGCTAAATGTAACGTTATTCGATGCCCAGAGTAAATGCTTTAAAACCCTAATTCCGAGCTGCGTAAATGCTAGGTCATCTATCTTGTCATTTATGTGACTAAACCACTGAAAACGCAGTTTGAGAGGCATCGTTGACCCGGGTCTGTCTGATATCGCACATGCAGCCCGTGCAAACTACCCGATCAGCATTTTCAATCCGCCTCGCCAAACCGGCATTGCTTCTGGTTTAACGCAAAATCCTGCGGTTTCCGGACCGCCCGAATTGCTTTATGGTGTCGTTCCAGTTCCTCCGAGTGCAGCGTTCACGTGACCACCGATCTTTGGCAACAAGCAAACGAACAATTCCAGGCAAAGAAATTCCAGGCTGCCAAGAGCAGCTGCGAGCAATTGCTCGCCCAGGAGCCCGAAAATGCGATGGCATATTTCCTGCTTTCTTCGTGCTTTTTGAATCTGAACAAACCTCGGCTCGCCACCTTCAATGCCTTCCAGGCCTGCAAGCATGCCAATGGCAGCCTGAGCGCCCGGGATATTCTTGCGATCAGCGGCGCCTGTTTATCGGTCGGGGAAACGTTTCTAGGTCACAGCATCCTCGGCTACATCGATATCGACGACAAGCGTAACCGCGATGTATTGCTCGACGTGGGCAGGCAGTACAGCGCGATGGAAGACCAGCCGATGGCGCTGCGCTTTATACAACGCGCCCATGCCGAAGGATTCAACGGCTGGTATGCCAACCATATTCTCAGCATCATTTTCAGTTTTACGGGGCCGGTAGAAAACGCGATTTCCGCCAGCGAATCCTCGATCTCCAAGAACCGCCTGCACGGGCATGCACACTGGATGCGCGCGCAATTCGGCAGCAAGGAAGGCAATGCCCTGCGCGTTGCCCGCATGCGCGAAGTCCTGACACAGCCGGGTTTGACGGTGGATGACAACACCTATCTGCAATACGGCATTTTCAAGGAGCTCGATGCCATCAACGAGACCGAGGGTGCCTGGGATGCGTTGAGCGAGGGCATGAAGCACCGCCGCAGCGTGGTGAAATTCAGCATCGAGCGCGAAAACCTGAGTTTCGACAAACTGATCGCCGCCACCAACAATAATTTTCTCGAGGTGCCCACGAAGGTTCCGCAGGAAGTAACACCGATCTTCGTAGTTGGGATGCCGCGAACGGGGACCACGCTGCTGGAACGCATTATCGGCAACCATCCGCAAATTACCGCCTGCGGCGAATTAAGCGATTTCAAGATGCAAATGCAGTGGGCCGCCGACACTCCTCTGCCGGTGCAGATGAATCCGGAATTCGGCGATCTGGTTCCGAAAATCGATTTCCATATCGTCGGCAACCGCTATCTGGAAAAAACCCATCGCCTGATCGAGGGCAGGAAATTTTTCAGTGACAAATTGCCGTTGAACTATCTCTATGCCGGTTTGATTTTGAAAGCGATTCCACACGCGAAAATCATCAACCTGCGTCGTCATCCCATGGATGCCTGCTTCTCGAACATGAAGGAGCTGTTTGCCCATCATCACTACGCCTACAGCTACGACATGCTGGAAGTGGCAAACCATTACCGGAATTATTCGCGCCTGATGAAGCATTGGCACAAAATCGCGCCTGGCCGGATTATCGACGTGCATTACGAACATCTGGTAACGCAGCCGGAAGTCGAAGCCAAACGCGTTCAGGAATATCTGGGCCTGCCGGAAGTAGAAGGCGTCACCGATATCCTGGCCAACAAGCGCATCACTACCACCGCCAGCACCCTGCAATTACGGCAACCGATTCACAGCAAAAACATGGGCGGCTGGAAGCGTTATGAAACGCAGCTGGAACCGATGCGTCTGGCATTGCTCGATGTGATCGAAGAATACGAAGCCTTGTTATAAGACTTGAAAAAAATCACGTGCCGCGCGGCTTCGCGCGGTGCGTCGCGGTGGCACTCCAAGGGTCGTCCGGCCATGGATGTCGAGGATAGCGGCCCTTCATTTCCTTTTTCACTTCCGGATACGTGCGTTCCCAGAAACCTTTCAGGTCGCGGGTGATTTGCAGCGGCTTGCCGCCCGGCGACAACAGATGCAGCGTCAACACGATGCGGCCATCGCAAATGCGCGGCGTATCGGCAAGGCCGAATAATTCCTGCAGCTTTACCGCCAGTACCGGCAAGGCATCGTGCTGATATTCAATCGCGCGCTCCATACCCGAGGGCACAAGGATTTTCGTCGGTGCCAATTGGTCGATTTTCTGACGCAGGTTCCAGTCAATTTCCGATTTCAGCGCTTCGCTCAACTCCTGTTCGCTTAAACCGTCGAGTCTGGTTTTTCCCTGCAATGCCGGTTTCAACCATTGCTCGCGTCGCGACAACAATGCCTCGTCGCTGAAATCCGGCAGCTCAAGTTCCGGCGCCCACTCACGCAGGCAACGCACGCGTTCACGACACTGTTTAAGATTTTCCGTCCACGACAATGCATTCAATCCCAACTCGGCGACGGCGTCGCAAAGTGCCTGTGCCGCCTTTGCCGGATCGGGCCTGCCGGCTGGTTTAGACTCAAGAACAATCTGGTCGAAACGCCTTTCACGCCGTGCAATCAAACCGCGCGCATCCGCATCCCAACGCACGCTGTCTTCTTCGCTGAAGCGTTCCGGAAAATCCCGTTGCAAACGAATTTCATCCAGCGGTGCAGCGCGCAAAATGCTGCTGTCCTTGCTTTCAAAACGGCACTCGCTGATCGCCAACCACGGTTCACCAAACAAGGCGCTGTCATCCCATATTTTTGCGATGCGCCCGTTGGCCATCTGGTAACGGCGCGGATCGTTCGGATGCTGCCGCGCGATGCGTTCCGGAAACGCATGCAGCAATAAATCGCCGAGCGCATGGGCGGGCACAGTATTCACAGGCAACACGTCGCAGCGAATCCGCCGACGCCATTGTTGGCTTGCCTGATCAATGGCCGCGATCGCGGAACGATTCACGTTATGCGGCAAGCGTCCGGAACGATGGGCGGCCAAGGCTTGCCAACGCGACGCCCAGTCATCTCGACGTTCGCCGATCAACGGATCGCGCGCTTCGATCAAGGCGGCCAAATCGCAGGCCAGCGCTTTTTCCGGTTCGTCCTGTGCGGCAAGCAACATCGCGGCAATGCGCGGATGCGTGCCGAGGCCAAGAATTTTTTTGCCCAGCGCCGTGATGCGCTGTTGTTTATCCAATGCATTCAGGCGTTGCAACAACTCCCGCGCCGCTGCCATCGTTCCCGGTGGCGGCGATTCGAAGAAACGCAGATCGCTGCTGCCCCAGGCCGCGAGTTCAAGGCAAAGGGCACTCAACTCGGTTTGCGAAATTTCCGAACTGCGCATCGGTTCCAGGCGTTGCGATGCCGGCCATAATCGGTAACACCAGCCTTCGGCGACACGACCAGCGCGTCCGGCGCGCTGGTCGGCCGAGGCCTGGGAAATGTTGACGGTTTCCAGCCTTGAAAATCCGGAATTCGGATCGAAACGCGGTTCACGCGACAAGCCGCTGTCGATCACAACGCGAACGCCGGGCAAGGTGACCGACGACTCCGCGATATTGGTCGCCAACACAATGCGGCGTTTACCGTTTTTATCCGGCGCCAAGGCCTCGCTTTGTCTTTCGATCGGCATTTCGCCGAACAGGGAGACCAAAGAGATTTCTCCCGATGCGGCAATCGATTGCGAAAGCGCTTTTTCGAGTTGGCCGATTTCCCTTTGCCCCGGCAAAAACACCAGCAAATCGCCGTCGTGTTTCTGCAGCACTTCCTCGACACAGCGCTTGATCTGGAATGTCAGGGCTTCATCACGTCTTGCCGGGAAATGCGTGGTCGTTACCGGATAACTTCGGCCCGCGCTGGTGATTCGACCTGCCTGCAAAAACTGCGCCAGTTTTTCGCCATCCAACGTGGCGGACATCAACACGATGCGCAAATCTTCGCGCAGCGATTGCTGGATATCCAGCGCCAGTGCCAATCCAAGGTCGGCACTTAAATGCCGCTCGTGGAATTCATCGAACAAGATCGCAGCGACGTTCTCGAGCGCAGGATCGTCCTGGATCATCCGCGTAAGAATGCCTTCGGTAACCACTTCGATTTTCGTTCCGGCGGAAATTTTATTTTCAAACCGGATCCGGTAACCCACGGTTTCGCCGACCGATTCTCCCAGCTGTTTCGCCATGAAATTCGCGGCGGCGCGCGCCGCCACCCGCCTTGGTTCGAGCATCAGGATTTTTTTATCGGCGCGCCACGGCGCCTGCAATAACGCAATCGGCACCTGCGTTGTTTTACCTGCCCCCGGGGGCGCTTCAAGTACCAGCCGCGTGTTTTCTTGCAGAGCGGAAACTATATCCGGCAGGACTTCACCGATGGGAAAATTCGCCGTCACGATATTGCAGGCCAGCATGACAAGCAGAATGTTTTTTGCGATGCTGCGGTCATGTCCGTATTCCAGAAATTATCAAAACATTATCCCAAAATTCCGGGCTATCGTCGTTTTAATCCGCGACGCTGCCAGGTATTTGCGGTCGGTTCGGCAAAAACCGGAACCCATTCGCTGGCGGCGATGTTCGATGCCAATTTCCGCACCCGGCACGAAGCCGAGGTCAACCGCCAGATTGCGCTGTATGCCCGCAAAGACGAAGGCCTTTGCGATGACGGTGAAATCGAACAATGGTTCATCGAACGTAGCCAACGGCTTTGGCTCGAATGTGATGTTTCGCATCTGCATGGTTATTTCGCAAGTCATATTGCGCGCGCCTTGCCTGATGCAAAATTCATCCTGACCCTGCGTGAACCCTATTCCTGGCTTGATTCCGCATTCAACCAGACGCTTGGCAGACCGCTAAACCACCATTGGTCGGCGATGCGGCAACAGGTCTATGGGCCGTTACCGGAGATTTATCCGGAGCATGAAAGCATCCTGCAGCAACATGGCCTGTATCCGGTTGCTGCCCTTTTGAATCGCTGGGCCGAACGTATCGAACAGATCACGCAATCCATTCCGGCCGAACGTTTGCTCATCGTCAAGACACGCGAACTGAAACAGAGTACAGATCGCATTGCCGATTTCTGCGGTATTTCACGTCGCCTGTTGTCGGCCGAACAAGGCCATCAATTCCGGGCCGCGAAAAAAATCGGGTTGCTTGACGGCATTGATCGGGACTATATCGACGGTCTGATCCAGCAACGCTGCGGCGTGATCCTGGCGAAATATTTTTCCGCCTGATTCTCCGGGTGCATCATCGATCTGTTTTGCCGGCCGCGAATTTCGGTGCAGATTTGTTTGGTGCAGGCTTTTTAAATGCGCCTTGAAAATACGATTGCGGTTTGGCAATCGGCGGTTTCACGCTGCGGCTAACCGAAAGCGCCGCCAGGGCAAGATTTTGCACATCGTATAAACCCGCTTCGATGCGCGTGCGCGTGTCCTGCACAAAAATAATGCCATTGCTGCCAGCAGCCCAATCGACCCAGGGCGTCATGCCGAAAGCACCGGGGCTGGATACCCGCGTGGTAAGCCCCTTGGCATCCACCGCTTCCACCCATTGGCCAATGCCATAGCCAAAAGTTTCCGGCGAAGGCGTATTGATTACGAGTTTGCCGGCGGCCTGGTTATACGCCATGAAAGCGAGCGTCTCGGCGCTCAGGAAAGGCTGTGAACCCGCCATGCCGCCTGCGAGCAGGACATCCATCACGCGGCCATAATCGGCCTGGGTACTGCGCACGCCGCCCGCAATACGCGGATTACCCACCCAGACATAACCACTCTGATTCGAGGCAGTCGCATAGTCCGTTCCGGTCAAACCCAGGGGCACGACCAGCTCGTCGTAAAACAGCAAGTTCCAGTTCTTGCCCGTGGCAATTTCCGCGATGCGTCCCGCCACCTGCATCGAATTGCCGCCATAGGAAAAACTGCTGCCAGGTGTCGATTCGAGCGACAAATTCAAAATCTGGTGTGCGCAATTGTCGAGCGATATAAAACGATTGCCCAGACAATCGGTACTCTCATTGCCTGGCAAACCGCTGGTGTGTGAAAAAAGCTGTGTCAGGGTGATGCCGCGTTTGTCTACCGGTGCATCGGCGATCCACATGCCTACCGTGTCCTGCCAATGCAGCTGGCCTTTCTCGACCAGTCGCGCAATCACCAGGGCCGACAGCCACTTGCTTGCCGAAGCAATCGGCACGCGGGTATTCGCGCCATAGCTGCCGTAGTATTTTTCCATCTGCACTTTACCGTCACGCGCAAGGCGAATGCTGGTACCGGACAGGCCGTAGTCGGCAGTGAATTCCTGCATGGCGACATCGACCGCGCCAGTGTCGTAGAGCGGCTTTGCATAGACCGTGGTGGCAAAAGACAAAAAAAGGCAGGCCAGGAATCGTATTTTCATGTTGCACGGTGTCCGGTAATCAGGGCTTTGTCCTGAAAACGCACTTACTGCGTCCCGGTTGACCATTCTTTACACTATGGCATTGAATCAAGCAGAACCATCATGGAATTAATCGATATCGGCGCCAATCTGGGCCATGAAAGTTTCCAGCACGATTTCGCCGATGTCCTGGCCAGAGCGCGCGATGCTGGCGTTATTCATATGGTGGTGACTGGCGCCTCGCGCGAAGGCTCGCGCGAAGCGCTGCGACTTGCGCAGGAGCATCCGGACTTGCTGTCGGCCACCGCTGGCGTACACCCGCACCATGCGCTCGAAGTCACGGAAGAAGGCATGGCCGAATTGCGCGCCTTGCACGCCTTGCCGGAAATCGTGGCGGTCGGTGAATGCGGTCTGGATTATTTCCGCGATTTTTCGCCGCGTCCCGCACAAAGAAACGCGTTTGAAAGACAGCTGCAGCTCGCGGTCGAATGCGGCAAACCGCTTTTCCTTCATCAGCGCGATGCGCACGATGATTTCATGGCAATGATGCGGAATTTCGACGGCCGCCTGAACAATGCGGTGGTGCATTGTTTTACCGGCAGCAAGAAGGAATGTTTCGAATATCTCGATGCCGACTACTACATCGGCATTACCGGCTGGCTATGCGATGAACGCCGCGGTCAGCATTTGCGCGACATCGTTCCGCATATTCCGGCCAATCGCCTGATGATCGAAACCGACAGCCCTTACCTGCTGCCGCGCTCGATCAAGCCAAAACCGAAACAGCATCGCAACGAGCCAATGTACCTGAAACACATCGTGGAAGAACTGGCAAAAGATCGCCGTGAATCCGTTGCCGAAACCGCAGGAACCAGCACCTTGAACGCACGTGAATTTTTCGGCTTGAAAGACACTGGCATCCCCTAGCGACATTTCGACAAACTCGCGATATGCTTGTTTTCGCTGATCGGCAAGCGATAACTCAACACCAAGGAGAATGCATCATGGCCAAGAGTTTGGATAAAAAGAAAGAAACCAAGAAAAAACCGGAAAAGACCCTGAAAGAAAAACGGGCTGACAAAGCCGCCAAGAAAGGTTGAACCAAGGGCAGCTCGGCTGCCCTTTTTTATGAAGGCTTCACGCCGCACCCTCCGGGTTTGTGATCCGCCTCGCAATACACCATGATGGCTTCACGGGATGCCAGCTGAAGTTTCGTGTTTCTCGGGTTAAACTCGATCCAGCTTCCCCCCAAGCGACATTGCCATGAAAACCGCTGTAGTTCCCCTGCCCACCACACCAGAAGCCTTGCTCGCCAAGCTCAGGGTTTCCGTGCCTACGGCCGTGGTTCCTGCTTTCGATCAGGCCTTGTTGATGGTGCAGACGCAGCTTAACCAATTGTCGGAAGCCCTGATCCAGGCCGGCGAACCAGACAAATACGGTCTCGATGGCCAGGCAATGCATAACGGCATGCGTAATGCGATTCGAGATTTCCGAGCCAAGCTTATCGAAGCGGTCGATGCGATGCTGCCGGACACCGGCACCAAGAAACAAAAATTCAATCTATCACTGATCGAAAACGAACAGATGCAGGTGCAACTCGTTTGCGAGCGCCTGGTGGAACGCCTGTCCTATCTTCAACGCAGCGGATTGATGGCGCTCGATCAGCGCCTGTGCAAGATACTTGAACTCTCCGGCACGCTGGGCCCGCGTTTGGCCTTGTCACCGCAAGTCTTTGCCGACGCCGCCAAGGATGCCCTGACCGAAATGACATTGTCGGATGAATTCAAGGCACAGATCATCCAGCATTTCGATTTGCTACTCGATCCGGTCTTGTCGGATTTGCTGAAAGAATACAATGCCGGCCTCGCGGCTTCCGGCGTATTGCCCAACCTGATCATCCAGGCGGAAGAGGAGCGTATTCGCCGGCAAAGCATCAAGGTGCCGGCACCGATTGCCAATGCGGATTCCGTTGCCAACACCGCGGCAGACAATACCGGGGCCGGCGGCAATGCACCGGCTTCCAATGACAGCGGCGCACAGTACAACCGGACGATTGACGAAAAAGATCGCGCGCTGTTCGCCGATTTGATCCAGCAAATGAAGTCCATGCAAGCCCAGGGCATGCCGATGAACTTCGGGCCCGGATCGGGCGGTGGCGGTGGTGGTGGTGCATATGCCGCCAATACCGGCGGCGGACCACAACGCTCGATAGCGAAATCCGAAACACTCGCGATGCTGGATAAATTGCAGCATGGCAGCGGCAATACCAATGCCGTGCTCGAAGCCATCGGCAAACCGGATGGTTCGATTGCCGAGACCATCAAACGCGAGTTGCTGCAAAACGCCAAGCAAATGGGTGTTACCCAGGGTGATGAGCAGGGCATGCTCGAACCTGCCGATGAAACTGCCGTACAGCTGGCAGGCAATATGTTCGAAGTGATGCTGAAAGACCGGCCTTACGGCGATGCCGTGGCGCCGGTGCTGGCGCAGATGGTAATGCCGTTCGTGCGGGCAGCCGTGACCGATCCGCAACTGTTTCTGGAACGCCACCATCCGGCCCGTGAATTACTGAATACGGTATCGGAAGCCTGCGAAGACAATCTGGGCGAAACTCCGCAAGAACGTGAAATGCTGAGTCAGGTCGAAAGTGCGGTTCAACGCATCAGCGAAGAATACGATGGCGATATCAGCAAATTCCAAAGCGTGCAGGCACAACTTTCATCACAGATGGAAGTGCATCGCCGCCGCGCGCAGATGTCGGAAAAGCGCGCCAGCGAAGCGCAACAGGGACAGGAACGACTCGAAATTGCCCGGCTGCAGGCAACGACCGTGGTCAATAATATTGTCCGCCAATATGCCCTGCCATCGGCGCTGCGGCATTTTTTCAGGACCGAATGGATGCACCATTTGTCCGTGACGGCCTTACGCAAGGGCAAGGATAGCGAGGCCTTCACGAATGCCGCCCGCATTGCCCAGCCCTGGATTGATCTGCTGGATATGGCCAGCCTCGGCGAGCCACTGCCCTTGTCGCATCTGGATACTCTTGAAACCTCGACCCAGGAAGTGCTCGCGAGCTCGGGCGTGCGCGATGATGCCGCGATGGACTATTACCAGACTCTGATTAATTCCGTTTCGGAGTGGACCGAAGAAATCGTCACGACCGAAGACGAGCTTGCCGATACCGATACTCAAGCGACGCCGATCCCTGCAACGGCAACGGCAACGACATCGGCAACGGCAACGCCTGTAATTGCTGCAACGACAGCTTCGGAAAATTCTGGCGCATCCGATGTCGCCGTAGCCGAAAAATCCAAAGTCCACGTCGCTGCAGGTACTGATGATCTCGAAGATCCGATTCAGAACCTGCGGCCAACCGAAGAAGAATTGAACGAAGTCACCAGCTATACACTTGGCTGCTGGCTGCAGTTGCCGAAGGCGGGGGGTGGATTCCAGCAGCTCAAGGTTGCATGGATCAGCGGAATTTCCGGTTCGATCATGCTGGTCAATCGCCGCGGAGCCCGTGTGATGGTGTTGTCGCCACCGGAACTGGTCGCCCTGAAACGGCGCAATGAATTACTGCTGTTTGAAGACGAGTCGCCGGTCGATCAGGCGCTGGCGCAGTTGCTGGAAAAACTGAAACGCCAGTAACTCCTTCCGTTTATCAATTTTCTTTTGGTAGCTCCGGGAAATCGTCCCTGCTTTCGTAGAATCCGTTCAAGTCAATTTGATCCAAAGCCTGCCCTGCCTGAAGCGACACCGTTTTCAGCATGGCTGGACAGGGTGCGCGAATGCATTGTACTTGCATCACATGCGCACCGGTCTTGAATTGCCATTGTTCGATACTGGCGATGATCTGGTAATCCGCCGCCGGCAGATTCTTTATCTGGAATTTCGACTGGCCTGCGGCGGTTTTGATGCAGCTCACCGCCTGTGTTTGCGTGTCGAGGGCACATACCCGAACGGCAGGAACGACATGACCGGGATACTGGATGATGCCACCGATACTGCCGACATTTTTGATGTGGTTGACCGTGCCATTGGTATTCGTGGCACAGGCGGCCAGGGCCAGCACTGCAAGAAGACTCATTCGTTTCATCGGATTCCACTTCATGGTTTGCTACCAGATGTCGGGATGGTAACAGTCCGGCTTGTTTTCAAACTGAATAAACACCGGACACAGAATTCTTATTGAAATTCCGGTGCCTGATGCCGGAGGGATTTCGCACGTCTTCGAAGCACGATTTCCTGCAGGAAGAAAACGAGAATATTCGCGGGAATGAAATATTGAATCGTCAGCTGGATTATCCCGCGAATGCCCGAACGAATATTTTCACGCACAGTCTCTTGCGGAACCCTGAGGTCAACGTCATGCCAGCCAATCCACAGGCAGGCAGCAAACGCCATTGCAAGCAGCAGATAGAGCGCGACTCTGCTTTTTTGCGTATCACCCGATATCTTCATTCTGGTTGCTCCATGCCGACAAAAATTTTATGCGCGCTTCGGTAAGTACTTGCGGCCCAGATAGGTACCGGCCACGACGGCCACTACCAAGGGGCCCAGCCAGGCAAGATTGACCAATACCGGGCCGGACAATATCGGCAGAATTTTTGGCAAACCAATTTGCATGAAGGCAATATGGGTCGCAACACCGTTACCGATCATGGCGCGGATGTGTTCGCGCATCCACCACCGTGGATCGGCCGGGGCAGCGCGCTGGAATTGGTACATCTGATACGCACCAATCAATCCGATCAGGGAAAAGCTGGTGATGATCAATTGCATTCTTTCGGCGATGAAAATGCCGGTTGCAGCGATCGCCAGGCCGCCCAGCAGATTCAGCACGATGAGTATTTTGTAAATATTTCCGGTGTATTTTTTCCAGTCGCGCTTGTCACGGATGGCGCGCCAGCTATTCCAGACACTGGTCGTCGTGATGATCAGCAAATACAGCAGGAAACCGCCGCTGATCGGATTGCCATTGAGCAAGATACTGGTCACGAGCGGAAATGCCGTCAGCAATATCCCAGTCATGGCGAGCAGATAAATTTTGCCAGCTCCCTTGTGAATCGGACTGCCTTTTTTACTGAAGCCGGCAATCCAGAAGGTGGTTAGCGCAAGCGTGCCCACGGCTGCATGCAATATGGCGGTGTTTGAATACCAAGACATCATGTTCTCCCTCTGCTGGTTCTGCCTGAAGCACAGGATGCACCCGGACCGATGTCGACTTGTGGTGCCAAATGTCATTATTTCCGGGTGCCGGAAGTCATAATCTTGCTTTGATCGCTTGAGCATTGCGCCTTAACAAGCCAAGCTGTGGACATGATGAATCAGCTGAAAATACTGTTTACCCCGATGAATCTGGCGGCCTATATCGCATGGGCGGCGATTGGCACCGAAATCTGGTTTGATAATCTGCATGGCACCGGTCTGGTGCCGGCGTCATGGCTGATGACGATTACGGTCGCCCTGCATCTCGCCTATCTGGTTTGTTTTGTCCTGTGTACCGTTATCGAGAAAAGCGATTTTCGCCAGAAATTCCTGGCCATTCTTCTGGTGCTGATTGCGCTGGCGATATGCATGGTCTCGCGTTTTTCTTCGGCGCCGGTTTTGCTGATCGTGGCATCTGCCGTGGTTGCCGTTCTGTTTTCTCCGCCGCGATTGGTTGCCGTTTTCGTCATCAGCAATATCAGTTTGTATTTGATTTACCGGGATTTGTGGCAATCGGACCGGCCGATTATTTCCGTGCTGATTTATTCGAGTTTCCAGTTATTCGCGATGCTGATGGCATGGTATTCGCATCAGGCAGAAAAACGCCGCGATGAATTGATGCTGCTGAATGCCGAGCTGATCGCTACCCGCAGCCTGTTGGCGGAGACCGTGCGCGATTCGGAACGTTTGCGACTGTCGCGAGAGCTGCATGATGTTGCCGGCCATAAACTGACCGCGCTTAAACTGAATTTGACTGCTCTCGCGCGTCAGCCCGGGCTGGACAAGCAAGACGGACTTGCAACCTGTGCCAAGCTCGCCGATGAATTATTGTCGGATATCCGGGGCGTAGTTCAGCAAATGCGCTTGAATGACGGTATGGATTTGCAGGCAGCCATCGAAAAAATGGCGGCGCCGTTTCCGCGGCCGAATTTATTGCTCGCCATTGATGACACCGCCAATCTGGTTCCCATGCGGCAGGCCGAAGCCCTGCTGCGCACCGTGCAGGAAGCCCTTACCAATAGCGCGCGCCACAGTCAGGCCCAACAACTTTGGGTCGTGTTGCAGCGCGAGAACGAACAATGGCTTTTAAGAATCCGGGACGATGGCCGCATGGCGAATAACTGGCAGAAAGGCAATGGCCTGCAAGGCATGAGCGAACGCCTTGAAGATCTGGGGGGTGGATTGCGCTGCGATCACTCGAGTACCGGCGGCATGCAAATCGAAGCCTGGCTTCCGGTGTCGGCATGAACGGCGTCATCCGGCTTGCACTCGCCGACGACCAGGCTTTGGTGCGCATGGGTTTGAAAGCCCTGCTCGGCAGCTTCAATCATTTGCAGGTGGTGATCGAAGCGGAGAACGGGGAGCAATTGCTGCAGGCTTTATCCAGCAACGAGGTCGATGTGATCTTGTCCGATATCCGCATGCCGGGCATGGATGGGTTTGGCCTGCTCGGAAAATTGCGCGAACAAGATATCCAGACACCGGTTATTTTACTGACCACCTTCGACGAACCCGATTTCCCCCTTCAGGCGGCGGCAACCGGAGCGCAGGGTTTTTTGCTGAAAGATGCCTCGCCGGAAGACCTGCTCGATGCCATCGAACGCGTGGCTAAAGGGGAAACCCTTTTCGCGCCGGTATCCACCTCACCGGTGCGCGCACGCTTTGCCTATCGCGATGTGCAGGAGCCGACCGATACTTTCAATGATCGCGAGATTTCGATCCTGCGTTTGCTGGCCGGTGGTTACTCGAACAAGGAAATTGCGAAAGCGATTTTTTTATCGGAAGGCACCGTCAAGAATTATGTCTCGGATATTCTGGACAAACTCGGCACCCGCGACCGTACACGCGCCGTTTTGAAAGCGATCACTCTTAAAATCATCTGAGCCCGGATTACCTCCATGTCCAAACAGGTCCTGCTGCAAACCCAATGTAGTCAATGTGGCGCCACCGCATTCGAGCGGCGCGGCGACGGGTTTATCGTCTGCACCTATTGCTACAGTGTTTACAAACTGCCGCCAGATCCAAAGACTAGCCGGGTAGTGATACAGAAAGGCGCGAATGTCGTGATTGGCAAGACGGCGAATATCACGATCAAGGGAAGTGTCGAAATCGAAGCCGGTGCGCACGTGCAGGTGGACGGTAAAATCGAGATTATAGAAGCGGCAAGTCCTGAAGCCGTTGCCGTGGCAAAGGCAAGACTGCAAAAAGTAGGTCAATAATCTTCGGGAATTTCGCGCGCTATTTACCGAGAAATTCGCTCAGCACAACCGTCACCAAAATACCTGCCAGCATGATCGCCAGACCGATGCTGACACGAAGGCCATAAGCCTTGCCGCCACTGACCCAGGCGATGGTGGATTTCGCCGCAGAACTTACGGCCAGAATGCCGAAAAATCCCCAATGCGCGGTGCGCAATGTGATCACTTCGTCCTGCACCAATTGCCCGAGGCTGGCCGCCGATGCATGCACCTCGGCAAGCGCCGAAAACATGCTGGCGAGCAAGGCGAGGCCGGAACCAAATTGAGCAGTCAGCCAGGCGGACAATAAAACGACGGCGGAAATCATGGCCGTCAACAAGATGGCGTGGCCCGGACGAAACATGCGTGTCTGCAAATTCGGCAGTGCCGTATCACCATCGGGACTGGAACGAAGACCCAATAAGCCGCCGGATAACAGGATGCCGATGCCCACTGCGATTTCCGGATACAGGCTTTGCAATAAACGCGGCGAGACCGCCAGCAGGATCGGGATGAACAAACTCAACGATGCCAGATTGGCGAACATTGCCGCCGCGACACAGGCACGCAACATGTCGGGCTGTTCACGTACTCTTTGACCAAAGCCAGCAACCGCCGCCGTGGAGGAAACATAGCCGGAAAAAAAGCCGGCCAGTGCAAGGCCGCGTCGATTTCCGATTACACGCAAACTGACGTGGCCGATCGTGCTGATCAGCATGATCAATACCACCAGACGCCAAAGCGTAGTCGGATTCAGAACGGCATACGGGCCCATCGCTTCATTCGGCAGCATCGGCAATATCACCAGAGCCGAGCCCAACAGAATCAGCCCATCATGGACTTCCTGTTCGCCCAGAATTTCCCGGGTGAATTTGTGAAGCCTTGCCTTGCCGTATAACAGCATCGCCACGACAACACCCGAAGCGGTCGCCAGACGCGGCTGGCTCAGGCATAGCGCGCCCAGTAAACAAGTCAGCAAAAGGGTGATCTCGCCCGTCATGCCGGCATCCTTTTCCGATTGTCGCCAATAGGAAATCCACAACAGCCCTGTCAGCAGAATCAATACCAGCAACAATGCCCACAAGCCGATATGCAAACCGATCGCGCCCAGTAGCGCCGCAAGCGCATGGGTGCGTACCCCTGCCATAGGGTCCTTGTGTTGCCGCTCGCGCACTGCACCGATCAGCAAGCCCAGACCCAGCGCAGCCAGCAATGAAAATAATAATTCGGTATTGATGGCGGGCATGTCCTTATTGTGCCACTGCTTGGCAAGGGCGGGTATGGGCGAGACAATAGCGCACCGCCATCCGAGTATTGCTCATGAAGCCCATATCGCTGACCCGTTTTCTGATTGAAGAACAGCATGCCGGTTTCATCAATGCCGATTTACGTTTGCTGATCGAAGTAGTGGCGCGGGCCTGCAAGACCATTTCGACCGCGATCAGCAAAGGCGAACTCGGTGGCGTGCTGGGCGGTGCCGGTACCGGCAATATCCAGGGCGAGGCACAGCAAAAACTCGACGTGTTATCGAATGAAATTTTTCTGGAAGCCAACGAATGGGGCGGCCATCTGGCCGGACTGGCTTCCGAAGAAATGGAGCACTCGCATCCGATTCCCAATGCCTATCCGAAAGGCAATTATTTATTATTGTTCGATCCGCTCGATGGCAGTTCGAATATCGACGTGAATATTACCGTCGGCACGATTTTTTCGGTGCTGCGTTGCCCGGATGGCATTACCGAACCGGAAGATGAACATTTCCTGCAGCCGGGCAGTGCACAAGTCTGTGCCGGTTATGCCAGTTATGGACCAAGCACCATGCTGGTGTTGACGACGGGTCGCGGGACACACGGTTTTACGCTGGATCGCGAGCAAGGCAGTTTCGTCATGACCAAGCGCGACATGAAAATTCCGGATGAAACGAAAGAATTTTCGGTCAATTCCTCGAATCAGCGTTTCTGGGAAACGCCGATGCAGACTTATGTTGACGATATGCTGAAAGGGAAAGAAGGCCCGCGGGGTCGCGATTTCAATATGCGCTGGATTGCCTCGATGGTCGCCGACGTGCATCGCATCATGACCCGCGGCGGTATTTTCTCCTATCCGCTCGACAGCAAATGCCGCGATAAAGGCGGCAAGCTGCGCCTTATGTACGAAGCGAACCCGATGAGTTTCCTGATCGAGCAAGCCGGCGGCGCTGCCAGTACCGGCCGGATGCGGATGATGGACGTACAACCGACCGGACTGCATCAACGCGTGCCGGTCTTCATGGGTTCGAAAACAGAGGTCGAAACGGCAGTCAAATACCATCTCGAATTCGACGCTAAAAACGCCTGATGCAACAAGCCGATTTTATCGAAGTGTATCCACAGGCATTATCGAGAGAAGCCTGCGGTTTGCTGATTAAACATTTCGAGGACAGCCATGCCGCCGTACCCGGCCGGGTGGGTGGCGGCGTATTGCCGGAGTTGAAAAACAGCGCCGACATCCAGATCACCGGCAAGGCGGAATGGCGTGAAATCGAGAACACATTGAACGCCGCAATGTTCAAAGGCCTGATGCAATATCTGCGAAAATACCCGCATACCTTGATCGCACCACTGATGTTGCAAGTACAGGATGAAAAAACCGGTACCGTACGCCGTCTGGCGGCCGAAGACTTCACTGATATGCCGGACAAGCAACTCGGCGACATCGCCCGTGCCATGTTTCGCCCCGGCGCCATCAATCTGCAGCGCTACACCGCCAATGAAGGCGGTTATCCCTACTGGCATTGCGAGCTTTATCCGAAAGATGCCTCCTGCGATACCCTGCATCGCGCGGTGTTATGGACGATGTATCTCAACGATGAGTTTTCCGAAGGCGAGACCGAGTTTCTGTATCAGCAGAAAAAAATCAAACCTGAAACCGGTTCGCTGCTGATTGCACCCACGGCTTTCACCCATACCCATCGCGGCAACAAACCCATCGGCGGCGATAAATACATCGCCACCAGCTGGGTTCTGTTCCAGCGC
>Ga0116176_10001540_pt1 | contig 18013 bp, 20 predicted proteins | sample AD_STIC08_MetaG_FD_89803 | JGI IMG/M metagenome (GOLD analysis project Ga0116176, IMG submission 89803) | Active sludge microbial communities of municipal wastewater-treating anaerobic digesters from USA - AD_STIC08_MetaG | ecosystem: Engineered > Bioreactor > Anaerobic > Digestate | place: USA...
CCCCGCCGTTGGCCTCGCGAGGCGGGTCGGCCGCGATGTCCCACGTCAGATTGGGCGTCCCCCAGTCGAAGGCCATGTGATAGCGGCCGTCGCGGTACGCCACGGACACATCGGGCGCGCCGGAGAAGGGCGTGACCTCGTCGTCGAACGTGTGCGGCTCGGCGGTGAACACAGGGCCCAGCTCTTCCCACGTTGCGCCGGCGTCCGTTGAACGAAACACCGTGCACCGGCTCGGCGTCTCGGCGGTGTGGGCGTATCCCTCCAGATAGTGCCCGACATAGACGTACCAGTGGCCGCTCACGGGATCCTCGAACAGGAAGCCGTTGACCGGCCAGAGATAGGGCGGCGAACCCCGGTGGATCGGATTGCCCGCAACCCGCTCGAACGCGTCAAACGACGGATCGCCCAGCACCGGATGCCGCAGCCACGCCTCCCGGAGCCGCGGGTCGGCAAAGTCGCGTCCGGCGGCCGCGGCGTTTCCACTCAGACACGCCAGAACCATCAGAAAACACGGATACCATTCCATGAATCGCCCTTTCCGTAATCTGTTGCCCACGGAACCATCCTCCGCCAGCGAGCCGGACGGCTCATGCGGCCTTGTCTCTCGTAATGGCGCGAAACGCGTGCGACAACCAGGTCAGGCCAATTGCGCCTACCGTGAAATCGGTGGCCAGGCGGCCCCAGAAGACGCCTTCCAGGCCCCATACCTGCGCGCCAAGCCACGAAAGCGGAAGAAGCAGCACGAGCACCCGTATGGCGTTGAGCACGGTCGCGGAGAGGGGCTTGTGCAGGCCCGTCAGAAAGAATCCGCAATACCGGTGGACTTCCATCATTCCGTAACCGAACGCGATGATGCGTGTGTAGGCCACAAACGTGCGGGCCACCTCGGGGTCGTCCGTGAACAGGGTGGCGAGCCATGGCGCGCTGAGAAAGAAGACGGCCGTGGCAAGCCCGCCGTATCCCAGGGCGAAGCCAACGGCCAGGGTTTTGGCCTGCCGCACCCGGTCGAGGCGGGCTGCGCCCACGTTCTGGCTGACGAACGGCGTGAGCGAGATGCCGAGCGCCATCGGGATGATGAACGCGAACATCTCGACGCGGCCGGCCGCCCCGGCCGCAGCCACGGCCCCGTTCCCAAAATGGCTCAGGAGGCGCGTGATGACGCTTGCGGACACCGGCATCAGGATCATGCTCAGGACGCTCGGCACCGCAAACTCCATGATCTGCCGCAGCGAAAGGACGTACTCCGACAGGCGCCAGGAACGCCAGGCCAGCAGGCGGTGCCTGCGGTGGAGCAGATGAACCAGCCACACCGTCGAGACCCCCTGCGAAATGATCGTGGCCAATGCGGCGCCCCGGATGCCCATGGCCGGACAGCCGAGGAACCCGAAGATCATGATGGGATCCAGGATCGTGTTGAGGACCGTCCCCACGATCATGAGCATGCTGGCCGCTTTCGAGTCGCCCGCGGAGATCAGGACGCCGCTGCCCGCCATCGGCAGCGTCATGAACAGAGCGCCCAGAAACCAGGTCCGCATGTACTTCCCGATGAGCGGCAACGTGGCCTCATCCGCGCCCAGCCGCGTGAACACCAGCCCGATGCTGAGGTAGCCGCCAATGGACATCACGGCCGTAACGGCCAACGTCAGCATGAAACCGTGCGTGACCAGCCGGACCGCGCGGTCGTGGTCATTGCGCGGCATCGGGTCGGGAGCATCACGACGGGAAACGTAAAGCCCATTGCCGCCAGGGAAAGGGTGCCCAGCCGCGACACAAACCAGGTGTCGGTCAAGTTGTACGCGTTCATGGCGAACGTGCCGGCCAGCATCGGAAGCGCCATTGAAAACAGCGTGCGGCCGACGCTTCTATTGACCAATACAGACATGCATTCCTCGTTGCACCGGCGCGGCATCCCCGGAGTTCCCCCCTCGCAAGGTGTGTGAATCACCGACATGCGCCGATCCAAACAGTATCCACGCGGGCCCGTCTCAAAGCAAGGCGCCGACGGTTTTCGGATGGGAAGAAGACGGCTGCGCGGGCGCCCGGCGCGCGTTGGACGAGAAGAATGGCCTCACAGGCCACGGGGATGCATTCGCGATCGAACGGGGACACGCAGTCGTCCCGGCTTGTCCGTGAAACGACACATGTCCGCCTGACTTTCTCCGCCATAAGACACACGCTATCAACCATTTTTGGCGCCTGCCCGTGTTCCGGCCGGGACAACGCGCGGACGTATGAAGCAGAAGCGGTTGAACACCCCGCGAGGAGCGAACATGGCACGGTGGTTAGAACGATTTCGGAACGCGGTACAGCGCCCGGCCCGGCCCAAAGCCACGGCGCTCGCGGAGACCTTCCGCGAGTCGCCGTCCCGCACCTGCACCATGCCGGAGGACGTCACGCGGTTGCAGGGGGCCTTCCGGGATGTCATTGGCCTGCCCAACGACACCCCGTTCTACATGCTGCAGGTCTACCGCTTCCTGCGCGATGCCATCCCCGACATCTCGGATGCCATCTGGACCTGGAAACGCCTGTGCCAGACCGGCTACGACATCGAAATCACGCACCCTTCGTCGCCCCAGGCCCGGCGGCGCGCGGAACGCATCCTCGACGACCTCAACCGGCGCGTCAACAGCGGCGACCGCGGCATGGACGGCCTGCTCGACATCTTCTACACCTCCCTGTTCACCTACGGGGCGGCGGCGGTCGAAATTGTGCTGTCGCAGAGCCGTGAATCGATCTGGGACGTCGTACCGGTGGACGTCTGGACGGTGCGGTTCCGGCGCGGGAAGGACGGTATCGAGCCCTTCCAGGTCCACGAAGGCCGCGAGATCCCGCTGCCCCGCGAGCGGTTCGTGTATGTCGGCCTCGATCGCGACGGCACCAACCCCTACGGAAGGTCCATGCTGCGCGCCATTCCCTTCGTGGTCAAAATCCAGCAGCGACTCCTCGAAGACATGGCCAAGGCCACCCACAACGCGGGCTGGGCCAAGCTCCACGTCCAGTACCGGCCCGAAGAGCGCCAGCGCGGCGAGTCAGTCGAGGCCTATCACAAGCGCATCGAGACCAATTTCGCCGAGCTCCGCGCCAAACTGAACACCCTGGAGACCGATCAGAACCTGGTGACCTTCGACAACGTGAGTGTGTCGCTTGTTCGCGGCGATCAGCGTTCGCAGGTCTTCTACGAGAACCACAAGGCCATTGAGGAGCAGGTCATCACCGGCATGCACCTGATGCCCATCCTCCTCGGGCGCAACTACGGCACCACCGAGACCTACGGCACGGCGCAGTTCGAGATCATCACGCGCCAGGTCACCGCCGTGAACCGCTGCGTCAAACGCCTGCTCGAACGCCTCTACAACTTCGAACTCGCTCTCATGTGGGGCAGCGCGCGCGCCGCCGTGCATATGCGCTCCCACCGCACCGCCGACATCGTGCGCGAGGCCGAAGCCCGCCGCCGCGAAATCGAAAACGCCCTCCTGCTGCGCGACGCCGGCTTCATCTCCCACGAAAGAGCCGCCGAATCGCTCGGCATCAAGGCATCCTGAAACCGTATCGTGCGGAAAGGAACTCCGATGGAACTCGAACCGTTTGTCTTCCGGCACGAAGGCGCCCTCGTTGCCACCCGCGACAGCGCTACGCTGACCGGCACGATCGACGAGGTCAACGCATTCACCCTGCGCCCTCTGACGGCCGAGGAATTCGCCGTGTTCACGCTCGACCTCTGCAACAGCCGGATCGACCGCCATTTCAGCCGCTTCCCTGAAGAAGAACTGGAGCGCATCAACGCGCTGGTTCCCGGACGCCCCCTCATGGAACGGCACGACGTGCGCGGCTCGCTGCCCCGGGGCACCTTCTTCCGGTCGCGCCTGCATGCCGACGGGGAACTCCTGTCCGTCCGGCCCGATGTGTACGTCCTGCGCACCAGCGACAACCAGGACTTCATCCTGAACATCGAGGGCGGGGTGTACCGGGAAACGTCGATCGGTTTCTCGTTCCGCAAACCCGAGTGTTCGGTGTGCGGCAAAGACCTGCGCGCGTGCGATCACATCCCCGGACGGACGTACGGCGAAAACCTGTGCCATTGCGTGCTGCGCGATGTGCTCGAGGTGATCGAGGGCTCCGTCGTCGCCTCCGGCTCCCAGGGAACCCGTTTCGTGGCGGGTACCCGGGCGCTCCGGCTCGACGACGCTCTGGCGGCGGCCCGGCGCGATTTCCACACGCCCATCGAACTGGGAGCGGGCGGACTCTGGGAGGATGAGTGATGCGGAAACGGCAATGGCTGTTCACGGTGTGCATCGCGGCCGTGTTGCTGCCGGGCCTGGGCGCTGCCCCGCGCTACCTGGAATCGCTGCGCGTCGGCGGCGGCTACGGCGACCGGGACGGCGGGCTCGATATTGATCCCGACGGAACCCTCTCGACCAACGGCGCGATCCTGGCCGAAGGCGGCGTGACCCTCCGCGGCCCCCTGCGTGCCGGTACGGAAGAACACGCCCTCACGACGGACGAAGGCCTGCTCGACGCCGGCGCCCTGGACATCCCCGCCGCCCAGGATGAATCCCTGCCCGATGACGGCGATACGCTGCTGATCCACGACGCCAGCGCCGGCGCCACCCGCGAAATGTCGCGGGCCGACTTCCTCAGCGGTACCGGCGAACAACTGTGGAACGACACCGGCGACGCCATTCAGCCCGTCAACGCCCCGAGCCTTCGTATCCAGGACACGGGCGATGTGACCCTGCCCAAGGCGCTCCAGGTACAAGGCCCGCTATCCGCCGGAACCGCGTCCGGCACTTCGTACCTGGTCAAGGCGCAGTTCGAAGGCAGCGCGGCGCTCAGTTCAAGCAGCCGCAGCGCGCTCGAAGGCCAGATCGTGTGGTCGGGCGGCTTCCATTCCGGCTCCAGCATTTACGGCGTCGCGGGACACGCCACCGTCGGTTCGGGATACAGCGCGTCGGGCACGGACGTCATCGGCACGGCCGGCCGGGTGACGCCGGGGGCGCTGTTCACGACCATCAACCGGGGAATCGGCGTCCGGGGCGAGGTCCTGCTGAACCAGATGGGCGGCCTGACCAACGGCATCGCGCTGCACGGCCGGGTCACCGGCACGACGGGCACGGTGACCAACCTCTACGGCCTGTACATCGAGGACATCACGCGAGGCAGCACGGCCAACTACGCCATCTACACCGGACTCGGCGCGTGCCGGTTCGGCGACGACGTCACGATCGCCGGCGATCTCGAGGTGCAGGGCGGCGCACTGGCTGCGCCCGGCAGCCTCAGCGTGTCCGCCGGCAGCGGGGTGGGTACGTTGACGCTGGCTTCCTCGAATCTCTCCGTGACCGCGTCGCAACTCCAGCAGCAGGGCCAGGTGCGCGTCCACGACAGCACCCTGCCGGGATGCAGCCTCGACCGCACCGGCACCCCCGTCAGCGGCACCACCATCGGCACAGTCACGTTTCGCGGACTCAACAGCGCCTCCGCCCCCGTCTCGTATGCGGTGATTGCCGGCAAAATGCAGCACATCGCCGACGACAGCGAAGCGGGCCAGCTCGAGTTCCGGCTCCTGGACGGCGGCGCCCAGGCAACGGCGTTGCGCCTGGACGGTTCGGACGCGGTCTTTGCCGCGGACGCCTCGGTCGGCGGAGCGCTCAGTACCCCGGCTCTCGTCACCTTCGCGGCCGACGACACCACCCCCAGCGTGCGCGGAGCAAACATCTTCCGCGTGCCCGACACCTGGACGGCCGGCCACAACGTCACCCAGCTCGATGACGGTGTCGCCGGGCAATTCGCGACCATCATCGGCGGCGATGCGGACTGCGTGTTTACCGACAACATCAACCTCCAGCTCGCCGGGCCCTGGACCGCCCATCCCGCCGATACCCTCGTGCTCGTATACGTCGGCGGCGCCTGGTACGAAATCAGCCGGTCGGACAACTGAACGGAGGCCGCGCAATGAATCCGTGCATCAACGCAGCAGAAAAACCGGCGCCGCCCGAACAGGCCGCGGCCTGCCCCTACAAACCCGTTCATGACATCCAGTGGATGAGCCTGCGTGAAGACCTGTGCGAGGTCAAAACCCGCGTACAGCGGCTCGAAAGCACGCTCGCGCGCGGCGTGGCCCTGCTCGTGGCCAACCTGGCCGGCGTCATCGTGTCGCTGCTGCGCCAGCTGGTGTGAAGAAGGGAGGTTCAGCGCATGTATTGGAATATCGCCCTACTGCCGGACGCAACCCCCGACTCCAAACGGGAGCACGGTCCCGCGGGACGCTACGTCATTCACCGCCATTTCGACGGCGGCGGCCCGCACCGCGATCTCCGGCTCGAACAGGCGGGGCATCTTGCCGGCTGGCGTTTCGAGCAGCCGCTTTGCGCGGAAGGCGCCTGGGCCGTTGAGAAGGGACCGCATCCGCTTCGCTGGCTTGACCACGATGGAGACGCCGCGCGCGAAGACGCCGGCCTGTATACCGTCATCGCATGGGCGAAAGACGCGCGCGAACTGTTCCTTGACGGCCGGCACGGCACGCACATCCTTCGGGCCGAGCGCATGCCGTTGCTCTCTCCCGAGGCCGCCCGTGCCCTTCACGTAACCATGCGCGAGATGGCGCTCGAGCCCGCCGCCCTCGCCGGGATCCTCCGCGACGGCGTGACGGCCCGGCGCCGCGCCCTCGAACGCTTCTGCGGGCTTGGGCGCGAGCTCGACGGCAGCGCCTTTGACGAGGCGGTCTGGCGGCGCACCCTCGAATCCCTCAGCCTCGACGAAATCACGCGCCATTTGCGCGCGTACGAGGTCCGGTTTGATCACAAGTTTCCCCCATCGCCCACGTCGTACCCGGAAACGCTCCCAGACAGCGAATCCGGGGCCTGGACGAATCGCGCGATGGGCATCGTGCGCGACGGCTGAGCGCCGTGCGCGCCGCGGCGTCCTCCGCCCGGTCCGCGCGGATCGGGCGGGGCGCCGAACCCGGAGAACCAAAACCAGGCCGCGAGTGCCGGCGCGACCCCCTGCCGGGCACGCGGTCCCACCGCACAGGAGTGTGAACCATGGCATTCGGAGACATCGGCGGCGTGCTGACCGAGCTCGTCATCACCTGCAAAACCCCCGATTCCGGCCCCGTGAGCATCGCAAAAGGCGACGCCGTCAAACTGGCCGGACCCTACACCGTCACCAACGACACCAGCGCCGGAGATTCCGTGTTCGGCGAAGCCCTCGCCGGCGCCGCCGTAAATGGCGCGGCCATTCCGGTCAAGGTGCGCGGCGTGTCCGTCTTCCAATACGAAGGCGAGACCCCGCCCGTGGTCGATGGGGTCGCCGGCGTGGTGGCCGCCGCGACCAGCGGCAAGGTCATGGCCCCCGCCACCGGCAACGGAACCGGCATCAACCTCAAGGTGGACACGGCCGCGGGCCTCGTCCACGTCTTGCTCTAAGGAGGAACCTCCCATGGCATATCGCGACGATATCGTGAAGGAGCGGGTCGCGTTCCTGAGCCAGGAACCGGATACGCTCCGCCAGATCCGCGGCGCGGGGCTCTACGAAACCCTGCAGAGTCTCGGCCTGAACCACGGCCAGTTCTTCCGCGCGCTCGGCACCACCGTGCGCGACTACTGCGCCCAGGAGTTCGGCATCGACCTCGACCGCATCACCGTGGACCGCTTCTTCCAGTCTGACCCCAACGCCAAATGGCTGTTCCCGGACATGGTCCGCGACGCCGTGGTCTGCGGTATGACGCGCAAGCCCGTCTACCCCGGCCTGATCATCCGCGACGAGCGGGTCGCCAGCACCGCCTTTGACGTCCCGTACGTGCAGGAAGACGAACTCGAGGAGGAACTGCGTACCGTGGCCGAGGGCGCCGCCATTCCCGAATCGGCCATCAAATACGGGGACCGCGTGATCAAACTCGACAAGAAAGGCCGGGGCGTGATCGCGTCGTATGAGGTGATCCGCCGCATGTCGGTCGACATGCTCCGCATCCATCTCCAGCGCATCGGCGAGCGCCTGGGCCGCCATCTCGACGCCCGGCTCGCCCGGATCCTGGTCGAGGGCGACGGCGCCGCCGGCACCGCGCCGGTCACGCTCGACACCGCAACCTCGGGCGCGTGGGCCTATGCCGACCTGGTCAAGGGTTTCATGACACTGACCCTCGACCACTATTTCACCCCCACCCACATGCTCGCCAACGCGGACCTTTGCCAGACCATCCTCGAACTGGACGCGTTCAAGGAGGCCGCCCTCTTCGATTTCGCCAAGACCGGCAACCTGCCCACGCCGCTCGGAACCCGCCTCGTCCCCATGGCCGGACAGCCCGCCAACTGCCTGACCATCCTCGACGCGGGTTACGCGGCGCAGAAACTCACCGAGCAGGACCTGCTGGTCGAAAGCGACAAGCTCATCAACCAGCAATGGGATCGCACCTACCTGACCGTCGTCACCGACTTCGCCATCATCTACGAGAAGGCTCGCGTGGTGGTCCGGAGCGACTGGTCCTGACGTGGTGGGAGCGGCCCGTGCCCGTCGGGCCGCTCCCCTGTCCCATCCCGATGAGGAGGCCCCGACATGCCCAGCTTCACCACCGAATCCATGGTCCGGCTGCGCTTTCAGCTCCAGGACACGGCGTCGGTTCCGGCCGATCTGGTCGAGGCGGCCATTGACGACGCCCACGCGGAACTCCTGGCGCGGCTGGGACCCGCGTACGCCGAACCCCCCTGGCCCCAGGCCCTCGTGCTCGGCGAAACCCTGCTCGCGGGGGCAAACGTCTACCGGGCCCTGGCCGCAAAGGACGCCCACGACCAGAAACACGTCGTCGTGGGCGGGCAGCGCGTCGAGGGCGGACAGCGTTTTGGCGCGCTCACGGCCGTTGCCCGCACCACGCGCGCCGCGGCCTGGCGCCTGCTCGCGCCGTTCCTCCGGGATCATCCACCCCACGCCCCCGCCGCGGTAACCGATTCCATTCCCGTCCTCGGAGGATCCGACTGATGGCGATCACGCTCAATGGCCTGGTCCTCGATGGCCTGCTCACGTCCGTGCGGGAGCAGCACCAGGAAGTCGGCGGGCGCGACGCGCGGATGGTCGAGTTCGCCGGGCTGCTCCACCGCGAGACCTCCGTCGCCGCCCTCGAAGCCCGGCTCGATGCCGTGCTGCACGCGGCGTCCGCCGTGGACTATTCGGCGGCGCTCTCGATTCGCCCCGGCCGCCGCTTGATGGTGCGGCGCGCGGCATTCCGCCGCGAGATTCAGCGCGACAGTCTCGCGGGGGCGTTTACGCTGAAGCTGGAAGCCCGCGACCCCTTCGAGGAGGCCGAAGCGATCACGGAAGCCGAATGGCCGATCGCCGCTTCGCCCGCCGTGCTCGCCGTCGCCAGCGGGGGCACCGCCTTCGCCCTCCCCCGGATCCGCCTGACCGCCGCAGGGACCCTGATCCGGCCCGCCGTCAGCGACGGCGAACGCTGTCTCGAGTACGACGGCATCGTGCTCGAAGGCTCCGTGCTGGAAGTGGACGCGGTCCGGGCGCAAGTCACGCTCGACGGCGAGGATGTCACCCCCTGCACGCGGGGCGAGTTTCCCCGCATCCAGCCCGCCGAAACCATCCTGACGTACACCGACGAGCCCGGGAGCGCGCACCAGGCCCTTGCCACGGTCGCGTTCCGTGACCGCTGGTGGTGACCATGCGCTACGCGATCGAGGTATACGACACACACGGCCTTCGGGCGGCCCGCTTCGATTCCGTGCCCCTCATGGAGGCCACCCGTACCGCCCCGGACCGCCCCGACCTCATCGAAGGCATGCTCCCCGAAAGCGTCGCCGGACTCGGGCCCGGCTGCCGGATCGCCGTCTGGCTTGACGGCGCGCTGTTCTGCGAGGCCGAGGTCGCCTGGGCCGGTCCGCAATGGAGCGATACAAAGAAGCTCATTCTCGACCGCTACGTGAACTTCCATGAGGTCATCGCGGTCCGTGCCGAACGCAGCGCCGCCCGCCAGAACACGCGCGTGACCCGCGGCTACGGCCACGAGCGCATTGACGCCATCGTCAAGGACATCATCAGCGCGGCGGAAGGCCCGGTTCATTATCTCGTGGCCCACACCGCCTATCCCGACGGCGCGGCACGCGAGTACGCCAAATACCTGGCCCGGAAAACACCCGGCAGCGAGCTCGAGACCGGCGGGATCGCGTCCGGGCAATGGGTCGAAACGCCCCGCATCGACGCCTCACGCGCCTATGCCAAAGACGGCGACACCATCGCCGGACTGCGCGTCGACGGCGTTCCCTGGCCCGACCTGCGCCTGATGATGCTCGACTGCGAGGAACTGTCCAGAAACAGCCACGCCATCGCACGCCATCCCGAGACCGCCGCCTGGTCCGCCGGTCGTTATGCCGCGAGCGGTTACGCCCTGGCCGCCGAGGCCGCGCGCCAGGCGCTGCAGAACCTCATCGACACCAACGGCATCCACGCCATCGAGCTGAATCCCCACCGGGGCTACGACGGCGCCTATGACGACCGCGTCGACGCCTACGGCCGCTACATTGGCCTGGTGTATGGCGGCGGCGAATGTTTCAACGCGGCCATGGTGGAACTGGGCCATTCCGAGGTCTATCTCTACAAGGATGGCCGGTATCACGTGCCCGAAATGCGCCTCAAGGAGTACTTCTCGTACACCCGCGCCTGCGGCGATTCCGTGGACTCCACCCCGGTCACTCTGAGCACGTTCGAAGCGGACCACGGCCTGTTCGACCTGCTGACGGCGCTGGCCTACGCGGGCGGATGCGTCTGGAGTCTCGGCCCCCGCGCCGACGTGCGTTTCCGCACGGCCGCCGCATGCGATCATGTGCTGACCTGTGACCCGCTTACCACCGGCGCCCTCCTCGCGTCCGACGGCGCCGGAATCGTCAATACCCTCTATTTCGAAGGCAATCCGATCCTCGGACCCGTCGAGAAAACGTACCTGCGCGGCGAAAGCGCGGACGTGTTCGGCGTTCGCGCACGCAATTTCCGGCATTTCGGCATCGCCCGCGAGGACGACGCGGACCGGCTTCTCAACGGCATGCTGGACGATCTGGCCTACCCCGAGGCCGCCGGCCTCCTCACGCTGTACCACGGAGAGGCCGGGATCCAGGTGGGCGACCTCGTCGAATTGCGCGGAGCTCGGGTCCGGCGTCTCGATGTCCCGCTCGCCGGAGAATGGGGCGGACGCTTCACCGGGCGGCTTGTGCGGCGCATCAACCGCGTAACCCATCGCTTCTCGGGCCGCGCGGTCTCCACAACGCTCGGATGCACCTCGCCCCTGCGCTCCGTCGCCAATCCGCTCTACAGCATGACGCAACACCAGGGGTCTGAACAGTCCCTGTATCAGTTTCGCTTGGATGACCCGGTGGTGGGCCTCGATTCGGGCTATCACCTGGGCTGACTACCGGCGGCCGGCGCTGCACGGCCTCCGGCGGGGTACATCATGGCCATTCGTGGAAAGAGCTTCATCAAGACCTCCTGGGCCTTTCAGGAACGGCCCGTGGCTTCGGCCAAACTCAACACCTGGGACGACCGCATCGAGGCCGCCCTCGAACTCCTCATGAACCTCGTCAGCCTCGCCTGGGGCGGCGGCGACGGCGTGCTCCGAAACGCCGCCGACGGCGATCTCGGCGTCTCGGCCACGTCCCCGCCCGCCCTGGGCGTCCGCGTCGCGCCGGGATACGCCTTCATCGAGCGGTTCCCGTTTCACCTCGAGGCCCCGGCTGTCCTCGGGGGCATTGTCCCGCCAGTGAATTATCCCCGCGTCGACCTGGTCCAGGCCCGGCTCGACTCCTGGGACGTAACCCTCAAGCCGGGGAACGAGGCCGTTGCGCCGTCGCCGCCCGAACCCGACGACGCCTGCCTCGCTCTCGCCCTGCTCCATCTGCGCCCCGGCATGACTGCCGTCTTCAATGCCGACGACGGCCTGAATGGATACATCAGCGATGTCCGAACCTACGTATAACCGGCGAAACGACGTACGGCTGCTCACCACCCTCGACGGCGAGGACGTGACCCACTTCCGCCTGCGCGAATTCGAAAACGCCGCGGGGCTCGCCATGGTGCACCCCGCGCTGCTCGAGTCCCTCGAACGTGTGCGGCGCGACCTCTCCAGCATGGCCGGTGAGACCGTGTGGATCATCGTCACCAGCGCCGTACGTACGGAAGACGATCTCCGACGGCTCGCTGCCCTCTACGGGTGGACCGATCAGGGCGGCGCCGTCGCACGCAACTCCAGACATCTCGCGAAATTCGGCGGCATCGCGGCCGACATCGTGGCCGTGCTCGCGCGCAACCGCGCCCGCGTTCCCCAGAAAACGCTCGGAACCGTGTGCCGCCGCCACTTCGATTGGGTCAAAGACGACTACAACGACGGGCACGTCCATGCGGACAACCGCTATCGCGCGGTTCCGCCGGCGTGACCGGGAGGATGCCTACCGTGACGCTCAACGACGCGATCCATTCCGACCAGGGGCTTATGCTGCTCGGCACCGTGCTGGGCGGGCTCTGGTCCCTCTTCAAATCCACCGAACTCTACGCGCGCATCCGCCGGCGCCGATGTGAACGCGCGCTCCTCGCCCTCGAAGCGGGCGTCATGAACACCTACGAAACCTACGTGCGCGAGATCAAAACGTCGCGCGAAGACGGCAAACTCACCGCCGAGGAACGGCGGGAGGCCCGCCGGCGCGCCAAGGACTACGCCATCGACCTCGCCCGGACCGAAGGCCTCGATATCGCCCGCGAACTCGGGCACACCTACCTCGACGCCTGGATCGAACGCCTCGTGCGAAAACTCAAATCCTGACCTCTCCCCGCCTCCCCCGCCCCTCCCTGCCCCCACGGGCGCCCCGGTTCCGGGGCGCCCGCCTCTCCGGTTTGTGTGGCGTTCGCCGCTCGAATCGGCTATGGTGTCTCTACAACCGAAGGCGGTGGGCTATGTTGCGGGTCGCTCTGGTCGGCGCGGGAAACTTCGCCGCGAAACACTTCGCGGCGCTGCACGCGCTCCCGGACCGCGTGAATGTCGCCGTGGCCGCGCGCAGCCGGCCCGACACACCGTTTGCGCCCGCCCCTCACATTCCGGTCACGACGTTCGAGGCCCTGCTCGCCGACCCCGCCATCGATGCGGTGGTCATTTCGTCGCCGAATGGCCTCCACCGGCCACAGGCCGAAGCCGCCCTCCACGCGGGCAAACATGTCTTCTGCGAAAAACCCCTCGCCTTGTGCGCCGGCGAGGCCCGCGCCCTCGCCCGCACCGCTTCCCGTGCCGGGCGCGTCCTGATGGCCGGGCATCTGACCCGCCATACCCCGCTGTATGCCGCCGCGGCCGAAATCGTCCGCTCCGGGCGTCTCGGCACGGTCCGGACGGTTCACGCCGCCCGGTGGCAATCCCGCGACAAGGCCCGCGACTGGCGCATGCGGACCGCCCAGGGCGGCGGCGCCCCGTTCGACCTGCTGCTCCACGACTACGACCTCCTGCAGTGGCTCTGCGCAATGCCGGAAAGCGTCGTGGCCTCAGGACAAAAGCACCCCCTGGGCGCCTACGAGCGGTTGACGGCCTCGTTCGCCTGCCCGGACGGCGTCGCGGCCACGGTCGACGGCGGGTTTGTGCTCGCCCCGGGAGAAACCATGATATCGTCGCTGCATGTCGCCGGCGCCGAAGGGGCGCTCGACATCCAAACCCCCGGCGATGACCCCATCCACGTGCGCAGGCACGGCGGCGCACCCGAACCGGTGCCCGTCGACCCGGACCGCCTGGGCGTCGATGGATTGCGCACCGAATTCCTCGAGTTCTTCGATGCCATCGAGGGACGGCCCTGGAACCGGTTGCGCCTCGGCGACGCCTGTAACGCCGTGGCCATCGCCGCCGCGGCGGTCGACGCCGCGGAACGCAACCGCCGTGTCGACCTGGGTCCCCGGGCTACCGGATGACCCTCCGTACCATGTCCAGTTCGTGCACCGGTCCCCCGGAAGGCGAAACCGCATCCACCGCGACCCGGCGCGACACGATGCAAAACCCCAACCGTTCGAAAATGGCCGCGTTGCCCGTTTCCTCAACGGTGTACAGGCCCAGTTCAGGGTGCGTTTCCGAACACACGTTGTCTGCGATCCACTCAATCAGCGCACGGGCGATCCCCCTGCGGCGCCAATCCGGGTCCACCGCGACCGCAAACAGCCGCACCTGCTGCTCCGTGAGATAAAACGATACCGCCCCCACGAGCCCCCCGCCCCGTTCGGCCACCACCGTGCGCGAACCGGGCCAGGCCGCCCGCGGCGGGCCGGCCCGCCGCGTGTACACCGCCCGCAACGGCCCAAACGCCCGGTCGACCAGCGCCCGGTGGGCCGCCCCCTGAATTTCGGGGACACAATACTTAATTCGGGTTTTGCGGGGTGTCGTGCTGTCGCCGGTCACCATGGTTGCGCCCCGAATTAAGTATTGTGTCCCCGAAATTGCTATTCGAGCGGTTTGATGTAGATGTTGCGGAATTGGACGAGGCTGGAGGCGGAATTCCACTGGTCGTCGGCTTTATGGTAGCCGCCGTGATGCTGGAGGGCGAGGGGGCCTTCGTCGGGGGTGCCGGGCATTTGGGCGTTTTCGATGACGGTCTTGCCGTTGAGCTCGACGGTCAGGCGGTCGCCTTTCATGGTGACGATGAAGGTATTCCATTCACCGATGGGTTTGTCGGCCTTCATTTTGGGGGTGACGCCGGCGCGCACTTCGGGGGGCATTTTGTCGTCCATGCGGTATCCATAGACCTCGCCCGAGCCGATGGGCCAGCACCAGATGTTGATCTGCGATTTGGAGGAGCCGCGGAGATAGATGCCGGAATCGGCGTTGGGCATCATGGTGATGATGGCGTTACCGTTTTCGTCGAGTTTATGGCTGCCGTCGGGCAACACGGTGGGAACGGGATATTCGCCCTTGGTGCCTTTGATGCGCCACTCGATGTAGAGCCGGAAATCGCGGAAGGACTCTTTGGACCAGAGGGTCTTGTCGCCGGGGAGGTCGACGCGGGGGTTGCAGTCGATGACCCCGTCCTTGACCTGCCAGATCTCGGCATGGCCGGATTTGTTTTCCCATCCGTCGAGGTTTTCGCCGTTGAAGAGCGAGCGCCAGCCTTCGCCTTCGGGCGGAGCGGCCTGGGCGCTGAGGGTGACGGCAACGAGGGCGATCAGGGCGAATTCAGCGAGGTTTTTCATGGTGTGAACACTCCCCTGCTTCCGCTCGGGCGCGGCGGGCAGATTGTGATTTTGGCGGCACCTCAATGCGGGGCATTGTAGAAGGGGCGGCCGCGCATTTCAACCGGACGGGGAGATCCGTTTTCGGGCCGTCTGTGGTATAAGAACCAGTCGGGCTGAAATGCGCGGAGTGGCGGACGGCGGCACGGGCAATCCGGAGCACACGGGAGTGGAGTCATGGTCAAAGGTCTATCGGGGAAAGAGCTGATCCTGGCGGCGATGCGGAATGAGGAAACGCCGCGGCCGGCCTGGCTGCCGTTTGTGGGGGTTCACGGCGGCAAACTGATCGGGAAAAGCGCCACGGAGTATCTGCAATCCGCGGACTGCATTGTCGAGGGCCTGGCGAAAGCCCGGGAACTGTACCGGCCCGACGGGCTGCCGATCCTGTTCGATCTGCAGATGGAGGCGGAAGTGCTGGGCTGCCACCTGCAGTGGGCCGATGAGGCGCCGCCGTCGGTGACGTCGCACCCGCTGACGTCGCGTTCGCTCGAGGATTTGCCGGAATTCGACACGGAGCAGGGGCGCTATCCCATCGCGAAAGAGGCCCTGCTCCGCTGCACGGAGACGATGGGCCGCGACGTGGCGCTGTACGGGCTGATCACGGGGCCGTTCACGCTGGCGTCGCACCTGCGCGGCAGCGAACTGTTTCTGGACATGCTCACCCGGCCCGCCGAGGTGCACCGGCTCTTGAATTACTGCGCGGACGTGTGCTGCCGGGCCGCGGATTTTTATCTCCGTCACGGCGCGGATGTGGTTGCGGTGGTCGACCCGATGACGAGCCAGATCTCGCAGGAGCATTTCGAGGGTTTCATTGCGCAGCCGCTGAACAAGGTTTTTGCGCACGTGGCCGCGAACAACGGGCTGTCGTCGCTGTTCGTATGCGGCGACGCGACGCGGAATCTCGAACTGATGTGCCGCACGAAATGCGACAACCTCCAGGTGGATGAGAACATCCCGCTGGATCTGCTCAAGAACCTGGCGGGCAAATACAACAAGTCGTTCGGAGGCAATCTGAAGCTCACGGTGGTGCTGCTGCTGGGGAGCGAGGCGGATTGCATGCTTGACGCCATCCGGTGCATCGATCTGGCGGGGCTGCGCGGGTTCATTCTGGCGCCGGGATGCGATCTGCCCTACGCCACGCCGGAACGCAACCTCATCGCGGTGAGCCAGATGGTGCACGACGACTACCAGCGGCAGGTGTCGCGCACGTCGCTCAAGGCCACGCAGATGGAGTCGTTTGACGACCTGCAGCTGCCCGATTACGGCAACCGGGACGTGGTGTTTGTCGATGTGATCACGCTGGATTCGTCGGCCTGTGCGCCGTGTCTGTACATGGTGGATGCCGCGCGCAACGCGGCCGAACAGGCACACTGTTACGTGACGGTGCGGGAACACAAGGTGAAGACGCGCGACGGCATCGGCTACATGTGCCGACTCCATGTTGAGAACATTCCCTCGATCTGCATCGACGGGCGGGTGCGGTTTTCGTCGCAGATTCCTGACCGGGAAACGCTGATCGCGGCCATCGAGGCCCGGGCGAAGGAAAAACAGGGAGGAGCGGCGCCGTGATCGCGCTGAGCCTGGTCACGGGGTTTCTGGGCAGCGGGAAAACGACGTACCTGCGCCGCCTCGTGGAGCAATACCGGGGGCGGCGGCTGGTGTTTCTGGTGAACGAGTTTTCGCCCGTCGACGTCGACGGACCCGTGCTCCGGAGCGCCGAAGACGACGTGGTCTCGCTTCCGGGAGGGAGCATTTTCTGCACGTGCCTCGTAACCCAGTTCGTACACACGTTGGAGCGCATTCCGGACCGATTTGGCGGGGATGCGCCCGTGGAGGGGGTCATAATCGAAGCGAGCGGCATCGCGAATCCGAAGGTGGCCGAGCGCATGTTGCGAGAGACCGGGCTGGATGAGCGCTATGCCATCAGCACCATCGTGAGCATCGTGGATCCGGGCACGTTTCCCCTGCTCGTAGAGTCGCTTCCCAACATTGTGGCGCAGGTCGAGGCGAGCGACACGGTCATCCTCAATAAAGTGGACGCCTTTGACGAGCAGACGGTGGCGTCGGTGGAGGAACGGGTCCGCCGTATCAACCCCGGCGTGCGCGTGGTCCGGGCCGTGTATTGCGATGTGACGCTGGATGTGCTGGCCATGCCGCGGTACCGGGGCCTGGACGGGGAGTATGCCCCGTGCGCGGACCCGAATTACGCGCGGTTTACCGTGGGCCTGTCGGCGCCGGTGGATGAAGCCAAACTGCGCGCGGCCCTGGCGGCCGCGAGACGGGTCCTGTACCGGGTGAAAGGGTTTGTACCGGGCCCATCGGGCAGCCTCTACCTGGATTTTTGCGGCTCGGGCCTGACGCTGGAGCCCGTGGGAGCGGCGCCTCCGGTCCATGAACTCGCCATTATTGCCAGCGGCTCCGGGTACGACGAGGCCCGGATCTTCGTCGAATCGCTGAAACGCGGCGCGTACAATGCGTGACCCCAAGGCAGCGCATTCGCCAAAAGAAAATGCAGATCTCCGCAGGAAACGGCGTTTTTCGACGTCTTTCCGCGCAAGCAGGAATCCAGTAGGCCTGCGGGCGAATGCCGCGTGCGTTGTGGTGCAGCCGGACGGGATCTGGACCCCTGCTTTCGCAGGGGTGACGGAGGCAGGGGTCACACAGGAATCCTGCAGGCCTGTCGGCGCACGAGGGAACGGCATTTTTTAACGTCTTTCCTGCGTAAGCAGGAATCCAGTAGGACTCTGGACCCCTGCTTGCGCAGGGGTGACGGAGGCAGGGGTCA
>Ga0116176_10001544_pt1 | contig 17997 bp, 19 predicted proteins | sample AD_STIC08_MetaG_FD_89803 | JGI IMG/M metagenome (GOLD analysis project Ga0116176, IMG submission 89803) | Active sludge microbial communities of municipal wastewater-treating anaerobic digesters from USA - AD_STIC08_MetaG | ecosystem: Engineered > Bioreactor > Anaerobic > Digestate | place: USA...
AAGGTCCGCGAGAAATATCAGGAGGGCACGAAAGGCTGGGACGCGATCGTTGCGACGCTGAGCATCATCCTTTTTGCGCTGATCCTGCCGGTGGCGGGGTTCGATGAGCGCTTCCAGTGGGCGATCGCGCCAGACTGGGTGACGCTGCTCGGCTATGCGGTGCTGACGGCGGGCTTCATGGGCGCGACCTGGGCGCAGAGCGTGAACCGGCATTTCGAGGCGACCGTACGGATCCAGACGGATCGCGACCACAAGGTGATCGACACCGGCCCCTACGCCTACATCAGACATCCCGGCTATGCGTTTGGGCTGTTGATGGCGGCGGGGTGTGCGCTGTCGCTTGGATCGTTCGCGGCGCTGATCCCGGTAGGCTTGGCGGTGATCGCGCTGGCGGGGCGGACGCTGGGCGAGGAGCGCGTGTTGATCGAGGGCCTGCCCGGCTATCCCGAATACAAGGCGCGCGTGAAGTGGCGATGGATGCCTTATCTCTGGTGATCAGTCCTTCGGTTTGACGTCGAGGTCTTTCGCGACCGCGGCGATGGCGCGGCGGGCGATGGCGCGCGCGTCGAGCGGCTTTTTCAGCAGGCCGGTGAGTTCGAGCATCACTGCGCCGTGCATCACCGACCAGTGGACATGGCCGGCAAGCTCGACGTCGCCCTTGAAGCGGCCCTGCTCTTTCAGAGTTTTCCAGCCGGACGTCATCGTATCCTTCGCGCGCTTCATCGCCGCGACGAGATCGGGATAGTCGAATGAGGTTGGCTGGTTGGTGTCGAAGATCATGCGATAGGCGGCGGGGTTCTTCAGCGCAAAGTCGATATAGGGTTCGCCGGGTTGGCCGCTGCTTTTCTTGCGGGCGTTCGCCTCCGCTTTTTCCATGGCCTCGGCGAAGCGATTGAAGGCGCGGGTTCTGACAGCCGCGAGGATGGCGTCCTTGTCCTTGAAGTAACGATAGGGCGTCATCGGCGAGACGCCCATTGCGGTCGCCAGATCGCGCAGCGTCACGCCGTCGATGCCATGGGCCGCGAACTTCTCTTCGGCGATATCGCAAAGGCGTTCGCGGAAGGCTTCGATGTCGGCAGGCGAGAGAACCTTGGGCACTGCAACTCCACACGATTTCCGGCTGCCGCATTCGGCAACTTGCAGGCTTCTATAATTTACGCTATAAATTTACAATGTAAGAAAACAACGGAGGACGTTATGGCTGACGGACAGGCGATAAATCCCCATCTTTCAGGCAATCTCGCGCCGATCCTCAGTGAAGATGATTTCGATCTGGTGGTCGAAGGGCGCATTCCCGACAATCTTCATGGCGCCTACTACCGCAACGGGCCGAACCCGCAGTTCGAACCGCGCGGGCAGTATCACGCCTTCATCGGTGACGGGATGATCCACGGCTTCTTCCTTGAGCCGGGCGCCAACACCGCGCGCTATCGCAACCGCTGGGTTCGCACGCCGCGCTGGCAGGCGGAGTACGCAGCGGGCCAGAGCCTGTTCGGCGGCATGGGATCGCCGAGTGATCCTTCGGTGGCGCACATCAATCCGGGTGGGGCAAATACCAACATCGTGCATCATGCCGGCAAGCTGATGGCGCTGCAGGAGCAGAGTGAACCGTTCGAACTGGACCCGGCAGGCCTGGAAGCCGGTGGGTTCATGAATACCGGCGGCAAGTTTACGGCGCATCCGAAGATGGACCCGCAGACAGGCGAGATGGTGTGGTTCGCCTATTCGGCAGGCCCGCAGCCGCTGACCAATCTGATCGACTATGGCGTGACGGACAGAACCGGAAAGGTGACGCGGCGCGATCGCTTTGAAGCGCCTTACGCCTCGATGATGCATGACTTCATGGTGACGCAGAACTATGTGCTGTTTCCGATCCTGCCGCTGAGCATGGATATGGGCCGCGCGATGAAGGGTCTTCCGCCGATTGCCTGGGAGCCCGGCAAGGGGGCGTTCGTTGGCGTGATGAAGCGCAATGCAAGCGTCGATACGATCCGCTGGTTCGAGATGGACCCGAACTACGTGTTCCACCCGATGAATGCTTGGGAGGACGGCAACACGATCCATTGCGAGCTGATGCAGTATGACGTCGCGCCGCTGTTCCCGATGGCGGATGGATCGCCGCCGCGCCATGCGGAAGCGTTCCTGACGCGCTGGACCATCGACATGGGCGCGCCGACGAATGTGGTGAAGCGGGAGAAGCTGGACGATCTCTATTCCGAATTCCCGCGCCTCGACGAGCGCTTTGCCGGCCTGCCCTATCGCCATGGCTGGTATGTCGCGAATGTCGGTCATCGCAACCCGCTGATCTTCAACTCGATTGCGCACATCGATCATCTGACCGGCAAGCGCGCGGTGATGACGGTTGGGGCGGGCGATTCAGTCGGCGAGCCGATCTTCGTGCCACGAAGCGCTGCTGCGTCGGAGGGCGATGGGCACCTGATCGTTCTCGCGCACCGTGCGGCCACAAACCAATCGGAGCTGCTGATTCTGAATGCGCAGGATATTGCCGGAAAGCCGGAAGCGGTGCTGAAACTTCCGCGCCGCGTGCCTGCCGGCTTCCATGGCAACTGGGTGGCGGCCTAAGCCTGTTTGCGACTGCCCGCTGACCAGGCTTTTTCGTGAAGCATGTAGGCGACCGTCTGCACCATCGGCTCGATCACACCGACGCCAAGAGCGATGCGCCAGTCGCGCGTGAGCGTGTAGGCAACCGCGATCGCGACCGTGAGGTGCATAAGCGAATATGTGACGGGCTTCAGAGCTCGCAGCGTGAGGCGTGAGGGCTTCCAATGGGAAAGCCAGCGCCGAGCTGCGCCGTTGGAGGACGAAGCGATGTCGCTTGTCCTATCAGGCGGGCTGGACCCGGCGCCGGGGCGAAGATGCGGATGGGCATACATAGGGGTTGTCCCGAAATTCCTCCAATATGTACATGCGACTTAGTCGCATTACAATAGTACGCGTAAGCCATTTCTGGGGCGCTGGAGCTAATTGTTTGGGACGGGTACGCGGCCGTAAACCGGCGGCTCAGGCCGTGATGCCGCCGAGGCCGCCATTGAGCATGATCAGGTAGCGCTGGGCGATCTGGTCGACGAAGTGATCGTTCTGCAGCTTGGCCGGGTTCATGCGCGTGTTGATCGCCTTTTCCTGGGCGACCAGCGACTGAACGGCGATCTGCTTCGGAATATTGAAAGCGGTGGTGATCACTTCGCGGCCAAGCGGTGAGCCGAGAATGTCGGTCGCGTCCTCGAGGTTCTTCGCGATGTTCTTGAACAGCACGGCGGAGCCGAGGCCAGGCAGCTGCTGGTCGAGCATGTCGAGGCGTTTTTCGGACACGTAGTTGTCGGTGATTTCGGTAACTGCCTCCGAGACCTGCAGCACGCCTATGCCGGCGAGGCCCACGGGCCATTTGGTGACGGTATCGAGCCAGGTGCCGTTGATCCCGGCGAGCCTGGCGGCCGGCGAGCGGGTGTCAGCGGGATCGGAATTCAGGACCTTCTTCGCCATGCCGACATAGTCGACCTGCGACTTGAGGCCGTTGGCGGTCATGAAGACGTTGCGGGCGACCGGGTCGCTGAGGACGTCGTCCATCGTCTTGGCGCTCTTCACCACGCGGACATAGCGGGCGATGTCTTTCTGGATCTGCGGATCTTTCGCCACTTGGGCGAGTTGCTTGGCTTCGTTCTTCTCGGCATTGGCCAGCGCGGACTTCACTGAGCCGACATCGACAGTCGCCCCGCCCGACGCGGAGGAGGACGGCGCCAGAAAGGAGAAGTCGACCGATCCCGTGCGTGCGGAACCGGAGAACAGCATGCTGAACATTGCCGACGTAATGGCCATGGCTGGAGCATGCCGGTGTGTGTTTAATCACCTCTTAACCTGGGGATCAGGGTTTCTTGCCGCACGCTAACCGTGGCGGCGCGGCGCCAGTTTCGCAGGAATTTCGTTACGCAAGGAACACGGTCCGGTATGGGCCGTTGGTTCGCGGGTGGCGGCGCTGGGCCGCTGCAGGTCAAGTTTCTTCAGGGACTGAACAATATGTGGCCTTTCGAATCCCGCCGGAAGAAAGCCGTGGTCGTGTTCCACATCGATCAAAACGGCTTAGCCAAAGGCGCGTATTTCCGCGGTGAAGCGGACGTTCTCATTATCGATGAGCGCGACCCGAAAAACCGAGTTTATCGCATGGGGCAGGAATCGCCGGACGACGAGATTCGCCGGAAGATCGGCAAGCATCCGCTGGGCCGCATCCTCGAGGAAAAAGGCGGCGACGACCGCCATGCTGCGCCTGTGCTGAACCTGCACTGGGATGGGACGGGCGCCCGAGCCGGCTGATCTTTCAGTTAATGGATTACACTTTGTCGCGCCCCGGATCGCATGGTCAGGGGCGCTTCGCGTTCAGGAAGCCGTTTCAGGGCGCCGTCACCCGCCGGAGGGTGAGATTGATCCGCCCTCCCCCAGGGATCAGCGTGGAGCTTTCCGGGTAGATGCGATCGACGCCGTGATAGGCGCGGCGGGATTGGCCGCCCAGGATAACGACATCGCCAGAAGCAAGGCGCATCGAGCTGGTCGGGCTGGAGCGTTCCAAGCCGCCAAGACGGAATAAGGCGCGCGAGCCAAGCGATACGGAAACGACGGGGGCATCCTTTGCCGTTTCATCCGCGTCGATGTGAAGGCCGAGGCGACTTGTCGCTTCGTACCAGTTGACGAGGCAGGCCTGTGGCGGATGCGGGTAATCCGAAACATCAGCCCACAGGTCGAGAAGCGTCTGGGGGATGGGCGTCCAGACTGCGCCGGTTTCAGGGTGCGTGGGCTGGTAGCGATAGCCCTTGGTATCGGACACCCATCCGAGCGGGCCGAGATTGGTGTTGCGGACGGACAGCGGTTTGCCCGTGCGCGGCATGGCGCCGCGATAGAGCGGGTTCGTTTCAAGGATGGTCAGGATTTCGCCCACCAGCGCTTTCTGGGCGGCGGGCGGGAGATACTCGGGCAGGAAGCGGAAGCCTTCGACCATGCAATGAATGTAAGCAGCCCGGTCGCGGACGTCGCCGGGAAGATGACATCAATGATCGTGCGTGTTTCTATCGACGCCCGGAGGTTCGCGGTGGCTGTCAATTTCGCCCTCTCGGCTGCGAAAGCCCATGCCCGGTCAACGGCGCGCGATACGCGCGTCGCGCTGAAGCAGGCAGCCGCGAGCTGGCGGGCCACCCACCGTGAACAGCGGGAGAACGACCTCAGGCAGATGGGCGTCGTCATCCCCCTCTCCGAGTGGCTGGGGCACAATAACGGACCTGACATTCTGGAAAGTCTGCTGTTCAAGCAGTGGCGCTGGACGCGGGTCCGCGAAGAGGCTTTTGCGCCGCCGAATGCCGAAACAGGCGCCCGCTGGGCCCGGATGGCTGAAAAATTGGGCCTTTCTTACGTCGAATATCGGCTGGAACTGCTTGAACGCGGGCGTCATCCGACGGAAGAAGACGCTGCACGCATCCGGGCGGCGCGGCCATCTGCTTAACGGCGGGCCAGATCGACGGATGGGTGAGCCTGCCCTATTGAGCCTGACCCGCCTGATCCCATATGAGCCGCATCGCCAAAGCCTCTGACCAGGCTCAAAGCGTTGTATTGAACCAAGGACCATAGGGGTCGTCGCGCCAGGCGCCGCAGTGCGGGCCAACAAGGGGCGAGGGCGGCCGCCGCAGAAAGGACGTTTGTAGTTATGGCCAAGATCATCGGCATCGACCTCGGGACGACCAACTCCTGCGTGGCCGTCATGGACGGCGGCAGTGCGAGGGTGATCGAGAATACGGAAGGCGCGCGAACGACGCCCTCCGTCGTCGGTTTCCAGGAAAGCGGGCAGCGCCTCGTCGGCGTCATCGCCAAGCGCCAGGCGACCGTGAACCCGCGCTTCACCTACTCCGCCATCAAGCGCCTCATCGGCCGCAACTTCGACGACCCGATGGTGAAGAAGGACAAGGATCTCGTCGCCTATGAGATCGTCAAAGGCCCCAATGGCGATGCGTACGTCAAAGGTCGCGACAAGGATTATTCGCCGCAGGAAGTATCCGCCTTCATCCTCGGCAAGATGAAAGAAACCGCCGAGGCGTATCTCGGCGAGAAGGTGACGCAGGCTGTCATCACCGTTCCTGCCTACTTCAACGACGCACAGCGCCAGGCGACCAAGGATGCGGGACGCATCGCGGGCCTCGACGTGCTGCGCATCATCAACGAGCCGACGGCGGCGGCGCTCGCTTACGGCCTCGACAAGAAACACGATGGCAAGGTCATCGCGGTGTACGACCTTGGCGGCGGCACGTTCGACGTCTCGATCCTCGAGATCGGCGATGGCGTGTTTGAAGTTCTCTCCACCAATGGCGACACGTTCCTCGGCGGTGAAGACTTCGACAACCGCCTCGTCGATTACATCTGCGACGAGTTCCAGAAACAGAACGGCGTCGATCTTCGCAAGGACCTGATGGCGCTGCAGCGCGTGCGCTCCAAGGCCGAGGAAGTGAAGAAGGAGCTGTCGACCGTATCGCAGGTCGAGATCACCGAGCCGTACATCACAGCCGGCCCGTCTGGCCCGGTCCACCTCAACATGATGCTTACGCGCGCCAAGCTCGAGGCCCTCGTCGAGGATCTCGTGAAGCGCACGATCGAGCCTTGCAAGAAGGCGCTTGCCGACGCCGGCAAGTCGGTCAGCCAGATCGACGAGGTTGTCCTCGTTGGCGGCATGACGCGCATGCCGAAAGTGCAGGAAGCCGTGAAGGCCTTCTTCGGCAAGGAGCCGCACAAGGGCGTCAACCCGGATGAAGTCGTCGCCGTCGGCGCGGCCATTCAGGGCGGCGTGCTGCAGGGCGACGTCAAAGACGTCGTGCTGCTGGACGTGACCCCGCTGTCGCTCGGCATCGAAACGCTTGGCGGTGTGTTCACGCGCCTCATTGATCGCAACACCACGATCCCGACCAAGAAGTCACAAGTCTTCTCGACCGCTGACGACAACCAGTCAGCCGTGACCATCCGCGTGCTGCAAGGCGAGCGCGAGATGGCGGCGGACAACAAGCTGCTGGGCAACTTCAATCTCGAAGGCATCCCCCCTGCTCCGCGCGGCGTGCCGCAGGTTGAGGTGACGTTCGACATCGACGCGAACGGCATCGTCAACGTTTCGGCGCGCGACAAGGCGACGACGAAAGAACAGAAGATCACCATCCAGGCGTCCGGCGGTCTGACCGAGGACGAGATCAAGCAGATGGTGAAGGACGCCGAAGCGAACGCCGCGGTCGACAAGCAACGTCGTGAAGCGGTCGAGACCAAGAACCAGGCCGAGGGTCTGGTTCACGCGACCGAGAAACAGCTCGCCGAACATGGCGCAGCCGTCAGCGCGGACGTGAAGGGCGCGATCGAAGGCGCGATCAAGGACCTGAAAGCGGCGCTCGAGAAAGACGACACCGCCGCCATCAAGGAGAAGAGCCAGGCTCTGGCTGCAGCGGCCATGAAGATGGGCGAGGAGATCTACTCCAAGGGTCAGGCGCCTGAAGGCGGCCCTGACGCGACGGGCGCCCCAGGGGCCGGCGACAGCGACGACGTGGTCGATGCCGACTTTGAAGAGGTCAAAGACGACAAGAAAAGCGCCTGATTATTGGGCTAGATAGAGCTCAGATGAGGTGATGAATCAGATGGGCCATGGCTTTGAGGGGCTTTAATCCCCACGGGTCATGGCCCATCTAGTTTCAACGGTTGCTAAGGTTCACCTGCGATAGGACGACAGGCCGAGAGGGGAACTCCCACCCTCAGGCTTCCGGGCGGGATGAACGGGATTAGGTAAGAGTCATGATTTCGGTTCGGTCGTCACGATGAGCGAGCGCTCTTATTACGAAATTCTCGGCGTCGAGAAGGACGCAGACGAGAAAGCCCTGAAGTCCGCCTTCCGCAAGAAGGCGATGGAATATCACCCGGATCGCAATCCGGGCTGCAACGTCTCCGAGGGCAAGTTCAAGGAACTGTCCGAGGCGTACGAAACCCTCAACGATCCCCAGAAGCGCGCGGTCTATGATCGCTTCGGCAAGGCCGGGCTAAATGGCGCGGGCGGACCGGGCGGCGCGCATGGCCGGCCGGAAGACGTCTTCCGTGATGTGTTCGGCGACGTGTTCTCAGAATTCTTCGGCGCCCAGCGCCAGCAGCGTGGCGGACCGGCGCGCGGCGCCGACCTGCGTTACGATTACGAAATCAGCCTCGAGGAAGCCTTCAGCGGCAAGCAGGCCGAGATCGTCGTGCCGGCAACCGAGAAGTGCGAGCCGTGTCATGGCTCAGGCGCCGAGCCGGGCACGCAACCGGAAACCTGCACGCAATGCCAGGGCCATGGCCGCGTTCGCGTGCAGCAGGGCTTCTTCACCATGGAGCGGACATGCAGCCGCTGCCAGGGTTCGGGCAATGTGATCAAGACGCCGTGCCGCCAGTGCGGCGGGCGTGGTGCGATCCGCAAGGAGCGCACGCTGGCGATCACCATCCCGGCAGGCATTGAAGACGGCCAGCGCATCCGCCTTGGCGGCGAAGGCGAGCCGGGCATGAAGAACGGCCCGAAGGGCGATCTCTACATCTTCGTGTCGGTGAAAGAGCACGACATCTTCGAGCGTGACGGCCAGACGCTGTTTACACGCACGCCTGTGCCGATGTGTACTGCTGCGCTGGGCGGCGAGATCGAGATGCCGACGATCGACGGCGGCAAGATGCGCATGTCGATTCCCGAAGGCGCGCAGACCGGCAAGCGCATGCGCCTCAAAGGCAAGGGCATGCCGACGCTGCGCGGCGGATCGAATGGCGACATGGTCGTCGAGCTGTTCGTCGAAACGCCGACGCATCTCTCCTCGAAGCAGAAGGAGCTGCTGAAGCAGTTCGCTTCCGAGTGCAGCGACAAGTGCCATCCCGAGAGCCAGGGCTTCTTCAAGAAAGTGAAGAAGCGTTTCGAGCAGGACTCGCGAGCGTAGAGCCTGCTGGGCCTGAAGTTGCTCCGGGCTTGAGGCCTACTGCCCCGGCGTTCCGGTTTCGACCACGACATCGCCGTCTTCGCTCAGGCCTTCGATCAGGTCGCAGGTGATGTCGACGGGTTTTTTCTGCGCCATCGAGATCGGGCCCTGATAGATGCCGCAGCTGAGCAGGTTGTTCTCGTGCGTCTTGCGCGCCGAATAGACGTTGATCAGCACTTCCGGGTCGCCCTTCACACTGGTCAGGTAGGTCGCATCGAACCCTTCGCCCGCAACTTTCACGGCGGAGCTTTCGGGCGCGACCTCGATCTCCGCCGAACCAAGACGGATTTCCATGCCTTCCCTGTCGATTCCCGGGGCATCGTCGCTGGTGGGCAAGCCATAATACATCGCATTGACGATCACGCGCTCGTCCGTTCGCGCCAGCTGCTCTGCCGCACGCGTCGTCAGTGTGAGGTTCAGGTCGAAAGCGTACGGGCTGGCCGGGGTCGCCGCCTCGTCGCCGGGCGCAGCGGGCGCGGGGCTGCAGGCAGCGAGCGCGAATGGCAGGACGAGAAGCGTTCTTTTCATGGCTCCAAGCCTTGGCGTGATTGGCCGGGCCGGTCAATTTTGACCACCCTCGCCTGCATTGGAAATCCGGTTATAAGGCGACCATGAGCATCAGGATCGCAATCGCAGGCATCGCCGGACGGATGGGCCAGGCGCTGGTCAAATCCGCCGGCGAGGACTTCGCCGTCGCGGGCGGCAGCGAGCGCGCAGGATCGCCAGCGCTCGGCGCAACCCAGGGCGGCTGGACCGTCAGCGACAGCGCGGCGAAGGCCGCCCAGTCGGCCGATGTGTGGATCGACTTCACGACGCCACAGGCTTCGCTGGAAGCTCTGGAGCTTCTCAAGCTAACAAAGATCAAGGCTGCGATCATCGGCACGACCGGCCTCTCGCCGCAACAGGAACAGCAGGTTGCCGAACATGCAAAGCGGATCGCCATCGTGCGCGACCGGAACTTTTCGCTGGGCGTCAACTTGATGATCGGGCTGGTCGAACAGGTTGCTGCGCGGCTGGGAACCGATTGGGACATCGAGATCACTGAAGGCCACCACCGCCGGAAGGTGGATGCACCGTCCGGCACCGCCTTGATGATCGGCGAGGCGGCGGCCAAGGGACGCGGCAAATCGCTGAGCGAGATCCGCATACCGCCGCATGACGGCATGACCGGGCCACGCAAGGAAGGCTCGCTTGCCTTCTCGGTCATTCGTGGGGGCGGCATCATCGGCGACCACGAAACCGCGTTCATCTCGGACGAGGAGATCCTGTCGATCAGTCATCGCGCGCTCGATCGGGCGATCTTCGCGAAGGGCGCGCTGGCGGCGGCGAAGTGGGCCGTGGGGCAGAAGCCCGGGCTCTACACAATGCGCGACGTTCTGGGCCTTTAGCTCGCGGTCTGGTTACAGAATATTTCCCGGCTTTCACTTTGATTGTGGCGCCCTGCGCACATAGACGATGCGATGAAGCCGTCGAAAAGGCGGTCGGTGGGAACGCGACAACGGGGACTTGGCGCGGGATGACGCAAGCGCCTCATATCTTTGCTTCAGCGCGCATGCAGCTGGACCAGCTCGCGCTGGGCCAGGTGAGTGCGGCTGACCTGCTGGAAGAACATATCGCGCGCTCGGGCGTCGTGAACCCGGCGATCAATGCGGTGGTTCGCACCGACCTTGAGGGCGCGCGGACGCGGGCGGCGGAACTCGATCGGCTGCTCAAGGCCGGCATTCCGGCGGGGCCGCTGCACGGCCTGCCGATCACCATCAAGGACACATTCGACGTCGAGGGCATGCCCGCCACATCCGGCGCGCCCGAATATGCGAACCGCCCCGCGAAGACCGCGGATGCTGCTGCCGTGGCACGGTTGAGAGCTGCCGGCGCGGTGATCTGGGGCAAGACCAACACGCCTTATCTCGCGGGCGACAATCAGACCTACAATCCCGTGCATGGGCGCACCTCGAATCCGTGGGACCTCAGCCGCACACCCGGCGGCAGCTCTGGCGGCGCAGCGGCAGCGCTGGCGACCGGGGTCACGTCGCTGGAGCTGGGGTCCGACATTGGCGGCAGCCTGCGCCTGCCCGCGCACTTCTGTGGCGTCGCCGCGCTGAAGCCGACTTATGGGCGCACGCCGATCATCGGGCATGTGCCACCCGCGCCGGGCTCACTGGCCGTGCGCGATCTCAACGTGGCGGGGCCAATGGCGCGGGACGTCGCCGACCTGCGCCTGATGTTCCAGGTGCTGACCGACCAGCCGGTGACGCCGCTGCCGCGCAAATCGAGCCTGAAGGCGCGGCGGATCGGCATCTGGGCTGAAGACAAGGCTTTCCCGGTTTCGGGCGAATGCACATCGGCCGTCGAAGTTGCAGCGGAGGCTGCGGCGGAGGCGGGCGCGCAGGTTCTGGTGGCCAAGCCGGATATCGATGGCAACGCGCTGATCGATCTCTATCTCCAGCTGCTGCTGCCGATCCTGGCCAGCGACATGCCCACGCCACTGGTGAAGGCGCTGGAGGCGGGGCGACCGATCGCCAAGCTTATGGCGCGGGGCGAACCCTTCTCGCGTGGCAAGTGGGCGCTCTACTCCGCAGCGACACACCATGACTGGCTGAAGGCCGACGAGACGCGGCGGCGGCTTAAGCGGACCATGTCGGAGTTTTTCTCACGCTGGCATGCGATCATCACGCCCGTGTCGCCGACGACGGCCTTCGAGCATGTCGAGAGCGGTGATGCGGTTACGCGTCTGATGACGGTCGATGGCAAGACGACGCCGTATCACATGTTCCACGCCTGGATCGCACTGGCGACGGTGTGTCACTTGCCGTCCGTCGTGATCCCTGTGCCGCGCCGGCCGGGTGAGCTGCCGTGCGGCGTGCAGATCATCGGACCTGAGGGCGGCGACCTCGACGTACTGGCGATTGCGGAAGCGCTTGAAGCGCAGCTGGGTGGATTTCAACGCCCGCCGGAAGAGGCCTTGCGAGCGCCCGCCTTTGTGAGGGGCAAAGGCAAGCCTGTGAAGACCAAGCCCGCGCCGAAGCCCGCGAAACCGGTCAAGCCCGTGAAGGAAAAGCCGGTGAAGCCCGCGAAGGTCGCGAAGCCTCCCAAGGCCGAGAAGCCCAAGCGTGCTCCGAAGGTGAAAACGCCGAAGCCGCTCAAGCCGGCAAAGAGATAGTAGCGCCTACCAGCTTCCGATATTCGGCGCGGAGGCCCACGGTTCGGCGGGCGGCTTCGCCTCGCCCTTCTGCAGCAACTCGATCGAGATGCCGTCGGGCGATCTCACGAAAGCCATGCGGCCATCGCGCGGCGGACGGTTGATCGTCACGCCCATTTTCTGGAAGCGCTCACAGGCCGCGTAGATATCGGCGACCCTATAGGCGAGATGTCCGAAATTACGACCGCCGGCGTAGTCCTTCTCGTCCCAGTTGTAGGTGAGCTCGACCATCGGAAGGCCCGCTGGAAGTTTGCCCTCGCCGTTCCAGCCGGAGCGCGTGACGTCTTCAGGCGACGCCAGAAAGACGAGCGTGTATTTGCCCTGCGGGTAATCGTTGCGCCGAACTTCCGTCAGGCCGAGGCCGTCGCAGAAGAATTTCATTGCTGCATCAATGTCGCCGACGCGGACCATGGCATGCAGGAATTCGACACTCATCAGGCTTCTCCGGTGTGGCGTTCGCGGCGAGCGTCGCTGATTGCCTGTGCAAGGCGGCGGGCGAAGGTTTCGCGCTCGCGAGGGGTGAGGAATTCGCCGACAACGTAAGCTCTTTGCGAGGCGGCTACGCGCAGCGCATTGGGCCCATCGGCGGCGCGATCAAACTCAACACGGGCAAAGGGGGCCGCGAGGCTGGCGCGGCGTTCCCGGCCCCAGCCATCGACCTTGCGGACATCGACCGCCTCTGCAGTGACGCGGACATAGGTGCGGGCCCGCTGGGCGCGGAAGGAGTAGCGGAAGACCAGCCAGAGCAGGAGGATTTCTAGACCCAGGAAGCCGACAACCGGCCATGCACCGGCCGCCAGAAAAGCCACGCTGGTCAGAAAACTGAACGCGCCAAGCCCCAGCATGACGCGGTTGAAACCACGTGGGCTGAGCGAGCGGGGCGGCTCAAGCGTTGCGTCGAGATAGATGGTCGACATGGACTGGAATCTTAGGATGGCTGTGGGGGATCGCAAGCCTGCGGGATGACAAGTTAGGGCGCTGCATTAGGTTGCGTCCATGGCGAAGGCGGGCGTGAAGAAAAAGACAGTTGCGAAGGCCAAGGGCTTCCCGCCCGAGAAAGCGGCGGAGCTTTATCGGCGGCTTGCCAAGGAGCGGCCCGACCCCAAGACCGAGCTGGAATACAGCGATCCGTTCACGCTGGTGGTCGCCGTGGCGCTGTCGGCGCAGGCGACCGACGTGTCGGTGAACAAGGCGACCAGGGGGCTGTTCAAGGCGGCCAACACGCCTGCGAAAATGGTGAAGCTGGGCGAGGCCGGCGTGGCCGAACACATCCGCACGATCGGGCTGTGGCGCAACAAGGCGAAGAATGTCGTCGCCCTGTCGCAACTGATCCTCGACAAGCATGGCGGGGTCACGCCTCGCTCGCGCGAGGACCTGGAGGCGCTGCCGGGGGTCGGCCACAAGACGGCGAGCGTGGTGCTGAACGAGGTTTATGGCGAGACGACGATCGCAGTCGATACGCATGTGTTCCGCGTGTCGAACCGGACAGGGCTGGCGCCCGAAACAACGCCCGAGAAGATGGAGGCGCTGCTGCTCAAGGTGACGCCAGACAAGTACAAGCGCGGGGCGCATCACTGGCTGATCCTGCACGGGCGCTATACGTGCCTTGCGCGCAAGCCGGGGTGTCCGGAATGCGTGATCCGCGATCTTTGCGAGTATGAAGCGAAGACCGGCGAGTAGGCGCTAGCTGCGCTGGGCGTAAGGGTAGCAACGGGCGCGCGGCAGGGGCAGCTGGTAGTGACGAGCGAGCGCTTCAATGGCGTCGCCATGATCCGAATAGGGATCAGCGTTCTCCGGACCGACAATGATGATCGGAAATTCAGCGACAGGCTTGCCGCCCGGGGGCAGCATGGCCGTGGCGAGGCCGGTTCCATCATCCGCGCGGAGGGTGAGGAAAAGCGGCGTGGTGCGCTGGATATGCGCCTTCAGCTGAATGTCGCGCTCGAGGCCCTGCCCCGGCACGTAGGACTTGCGCGCACGCGCCTGTTCGCGGCGGAAGTGTTTCTCGACAGCGTGCCGCATCAGCGTGGTTTCGGCCTCAGCCTCCGCGTCGCTTTCGATGCGGAACCAGGTGCGGCCTTTGGTGGATTCGCAGACATATTGCATCGCAACTGACCTCCCGCGTCGAAGGTAGGGGGCGGCGCGCGTGCGTGGAAGGGGCGGCCTGCAGATGTGAGCGTCAGGCGATGCGCTTGGCCAGCGCCTTGCCCAGCATGGCGCCAATGCCGGGGCCATCTTTCACATAGAGGTCGGGCTCGATCACTTCGAGCTCCATCAGGAGCAGCGAGCCATCGAGGCCGCGAACCATGTCGACGCGCGCATAAAGCGGGGTTTCATCAATGGCTTCGAGGACGCCGCGGGCCTGAGCCAGATCGGCCGGTGTAGGATCGATGGTATGCGACCTGCCGCCATAGGATTCCTGGATGCGGTAATCCCCCTCCGCAGCGCGCTTCACGAGAGCATGGCTGAACGCGCCATCGATGAAGAGGAAGGAGTATTCGCCCTCCGTCGCGATCGATGGGACGAAAGGCTGGATCATGCCGGGCCGGTCGAGCACGCGGCCTGAAGCCGGGAGGTTGGCCTTGGTGTAACGGACCTGGCTGCGGGCGCCGGCGCCGACCTGACGTTTCAGAACGACATCATCAGCGCCGAACGCCGCCATGGCGTCGTGGATATCCTGAGCGGTCGGGGCCTCGGGCCAGAGCGTGGGGATGATGGCGACGCCCAGCTTTTCCATTTCGCGCAGGTAAGTCTTGCGGATGTTCCAGCGGATGAGATCGGGCGAGTTGAATACCGGAACCCCGAGGTCGGTGATGCTGTCGAGCGTGCTCAGAAATGTCTCGTGATTGTCCTGATAGTCCCAGGCGCAGTTGACGAGCACGGCGGCGTAGGCGCTCCAGTCGATGGCTGGGTCGGACCAGCGGATGGCTTCGAGCGTGAGCCCGTGCGGTGAAAAGCCCCGCTGCATGATGTCGAGCTGGGCATCGAAGCGGTGCGCATCGGCGCGGCGATCCGGCGCGTCGGATGCAAGGTTCGCGGAGATCATCAGCGCGATTGCGGGCATTCTGTCTTTCCTGGCTCTTCCCTGGCGAGCGCTCTCGCCAACTTGTCGGCTTTGATCGCGCGAATGTGTGACGGCGTGCTGCCGACTGTCGCTATCGATTGGTCGCCACCGACCTGCGCACACATAGGGACTTGGGATGAAAACGCCAGCCGGCCTTGCAATCGCCGCCCTGATGCTGGGCGCGTGCGCGGCTGCCCCGCCACCATCGGATCAGGACCAGATCGAGGCCTGGCGGCCGATTATCAAGGGCGCGCAGCTGCATCATGTCCATCTCAACGTTACGGACCGCAAGGCTGCGATCGCCTATTATCTCAAGCACGTTGACGCCCGCGCGGAAAAATTCGCCGGCGCCGAGGACGCGGTATGGGTGCAGCGGTCGTGGCTGCTTTTTACCGAGGTCAAGGAGCGGCCGGCGCCATCGGCAGGCACCGCGATCAACCACATGGGATGGGGTGCGCCAAACGCGCAGGCAGAGTTTGCGCGTCAGAAAGCGCTGGGCGCCACGTTCGATACGGAGATCAAGGACATCGGCGTGGGGCTGGGCGGGCCGAGCGCGAAGGACTTTTCCTTCATGTACATCATCGGTCCCAATGGCGAGATCATCGAACTCAACACGGATGAGGACGACAATTTCGGACATATCCATTTCTACAGCCGGCAGCCGCAGACTGCGAGCGCCTGGTGGGGCAACATGTTCGGCCTGACGGAATCGAACCCGGTTTTTCCCGGCTATGCAGCGCCGTTTGGCATGGCCGACCGGATGTCGCGCAGACACTTCGGCAATGCGAACACCATCTTCTCGACGGAGCGAGGCGAAGCGGAGATCAAGCCGACGACGGGCACGGTGATCGACCATGTCGGGATTTCAGTGCCGAACCTCGACGCGGCGCTGGCGGCGATCAAGCCTTAACATCACCATCCTTGCCCCTCCCGCCGCGGGCGGGCCGGGCTGGCGGCACGCCTTCATCGAAGGGCCTGACCGGATTTCGATCGAGCTGATCGAAGACCACACGACAAAGCCTCAAATCACTGACTGAAGGCGGGCTTTTCGGGCTTATCGCCACGCTCCCTTGCATCCGGCGGGGACGCAGTCTTTAAGACCAGCGCGGCGGGCCCTCCAGCGTGGAGGGGCCGGGCGATGCGGATGTTGTGGCATGCCAGTGAAGTATGACGTCGTCGCCCTTGGCAACGCCATCATGGATGTGATCGCGCAGGTCGATGACGACTTCCTCGTGAAGCACGACATTCCGAAAGCGCGCACCAACCTGATCTCGCCGGAGCGCTGCGATTATCTCTACAATGCCCTGCCGGACAGCCGTGTCGAAACGAGCGGCGGGTCGGCCGGGAACACGGTGGCGGGCCTGCGCAGCCTTGGCGCCAGCGCGGCATTTCTCGGCAAGGTGGCGGATGACAAGATCGGCTCGGCCTATGTCGAGGACATGCATCGTATCGGAGCGGACTTCTTTGGTACGCCGCTGAAGGGCGGACCGACGACGGCGCGGTCGATGATCGCCGTGACGCCGGATGGCGAGCGATCGATGAACACTTATCTCGGCGCATCGACCGAGTTCGCGGCGAGCGATGTCGATGTGCGCGCGGTGGCGAGCGGCGAATGGCTCTATCTGGAGGGCTATCTGTTCGACAAACCGGCGGCGAAGACCGCCTTCATCCATGCCTCGGAAGTGGCGAAGTCTTCGGGCCGCAAGGTTGCGATCACCATGTCGGACGTGTTCTGCGTCGACAGGCATCGCGAGAGCTTTGTCCAGCTGATCCGCACGCACTGCGATCTGGTGTTCGCCAACGAGGCGGAGCTGCTGGCGATCTACCAGACGGACAATTTCGACGAGGCGGTGAACCAGATCCGCAGTGACAGCCAGATCGCAGCGATCACGCGCTCGTCGAAGGGATCGGTGATCGTGTCGGGGTCTGATACGTGGACGGCGCCGGTGACGGAAGCATCTGTCGTGGATGCGACGGGCGCGGGCGACCAGTATGCGGCGGGCGTGCTCTACGGCATCACGCACGGGCTTTCGCTGCAGGAATCGGCCGTGCTGGGCAATCTGTGTGCGCGGGAAGTGATCAGCCACATCGGGCCGCGCCCGGCGGTGAACCTGCGCGAACTCGCCGTGGCTGCGGGGCTGAAAGTCTGACGCTTCTAGATCTCGGGCGTGATGACGTGCTCGGCGCCCTTTTTCGTCAGCTCGGTAATACATAGCCAGCAGAAACCAACGACGCCTGTGGCGCCGGCGGCTGTTGCAGCGAGGCCAGTGATCCAGCTCAAGGCGTAGAGCGCGCCCATCATCAGGCCCCAGAGCACCATGCCGATGATGCTGGCGAGCGCGATGATCGCCAGCGGCGCGATGATCAGCGTGAGCCAGAACTCGCCGATGAAGATCGTTTCGCCCTTGGTGCGCCAGAAGTTGAACACCGCGAAGGCGAGCCCGCCCAAAACGAGCTGCACGATCGCTGCGAAGCCGCTTGTGTGCCAGAGCTTCAGCGCGGTGAAGATGAACGCGTAAACGGGCGATGAAATGCCGTGTCCATCCGGCGCTTCGATAGCGGACCATGCGCCTTGCGATGTGTCGCCAGAGATCGCGCCCTGCAGCTCGGTCCAGAACGTCGTGGCGACGCTGATGGGCGAGGTTTCCGCGACCGCGCCGATCCACTGGCTTTGCGCGTCTTTCGCCTGCACGAGCCATTCGGCGTCGGTGACGCGTTCGGCGATG
>Ga0116176_10001549_pt1 | contig 17959 bp, 13 predicted proteins | sample AD_STIC08_MetaG_FD_89803 | JGI IMG/M metagenome (GOLD analysis project Ga0116176, IMG submission 89803) | Active sludge microbial communities of municipal wastewater-treating anaerobic digesters from USA - AD_STIC08_MetaG | ecosystem: Engineered > Bioreactor > Anaerobic > Digestate | place: USA...
CCGGAGTACCAGCCGGAGATGCAGGCCACGCCGAACTCGGCGAGCTTGGCCTTCAGCGCCTGCGGGTCGCTCGGGAACTTGCCCCCGAGCTCGAAGCCTTCGAAACCGATCTCGGCGCCTTCGCTCAGCGCGGTCTCGAGCGGGGTCTCGCCGCCGAGCGACGGCAGGTCGTCGTTGCTCCACGAGATGGGGTTGATGCCGATGCGGACGTTCCAGCGTGCCATGGGGGTGTTCCTTGAAGTCAGAGGCGTTGTTGTTGCTTGGCGGCGTCGTAGTCGCGGCGCGCCTCGCGCACCTCGGCGCGCTGCGACACCTCGGGGATGCCGACCTCCCACCAGCAGCCGCCCTCGGCGGTGGTGCGGGTGTGGGTGGTGTCGATGACGAGGACCTGCGTGGTTGTCGCCGCACGTGCCGCGACCATCGCCGTCTTCAGCTCGGCCACGTCGCGCACGTGCACGGCGTTCGCGCCCATGCTGCGCGCGTGCATCGCGAAGTCGATCGTCGAGCGCGCGCCGCCTTCGGGCACGCAGTCGTCGAGCATGTTGTTGAAGCTCGGGGTGCCGGTCTTGAGCTGCAGGCGCTCGATGCAGCCGTAGCCACGGTTGTCGAGGATCACGACGATGATCTTGCGGCCCAGCATCACCGAGGTGGCGAGCTCGGCGTTGAGCATCATGTAGGAGCCGTCGCCGACCATCACGATGACCTCGGCGTCGAGGCAGCCCATCTTCGCGCCCAGGCCGCCGGCGACTTCGTAGCCCATGCACGAGTAGCCGTACTCGACGTGGTAGCCGCCGGGTCGCGAGGCGCGCCACAGCTTGTGCAGCTCGGCCGGCAGCGTGCCCGCGGCGCAGACGACGATGTCGTTCGCCGCCGAGTCGGGGTGCGAGTCGCGCACCGCGCCGATCACCTCGGCGTCGTAGGGCAGCTCGTCCTTCGGCACGTTCGTGGTCAGTTCGCCGACGCGCCGGTTCCAGGCCGAGGCCAGCTCGCGGGCGCGCGCCGTCCAGCCGGGCTCGGCCTTCCAGGACGCCGCCGACGTCGACAGCAGGCCCAGGCCGAGCCGGGCGTCGGCGACGAGCGCCGCACTGTGCCACTTGCCGGCGTCGAAGCGCTGCACGTTCAGGCTCAGCAGCCTCGCCTTCGCGAACAGCGCGTGCGAGCCGGTCGTGAAGTCCTGCAGCCGCGTGCCCACGGCCAGCACCAGGTCGGCCTCGCGCGCCATCTCGTTGGCGGCCGGTCCGCCGTCGACGCCGATGGCACCCAGGTTCAGCGGGTGGTTCCAGGCCAGGCAACTCTTGCCGCCGTGCGACTCGACCACCGGCACGCCGTGGGCCTCGGCGAAGGCCCGCAGCGCATCGCCCGCCTGGCTGTAGAGCACGCCGCCGCCGGCGACGATCAGCGGTCGCTTCGCCGTGGCCAGCAGCGCCGCGGCACGGGCCAGCTCGTCGGCGTCGGGCGGCGGGCGCCGAAAGCGCACCGGCTCGGGGCTCAGGAAGGACTCGGGGCAGTCGAAGGCCATGCCCTGCACGTCCTGCGGCAGGGACAGCGTCACCGGGCCGCACATCGCCGGGTCGGCCATCACCTGGATGGCGCGCGGCAGCGCGGTCAGCAGCTGCTCGGGCCGTGTGAGGCGGTCGAAGTAGCGCGACACCGGCCGGAAGGCGTCGTTCGCCGTCACGTCGCCCTGCTGGAAGTCCTCGACCTGCTGCAGCACCGGGTCGGGCGCGCGCGTCGCGAAGGTGTCGCTGGGCAGCAGCAGCACCGGCAGGCGGTTGACGTGCGCCATCGCCGCGGCGGTGACGAGGTTCGTCGAGCCCGGGCCGATGCTGGTCGTCACCGCCATGAAGCGGCGGCGGAAGCTCGCCTTGGCATACGCCACGGCGGCGTGCGCCATGCCCTGCTCGTTGTGGGCGCGGTAGGTGGGCAGCGTCTCGCGCTGCGCCCACAGCGCCTCGCCGATGCCGGCGACGTTGCCGTGGCCGAAGATCGACCACACGCCGCCGCAGTACGGCACCAGCGTGCCGTCGGCCTCTTCCACGCGCAGCGCGGCGAGGTACCGCACCAGCGCCTGCGCCATCGTCAAACGGATCGTGTTCATCATGCCGCCTTCTTCTGCGCGTCGCGGCTGGCCCGCCACGCGTCCACCAGGGTCGTGAAATTGCGCGCCACCTGCTCGACCAGGGTCGCGTCGTCGATCTCGCCGGCCAGCCAGGCCCGGCTCGGCTCGGCCCACAGCGTGCGGCCGACCATGAAGCCCTTGACGATCGGGTGCGTGGCCTGCGAGAAGCCCCGCGCCAGCACGTCCAGCGGCTGGCTCAGGCCGAGGATCACCGCGCCCCGGCACAACGGGTCGCGTTCGGCGATCAGCGCGGCCAGCGCGTCCCAGCCGGCGGCCTGCATCGGCGCGAGCTTCCACCACTCGGGCTTGAAGCCGAGGTTGTACAGGCGCTTGATCGAGCGCAGCACGGCGTCGTCGGCGGTGCCCTCGGGCGTCATCGCCTTGGGCGGAATCATCTCGAGCAGCAGTTCGTGGCCGCTGGCGCGCGTGGCCTCCCACAGCTCGCGGATGCGCGCTTCCTGTTCGAGCCGCAGGTCGACGGCGTCGTCGGGGTGGTAGTTCACGAGGCACTTCACGACCTGCTCGCGCGGCCAGGTCTGCAGCGCCGTGCCGACCGAGCAGGTGCCGTCGAAGCGCAGCGGCCGCGAGCCCGGCAGCTCGACCGGCCGGCCGACCCACCAGCCGCGGCCGGTGGCGGCGTGCAGCGACTGCTCGCCGTAGGGGCCGCCGTCGATCAGCACGCCCATCCTGCCGTGCAGCGAACGGCTGCGCTCGACCTGTTCGCCGGCCCGCACCAGCAGCGACTTCAGCGCCGGGATGCGGGCCTCGCTCGCGCCGGCCTGGCGGGCCAGCTCGAAGAACTGGCTGCGGTGGTCGAAGGCGAGCACGTTGAGTTCGGGCCAGGCCGGCCGCGCCGCGGTGCTGCGGTGCAGGTGCGCGAGCTGGGCGTCGGCATCGACCTTCGGGTTGCGCGTGCCGCCGAACCAGTGCGCCAGCTCGGCCGGCGTCGGCATCGCCGGCGCGCAGGCGTGGCGCGAGACGACGATGGCGCCGCAGGCGTTGGCGATCTTCGCCGCCTCGACGAAGTCCTTGCCGGTCAGGAAGCCGCTCATCAGCCCGGCGGCGAAGGCGTCGCCCGCGCCGAGCACGTTGAGCACCTCGACGCGCTCGCCCTGCACGGTCAGCGCGTCCTCGATGCGCTCCGGCACCGCGCCCGGGATGAACGCGCAGCCCTTCGCGCCGAGCTTGACGACCATCGCCGCGGGCGTGACCTCGCGCACCCGCTTCAGGGTGGCGATCAGGTCGTCGGGGATGCCGCCGGCGATCAGGAACTCCTCCTCGGTGCCGATCAGCAGGTCGAAGTGCGGCAGCGACTGCTGCAGCTGCGCGGTGACCTGGTCGTTCGCGACGTAGCGGTTCTCGCCGGCGCCGCGGCCGGTCAGGCCCCACAGCACCGGGCGGTAGTCGATGTCGAGCACGCGCACCACGCCGTGCTTGCCGGCAAAGCCGAGCGCGGCATGCGAGGCGGCGCGCACCGTCGGCGTCGACAGGTGCGTGCCGGTGATCAGCAGCGCGCGGCACTGGGCGATGAAGGCCTCGTCGATCGATGCCGCGTCGAGCGCCATGTCGGCGCAGTTCTCGCGGTAGAAGAGCAGCGGGAAGGTGTCGCGGTCCTTCAGGCCGAGCAGCACCAGGCCGGTGAGCCGGTCCTTGTCGATCTGCACGGCCTGCGTGTCGCAGCCCTCGCGCTGCAGCGTCTGCAGCAGGAAGCGGCCCATCTGCTCGTCGCCCACGCGCGAGATCATCGCGCTCTTCAGCCCCAGCCGCGCCACCCCGAAGGCGATGTTGGCCGAGCTGCCGCCCAGGTACTTGGCGAAGCTGCTCGTGTCTTCCAGCGGGCCGCCGACCTGCTGCGAGTAGAGGTCGACCGCCAACCGACCCAGGCAGGCCAGGTCGAAGCGGCGACCGGAGGGGAACGTCAAGGTGCTCATCGTGGACATCGGCCGTCGAGGCCGCCTGCGCGGTGGGTCAATCGGGGCACGGGCCGCGAGGGCCCGCAGGAGCTTCCAGGCCGGGACGGCGCTTGTCGAGCCTAACCGGGGGTTGCAGTGCAGTCTAGATTCTAGAGAATAAAAGTTCGCTAGGGGTAATCATGTAGAAAAGCTTTTCCAAAAATGGCGACGCGTGGCTATAGTCCAGTCCTGTCGAGGGACAACGCGGCCAACCCGATCGAAGGGCCGCCCGTTGTGCCGGACCGGGGACCTGCCGGCGGGTGTCGGCCGCCCCGAACCCGGAGCGCTCGAACCATGCGATCCGACCCCCCACCCAGGAGACTCCCGATGAAGAAGACCATGTTGCTTCCGCTGGCCGCCGCGGCCGCCCTCACCCTGCCGATGGCCGCCCAGGCGCAGAAGATCGGCGTCGCGATGGCGCTGCAGGACACCTTCCTGACGATCCTCAAGAACGGCACCATCGACGCGGCCAAGAAGGCCGGCGCCTCGGTGCAGGTCGAGGACGCGCAGAACGACGTGGGCAAGCAACTCAGCCAGATCCAGAACCTGATCGCGCAGAAGGTCGACGCGATCATCGTCAACCCGGTCGACACCGACGTGACGCCGAAGATCACCAAGATGGTGACCGACGCCAAGATCCCGCTGGTCTACGTGAATCGCAAGCCGTCCGACTTCGAGAAGCTGCCCGCCGGCGTCGCCTTCGTCGCCTCCGACGAGCGCATCTCGGGCACGCTGCAGACGCAGGAAGTCTGCAAGCTGCTCAAGGGCAAGGGCGACATCCTCGTGCTGATGGGCGAGCTCAGCAACGAGGCCGCGCGCACCCGCACCAAGGACATCGAGGAAGTCGTTGCCACCAAGGAGTGCAGCGGCATGAAGATCGTCGACAAGCGCGAAGGCAAGTGGGACCGCACCCAGGGCCAGGACATCACGACGAACTGGCTGTCGTCGGGCGTCAAGTTCGACGCGATCATCGCCAACAACGACGAGATGGCCATCGGTGCGATCAACGCGCTGAAGGCCGGCAAGAAGTGGACGCCGGCCTCGATCGTCGCCGGCATCGACGCGACGCCGGACGCGCTGGCCTCGATGAAGGCCGGCGACCTGAAGGTCACGGTGTTCCAGAACGCCGCGGGCCAGGGTTCGGGCGCCATCGACGCAGCGCTGAAGCTGATCAAGAAGCAGCCGGTCGACCGTTTCGTCAACGTGCCCTTCGAGCTCGTGACGCCGGCCAACCTGAGCAAGTACGCCGGCAAGAACTGATCGCCGCGTGACGACGGGCCGCCCGCGCGGGCGGCCCGTCCCCCTGTCCCCGATCCACGGAAATCCAGCATGTCCGACACCGCCACCGCTGCGCCGCTGCTCGAGATCGAAGGCATCCGCAAGGCCTTCCCCGGCGTCGTCGCGCTCGACGACGTGCGCTTCCGCCTGCGTGCCGGCACCGTGCATGCGCTGATGGGCGAGAACGGCGCCGGCAAGTCGACGCTGATGAAGATCATCGCCGGCGTCTACGTGCCCGACCAGGGCGAGGTCCGCATCAAGGGCCGGCCGCTGGTGCTCAACGGCCCGCTCGATGCGCTGAACAACGGCATCGCGATGATCCATCAGGAACTGAACCTGATGCCCTACATGACCGTGGCGGAGAACATCTGGATCCGCCGCGAACCGAAGACGAGGCTCGGCTTCGTCGACCACGGCGAACTGCGCCGCCGGACACAGGCGCTGTTCGACCGGCTGGTGATCGACATCGACCCCGAGACCGAGGTCCGCAGCCTGTCGATCGCCGCCCGCCAGATGGTCGAGATCGCGAAGGCCGTGTCCTTCGACTCCGACGTGCTGATCATGGACGAGCCGACCTCGGCGCTGACCGAGAAGGAGGTCGAGCACCTCTTCCGCATCATTCGGCAGCTGCGCGCGCAGGGCAAGGGCATCGTCTACATCACGCACAAGATGAACGAGCTGTTCGAGATCGCCGACGAGGTGTCGGTGTTCCGCGACGGCAGGTACATCGACACCAGGCTGTCGACCGAGGTCACGCGCGACGACATCATCAAGATGATGGTCGGCCGCGAGGTCACGCAGATGTTCCCGAAGGAGACGGTGCCGATCGGCGACGTCGTGCTCTCGGTCAAGGACCTCGGCGTCGACGGCATCTTCGGCGGCGTCAGCTTCGACCTGCGCGCCGGCGAGATCCTCGGCCTGGCGGGACTGGTCGGCTCGGGTCGCAGCAACGTCGCCGAGGCGCTGTTCGGCGTCGTGCCGGCGACCACCGGCTCGATTGCGATCGAGGGCATCGACGTGCGCGTCGACACGCCGGCCCAGGCGATGAAGTTCGGCATGGCCTTCCTCACCGAGGACCGCAAGGACACCGGCTGCTTCCTGATCCTCGACATCCTGTCGAACATGGAGACCGCGGTGCTGCAGCAGCACTACGTCAAGTTCGGCTTCGTGCAGCGCGAGCGGCTGCGCAGCGACTGCGAGGCGATGAGCCGCACGCTGCGCGTGAAGACGCCCAGCCTCGACGAGGTGATCCAGAACCTGTCCGGCGGCAACCAGCAGAAGGTGCTGATCGGGCGCTGGCTGTTGACCAAGCCGAAGATCCTGATCCTCGACGAGCCCACGCGCGGCATCGACGTCGGCGCGAAGGCCGAGATCCATCGCCTGGTCAGCAAGCTCGCCGGCGAGGGCGTCGCGGTGCTGATGATCTCGTCGGAGATGCCCGAGGTGCTGGGCATGAGCGACCGCGTGCTGGTGATGCACGAGGGGCGCATGACGGGCATCGTCGATCGCAAGGACGCGGACCAGGTCCGGATCATGGAATTGGCCTCGCAGTAGCGCGGCACTCACACAAGGACGGAGTCGACATGAGCATCAACACGACCGTGGGCGCGCAGTCCATGACCTTCAAGCCGCCGAAGCGCCGCTGGCCGCCGGAACTCAGCATCTTCCTCGTGCTGATCGGCATCAGCCTGTTCTTCGAGGCGCTCGGCTGGGCGCTCAACGGCCAGAGCTTCCTCTTCAACCTCGACCGGCTGCAGATCATCATCCTGCAGATGGCGGTGATCGGCATCATCGCCGTCGGCGTCAACCTCGTGATCATCACCAGCGGCATCGACCTGTCCTCGGGCTCGGTGGTCGCGGCCTCGGCCGTGGTGGCCGCCAGCCTGGCGCAGGTGTCGGACTTTCCGCGCGCCGTCTTCCCGCAGCTCACCGACATGGCGCCGATCTGGCCGATCCTGGCCGGCGTGGCCATCGGCGTCGTCATCGGCGTGATCAACGGCGCGCTGATCGCCTACACCGGCATCCCGCCGTTCATCGCCACGCTGGGCACGATGGTGGCCGCGCGCGGCTTCGCGAAGTGGTTCACCGGCGGCATGCCCGTCAGCATGCTGACCGACAGCTTCGCCTGGATCGGCTCGGGCGCGAACCCGGTGTTCATCTTCCTGATCATCGCGGCGATCTTCCACGTGGTGCTGCGCTACACCCGCTTCGGCAAGTTCACCTACGCGATCGGTGCCAACCGCCAGGCGGCGGTGGTCTCGGGCATCAACGTGCAGCGCCACCTGATCTGGATCTACGCGATCGCCGGGCTGCTCAGCGGCATCGCCGGCACCGTGACCGCGGCGCGCGCGATCTCGGGCCAGTCGGGCATGGGCGTGATGTACGAACTCGACGCGATCGCCGCGGTCGTGATCGGCGGCACCTCGCTGTCGGGCGGCATCGGCCGCATCACCGGCACCGTGATCGGGGTGCTGATCCTGGGCGTGATGACCTCGGGCTTCACCTTCATCCGCATCGACGCGTACTACCAAGAGATGGTCAAGGGCGCGATCATCGTCGCCGCGGTCGTGGCCGACATGTACCGCCAGCGCAAGCGTCGCAGCTGATCGCCGAACCGGCGCTGCCGGTCCGTCGCACGGGCGCGTCGAGGGTCGACGCGCCCTTGCGCCTTGAACGCCGCCCGTGGCGGGAGGGCCGGCGCGCGGGGCTCAGCGGAACTCGAACACCGGCATGGCGAGTTCACCGCTGAACGAGCGCAGCGCCTTTCGGGCCGCGTCGCCGAAGGCGTCGGCCCAGGCGGCGATCTCCTCGGGCAGGCCGGCGGGCACGGCGGCTTCCGGCTTGCGGCCGGCCAGGCCCTGGAGCGCGGGCGAGATCAGCGCTTCGACATAGATGATGGCGCCGGTGCTGTTGGCGAAGTTGCCCACCAGCAGCAGCGCCTTGTCGGGGACCTCGAAGGGGTTCTGCGACCAGGCGGCGGCCAGGCGGGTCTGGCTTTCCTTCACCAGATGGGAGCCGTCGAAGACGCCATAGAGCTGCACGCACTCGGGCGACTCGCGGCGCCCGCCGGTGAAGTCGCGCACGTAGGCGCGTTCGCTGGCCGGGCAGCTGCCCTCGAGGCGCAGGTTCCTCGCCGCGCCGTAGGTGGCGTAGACCAGCATCGCAGCCACCGGCTTCTCGTCGGCGCCGCGCAAGGTCAGCACCCGTGCGTGTCCTTCGAGCGAGCCGAACATGCCTTGGCCGGTGCTGCTGCGCGACGAGTCGAGCTTGATGTTGCCCAGGTCGACTGCGGTCGACTTCCAGCCCGGCTCGGCCAGCACGAGCTTGACCCTGGCGACCTCGACGGTCGGTCCGGCCTGCGCCACCAGCGCGGCGGCAGCCAGACCCAGCCCCAGCAGCGTGTTGAGCGACTTCATGACGGGGCCTCCGGTGCGGCGGTGTCGCGGTCCGGACGGTTGTAGTCCGGTCGTCCTCGACGGCACATCCCTAGCCTGGCGGGGATCCGCCCGCTGGACGTTTTCAGGCGAGGAACCGCAACTTCCGGAAGCGCCGCCGGAACGCCTCCACGTCACCGGCCACCGCTCGCGCATCGCCCTCCAGGGCACGGGCGATCAGCGACGCCAGCTCGGGCATGTGCTCGGCCGTCATGCCCAGGCGCACGATCTCGGGCACGCCCAGGCGCAGGCCGTTGACGTCGCCTTCCACCGGCGCGATCGGCAGGCCGATGCCGCAGGCCAGCAGGCCGGCCTTCGCCAGGTGGCGGGCGGCGGCCTGGCCGCCGGCCCAGCGCTGCGCCTCGAGGGCGAACTGGTGCGACATCGTCGCGCCGCGTTCGATCGCGTAGACCGGCAGGCCCAGCGCCGACAGCGACTGCGCCAGGGCCTGGGCGGTGGCCTGCATCTCGAGGGCGTAGGCGTCGCCGCAGACCTTCCAGTCGATCAGGCCGACGGCGAGCGCGGCCACGCGGCCGGCGTCGAAGTTCGCCGTGAGGCCCGGGTAGGCGATGGCGTCCAGCCGCTCGGCGAGCGCCGCCTCGTTGGTGACGATCAGCCCGCCGGGCGGGCCGCCCAGGCTCTTGTAGGTGCTCATCGTCATCACGTGCGCGCCGCGCACGAGCGGGTTCTCCCAGGCGTGGCCGGCGAACATGCCCGACAGGTGCGCGGCGTCGAACATCAGCGTGGCGCCCACCGCGTCGGCGATCTCGCGCACGCGGTAGACCGGGTGCGGGAACAGGTTGAGGCTGCCGCCCAGCGTGATCAGCCGGGGCCGCACCTGCTGCGCCAGCACGCGCAGCGCCTCGATGTCGACGCTGTGGCCGTCGACGTGCACCGGCGCCGGCACGGTCTGCAGCCCGTACAGGCCGGCCGCGCCCGCGGCGTGGTGGGTGACGTGGCCGCCGATGTCGGCCGGCGGCGCGATGATCGTGTCGCCGGGCCGGCAGGTGGCCATGAAGACGTAGAGGTTGGCCAGCGCGCCCGAGGCCACGCGGACCTCGGCGTACTTCGCGTCGAAGACCTCGGCCGCGAGTTCGGCGGCGATGACCTCGATGCGCTCGATCGCGTCGAGCCCCGTCTCGTACTTGTCGCCGGGGTAGCCGAGCGACGCGCGCGAGCCCAGGCCCGAGGCCATCATCGCCTCGGCGCGCGGGTTCATCACGTTGCTCGCCGGGTTCAGGTTGATGCCGCGCACGTCGTGGATGCGGCGGTTCTCGGCGACGAGGTGGCTGAGGCGCTCGCCGAGCGATTCGGCGTCGGACGAGGCGGTCTCGGCCGCGATCGATTGCACCAGGTCTTCGCAGTGGGCGGGCACCCAGGGGCGGCGTTGCAGCATGGTCGGCGGGGCAGTGGCGACGAACCGCATGGTACGACCGAGGACAATCGGGGCATGGCAGTCCTCTCCCTCTCCAACGCACACCTTGCGTTCGGTCATGTCGCGCTGCTCGACGGCGCGGCGTTCTCCCTCGAAACCGGCGAGCGCCTCGGCCTCATCGGCCGCAACGGCGCGGGCAAGTCCTCGCTGCTGAAGATCGTCGCCGGGCTCGAGAAGCCCGACGACGGCCTGCTGCAGCTGACGCAGGGGCTGCGCATCCGCTACGTGCCGCAGGAGCCCCGGTTCGACGGTGCGGCGACGGTCTTCGACGTGGTCGCCGACGGCGTGGCCGAGGCCCGCGCGCTGCGCGCCGCCTACGAGGCGCACGAGGAGGGCACCGATCTCGACGCGCTGCAGACGCGCATCGAGGCGCTCGACGCCTGGACCTGGGAGCAGCGCGTGGACACCACGCTCGCGCAGCTGCACCTGGACGGCGCGCGCGTCGTCGGCGAGCTCAGCGGCGGCATGAAGAAGCGCGTGGCGCTGGCGCAGGCGCTGGTGGCGGTGCCCGACGTGCTGCTGCTCGACGAGCCCACCAACCACCTCGACCTCGACTCGATCGCCTGGCTCGAGGAGCTGCTGCGCGGCTTCAGGGGCAGCGTGATGCTGATCACCCACGACCGCGCCTTCCTCGACAACGTCTGCACGCGCATCCTCGAGCTCGACCGCGGCACCCTGCGCAGCTACCCCGGCGACTTCAGCACCTACGAACGCGTCAAGGAGGAGCAGCTCGCCTCCGAGGCGCTGGCCAACGCGCGCGCCGACAAGCTGCTGGCGCAGGAGGAGGTCTGGGTGCGCAAGGGCGTCGAGGCGCGGCGCACGCGCAGCGTCGGGCGCGTCGCGCGGCTGCAGGCGCTGCGTGCCCGGCGCGCGGCGCGGCGCGATTCGATCGGCCAGGTGCGCCTGGAGGTCGATGCCGGCGTGCCCAGCGGCAAGCTCGTCGCCGAGCTGCAGGACGTGTCGATGTCCTTCCCGCTGCCCGGCGGCGGCCGCAAGACCGTCGTCGCCGGATTCAGCGCGACGATCCTGCGCGGCGACAAGGTCGGGCTGATCGGCCCGAACGGCGCGGGCAAGACGACGCTGCTGAAGCTGATCCTCGGCGAGCTCGCGCCCGAGTCGGGCACGGTGCGCCAGGGCACCCGGCTCGAGGTCGCCTACTTCGACCAGATGCGCAGCGCGCTCGACCTCGACGCGACGCTGGCCGACACCATCAGCCCGGGCAGCGAGTGGGTCGAGGTGGGCAACGCGCGCAAGCACGTGATGAGCTACCTGAACGACTTCCTGTTCTCGCCCGAGCGTGCGAACTCGCCGGTGCGCACGCTGTCGGGCGGCGAGCGCAACCGGCTGCTGCTGGCGCGCCTGTTCGCGCTGCCGGCCAACGTGCTGGTGCTCGACGAGCCGACCAACGACCTGGACATCGACACGCTCGAACTGCTCGAGGAGCTGCTGCAGGACTACGCGGGCACGGTCTTCCTCGTCAGCCACGACCGGCGCTTCCTCGACAACGTGGTCACCAGCACGATCGCCTGGGAGGGCGAGCAGACGCCCGGCCTGTGGCGCGAGTACGAAGGCGGCTACGAGGACTGGAAGACGCAGCGCGAGCGCGCCGCGGCGCTGCGCGCGTCCGCGGCCCGCGGCGCCGCGCCGGCCGACCGGCCCCGGCCCGCCGCCGCGCCCGCGGCGCCGGCCGCACCGGCCGCGAAGCCGCGCAAGCTCAGCTACAAGGAGCAGCGCGAACTCGACGAGTTGCCGGCGCGCATCGAGGCGCTCGAGGCCGAGCAGAAGTCGCTCGGCGCGCTGCTCGCCGACCCGGACGCCTACGTGAAGGACCCGCCGGGCGTGGCCAGCGCGCAGGCCCGCTACGCGCAGATCGACGACGACCTGCTGGCGGCGCTGGAGCGCTGGGAGCTGCTGGGCAGCCGCTGAACGCGGCGCCGGGGCGGTTCAGGCCGCGCTGCGCGGCGCGGTCGGTTCGAGGCGCTGGACCCGGTTGCAGCCGGCCGCCTTGGCCGCGAACAGCGCCGCTTCGGCGTCGGCCAGCAGCGTGTCGAGCGAGTCGTGGTGGTCGCGTTCGGCCAGGCCGATGCTGACCGTCACGCGCAGGTCGGCGGCGATGCCGTTCCAGGCGTAGCGCTCGACGCTGTGCCGCAGCCGCTCGCAGGTCGACAGTGCGGCGCGCGCGCCCATGTCGTGCAGCAGCAGCACGAACTCGCCGCTGCCGGTGCGCGCCACGAGGTCGCGGTGGCGCAGCTTGGAGCCGATCAGGCGCGACAGCCGGCCGAGCACGGCGTCGCCGACCAGGTGGCCGTGGCGGTCGTACAGGTCCTCGAAGCAGTCGATGTCGAGCACGGCCACGACCAGGGCCGGCGCGAGCGTGAAGGCCGAGCGGCCCTGCAGCTCGAGCCCCCGGCGGTTGAGCATCTGCGTCAGGCCGTCGTGCAGCGCGGCGCTGCGGCGCGGCGGCGCCTGGCTGCGCAGGGCGTCGTTGGCGGCGCTCAGGCTGCGTTCACGCTCCAGGGCGGCCTTGGCGTCCAGGCGCGACTGTTCGACCTCGGCAAACACCTCGGCGCTGCGCGCGACCATGCGCAGCCGGCGCCGGTAGTGCCCCTCGAGGTGCCTGTGGCGGCGCTGCATCCACTCGATGGCCTCCTCGTGCCGGCCGGCGGCCGTCTCGAGGGCGACGCGGTCGTCGAGCAGCTGGGCCTCGGTCAGCTCGTAGCCTTCGCCGCCGACGGCCGCCAGCGCGAGGTCGAGCCAGCGGCGCGCGTCGTCGAGGTCGCCGCGCAGGCGGCCGAGCGCGGCGCGCGCCTGCAGCACTTCGATGCGGACCTGCGCGTAGGGGTCGGCCTGGCGGGCCGCGCCGGCGAGCGCGGTGTCGGCCTCGCCCGCGCGGCCGAGCAGCACCAGCGCGAGCGCGCGATGGCAGCCGGCCCAGGCTTCGGCCTTGCCGTCGTTCGCCTCGGCGGCGATGGCCTGTGCGCGCGTGGCGCGATCGAGCGCGTGACCGGCGGCCACGGCCAGCAGGGCGCCATCGTGCAGCGCCTGGGCGCGCCGCGCCCGCGCCAGCCAGGTGGCCGCCAGGTTGTTCAGGCAGCCGGCCAGCGCGAAGGGCAGCGCCAGCCCTTCGGCGATGTCGAGGGCGCGCTCGAGGGCGTCGACCGCGAGGTCGTGCGCGTCCGTCATGCCGAGCAGGCAACCCTGGTCGCTGCGGGCCTTCATGGCGTTGACGGGCTGCCCGCCGGCCTCGGCCAGCGCGATGGCGCGGCCGACCCACTCGAGGCCGCGCTCCGGGTCGCCCAGCCGTCCCAGGCTGAAGCCGATGGCCGAATACGCCCAGGCCAGGCGGGGCGCATGTTCGCTGGGCTCGAGGCGCCGCAGCGCCGGCATCGCGTGGCGCAGCGCGGCGGCTTAGTGGCCGGCCTGCATCTGATGCACGCTGTCGAGCAGGTCGAGCGCGGCCTTGTCCAGCGGATCGGGCGGCGCGTCCGAGGCGCGCAAGGCGCCGCGCAGCGCCTCGGCGGCGGCCGGGATCTGGCCCTCGCAGGCGAGCGCGAAAGCGCGGTGGAGGATGCTGTCGGCGACCAGCGCCAGGGTCGCAGGGCCCCCCGCCCGGTCCTGGCCCTGCGGATGCGGACCGTCCGACCTGCGGTCCTCGGCCGGGTCGCTGCGGGCCGCGCGCATCAGAACCACTTGTCGCGCACGGCGTCGGGGTGCGAGCGGCTGACGATCAGGCCGGCCTGAAGGTACAGCGCATTGAGCAGGCGGATCGCGCGGTCGCGGTCGAGCCCCGGCCACTCGGCCAGATCGCGCAGGCTCGCGGCCTGGCGCGTCAGCCGCAGCACGGCGGCCTGCAGCGCGCCGCTGATCGGCAGCGCCGCGAGGTCGAGTGCCGGTGCGACGCGGTAGACCGCCGGCCCGGCGATCTCGGGCAGCAGGCTGCGGCGCAGGCCGCGCATGCCCAGCTCCCACAGCAGCGGGGTCAGCGCGTGGTGGTGGTCGTCCTCGCCGACGAGCTCACCCTCGGGGTCGCCGGGCGGGCGGCGCACGGCGTGCTCGACGTGCATCACGCGCAGTTCGGCGAGCTCCTTGCCGAGCAGTTCGTCGAGCGGCAAGGGGCAGTGCACCAGCCGCTCCTGCGGGAAGACGGTCAAGGGCACGACCCGGTCGCCGCTCTGCAGCTGGATGGTCACGCGCTTCGCATGGCGCACGCAGGCGGCCATGACCTCGAGCACTTCCGAGCCGCCGTCTTCGTTCTCGAAACGCAGCAGGTCGGCCATCAGCGACGGGCTCAGCGACGCGATGCGCGAACTCACCCCGCCCGGCACCGCATCGGCGTCGAGCTCCTCGAGGTAGCGCTGGTAGGTGCTGGCCCGCATCAGCTCCGGCTCGCCGAAGGGGATGGTGGGTTCGAACATGTCCGCTGACATAGACCGGCATTTTGGCCTGTTACCGCTGCTTGCGAATGACACAAACGCGAGATTTCCCGACAAAACGATACCCGGCCACACGGGTGAGGGGGGTGTCTTTACATTTCGCGCCGCTGCCGGTCCAGCGTGCGCCAGAACCGTGCGTCCTGCGTCGAGGCGAAGTTGATGCGCATCAGCGTGGTCGCGCGGGGTGTCGCGTGGAACAGCGCGCCCGGTGCCAGCAGCCAGCCCTCGTCGAGCATCGCGCGTGCCAGGCGTTCGGTGTCGACCCCGGTGTCGACCCAGCCGAACAGGCCGCGCGGCGGCGCGGCGAAGCGGCAGCCGTGCGACTCGGCGAGCTTGACGACGCGCGAGCGCGCCGCGTCCAGCTGCCCGGCCACGCGCTCGGCATGGCGGCGCAGCAGGCCGTTCTCGAGGCAGTGCGCCATCGCCTGCTCGGTGAGGGCCGGCGTCGTCAGGGTGCTCAGCAGCTTGGTGTCCACCAGCCGGTCGACCCAGGCGGGCGGCGCCGCGACGAAGCCCACGCGCCAGTTCGGCGTGAGGATCTTCGAGAAGCCGCCGACGTAGAAGGTGCGCTCCAGCGCGTCGAGGGCCGCCAGCCGCGGCAGGTGCGCCGGCGCCAGGTGCGCGTAGCTGTCGTCCTCGACGATGTACAGGTCGTGCGCCTGCGCCAGGCGCAGCACGCGGTGCGCCGACTGCAGCGACAGCGACGCGCCGGTCGGGTTGTGCAGCACCGACACGGTCACGTACAGGCGCGGCCGCTCCTGCGGGGTCTGCGCTTCGATCAGGCGCTGCATGACCTCGAGGTCGGGGCCGTCGTCGCCGCGCGGCACCGGCAGCACGCGCAGGCCCAGCGCGGCCAGGCGCGCGTACTCGATCGACCAGCCCGGCTCGTCGACCAGCACGCTGTCGCCCGGGCGCAGCAGCGTGCGCGTGACGATGTCCAGCGCGTGCGTCGCGCCGATCGTGGTCACGATCTGCGCCGGCGACGCCGCGATGCCGAAGTCCGCGAGCCGCGTGGCCAGGGCGCGGCGCAGCCGTGACTCGCCGGCGGGCTCGCCGTACTGCAGCGATACCGCCCCCAGCTGCGAGGGCGCGGTCGCCTTGCGCATCGCGCGGGCCAGCATCGGCAGGTCGAGCCATTCCACCGGCAGCGTGCCCAGGCCCGGCATCGGCAGCGCGCCCGGCGGCTGGAACATGCCGCGGATCAGCGTCGTGGCGCTGATCGGCAGCGGCGTGCGCCGTTCGCGCGGCGCCGCCGGCCCGGCGGCCTCGGGCCCGGCGGGCGCCGGGGCCGCGTCGCGCACGTAGAAGCCGCGCTGCCGTCGGGCCTCGACCAGGCCTTGCGCGAGCAGCTGGTCGTAGGCCGCGACCACCGTGCTCGGGCTGACGCCGTGGCGCCGCGCGCACTCGCGCACCGACGGCAGCCGCGTGCCCGGCGCCAGCAGGCGCTGGCGGATCGGCCCGGCGAAGTGCGCCGCGAGCTGCTCGGTCAGCGTGGCGTCGGAGGCGCGCGTCAGCGCGGTCGGGGTGGGCGGGGGGCGCACGGAGGTCATCGCAAGGCTGTATCGCCGATGCCGGCAATACAGAGACTGAACAGAGGTCGAAAAGTGTACTGGTTCTGTACTGTCGGCGACCCCTAGGAGCGTGGGCGGCAGTAGTTTGCCGCGCCCGCGCGTTCGATCGATTCCCGACACGGCGCTGGCGTTTTGCCCGCTGGCCAAGGTCGCGAGGTGCTATGACCGCCCAGAGCCCATTGCGGGTGCCTCTGAAACTGGCTGTTCGGGTCGGTTTTGCGCATCTGAGTACCTTCAGCCTGCCAGCATGTTGCCCATTCGCCGCAGATTCAGCGCCAGGCACACGAGCTTGAACTCGGCTTGCACGCGGTGCAGGCCGCGCAGGCTGAACTGCCGGAACCCGAGCACGCTTTTGATCCAGCCGTTGGGCGGCTCGGCGATCCACTTGCGTCGGCGGTAGGCCGTCTTGCCCTCGTCGGTCTGCAGCTTGGCTGCCATTGCTGCGGTGCGTGGGTTTCTCTGGGCATCCACTTCGGCGCAGCGTTTGCCCTCGCGCCCCAGCGCAATCACCAACTCGGTGGGTGAGCCTGCCAGGCCTGCGAAATTGGCTTCGCTGCGGTAGCCCGCATCGGCCAGCGCCTGCTCAGGTGCTTGGCCGGTGTTGTCCTCGACCGCCTGCAGCATCGGCAGCAGCTGGCCCACGTCGGCTGCGTTGTTGCCCACCTCGGCAGCCACGATGATGTGCGCGGTGTCGTCCACCGCAGTCTGGGCGTTGTAGCAGGGGTCGAAGCCTCCACCGGCGCGCTTCATGATGCGGCTGGCCGGGTCGGTGAAGTTGTCCTGCGCCTTAGGCTCTGGCACGCCGAACTCGCGCTTGTAGCGTCCGCCCTTGGAGTTGCCGTCCTCGTCGCGCGGCTTGCACTCATCGTCGTCGCTGCGACCACGTTCGATGTCGGCATCGCGCTGGCGCTGCTCCAGCCGCTCGCGGGCTTCGGCGATGGCCTTGAGCCGCGTCTCGCGCCGCTCGATCTCGGCGGGAATGTCCAAGTCCGGCTCATTGGCCTCGGCCGCGTCGGTGGTCTTGGCCCGCTCCAGCAGCGCGTCGATCTGCGCCTTCAACTCGGCTTCGGTCTGCTGCATGCGCTCGTAGCTCATCGCCTTGTGGCGGCTGGCGTTGGCCTTGATCTTGGTGCCGTCGATGGCCACCGTGCCCAGCTTGACCAGCCCCATCTCGCGGGCCAGCTTCACCACCTGCACAAACAGGTCCGCCAATTCCTTCAAGTGCAAGGCACGGAAGTCGCGGATCGTGCGGTGCTTGGGGAAGTTGCCTGCACCCAGCATGCGAAACGCCAGGTCCTCGTGCAGCCGGCGTTCGATCTTGCGCGAGCTGAACACGCCCGTGGCGTATCCGTAGACCAGCACCTTGACCATCATCGCCGGGTGAAACGGCTGGTTGCGCGCGCCGCCTCCCGCGTAACGGGCGTAGAACGCACCCAGATCCAAGGCGTCGATCGTGTCACTGATGAAGTACGCCAGGTGCCCCTTGGGCAGCCAGTCCTGCAGCGACGCGGGCAGCAGCATCTCCTGCTGCGGTTCATACGGGCGATAGCTGATGGCCATGCTTGTTCAACGTGCGAGCGGTGCTCGTGGACGTCAGGGACTTCCCTTCTGCCGCCCACACTCCTAGCCCCGGTGGTGCTCGGCCCGAAGGAGGGCCTGGCGCTGCTCAACGGCACGCAGTTCTCGACCGCCAACGCGCTCGCCGGCCTGTTCGAGGCCGAGCGGCTGTTCCACGCC
>Ga0116176_10001553_pt1 | contig 17921 bp, 17 predicted proteins | sample AD_STIC08_MetaG_FD_89803 | JGI IMG/M metagenome (GOLD analysis project Ga0116176, IMG submission 89803) | Active sludge microbial communities of municipal wastewater-treating anaerobic digesters from USA - AD_STIC08_MetaG | ecosystem: Engineered > Bioreactor > Anaerobic > Digestate | place: USA...
GATCAGCGCGTTTTATATTTTTCCACGCATCAATATCCCTATTATCCGGGAACGGGAAGCATTTCGGAAACCGGCCGGGGCCAGGGCGAATATTATACGATCAATGTCCCCCTGACCATGCCTGTCGGCGATGCGGTCTTTGTCAAGATATTCCGGAAGATTCTTGAACCCGTGGCGCTGGAATTCAAACCTGAATTGATCCTGCTGTCCGCCGGTTTTGATACGTATTATCAGGATCCGCTGGGCGCAATGCAGGTCACGCCGGAGGGCTACGCCGCTATGACGCGTATCCTTCTCAATATTGCCGACACCTGCTGTCAGGGACGTTTTGTAGCCGTCCTGGAAGGAGGATATCATCTGAGCGGACTGGTCAAGTCGGTAAAAGCCGTCTTGAACGAAATGCTGGATGAAACCCATTTCTCGGAAGAACGCTTGTCTCTGATGGAGAAAGACGTGGATGAAAGAACAACGGAATCCGTGATCGATAAGGTGATCACCAGAATAAATCCCTACTGGAAAGTTTTTTAAAGGAGATGATGTTTTTTGAAAATAAGTTCCCGCGAAGTTGAGTATGTGGCTCATTTGGCGCGTCTGGAAATAACGGACGCAGAAAAAGAGAAATTTACGGCTCAGTTAAACGACATTCTGCTCTATATTGATAAGTTGAACGAACTGGATACCGGGGATGTGAAACCGATAAGCCATGCAATCAGCATAACCAATGCGTTTCGCGAAGATAAGATATCAAACTCCATCGGCACCCGGGAGGCATTGGCCAATGCGCCGGACACCCGAGGTGAGTTCTTCCGCGTCCCCAAAGTAATCGATTAAAATCTCGTCCGAAATCACAACGTTGACTATTCCAGGCCCTAATTAAATATAAAGGAATTTTATGAAGTTGAATCAGTTAACCATTCATGAACTGCAGAAAAGAATCAAAACCGGCGAAACATCGGCCACGCAAATTACTCATGATGTTTTTGCCAGAATCAATGCTGTCGACGAAAAGGTTCATGCCTATATTCGTCTGATGCAGGAAGAGGCTTTTCAGGCCGCGTCAAAAGCGGATGAAGACATTAAACAAGGTGACATAAGAGCTTTAACCGGCATTCCTATCGCTCTGAAAGACATTGTCTGCACCAAAGGCATTCCCACCACCTGCGGATCGCGCATTCTGCATAATTTTATTCCGCCGTATGATGCAACGGTCGTGGAAAGACTGCGCAAGGCTGGAGCGATATTTGTCGGCAAGGCCAATATGGATGAATTCGCAATGGGTTCGTCCACGGAAACTTCCTATTTCGGTGCCACACGCAATCCATGGGATCTGGAACGGATTCCCGGGGGCTCCAGCGGCGGGTCCGCCGCCGCGGTTGCCGCCGATGAATGCATCGCCTCCATCGGTTCCGATACCGGCGGCTCCATCCGTCAACCGGCGGCGCTTTGCGGTACTGTCGGCATGAAACCGACCTACGGACGGGTGTCGCGCTTCGGTCTGATTGCTTTTGCCTCATCGCTTGATCAGATCGGACCGTTTACCAAAGATGTCGAGGACTGCGCCATCATGATGAATGTGCTGGCCGGGTATGATCCGAAAGAATCCACTTCCGTGAACGAGGAAGTTCCCGATTATCGGCAATTTGTCGGGCGCGACATCAAAGGCTGGAAAATCGGCATCCCGAAGGAATATTTTATCGACGGCATTGATCCGGGAGTCCATGCCGCCATTAAGAAAGCGATTACCGTCATTGAACAGAGCGGTGGCCAGTGTGTGGATATTTCACTGCCTCATACACAATACTGTGTGGCAACCTATTATATTATTGCTCCGGCGGAAGCCAGTTCCAATCTGGCGCGCTATGACGGCGTCCGGTACGGGCTTCGGGCACAAGATGTCCGGGATCTTTTGATGATGTATAAAGAATCCCGCAAGCAGGGTTTCGGCGCGGAAGTAAAAAGAAGAATTATGATCGGCACCTATGCCTTGTCCGCGGGATATTATGACGCCTATTACAAAAAAGCTTCGCAGGTGAGGGCTCTGATCAAGAAGGATTTCGACAAAGCGTTTAAAATTTGCGACGTGATTATGACGCCTACATCCCCGACACCGGCTTTTAAAATCGGCGAAAAAACAGATGATCCGCTGCAAATGTATCTTTCCGATATTTTCACCATCTCGGCCAACCTGGCGGGAATACCGGGAATCTCGGTTCCCTGCGGATTTAGTTCGAGCGGTCTGCCGATCGGAGTGCAGTTTCTGGCGAGCCATTTTGAAGAAGGCAAACTCATTCAAATCGCCTCTGCTTACGAGAAAAACGCCAAGATTGAAAAGAGGAGACCTGCATTATAATGGATTTTGAAACAGTCATCGGGCTGGAAGTTCACGCCCAAATGTTAACGGACACGAAAATTTTCTGTAACTGCTCCACCAAATTCGGCGCTGCACCCAACAGCCACACCTGCCCGGTTTGTCTGGGCATGCCCGGCGTTTTGCCGGTACTGAATAAAAAAGTCGTGGAATACGCCCTGAAGATGGCACTGGCAACCAACTGCGAAATCAATAAATCATGCGAATTTGCGCGCAAGAATTACTTCTACCCCGATCTGCCCAAGGGGTACCAGATATCCCAGTATGCCTATCCGCTGGCCGAACACGGCTATGTCATGCTGGAGACGAATGGCGAGCAGAAAAAAATCGGCATCACCCGGATTCACATGGAAGAAGACGCCGGCAAACTGCTGCATGACGAGCACAACCCGGTCAGTTACGTCGATTTAAACCGTACCGGCGTTCCGCTGATTGAAATTGTCAGCGAACCGGATATGCGTTCGCCGGAGGAAGCAGCCGATTATCTGAAACGCCTGCACGAAATTCTAGTGTATCTGGAAATTTGCGACGGCAACATGGAAGAAGGTTCCTTCCGCTGTGATGCCAACGTATCGATTCGTCCCAAAGGCCAGAAGGCATTCGGCACCCGGACCGAATTGAAAAACATGAATTCCTTCCGCAATGTGCAGCGCGCGCTGGAATACGAAATCAAGCGCCAGCAATACCTGGTGGAAAACGGCGGCACAGTCATTCAGGAAACCCGGCTTTGGGATGACGCCCAGGGCGCCACCAATTCGATGCGCAGCAAGGAAGAAGCGCACGATTACCGTTACTTCCCCGATCCCGATCTTGTCCCCATCCTGGTTGATGAAGCGTGGGTGGAAAAAATCAGAAAAGAGCTTCCCGAACTGCCGCTGGCCAAACGGGAAAGATTCATCAAGGATTATCAAATACCGGCTTACGATGCCGGCGTGCTGACCGCCGACAAGGCGCTGGCTCTTTATTACGAAAAGGTGGTCAAACTCTGCAACAAACCCAAAATCGCCAGCAACTGGCTCATGGGAGACGTTATGCGTTTTCTCAATGAAGATAAACGCTCTGTCCGCGAATGTCCCATCAAGGCCGAATCGCTGGCCGATATGATTCGATTGATTGAAGAAGGCGCCATCAGCGGAAAGATGGCCAAGTAAGTTGTGGAGGATATGTATAAGACCGGCAAATCGCCGCAGAATATCGTCAAGGAAAAGGGCCTGGTGCAGATTACCGATAGAGATGCTCTGGTTAAAACAGCCAGCATAACCGTCGGTAAATATCCGCAGCAGCGTGATGATTATCGCGGTGGAGGCAGGGAAAAACTTTTTGGTTTTTTTGTCGGTCAGGTTATGAAAGAGACCAAGGGCAAAGCCAATCCGCAGCTTGTCAATGAAATCCTGAAAGAAATTCTTGATAAGAAAGATGATTAAAACAATTTTCTGGAAAAACAATGCGGTCGTTTTAATCGACCAGAAAGCTCTGCCGCTTGCCGAGAAATATATAGTCTGCAAATCATACAAAGCAGTGATTGCCTGTATTAAAGATTTGACTGTGCGCGGAGCTCCCGCCATCGGCGTTGCCGCTGCGATGGGCGCCGCTCTGGGAGCGATTCATCTTGCCTCTTTATCGCCGGATAAATTCCGGAAAAAGTTTTACGCCATTTGTGATGAGATTGCCCAGGCACGCCCCACGGCACGCAATCTTTTCTGGGCGCTGGAGCGCATGAAAAAAATTGTCAGTCATTCAAGTCAACTATCCCAACGAGATATAGTCAAAGAACTAATCAAAAAAGCCAAGCATATCTGCTCCGAAGATATAGCCATCAATCAACAAATGGGGAAAAACGGAAGCCGGATAATTGCCGACGGCGACAATATTCTGACGCACTGCAATGCCGGCGCGCTGGCGACAGCCGGATACGGAACGGCGCTGGGCGTCATTCGTGCAGCCCGTAAACAAGGCAAAAAACTGCACGTTTACGTGGACGAGACCAGACCTGTCCTGCAGGGCGCACGGCTTACCGCCTGGGAACTCAAAAAAGAAAAAATCCCTTACACACTAATCACCGATAATATGGCGGGATTTCTCATGCAGCAGAAAAAAATAGACAAGATTATCGTCGGGGCAGACAGAATTGCGGCCAACGGCGACACGGCCAATAAAATCGGCACCTATTCTCTGGCGGTCCTGGCGCAGGCTCACGGCGTTCCTCTCTACATTGCGGCGCCGCTTTCCACGATTGACGTTTCATTAAAAACAGGAGACTCGATTCCCATCGAAGAAAGGAAAAGCGATGAGGTGGCACATCTTCAAGGAACCCGCAGCGCTCCCAGGGGAACGATCGTTTATAATCCGGCATTTGACATCACGCCCGCCCGGCTGATCACGGCGATGATCACAGAGAAAGGAATTTTAAGAAAACCTTTCCGCGCATCCATTGCCCGTCTGTATAAAGGAGAAAGGGGATCATGAAATTATTCCTTTTTGATTTTGACGGCGTGCTTGTCGACTCGCTTGACGTTTATGAAAAAACGGTCAAGGACAACCTTCAAAAAATTAAACAACCTGTTGTACAAAGCCGGGAGGAATTTCTGGAACTCTTTGAAGACAATTTCTATACCTCGCTGAAAAACAAGGGCATTGATCTGAATGTGTTTATGAAAGCCGCCGAGGATATTCTCGCGCAGGTCCGGATCACGGACATGAAACCGTTTCCGGATGTTGCGCCGGTTATCGAAACGCTGCACAAGAACCACTGCCTGATTGTTGTTTCCTCCAATGATTATGCCTCCATCAAAGAGGCCCTTGATTTATTTCATTTCAATGATTATTTCCGGGACATACTCGGTTCCGATTTCATGTTCAGCAAAAAAGAAAAGATTCTTTATGCCGCGGAAAAATATCATGTGAAACCCAATAAAATATATTATATTGGCGATACGACCGGCGATATCAAGGAAGGAAAGCAGGCCGGGGTAAAAACCGTGGGAGTGACCTGGGGATGGCACAGCAGAGAAAGAATGGCTGCTGCCGAACCGGATTACCTGTTCGATACGCCCGGCGAACTTTTGCAACTAAGCTAGGTTTTTAAACATGAATGATTTACTGGCATATATCAGCAACTGGTCTGTTCTGAAATGGGTTGTGCTTGTGCTGATTGCCGGATTTATCGGACAATTCGGCAGAATGGCGGCTGAAGCCATCGCCAAAAAAATCCGTGCAGGCCGGCCCCAACAGGAAAACAAAACAATAAAGCCGGAAACTCCCTTGCAGACTCCGGCACCGCAGCCTGTATCATCCGGTGACCTTCCCGACAAAAAACTCCTCAAAGCGATTGCCAAAGCGAAAAAAAAGGAGGCGAAAAAAAAAGAGTAACCTATTCCGACAGGCGCCTGATGTGTGTTTCCAGCAGACGATTCTCATCAAAATCTTTCAGTCTGAGATATTCTGGCGTCGCACCGGCAAAAGCGCATTTCGGCGCCAATCCGATTAACTCCGATTCCAAAATCTGCGCACCGCCTTCAGCCGCGAGAGCTTTCACCCGGTCAAAGACGGTTTTCAAGGGTGTTTCCTTACAATCGGTCAGATTGACCGAGACCTGCGCCAGTCTTCGTCTTTTCAGCATCACTCCGATCGCCCGCACATTCTTCAATCCACCGCCCTTCTCTCTGATGCGCGAGGCGATATGCCGCGCCAGAAGCAGATCGTCAGAGACCAGATTGATATTGTAGGCAACCAATAAATCCCGCGCCCCTACAGCGGTGGCGCCGGACCGCGCGTTGAATTGATTTTCTCCCGCATCGGGAAGGCTTTCCGTAGAAGACATTTTATCAGCCAGTCTTTCATAACCGCCGCGGCGGACATCGGGAAGTTCAACATTCCGACCGTTGCGCGCAGCGTAACCGTAAAAATACACCGGCACGCCGAACCGCTGGGAAAACCGCATGCCGAACGCATGAGCCAGTTCAACGGCATCTTTCATTTTTGCCCGGCCCAGCGGAATAAAAGGAACGACATCGACGGCACCCAGCCGCGGGTGAACGCCCGACTGTTGCCGCATATCGATTAATTCCAGGGCCTTTCCACAGGCGGCCAGTGTCGCGTCCAGCACATCATCGGGTTTTCCCAAAAAAGTAAAAACACTTCTGTTATGATCGGCGTCCCCGCTGAAATCGGCTAAACGGACGCCGGGAAACATTTTAAAAACAGAAACAATGGATAAGATTTTTTTGTCATCGCGTCCTTCACTGAAGTTCGGTACGCATTCAATGATCTTCATGTCTATGCCTGATAAATTTTTAAGCCCGGAAATTCGATACAGGTCAGTTTCCCGCCGTAAACTGCGCCGGTATCAATGCCGATCTTGTTTTTGTCAATCAGGGGGGTCATTAACGGCGTGTGACCGAACACAACCGTCTTGTCAAAGTCTTTTTCTGTATTGATAAACTCGTACCGGATCCATAATAGATCGTTTTGCGACTGTTCCGCGACCGGAATCCCTGGTCTGAGACCGGCATGAACAAAAATATATTTTTCGGTTTCATAATACGGCAGAAGGGTTTCAAAGAATTTCCGGTGCCTTGCGGACATTTTACGTTTTCTTTCCTTGATATCATCGGACAAAAATATTTCATAGGAACGCAGGGTCTGCATGCCGCCGTTTCTCAGATAAATCTCTTCATCCACGCCCTCCAGATAATTCATAAACATTTGTTCGTGATTGCCGAGCAAACAAACTATGTTTTCATGCGAATCCTGCAGGCCGGAAACATAATCGACAACGTCCCTGCTGAATTCACCGCGGTCGACGTAATCGCCGATAAACACCAGGGTGTCTTTTTTGAAATCGATGTCAATATCCGATATCAGCGTTTTAAGCTTTGTCAGACAACCGTGAATATCGCCGATGGCATAGATTTTCCCCATATGGATCTGCTCCCGTTGCCTCGGCTCTTAATCCAGCAGTGCTTTGGTAAAATTGCTGCTTTCAAAAACGCGCAGATCGTCCACGCCTTCACCAACACCGATATACCAGACGGGCAATGCAAGTTCACTGGCAATGCGCACAACGACTCCGCCTTTGGAGGTGCCGTCCAGTTTTGTCAGCACGATGCCTGTCGCGCCGATTTCTTCTTTAAACGTTTTGGCCTGAGCCACGGCATTCTGGCCGGTGGTCGCATCCAGAATCAGCAGAATCTCCGGCGGCACATCCGGCAATTCCTTGTTGATGATTCTTTTCACTTTTTTCAGTTCTTCCATCAGATTGACACGGGTGTGCAGCCGCCCCGCGGTATCCACAATCACCACCCCGTTGAAACCGGCCTTGACTTTCGACATCGCGTCAAAAACGACCGCTGCCGGGTCGGCGTTTGTTTTGTGTTTAATAACGGGAGCGCCCACGCGTGCTCCCCAGACCTCGAGTTGTTCGACGGCGGCAGCCCGAAATGTATCGGCAGCCACCAGCAAAATTTCATGGCCTTCACTTTTCAGGATATTGGCCAGCTTTCCGATGGTCGTGGTCTTGCCGCTGCCGTTAACGCCGATGGTCATAATCACAAACGGTTTCCCGCGGGGTATGATCAGGGGCTTTTCCATTTTTTGCAGAATGGCCGTCATGCGTTCCTGTAAAACTTTTTTGATCTCCTGAGCGTTATTCAATTCATTGCGGCTGACGCGCTGTTTGACGTCATCAATCAGATCGTAGGTAAACTGCGGCCCCATATCCGCTGAAATCAGAAGTTCCTCCAGATCTTCGAAAAGTTCCTGGTCCAGAACCCTCTTGCCGAACACCAGATTATCCAGACTCTTGGTCAGGGCGGTTCTGGTCTTGACCAGCCCCGCTTTCAATTTTTCAAAAAGACTCGATTTAGCCATAGAAGCACCTTTCATCCTGCCACAATTGATTCATAACCGCTTTTTTGTAAGAAGTAAAGAGACGGATTAATTGAGATTGACGGAAACCAGAGTGGATATCCCCTGTTTCTGCATGGTCACGCCGAAGAGCGTGTCGGCAACTTCCATCGTGCTCTTGTTATGCGTAATCATGACAACCTGGGATTTCCCAGCGACATCCTTGATCAGACGATTGAACAGATTTGTATTGGCATCATCCAGGGCGGCATCGACTTCATCCAGCACCAGAAACGGCGAGGGACGATATTTCAAAATGGCAAAAATAAGAGCAACCGCCACCAGTGATTTTTCACCGCCGGAAAGCAGACTCACATTCTGCTTGCGTTTGCCGGGTACCTGAATATCAATATCAACGCCTGTTTCCAGCATATCATTTTCGTCCGTCAAAAGAAGTTCTCCGCGTCCGCCGGGAAAAATCTGCGCGAAGACTTCTTTGAAGCACGCGTTGACGGCTTCAAAGGTTTCCGCAAATCTGGCGCGGGAAATTTTATTAATCCGGGCAATGGTCCGCTGCAAAACATTGATGGATGCATTCAGATCGGCAATCTGTGTCGACAGAAAATTGTAGCGCTGGTCGAGTTCCTCATACTCATTCAAGGCAAGGAGATTCACCTCGCCGAATGTCTCGAGCATCTGTTTGTTTTTTTCCAGAGCATCAACGATCTCGACCAGTTTTTCTTCCGTGACCTTTTCAAAATCCGCGGCCATGCCGGCCAGATCAACATCATGTTTTTCGGCCACGCTTTTTCTGAGGTTTTCTCTGTTTAGGGTTATTTCCCGGCTTTGAAATTCCATTGCATTGACCTGCTGGCGTAATTCATCCAGATTCTTCTTGATTTCCCTGATTTCACCTTCCAGGATCTTTAGTTGTGCATCTTCACGGTTTTGCTCGGCTTTTTTCTCGGCCAGCAATGCTTCCTGTGCCGCAAACGCGCTGTATATTTCTTTTAACAAAACCTGATCGTTCTCAATGCCTTGCGTCAATTCGGCGATCTGCTTTTCACAGAACACGATGTCCTCTTCTTTGGTCCTCTGTTCCTGTTCCATGGAATCAATATGATCCTGCAGCCTGGATATCGTCCGTACATCCCCTTCTTTCTTCTCCTCCAGAGAGGCCAGTTCTATTTTCCCGGCGGTTACATAACGTTCCTGTTCGTCAATCTGGACGCGGGACTGTTCTTTTTGAACGTTTAACGCGGCGATGATGTCGTTGATCTGTTTTTCTTCACCGTCCTTTTGCAAAACATCCGCATTGAACCTTCGGAGCTTTTCTTCCGCTTCCGTCTTTTCTGTATTCAGGGTTTGTCTGTTGAACTCCAGAACGGCGATTCTCTGTCTGAGTCTGTTGACATCGTCGTCAAAACGTTCGCGATCCTTTTTTCTGCCGTTGACGGTAATTTCCAGCGCATGAATTTCCGTCTTCATTTGAGAGCTTTCTTCTTCCCAGCGGGAAATGGTCGCTAAGATTTTAGTTCTCCGGCCAACCTTGGTTTCCAGATCGAGAGATAAGGCTGCAATCTCTGCCTCCAGTTCGCCGATTTCTCTTTTTGTCGCCAGCAGGCTTTTTTCCACCGCCGAACCGCTGCCACCGGTTAACACACCGTGCGGGCTGATGATATCGCCCTCCGGCGTGACAAACGTCCCCCGGAAACCGTTTTTCTTCCAGAGAGAGATGCCGTTTTCAATCGTGGGAATCAGCAGAACGTCACCCAGCAGGCAGTCGATAATGGGTTTAAAATCATCGCGGACTGTTACCTTGTCCAGCAGGGGTTTCGCTTCATTGAGGTGCGCTTCGCTGTAAGTCCTGGCATCATGGGTTCTCAAATCGACGGAAATAAAACTGCCCCGGCCCAACTGATAATTCTTCAAGTAATCGATAGCGCGCACACCGTCTTCCTGACTTTGCACTACCACGTACTGCAGTTTTTCACCCAGGACGGCTTCCACGGCAGCCTCATATTCACGGGGAACACTGATATGATCGGCAATCACGCCGTAAAATTTATCACTGTGCTCTTTATTCTCGATAATCGTTTTAACGCCCTCGTTACTCCATTTGGATGACTCCTGAAACTCCCGCAGAGAAATCAGTCGGGTGGATTTGACGCTGGTGTCTTCCCTGAGTCTTGCAATATCTTCCTCGTTAAACTGTAAATCCGATCTGAATCGATCCAGTTCGGTTGCCGCTTCCGCCATTTTAGCTTCCAGTCCGACAATGTCCGCTTTCTCTTTTTTCAAGGCTTCGTCGGCCGCCTCCAGCCTGGCGCATACGTCGGCCATCATCTTCTGATCTTCTTCCAGTTCGCGGGTTTCCTTTTCCTCTCGTTTCTTCAGATCCTCGATATTTTTGCTGAGGCTGGAAATCATATTATGAAGTTTGGCTTTTTCCGTCACGACATCGATAAACAAAATCTTTTTTTCTTCCAGCTGACTGCTCAATGCCTTGTCGGCTTCGGTGAGTTCCTGGACTTTTTGCTGAAGCGATTCGTGTTCGGCTTTCAAAGCGACGATTTTATTTTCCGCTTCTGCCGAATTTTTCCGCAGATTTTCGATTTCAGCGGCTAAATCGGCTTTTCTCGTCTGCAGCACCTGAATTTCCGTCAAATCTTTCTCCCGGCGTCCGGACATATCGGTCACCTGACGTTGGGCAAACTCAATACTTTTTTCCTTGATACTGATGGTGTTTTTGATCTCGTAAAGTTCCTGCTGAACTTTCGCCGTCAGTTCCTCATTCTCCAGAAGTTTCACTTTCATTTCATCCAGCATCGATTCTTTCGCTTGGAAATCCGCCCGGATGAGAGCTTCCTGCTGCTGTAATTCCGTGCGCTGTTGCTGCAGATCCGACTCCCTGGCCATAAAGTCGACATAGGTTTGCAGGGCAACCGTTATTTCCGCTTCTCGGATTTCCTGCTTGATTTTTTTGTACTGTTCCGCTTTCTTCGCCTGACGGGAAATGGTGTTAAGCTGCGTTTTGACTTCCTTGATAATATCGTTGAGCCGCAGAATGTTCTGTTTCGTCAGGTCCATCTTACGGACGGCCGCTTCCTTGCGGCTTTTATATTTGGAAACGCCGGCGGCGTCTTCGATGTACAACCTTCTGTCTTCAGGCTTAGCCTCAACCAGATTGGTGACATGGCCCTGTTCAACCAGCGAATATGTCCGGGCACCGACACCGGTCCCCATGAAGAATTCCTTGATGTCGAGAAGACGGCAGGGAACTTTATTAATAAAATATTCGCTATCGCCGTCCAGAACAACTCTGCGGGAGATGGAGACTTCGTTTAAATCGGAATAAGCACCGGGAAAACTCTGGCCGTTGGCATACAACGTCATCGTCACTTCAGCCATGCTGACCGGTGCCGAATCCTGGCTGCCGTTGAAGACCACATCATCCATTTTTTTGCCTCGCAGTGCCTTGACTCTCTGCTCACCCATCACCCAGCGAATGGCATCGACGATATTAGATTTGCCGCAACCGTTGGGACCGACAATACCCGTAACACCGTTGGAGAAATCCAGCACGACCCTGTCCCTGAAGGACTTAAACCCCGATATTTCCAAATTTTTCAGATTCATAAACAAGCAGCTTTATTTAATTGTTCAAAATTTGCGAAATTTTAGCAAAAGAATATACCTTTGTAAAGTGAAAATACAATAAAATGTGGTTTTAATATATTCATACCACAATATGTAGTGCTTTGATTTTTTTAGCTTTTTAATGAAATTCCGTACTTCATCGAAATTAAAGAGAAAAACCATGAAAAAGCAAGAAAAGGCAGGGGATGTTCCCCTGCCCCTGAAAGCAACACATAAACTTAAATTATTGAAATATTTAGCAATTAATACTTCCCCGCAATGTAGTTACTCAACTGGTTAATCAGTACATCTTTTTCAGAAATCGTCGATTTTACAACATCACCAATAGAAACTATCCCCAGAAATTTGCTTCCTTCAAAAACCGGAACATGCCGAATATGCTTGCCCGTCATTAATACCATGCAACCCTCCATCGAGGTGTCCGGCTTCACGGTATACATCTTATTAAAAGGCGTCATGATTTCTTTGACCAGTGTTTTGGGAGATGTTTTTCCTTTCAGGACGATTTTTCTCGCGTAATCGCGTTCTGTGATTATGCCGGCAACTTTACCTTTCTTATCCACGACCACCAATGCCCCGATTTCTTTTTCTGCCATGAGTTTAAGGGCTTCAAATACTGTATCGTTCGGATTAATTGTCCACATCTGCTTCGACTTGCTCTTTAAAATGTCGCTCACTCTCTGCATAATCCACACCTCCTGATAAAGTCTGTTTATTTTTCTCGGCTGTGAACTTATTTTAAAAGAAAAATGGGAATATGGCAAGCACAATGTAAACCCTCCCGGGATCCGCTTGTGCTTTTTGATGAAAGGCTTGCCGATTCCGAAGGACGATCACTGTCAGATTTCTTCCCCGGCCTTGTAGCCTTCATGAATGGCTTCCAAAATCCGGCGCGGACTGCGGGCATCGCCTACAACCCGGTAAGGAACGGCCAACGCGTTAAGCACATCCTCCAGAGTATTTTCCGATTTCGCGCCCATGGCGGTCACGATCAGGGATGCCTTTTCCTCACTTGGTTTGTCCGCCTGAACATATCGCACGATGTTGTTTTCAATCCCGAGGACTCTGGCGCCGAATATTATTTTTCCCCCGCTGTCTTTGATGCGTTTGTTCAGCCAGTATCCGTGCGCGGAAAACCTGTTCACCGGCGGAAGGGTCTGCATTTCAAGCACCGTTACGGCAATGCCGTTGGCCAGCAGGTAATCAGCGGTTTCCATGCCGACATATCCGGCTCCCAGAACAACAGCCGGACCGGCAAGTTTGATATTTCCGGTAAGCACATCCCGCGCATCAGCCACGAGTTCGGATTTCAGACCGGGAATGGAAGCGGTAACCGGGTAAGCGCCCGACGCTACGATCACGGCATCGGGCGCTGCCTTTTTGATGTCATCGGCGCTGACCGGATGAGAGCAGTGCAACGGCACGGACCATTGCTTCAGACGGCGCAGGGCCCAGTTTACCCAATCCATAAAAACGGCTTTGTGCGGCGGACGGCTGGCCGACAGCAGTTGCCCGCCCGGCTGGGATTCTTTCTCAAAAACCTCCACCTGATGTCCCCGTGCAGCCAGCACCAGGGCGGCGGAAAGTCCCGCCGGTCCAGCGCCGATCACCCATACTTTTTTCGGCGTCCCGGCCGGCAAAACAGGTCCTTTGTATTCGCGTCCGCATTCAGGATTAAAACTGCACGTGGTGGATTTCATCTCGAAGCTCAAACGCTCGATACACCCCTGATTACAGGCTGTGCAGCGGCGGATATCCTCCAGAGATCCCCTGCGGGCTTTTTCGATAAAATCGGGATCCGTAAGATGCTGACGTCCGAAACTGATCAGGTCGGCATCGCCCCGGGCAATGGCCTGATCGGCCATTGCCGGATCATTGATCCGACCCACGCCGATGATCGGAACGCTCACCACCTCTTTAAGCGCACGGGCCCGGAACAGATTGAATCCGGGTTCGGTATCCATTGAGGCGATGGACAGACCTCCCGGCGTGGAATAAACCCCCACGGAACAATGGATGGCATCCACACCCGCAGCAACCATCCGGGGGGCTAATCTGCGCATCAGAGAAAAATCATATCCACCGCGAACCATTTCATCCGCCGATATGCGGATCCAGAGGGGGAAATCGTCTCCCACCGCTTTGCGCGCCGCCGCGATGACTTCCAGAATAAAGCGCATGCGGTTTTCCTCGCTTCCGCCGTACTCATCTTCACGGTTGTTGGAGAACGGTGAAAGAAACTGATTCAGCAGATAGCCGTGCGCGCCGTGAAGTTCCACCGAATCAAATCCGGCCTGACGGGCGCGTCCGGCCGCCTGAGCAAAGGCACGGACTATTTCGGCAATACGCTCCAGAGACATCGCTTCACACGGCTGCCCCAATACGGCACTGGGTATCGCCGAAGGAGCCTCGGGTTTTTTGCCGAGCACCGCTTCAAACGTTTCACGGCCCGCATGATGCAATTGCAGCGCGGCCTTGGCGCCGTGACGGTGCAGCGCGGCCGGAATCCGTGACAGCGCGCCGATGAAATCATCGCTCCAGACACCAATCTCATTGGGAAACCCTTTTCCGCGCGGATCAACCGCGCAGACCTCGGTTATAATCAACCCTGTTCCGCCCTGTGCCCTGCGCTCCAGATAAGCCAGCAAACGTTCACTGACCGTGTTGTCGGCATTACCGTAACCGGTTGCCATCGGCGGCATCACCGCCCTGTTTTTCAAAGTCATTCCGTTTATGGTAAACGGTGAAAAGAGATGCTCAAACCGCATTCGTGCCTCCTTGTTTGATATGGCTGAAAGACGTTCGTAAAAAATGTTTAAACGTTGAGAATGTCCGTAACGATTTTGTCCCCTTTGCCGGAGGAATAAAACCAAATCGGTAAAATATGAAGAGTAACCGGTGGAAACAGCCGGCCGTGCGTATCATTTTGATCATTCTCAGATCACCTTACTGATAAGACGATGATCCAAAAGAAAATACGTTCCAGGCTCAACTGTTTTTTGCCCAAAGCTTAAATTAAGATTTTTTCCGCCGGGAATTGCAAGCTTTACCAGAGGCCAAACCAGTGTTTGCTCCCTGCCAGCCAGATCAGGGAAATCACATAAGCGATCAAAACAGCCGCCGCTATCTTCTCTTTAAGAGTGATGGGCTGATTCTCTTGTTCATGAGGATCAGTGGCCGGCTGCTCCTGCTTGATCTCTTCGGTCATGGGTTTTCCTCCAAGCATATTTTTGATATTTTCACGTAATATATACGGAAATGCGGATCATTGTCAATCTTTGCATAAACAGCCCGATTCAAACAACACTCCTGCGACCCGTGATTTAAATATACAGCACAATAAAGACCATCTCATGAAAAAAGCGCGCAAGAACCGATCAGCGGAGCCGATACCCTCTCTTCATCATCCGTGGGAAATCGGGCACCGGAGGGCTGGCCATCTGTTGATTGGATGAGCTGGTTTCAACACATTAAGAGCTGCAAAAAAATCGTTGAGGGCAAAACATGAAAAAAGGTGTCGTTTAAAATATTCCTTCCAGTTGTGTTCCACAGTGCGAACATTTGTTTTTTTGCAGATTGGTGCCGATAATTTTAAAACCGTAGCGTTCAATCAGCAGTTTGCCGCAGTGAAAACAGCGCGTGTTTTCGGCATCATCGCCGGGAACGTTGCCGCTGTATACATATTTTAATCCGGCCTCCCTGCCGATCTGCCCTGCGCGATGAAGGGATTCAAGAGGCGTTACCGGCAGGTGCTGCATTTTGTACTGTGGATGGAAGCGGCTGATATGCCAGGGCGTTTCCCTTCCCAGTCCGGCAATAAATTGTGCGATATCTCTCATTTCTTCTTCGCTGTCATTTAGAGACGGAATAAGCAGCGTGGTGATTTCCACCCAAATCCCTCTTTCTTTCATTTTTTTCAAACTGTCCAGAACGGGAGCCAGACGTGCCCCGCATCGTTTTTTATAAAACTCGTCGCGAAAAGACTTCAAATCCACATTGGCCGCGGATAAATACGGCGCGATGATTTCGATGGCTTCAGGTGTCATGAAACCGTTGGTAACAAAAACATTCTTCAGGCCGCTTGCGGCTGCGATTTTTGCGGTATCGTACGCCAGTTCAAAAAACACCGTCGGTTCGGTGTAGGTATAAGCGATCGTTTTAGCGCCGCTTTCTTTCGCGCGCTCCACGATGTCTGACGGCATGGAATCCTCGCCGTAAATCATTTTTGTTTTTCGGGGCGCTTGTGAAATATCGTGATTCTGACAAAAGTCACAGAAAAAATTGCAGCCCATCGTGGCAATGGAGTAAGACCGTGAGGCAGGGTATACATGAAAGAAAGGTTTTTTTTCGATGGGATCGACATTTTGAGCAATCAATGTCCCGTAAGCCATCGAATACAGCACACCGTCCCGATTGCCCCGTACACCGCAGACACCCTGACGCTCGGGATGGATCGTGCATCGGTGCGCGCAAAGATTGCATCGGACGTTTCCGTCTTGAAGTTTTTCGTAGAGCATGGCTTCTTTGATCATCGGTCTGCCTCTTTCAACATGTTCCTCACAGCTTCAGGAGCCGTTTTGCGTGTTTCCGCCTTGATATTGAATGAATTCATCACCGGATTCTGTGCCGTCCGGTACGTATACGTTACGGGACAAACCAAGCCGACAAACGCCCCGAAGGGGTTTTTCCGGAAGGGCAGCATCTCCTCAAGTTCTTCAAAAAAATCGTAAACCATGGCGGGAAAATAAATAACGCTTCCCCATTTCATGGCGTTATTGCCGGCCGAGACCTCCGCCATTTTTCTGATTTCAGGTAAACTGAAAAAACGGATTTTTTGAGAAAAAGAAAAACCGAACATTTCTTTCAGGCGCTGTCTGGTTCCGACAAAAGAGTAATTGTTCACACAACCGATAAAAACACGGCCACGGCAGACCCGGACGGCCTCGTCAATGATTTTTTGCGGATGCACGGCGGTTTCCAGACAATGAATCATCGTGACAATGTCAAACTCATTGTCGGAGAAGGGAATGTCTTCAGGATCGGCCAGAATCAGTTCGGCACGTTCACTGTGTTTTTGACGGGCGATTTCCAGATTTGCGCCGGAAGAATCAAGGCCCGTCAGAGAACACCATTTTCCGCGGAACATATCCAGATGGTTGCCGGTGCCGCAACCGATATCCAGAAGACGTTCACCGGCCAGGGGAGTAATCAGATCCAGAACGAGCTCTTTCTGCCTCGAAAAGATGTAATCGTCCCTCGGTGTTTTTAATCTTTCAGCCGGAAATCCGGTTTTCTTTTGATCAAAAAACATGGTCTTGATCCTACCCAGATTTTCACAACGATGTAACGATGTATTGCCGTCTTTTCCAGATGCGGTCCGACAGCCCCCTGCCGCCGGAAATAAAGCCATTATTTTTTAAATATATATTTTTGGAAAATATTTTTCAACCGCCGATTTCCGACATATTCCGGGAACATTTTCGCAGACTGTTTTCCGTGCAGACAATGTCGTGCTGCCGGGGTTTCAACAGAACGGCATCCCAGATCAGCTTTTCCAGTTCGGCATCACTACAATTTTCCCGCAGGGCTTTTTTCAGATCCACTTCCGCTTCATTGAGCAGGCAGGCTCTGAGTTTTCCGTCCGACGTCAGACGCATGCGATTGCAGGTTGAACAGAAATGGTCGCTCACCGGATTGATAAAACCGATTTCTCCCCGTCCACCTTTAATCTTAAATATTTTTGCCGGACCGTCCGATCTGTTTTTTTTGTTTTTGAGCGGTTCCAACGCATAGCGTTGCCTGATGATTTTGATTAACTGCGATCCGGGCATATAATCTTCGCCGTAATCAAGGGTTGTTTTTCCGACCGGCATCAGTTCGATGAATCGAACCTGGAATGGCTGCTCCTGAGCCAACCTTGCAAAATCCAGCGCTTCATCATCGTTGAATCCTTTGATGGCCACCGTGTAGATTTTGATGGGCGAAAAACCGATTTCTTCCGCGCGGGCAATTCCCCGCAAAACATCTTCCAAGCGTCCGCCCCTGGTAA
>Ga0116176_10001570_pt1 | contig 17829 bp, 14 predicted proteins | sample AD_STIC08_MetaG_FD_89803 | JGI IMG/M metagenome (GOLD analysis project Ga0116176, IMG submission 89803) | Active sludge microbial communities of municipal wastewater-treating anaerobic digesters from USA - AD_STIC08_MetaG | ecosystem: Engineered > Bioreactor > Anaerobic > Digestate | place: USA...
CTGGCAATACGCTTTATCAACGAAAAATTCTTCGAACTCGATGAACTCGGTTTTACCGAAGGCGTGCGCAAGGTTATTTCGCAGCCATCCGGACTGATTCTCGTCGGCAGTCCTTCCTGCGAAGGCAAAACCAGCACCATTGCCGCGATGCTTAACTTCATCAACCGACACTTCGAAAAGAGCATTTTTACCATCGAAAACCCGGTTGAATACGTCTTTAAAGATGACAAGGCGGCGTTCATTCAGCGCAGCATACCGGTAGATATCTCGAACTTTTACAATGGCCTCTGCGAAGCCTATCGCGTCGACCCGGACGTCGTCGTCTCAGACTCGATCAACTACCCGGACGCCATGGACCAGGCACTTACCCTTTGCGAGTCAGGCTGCATGGTCATCGGCTCGACCGAAGGCGGCGACTGCCAGCAGATTCTTGAACGCCTCATCAACTGCCGGGAACCTGCCGATCGCGAAGCTCTGCGCGCCAGAATCGCGGCACAGCTGAAGATGATTGTCAGCCAGCGTCTGGTACCACGCGAAGACAAGACTGGCCGGGTGGCAATTTTTGATATCATGATCAATACGCCACAGATGAAAGCGCTGGTGCGCAACAATAACATGAGTATGTTCAGAGCTCTGCAGGGGCAGGGTGAAATTGCGGGTATGAAAACCTTCGACTCTCAGCTGGCGCATCTGGTCAGAAAGCGCATTGTCAGCCAGAAGGTCGGTTCTGATTTCGCGATCGATAAATCGCGGATCAACAGCTGAAAGGAGTCTGAAGCATGGATATCCGGAAAATGATCGATAAGGTTAAAGTCGCCGGTGGCACCGAACTGCACATCAAGGTCGGCGCAAAACCTTTGATGCGCAAAAACAAATTTCTGCGCCACATGGACCTGCCGGTTTTGCACGAAGACGACATGAACACTCTGATAAAAGATCTTCTCAGCGTCGAAGAGCAGCAGAAATTCGCCAAAATCAGCTCATTTGAGGCAAATTTCTTCGGCAAACCCCCGTGCAATTTTCGCCTGACCCTTTTTCACTCCCAGCAGAAACCCGTTGCTCTGATAAAGATCATCAACAGTAAAATCCCCAGTCTCGAAGAAATCCGGTTTCCTGATGCGCTGGTTCAGTGCATTGACGCCAGAAAAGGCATTTTTATCATTGCCGGCCCGGCAAGGTCGGGCATTTCAACTTCCCTTGCCGCCATGGTCGAGCGTATCAACCAGCAGCATCAGCGTCATGTGCTGATCATCGAAGACCCGATCGAATTTCACTTCGAACAGAAACGCAGCCGCATTTCACAGCGCCAGTTTCGCAAAGATATTTATCTGATCGAACAGGGCATCAATTTTGCGAAGCGCATGGACGTAGATACACTTGTGATCGGCGATCTCAAGCGCGAGATTCCGTTCAGAAACATTATTGAATATGTTGCGGGCGGTCATTTCGTTATTCTGAGCATGCAGACCCTCGGAATGGTGAACACGCTCGAAAAGTTCATTTTTTCATTTCCCGAATCAGATCGTGACTATGTTTGTCAGGTTCTTGCCGAAAACCTTCAGGGAATCTGCTCGCAGGCCCTGATTTCTGACACCGGCGGCAAGCGCATCGTGCCTGTTCACGAAACTCTGGTGATGAACAATACAGCCATGAGTATCATTCAGAAGGGCAAGATATCGCAGCTTGAGCCGAATATCACCAGTCTTGGGCCCGGCAGTCAACTGTTTTCGCAGGCTGTGCAGAAACTCAGCCTTAAAAACGATCTTGAACGCGCTGCGGGCGAAGACTTTCTTGATTTTTACCGGGGAACCAGAGGTTAGCAGTTATGAGAACAACCAGCCGGCGTGCCTTTACTCTTGTTGAAATGAGCGTCGTTGTCGCTATCATCGGTATACTTTATTCAACCGTGGTGCCGATGTATGGAAAAACGATTCTGCGGGCCAGAGAAACTGCATTGAAGAACAGCCTGCATACTTTCAGAACCACTCTGAACAATTATTACAAAGATCATGAGAAATGGCCTGAAAGTCTCGAGGCGCTGGTGCGCGATGGCTATATCAGGGCTATTCCGGCTGATCCGTTTACCGAAAAGACCGACACCTGGAAAACCGTTTCGTCAGAGCCTGACGTCGTGGATGTCTATGACGTCAAATCTGGTGCTGACGGGGTCAGCCTCGACGGGGTGAGCTATGCCGACTTCTGACCGCCGCGGCATTTCGCTGCTGGTGGTAACCGTAGCGGTGCTTCTTCTGTCGGTCGGCCTGAGTGTAGTTATTCCGCGGGCCGATCTCGAAGTCAGAAGGCGGCACGAAGACGATCTACGCTTCATACTTGGCGAATTCAGGCGTGCGGTTGTGCGATTTGAACGCTGCCATAGCCGACAGCCGCAGAATCTCGACGAGCTTCTGCGCGACGCCGAAGGCAGAAGGTTTCTGCGCCGTGCCTACATCGACCCGATGACCGGCAGTTTTGACTGGCAGACGGGTATCGATGCCAGCGGTACGTTTACGGTAAGATCGGCCTGCGCACAACCCGGGATCAACGGCGTGCCTTACAGCAGTTTTCGCTGAAGCTCAGCTCTGCCCTGAAGATTTCGCCAGAAGATTGCGGGCGAACTCAAGCCCCTGATTATCAGTCTGGCCAAGCATCCGGGCGATTTCTTCGACCCTTTCGCTGTCTTTAACTCTTCTGATATTGACAATTGTAGCGCCTGAGTCAACCGTTTTGGTGACGGTAAAATGGTGGCTGCCCTCTTTGGCGATCTGGTGCAGATGGGTTACCAGAAGAACCTGTTTTTCGCTGCCAAGGCTGCGCAGGCTTTCGGCAACCGCTTCAGCTGTTTTGCCGCCGATGCCGGCGTCAATTTCGTCGAAAACCAGTGTTGGCAGAGCGTCGCAGCTGGCCAGAACCTTTTTGATCGCCAGAGCTACCCGCGAAAGTTCGCCACCGGATGCAATTTTACGCAGCGGGCCGCCCGGCGCGCCAGGGTTGAGAGAAACACAGAATTCGATGTTTTCGGCACCCGTTGCCGCCGGGTTGACAGGTGACAGTTCTGCCTTGAAGACGGCAGCATTGAAGCCCAGCCCGGCCATTTCCTGTGAAACCTTTTTGTTGAGAGTTTCGGCCAGCTTTTGACGCTCTTTGCTGATGCGCGTGGTCAGGTCTTTAAACTGCCGGTCGACCGCATCATACTCTTTTTTCAGGCGGTCGCGCGTCTGGTCTGGCGTCATCAGCTCTTCGAGTTCCTGACTGATGCTTTCTTTGAGAGCAAAAAGGCCCCTGAAATCAGTTGCATGTTTGCGGCAGGCTTTGGAAAATGCCATCAGCCTTTCCTGCACCTGCTGCAGCCGCTCGGGATCGAGGTCGGTGCTTTCGGCCATGGCTTCGAGGTCTTTTTCGAGCGCCTTTAGTTCAAAGTAAAGATTGTTCGCACGTTGAAAGCTTTCTTCAAGTCTGGTGTCATAGCCCGAAATTTTTTTCAGCTGTTCAGAGATGCGGTAGCTCTGCATGGTGGCGCCGACGCCCTCGTCGGTGCCCGAAAGAAGGCCGACCGCCGTCTGCAGGCAGTTAATGATCTGCTCTGAATGACTCAGGCGTTTCAGGTCTTCTTTTAACTGATCTTCTTCGTCAGGGTTGGTCAGGTTGAGAGCCGTCAGTTCCTGGATGGCTGCCTGCAACTCGTTTACGCGGGTGGCAGACTGCTGATTGCGATTTTCGAGCTCAAGCAGCTTGTCTGCAAGCTTCTGGCGATCTTTAAAAACCTGTCGTAACCCGGCAAGGTTGCTCTTGTGGGAATGGTTGCCGGTGCGGTCGAGCATTTCCTTCTGAATTTCGGGCAGTAGAAGTGTCTGATGCTCGTTCTGGCCATGGATTTCCATCAGGTGGTTGCCAAGCTGTTTCAAAAACGCGGCATTGGAAAGAATCCCGTTTACGAGAACCCGCCCGCTGCCTTCGTCTTTAAATGTTCTTGTAATAGTTAGAGTCTCTGGTGACTCTTCATTGCCGAAGCCAGACTCTTCAAGGAAGAGGGCCAGTTCTTTCTGGCCGGCAATACAGAACTCGGCCTGAACCTTCGCCTGAGTCTGGCCCGGCAGAACCAGACCGGCACGGGCCTTTTTGCCGAGCAACAGTTTTACGGCCTCAAGCAGCACGCTTTTGCCTGCACCGGTCTCGCCGGTTATTACATTGAGCCCGGCTGAGAATTCAAGTTCGGCCCGGTGCATGAAAAGAAAATTTTCAAGGGTGATGGTTTGGATCATTGCTGTGATTGCAGGCGCTTAAAAAACTCCACGGTTTTTTGACAAACCCGGTTCAGACGGAGTCCAGAACATTTTTCTGACGCCGGATGCCGTATTGCCTGCCTTTACGGTAGAAATCTCTTTCAAGGTGGTGAGAATATTGCTTTTGCGGTTTTCGGAGGGAGTGTTCTGGCGCTTGAGAGCACTGATCTGGGTCGGGTTGATCGGGCCTTCAAGCGGCAGAAGAGCGGCCTGTCTGTCCGGCCGGGCCGGTGGAGCCTGCTGAATTCTGGCAGAAGCCAGAACGATCGGTTCTTCTGCCGGTGCGATTTCTTCGCTGTCGATTTGCGGGCCGGCATAGTGAAGGGTTTCGATTCTGGTGCCGGAGTAATAGAAGGCAAGAATCTGGCGGGCACTGTAACCGATCAGGGCCATGCCGATCGCTCCATCCTGGCACATGCCGACACGGTGACCGTAGTTTTTGTGCTCAAGCTTGCGGGCGTTCCAGGGCAGGGGCTTTGCTTTAAGTCCAGCCTCTGGCTTTGGCAGCCGGCCGGTCGGCTGACTCTTTTTGAAGCGGTTACCGTAAGAACAGAAAGAATCTTCGCCTGGCGTGCCGTCAAAATGGCCGACAAGATAAGGGATCTCGCTGCCGGACCAGGCAGCTTTGCTGCTGATAAGGTAACCACCGCAGTTCGAGTGATAAACGGTGTTGGCAGGGGCTTTGGCAAAACTGAGAATCTGCCCTTCGGTTTTTCGCACCGCTTTGGCCGCCAGAGGTGTTTCTCTGACAATACCGGTATAGACCTGGCAATGGACGGTGTCGCAGATCTGGTAGCGTTCATTTGAGTGGCGGTCGATGTGACGCACTGCGTAGGTGCGGGCCGCGATTGTCTGGGCTTCCTGGGCGGCATCGGGGGCTCCGACCCATATCTCACACGGAACAACTGACTTGAGGTAGTCTTCCATGTCGACATGGTTTACGGCCAGCAGGCCGCCGCGTTCGGGGGCAAGGGCAATACTGCCGCGATAGGTTTGAATTTTGCTGCTGCCGCCTCTTATTTTGAGGTTGATCGGCATTCTGCCAACAGCAGAGAAAAGAAGCTCAGTATTGGAAAAATAAAGGGTCTTTCGATCGTCGATGCTGAGCTTCATCTGCCCGTCTTTCAACAGCGACAAACTTGCTTGGCCGGCTTTGCCCGAGTAAACCGCGTGGTTTTTGGAGCGGTCGAATATTTCGATATACCCGGTGCTGGGCTCGACGGTAAACGTCTGGGGGCAGCCAAGTTTTGTCAGGCCGACCTTGACGATTCTCGAAACATCAAGATAAGACGCTTCGCAGCTTGAAGAGCAAAAAAGACAAACGAACGCCACGAAGAGTATCAAAAGAAAATACTGCTTTTTTGAAGTCATGCATGGATTCTAAACTACAATGGCCTGCACGTCAATACCCCGTGCATAGTCAGTGATAATGCTGCTTAGAGCCCGGCTTAATGAAAATTCTATTTTTTTGTAGCCGTATAACCCAGACTGTTTATTGTATTAACGACAGTTTCCGGGTTTACCCCGTGCCCGCTGACCATGGCAAGTTTTTCTGTCAGCACGACATTTGCGCCGACGACTCCGGGTATTTCAAGCAGGGCGTTTTTTACCGCTTCGGCACACTTGCCGCAGCTCATGCCTTCGACCGCAACCGAAATGCTTTCGCCTTCGACGGCCGGAATCTTATCGCTGCCTGAACAGCTTGAACAGCTGGAACAGCTGGAACATGTGCTTCCCTGTGCCCGGCTTTTTATGGTGCTGAAAAGCAGCACCGCCAGCATAAATATTGCCGAGCCAGTCTCAAGAATGCTGAGCTCAGTGTGACAGGCCGGAGTTATGGCGTTCAGACCTGCTTCAGAGAAGCGTTGGGCAAAAAGGTCAAGCGCATAACCGCCGGCAAGCGAGCCGGCTATAACCGTGGCAATATAAATGGCAGCCGAAGCCCGGCCAAGGATTTTCCAGACAACTGAAATGGCGGCCGCATTGGTGGCCGGCCCCGAAATCAGAAAAACAAAGGCGGCTCCCGGGCTTACACCCATTTTAATGAATGCCAGTGCAATCGGAATCGAGGAGGTCGAACAGACATAAACTGGAATACCTATGGCCAGCATTATCAGCATCGTGACGTGATAATTGCCAATCCAGGCAGCTATGGCATCACCAGAGAGAAAAGTTGAGAGAAGGCCAGCAATGATGATGCCTACGATCAGAGCCTTGGCAATCTCAGACGGGAGAGTCACAAAGGCGTAGCTTATTGCCGCTTTAACCTTTTCGCCAATGCTCAGCGAGCCTGTGGCAATTACCTGGCTGCCGGTTGCGGTGATTTTTGTCATATCCTCGGAGTCTGTGGCCGAGACCATCAATCCCCCGAAAATACCGGTTATCAAAGCCGCAACTGGTCTGAATACTGCAAAAAAAGGTCCGAGAAGGCCCCAGGTTGCAAAAATTGAGTCGACCCCGGTCTGTGGTGTCGAAATCAGAAAAGCGGTAGTAGCGCCTTTACTGGCACCATGACGGCGCAACGAGGCCGCAACCGGAATTACCCCGCACGAGCAGAGAGGCAGCGGCACGCCCAGCAGCGTGGCTTTTATTACCGAGCCCGCTTTGCCGGTTCCGAGGTGTTGTTCGACCCATCCGGGTGAGATGAAAACCGAAAGAACACCGGAAACGAGAAAGCCCAGTATCAGGTAGGGTGACATCTGCCCGAGAACTATCCAGCAGTCGTTGATTAATTGCAGTAGCTTGTCCATTTTTAAAAGCCCCTGAGTTGGTGTCAATATAAATATACCATCTGCCGGAGAATTCGCAAGCCATATTGTTGATCGGGCCCGGGCAGGGGCCCGGAACGCCCGGAAGCGCCTGTCCCGGATTAGGGCTCAGGCTTTTTGCGAGGGAACGGCGCGTTTGCGGCAATCGATTTTGCCAAGAGTGATGATCACCGATGCAACCGGGTTATCGGCTGATTTTACCGGTATCAGACTCAGGCGCAGATCGAAGGCATAGTTCTCGCCGATGATGTCGCATTGCTCGTTTTCGACCCATTTTTTTTCGGTCATCAGTGTGGTCAGCTTGTCACGCAACTCAACCGGCAGAGGTGCCTGCGCAAAATCTACCTCGTAAAGCTCATCCCAGGTCAGTTTGAACAGGGTCATCAGTTCGTCGTTGGCAAAAGCTATCTTCTTCTCTTCGTTGACCATCAGCAGTGGCACGTTAACAAAGTTGGCGAAGGCCGAAAAACGCTTCTTTTCGAGTTGAATTTTGTCGATTTTGAGCTGATCTCTTATTTTGAGAGTATCGGCAACGCCCGCCAGCCCGGCGACAATCTGATCGACCTCGTTGCCGGTATGTGCTCTGACCGGCACACTGTAGTTACCATCACGTATTTTTCTGATGATTTCCATGATTTTTCTGGTTGGCAGCTTGATCTGGTGCGAGATAAAAAACAGGGCAACGAATGCAACGATCGAAGTGGCGAGGGTGGTTAAAAGAAACCTGCTCTGAAAAGCTTTGCGGGTAAGAGTAAGTGCGTCTTTTTTTGCCGTCAGCAGTTGCAGACTGCGGTTTCTGACGTAGAGCAGCTCAGTTGCGAGTTTTTGCAGATTCTGGTTAAGGTCTGCCTGAATGATCACGAATTCTGCCGACGCGATTCCAACTGTGGTAATGATTTTTGTCTGACTGGCAATCTTTGCGGCGAGCACACTGTCGGAAGCGACCAGATGACCTGTTCTCGCAATGAAATCCTGACATTCGTCGCGTAAAGTAAGTGCCATTCTCGAAGATTCAGACCTGATCTCCTCTTCGTGAATATGCTTGAGACCATTTAATTTCTGCCGCAGTTCATGGCAGTCTCTGACATTCTTTTCGGTGGTCAGAAACAATCTTATATCATTCTCGAGACTGCCTCTGATATTGCTGTCGAACGAGTAGACGTGGTAGGCCGAAAAGAACCCGAAAAAAGCCAGCAGGCAGATATTGAAGGCTGTGCCGAGCTTGAATCTTTTGTCCATTGATATTCGCATATTTTCAGGCCTCCCCGCTGTCGAGTTCTGAAAGCTGGCGTATTTTTTCATCACGGCCAACCAGAACGAGAATGTCGTTCGGAGAAATCTTTTCGTCTGGCGATGGCAGATCGTTGAGAACCATCTTTACGATGTTTTCTCCCTTCTCATTGATCGCTGGTTTTCTAGTTTTTATCGCAATGACGTTGACGCCGTAATGGGCTCTGACATTAAGCTCTTTGAGGCTTTTACCGATGAATGCCGACGGTGGTTCGAGTTCGGTGAGCGAGTGCCCCGAGCTGAGCTTGATGCTCTCAAGAATATGCGGGGAAATAAGCCGGTCGGCTATCTGCTCGCCCATCTGTTCCTCGAGCGAGAAGACTTCGTGGGCGCCCACTTCAGAAAGAATCTGGCCCTGCATCTTCGTTAACGCTCTCGAAAGAATTCTGTGAACTCCAAGTCGCTTGAGAATGGCCGTTACAAGAATGCTGGTTTCAATGTTGTCGCCAACCGCGACTATAGCCACGTCGAGATCCTGAACTCCAAGCTCTCTCAGCGCCTTTTCGTTGGTACAGTCACATTGTACCGCCTGACTGACATGGTCTTTTACGGCATCGACCGCTTCGGGATCCTTGTCGATGGCCATAACTTCGCCGCCTTTGGCAAAAATAGAGCTGGCCAGCTTGGCTCCAAATCTTCCGAGTCCAATTACCGCATATTGCATTGAAGTAACCTCCTGTCAGCCAACGAGAACACGGGTTTCGGGGTATTGAATACTGACGCGACTGCTTTGAGATGTTATTGAAAGAGCCATGGTCACAGGGCCGGTTCGCCCTATGAACATTAAAACGATTATCAGCAGCTTGCCGATTGCGGTAAGTTGCGGCGTAATACCAGTAGACAAGCCCACGGTGGCAAAGGCCGAAATTACCTCAAAAATTATCTGAATCAGCTGATGCTCCTCAGTGAGAATCATCAGAAAGGTAAACAGCGCCACAAGAGACGCTGACAGGGCGACAATAAGGAATGACTTGAGAATGGTTTCGTCAGGGATGCGCCGGCCTCTGACATTAACCTGGCTTTGCCCCTTGAGCTTGGCTTTCACAAACAAAAACAGTGTCGCAAAGGTGGTAGTCTTTATGCCGCCGCCGGTTGAGCCCGGCGAAGCACCGATAAACATCAGTATGCACATGAAAAACAGGGTGCTGGTCTTCAGACAGGTAAGGTCGATCGTATTGAAACCTGCCGTGCGGGTTGAAACTGACTGAAAAAGCGCCGCCATTATCTTGTCAAAGGTTGAAAGATTATGCATTGGCATGGTGTCGTTTTCGAGCGCCAGAATAAATATTGCTCCAACGATAATCAGAATAAAACTTACCACTACCACCAGCCATGTATGTGTATTAAGGCGTTGATTCTTTGCTCCCCTGAGAAAACTGTTGATTGAGCCGAGAACCGTGAATCCGAGACCCCCGGTGACTATAAGACCCATTACGGTAAAGTTGATCACAGGATCCGACTGGAAACCCATAAGGTTGTCTGGATAAATTGAAAAACCGGCGTTACAGAACGCTGAAATCGAATGAAAAATTCCCGAAAAAACAGCCTCTGAAATACAGCAGCTTTTCAGAATATAAAGACGCAGGCTGATGATAATTGCACCACAAAATTCAATCAGAAAAGCCCAGAGAAAAATATCATGCAGTGTTGATTTTAAGCTGACAAGGTCAGAAAGATCGAGCACTTCCTGCATCAGCGACGAATGGGTCATGCCCATCCGCTTGCCGGCAATCAGCGAGATACCTGCCGACAGTGTCATCAGCCCAAGGCCGCCTATCTGGATCAGGGCAATAATTATTATTTGTCCGAAAGTTGAGAAATAGGTGCCCGTGTCTTCAACAATCAGCCCGGTTACGCAGACTGCCGAAGTCGAAGTGAAAAGCGCGGTCAACAGAGAAGGAGAATGGTTTGCAGCAACTGAAACGGGCATAACCAGTATGAAAGCGCCAAGCGCGATGACCCCGAAAAAACTTGTGAGAACCAGTCTTGCCGGGCGCCTGGCGATTGAATCGGCCAGATGTCCGAAGGTATACTGGTTGAGGTATTCGGCAAAAACTGCTGTGCCTTGTCTGATAAGCAGTATATGAACAGCATGAACGCCCTCGAAATTGATCAAAAAGAGCGGTGCAAAAAAGACAAGATCGTAAAAATGTGTCGAGAAAAAGCGGCTGGAAACTCTCAGGCGGAGAATTGAAACCAGCATGAACAGAAAATATGAATACCGAAAAAACATTTCAGACAGCCCGATGAACTTGATATAAAGTTCATGCGAACCAAAAGAAGGCTCGGTAACCACATAAGTCAGCCCCAGCCAGGCCCCGATATTCAATATCGCCTGAAAAAAAAGGTGAAAAGGCTCAAACAATTTCTGAATCCTTACCCTGACTATCTCAGATGTTTTCTGACCCGCTCGAGCAGATCTTTCGCCTGAGAGTGCCCGGCGTTCATGTTAAGAATCTCGACGCAGGCAGTTTCGGCATTGATCAGGTCACCCAGCTGAAAAGAAGCCTCGGCAAACGCCATTTTCAACTTCAGGTCATCGGGGTGTCTGTCTTTTGCGGCTGCAAGCTTTAAGACAGCTTCTGAACCCTCGCCAAGATAATAGCCGGCCTTGAAGAACTTGAGCAGTGAATCCGCATCTTTTTCGTCAAGGCTGACTACTTTTTCAAAAGCTTCTTTGGCCCGAGCATATTTGCGGTTGCTGTAGGCATTGTCACCGAGAAGAATCAGCGCCTCGCGGTAATCCGGGGCAATTTCAATGGCCCGGCGCAACGCTTCTCTTGCCTCTGGCCCTTTGTCCTGTGCGAAAAAAGATTGTGCCTGACTGTACAATGTCACCGCTTCCGGCGCAACGGTGTCGATCGCTTTTGTTTTTGCTGGCACGACAGTTACTGGTGCTTTTGTCGGGGCCGCCGGAGACGCTTTGCTTTCGGCAGGGGGCTGTGATTCTTCAACCGGCGCAATTACCGGAGCCGGTGCGGTTTTAACTGCCCCCTTCTGTTCAATTTCGGCAATCAGCTGGCCAATGCTGGCATGGAATTCTGCTGCTGCTGGTGAAGATGAGGCAGTCGGCGCCGCTGCCAGTGCTTTTCTATAGAGGCTGAGCCGGGCTCCGGAGTTTTCGGCCGGAATCTGGCTGGCGCGGTCAGCAAGTTTGCGGCAAAGATCGAGTGCGGTAGAAGTTTTGAAATTGGCAACTTTTGCTTCGGCCTTTTCTACTTTTACTTCCGGGTAAGAGAGTTTGAAGGTCAGTGTCAGTTCTGCAATTCCGGGGCCGGTTTTTGAGAAATCCTCGACAAATGCTGTCAGCCTGGTTGTTCCGATGGTGGTTTCGGCTATCTGCTGTCCTTTTTTCAGTTTGCCTGTCTTGAATGGGAGCGTAGATGCTGATGCGATCGATTTGCCTGACTGAATAACGTTCAATGTGAAATGAATGCTTTCGAGGTATTCTTTACCTGTGCCGCTTTTCCAGGTTTCGTGAAAAAGAACCTCGTGTTTCAGGAATTCACCCTTGTATGGTACTGGTTCTGAAAATTCAGCAACCATCGGGTGCGGGTCAAAACTGAACAACCTGGTAATTTTCTGCTCGATGTTCTGCCCCGCAACCGAAACGGCTGACATAATGACGAACAGAAATAAAATTAGCGAGAATCTGTTTGCGCGCATATCAAGCTCCTGTATTTGCTTTGTAAATTCAGGCCCTTTGAACATCCGGCTAATCTACGCCAGACAGCTTATAAAATCAAGCTCAACCGGCTGCGCGGCTTTCAGTCGTGCTCTGGTCACTTTCAAAGAGTTTAAATTTTATACAGCTTGAGACTTTACAGAAAGCTTTAACCGAAATAACATAGTCTTGAGAATTTGCGAAAAATACTTTTGCCAGAGGAATAATATAATGTTCCGGTCTGTGCCGGCAAAAATGCAGATTTGTGTGGCCGGTTTGTGAAACGGACGTAAAAGCATGCAGCCCGGAGCAGCCATTATTGAATGGCTGAAAGAAAGGTTTTGAATAATGAAATATGATAAAAAACTGCTGCTGGCAGTTCTTGTAATGCTCAATCAGAGAGTCTGGGGCGATACGGCAACAGCAACTGCTGAAGTGCCTCAGACAGTTAATATTCTTATGTTTGCCGTCCCGGTTTTTATAATTTTGCTGGTGATTGTTGTTAAATTGCTGGCAACTTCAAAACAGCCGGTTGCAAAGCCAGAATCCTCACTGGCAAACTTTGATAAGACCGAAGAGGTGCCGCAGAAGACGGAGACCGCAAAAAGTTCTGATCTCGAAAGTTCTTCCGGAGGCAGAAAGACCCAGAAGAATTCTGCTGTGCCTGAAAAGCCAGAAATAAGCCCGCTTTCCAGGCTTGCGGCACTCGAAGCCGAGGCCGAAGAAAGCTCTGATAAAAACGCAGCTTCCCCTTCAAATGCATCAGCCGGCGAAGCAAAACGGACCCTGAAAAACAAGGCGGTTCCGACTCCGCCGGTTGCCGGCCGTCTTGCCGATGTCGCTGAGGCGGAAAAGCTGCCCCAGCCATCGCAGCCCGCCGCCCCTGCTGCCTCCAAAACTCCAGAGCCGGCTGGTTCGGCTGTTTCCGAGCCCGTGCTGCCCAAAGAAAGACTCGTTTTTGCTCTCGAAGGCGACGGCAAACCCTACGAAGCCCAGGGGAGCGCCATCAGGGTCGGTAGAAAAAAAGAGAACCAGATATGTATTCCTGCCAATGAAGTCAGTCGCGAACATATAGAAGTGACTGTCAGCAGCGGGCTGGTTTATGTAACACCCCTGACCGAAACCAATACTACCCGTCTCAACGGTAGAAGTATTAAAGAAAAGCAGGTTATCAAGCCGGGCGACACCCTAAATATGGGTGGACTCGATTTTATCGTAGTCAAAGCCAGGGCTCTCTGAGCCAGCCTTTTCCGTCATCCCGCGAGAGCGGGAATCTCATCGTTTAGAGCTTAGAACCCTGCCTGCGCAGGGATGACATGAAGATCGTTAATTTTGTATGTTTCAATATTGACAGGCCACTAAAAATAAAGTCAGCCCCGCAATTTTTGCGGGGCTGTTTTCTGTCAGTGTTTGTATCAGGGCTTTTTGAGAGCGGCTTCGGCCTCAGCTGACAATTCTGGCGACGGTTTGCCCTTGAGAACCTCTTCATACATCATTCTGGACTTATTGATGTTTTTCAGTTTCTCATAACCGCGTGCTGCCTCGGCATAAGCCTCTGCAATGAAGGGGCTGCCAGGATAGAGAACCGGAACCTTCAGAACTTCAAGAATGCCATTGTCGGTTTCGCCTGCGGCAATCAGGCTTTTGCCGAGCCACAGGCGAGTTTCGGGTATTGCCGCATCAGTTGGCGGGTAATCTTTGAGAATGCCACCGAACGATTCAATAGCGGCTTTATAGTCGCCGGTCTGAAAAAGAGAAATGCCGGCCGCCCGCCTGGCCATCGGGGCCAGCGGGTGTTTGGGTTCTTCTGTGGTAATGGCTTTGTAGTGCTGAATTGCCAGCGGGTGGTTGCCAAGGCTGCGGGCAATTTCGGCTATATGAAATCTGGCTTCCTGGCGGAAATAACCGGTTGCGTCGAGAAGTTGAGAGAATGCTGCCAGGGCTTGGCCCTGATCTTTTAGCTCGAGCCAGCTCAGACCAATTTTAAAAATAGCATCTTCGCGCATTTTGCCTTTGGGATTCTGGTCTATATACTGCTGAAATCTGGTAATCGCTTCCTGGTGCCTGCCGGCTTTCATCAATACTTCGGCGGCCCTGAAGGTCGCCTGTGGGGCGAGTTCGTTGCCGGACGCGGTAATTGCTTCAAAGGCGGTAAGGGCATCGGCATAGCTGTTTTGCAGGTAGGCCAGTTCTCCGAGTTGATAAAGGGCGTCAAAGCGCGCCTTGCCTTTTGGGAACTGCTTGATGACCTTATTGAAGAAGTCGCCGGCCAGAGTTATGTTGCCAAGATTGAACCAGCATTCACCGATGCGGTAAATTGCTTTTTCGCGAATGTCGGGGTCGACCTTTTCTGACGTCACCTTTTCAAAGTTGGCAATCGCCTCCTTGAAGCGTCCCAGCGAGATGTTAACCAGCCCGGACTGATAGTGGGCCTCATTAACCTTGTTGCTCTTCGGGTATTTTTTCAGAAAGTCTTCAAATGCCCGCAGGCTTTTTTCGAATTCACCATTGCGTGAAAGAGCGAGAGCTTTGATAAAGTCAAGATCAGGCTGATCAGCAGAGTCGAGTGCGCTTACGGTGCGACTGATCCAGTCGATGGCCTTTTCATAGCGATGCATGTTCATCAGCAGGTCGACAAGGTTTTTGATCGAATCTTTTCTGACCACCGAATTCGGGTTGCCGGCCTGCTTTTCGAAGAGCGATAGCGCTTTTTCTGGTTCTGACAGCCTGATATGGCACCATGCCTTGGAATAAGCCGATTTCTGGCCAAGATTTGAATCAGGCCCGAGCGCGATCGTTTTGGCATATTCGCTGCTCGCAGCACCGTAATCCTTAAGCCTGAAATGAGATTCGGCGATGTAAAACTGCAGAGCCTGCGCCTTATCAGGCGGACATTTGTCGAGTGCTTTGGCAAAATGTTCAAGCGCCTGTTTGAAAATGCTCTGGTTGAATTTGCCAACTCCGGCCTGCAGATGAGCTTCAAACTTCTGGGCATCGTTGAGAGTTGGCTCTTTGAGAAGTTCTTCATAAACCCGCACCGTCTGATCGGTGTCCATGTTGAATTTAACCATCAGGAAACCACGTTTTAGATTGGCGTCGATCCAGAGCGGCAGATCGTTTTTGCTGACGCGGGCAAAGGCCTCGACCGCAGATTTGGGATTGTTGTCGTTGCTGTGCGACCATGCCAGGCCATAGGCAGAGCGGTCACGAAAAATGCTGTTGGGGTATTCCTTCAGTAGTTTGTTATACAGACCGGCAGCTTTGACATAATTCTTCTGTCGGTATTCACATTCTGCCAGCCAGAACACTGCTCCATCCGCCTGCGAAAAAACCTTTGGCTCCGAAAGGAGCCGCGAAAGAACTTTTGACGCTTCTTCGTAGAGATGGCGCTGCACTAACCCGAGGGCGTAGCGGTATTGCTCACGCTGCTCAGGAGTGTCGGCCATGACCGGCGAAGAGGCCAGAAGCCCTATCGAAAGAATCGAACCTGACAGGAAGTGCCAGATAGTTTTTTTTGCTTTGTTTCTCACGCCTGCTTCTCCAATTGCTTTGTTTCTGAAATTCCAGTTTTATTTCGTGCCAGAAGAGTCGTCGTCTTTTCTATGATTGTCCTTCTGCGCATCTTTAAATTCTTTGATTCCGCGCCCCAGAGCCTTGCCGATTTCGGGAAGCTTGCCAGGGCCAAAGAGGATCAGAATAATTACGAGAATAACGATCAGTTCCGTGAATCCAATGCCCATTTCCTGCCTCCATGTGCATAACCTGCCGGCAATTCTAGCACTTATTGCCGGCGCACTTCAAGGAAGAAAAACAAACTTCGGGCTGCGATTGACAATTGGCAAAGGGTGATTTAGTCTAATACCTATGGTAGCAAAAAAAGCATTAACATTACTGTCAGCTGTGGTTTTCATGGTTCTGGCACTGGTTCCAGTGTCTTTTGCTCAGGGCCCCGATCCAGACGGGCTTCTGGTAGATATTCCTGAACCACCCGGGGCCAGATCAGAATTGCCGACTCCGATTCCCATGGTTTATGAATTCATGGGCGGTCTGATGGCGGGCGAATATGACATCTGTCTGGCAAATTTCGATGTGGCGACTTTTCTGAAGCTGATCTTCGATCGCCAGCTGCAGCGCATGGACCCGGCCGAATACCGGGAGCTTTTTTCCTTCCAGATTCAGACCCAGCGCAACGAATTCCGCTTTCTTTCAAAAATCATGAACCGGGTTGCCGGTGGTGCCAAGATCGACTACTCGAACCCCAGATACCATAAGCAGGTTCAGAGTAAAGTCGTGGTTAAAATTGATACCACCCAGGGCAAATTCGAATTTGTGGTCTATTGCTACTACATTAAAGACCGTTGGTATATTTATGATTACGTTTTGAACAATCAGAGACTTACCGATACCTTCAGAAATGCTCTCAAAGGCGTCGGTATCGACAACTACGTTGCCGGTCTGCGGCCGTTTTATGGCGAGAAGCGTGGTTTCAGACCTATTCGCAACAAAGAGTTTGAATTCAGTGTTATGGTTCCCAGCGATTACCTGACCAGAGAGAACCTCAGCCCGGCACTTCTCGCTTCTGTCGGCGCTTTTGACGGGCAGTTCCTCATGCATGTGCAGGCCGCTACCTATGATGAGCCACAGAACCTGTCACAGGTCGGCAAGGCCATCAAGGAGAGTCTGATGCCTTTCCAGCCAAGACTGTTTGACCAGTGGAAAAGCGAACTTGCCGGTGTCGAAATCGGGCACGTTCTTTTTCACTTTCTTAAAAACAACCGTCGATTATTTACCCATATGGTTTTGATTCCTCTGGGTAAAAAGCTGGTGGTGTTGAACTTCTATCACGGCAGCCTGCAGTTGATGAAGCACATGACCAATATGCGTGAACGCATCATCGAATCCCTCAGCCTGCCTAAGATTGAAGCGGTGGGTGGCATTCTTCCGGGTGAAATTCCTGATGAACTCACGGTTAATGGTGCCAATGAATTCGGCGAGATCGACTCCTACCAGGAACCAGCATTTCAGGGCAGCGATGAGATAACCATCACCCCGTCTCAACCAGACTCTAATGGTGAACCGGCCTGGGAATCAACGCCGCCTCCTCCTGATGGAGAGCCTGTTGAAGACGAAGATAATGCTCTGAGACCCGATTCTTTCACTGGTGGCGATGCAAGTGATGATTCGGGTGATTCCGAATATCCCGATCCGCCATCTGTCGATGACGAAGCCGGTGACGAAGTTCCGCCACCGCCTGAGCCTTCAGATGATGATTCAGCCGGAGAAACTCCGCCTCCTGATGGCAGCTATGGTGATGGTGGCGGCACTATTGACGACGACGATTATTATCCCGGCCCCAGCGATGATGGTGGCGAGGTCTCTTTCTAGGGCAATACCGCACAGGAACCATCCCGACGATGATCGGCAGCCGTTGACAGGCTGCCGTTTTCATTTCTGATAATACTTACCAGACCGAAAAAGTCGTCGCAGCCTGCTTTTATTTCTGATCTGACGGCCAGAGGGCGGGCTTCGTCAGCAAGTCTGCTTTCAGGCTGCCATTCGAGGGTGAGAAGATTCTTGTAATCGAGGTAAAATCTTGGCGCAGCAACGCAGGCTGCCGGTGTGTAACCCGCCAGAAGGCGTGCCAGAGCCAAGGCAGTATTAAAGATGATCCGGTCGGCACCGGCGCCGCCAATTGCCAGCCATGGCCGGCCTTTGCGGGTAACAATCACCGGCGATTTTGAAGAGACCGGCCCGGCATCGGCAGGGTAATCTTCGGGATAAGAAGCGACCTGCCCGGTATAATTGCGCAGGCCATTGTTGTAGAAAA
>Ga0116176_10001575_pt1 | contig 17810 bp, 19 predicted proteins | sample AD_STIC08_MetaG_FD_89803 | JGI IMG/M metagenome (GOLD analysis project Ga0116176, IMG submission 89803) | Active sludge microbial communities of municipal wastewater-treating anaerobic digesters from USA - AD_STIC08_MetaG | ecosystem: Engineered > Bioreactor > Anaerobic > Digestate | place: USA...
CGTGCGGCTGCGTGCGCGCAAAGAACTCGTCGACCTTGAGGAACACCTCCTCCGGCGGCAGCAGCGGACGTTCCTTGTCGTGCTGCAGGAAGCGGTGGCGCTCGCGCGTGTCGACCCAGAAGCGCTTCAGCGCCTCGTCGACCTCGCCGTGCAGCGCCAGCACCGCGGCCGGGCCGAGGTACTCGAAGATCGTCGCCGTCTGCGCGAAGAACAGCGGCAGGTAGTACTCGATGCCGGCGCTGGCGATGCCGCCGCCGATGTCCTTGTACAGCCGGACCTTGCTCGGGTCGCCCTCGACCCGTTCGCGCCAGCGCGAGCGGAAGGCGGTGCGCGAGGCCTCGTCCATCGGGAACTCGCGCCCCGGCAGCAGCCGCACCTCGGGCACCGGGTACAGGCTGCGCTGGGTGTCGGGGTCGAAGGTGCGGATCGATTCGACCTCGTCGCCGAACAGGTCGACGCGGTAGGGCACCGGCGAGCCCATCGGGAACAGGTCGATCAGGCCGCCGCGCACCGCGTACTCGCCCGGCGACACGACCTGGCTGACGTGGGCATAGCCGGCGAGCGTGAGCTGGGCCTTCAGCGCCGCCTCGTCGAGCTTCTGCTTCTGCCGGAAGTGGAAGGTGTAGCCCGCCATGAAGCTCGGCGGCGCCAGACGCACGAGCGCGGTCGACGCCGGCAGCAGCACGATGTCCACGTCGCGCTGCTGGATGCGCCAGAGCGTGGCCAGGCGCTCGCTGATGAGGTCCTGGTGCGGCGAGAAGGTGTCGTAGGGCAGCGTCTCCCAGTCGGGGAAGACGGCGATGCGCAGCCCCGGCGCGAAGAACGCCAGCTCGGCCTCGAGCCGCTGGGTGTCGGCGGGCTCGGCGGTGACGATCGCTGTAAGGCGCCCGGCCGCCGCCTGCACCTGCGCGAAGCGGCCGAGCAGAAGCGCATCGGCCGAGCCGATCGGGCGGGGCAGGGTGAACTTCTTGCCGGGGGCGAGGGACGGGATCTGCATCGGGAACGCGGGGCACCAAAGCAAATCGCCCCGCAAGCGGCTGGCCGCGGGGCGATACGAGGCTGAATTATAGAATTCGCGCGCCTCGGACCTCCTGCCGGGCACCGCCTCCCTGCCCGATGACCGAACCTCGAAGCCCACGCTGCTTTGCCCTCGTGCCCTGTGCCGGCGTCGGCGCGCGTTCGGGCCAGAGCGGCCCGAAGCAGTACGCACCGCTCGCCGGCCGCGCGATGGTGGCGCACACGCTGGCGGCGCTGGTCGGGGTGCCGCGCCTGGCGCAGGTGCTGGTCGTGCTGTCGCCCGGGGACGATGACTTCGAGCGCCACGTGCCCGACTTCGACGGCTGGGTGGCGCGCTGCGGCGGCGCCACGCGTGCGCAGACCGTGCGCGCCGGGCTCGACGTGCTGCGGGCACGCGGCGCCGAGGGCTGCGACTGGGTGCTGGTGCACGACGCGGCGCGCTGCCTGCTGCGGCCGGCCTGGGTCGACGCGCTGATCGACGCCTGCCTGCCCGACCCGGTGGGCGGCCTGCTGGCCTTGCCGGTGGCCGACACGCTCAAGCGCGAGGCCGACGGCCGCGTCGCCGCGACGCTCGATCGCCGCGCCACCTGGCAGGCGCAGACGCCGCAGATGTTCCGCCTGGCCGCGCTGAGCGCCGCGCTGGATGCGGCCGGCGACGCGGTCACCGACGAGGCGAGCGCGATCGAGGCCGCGGGCGATGCGCCGAAGCTGGTGGTCGGCGCGCTCGAGAACTTCAAGCTGACCTGGCCGGCCGACTTCGACCTGGCCGAACGACTGTTGAGGACACGCCCATGACCCGTTCGTTGCGCATCGGCGAGGGCTGGGACACGCACCGCCTCGTCGAAGGCCGCCCGCTCGTGCTCGGCGGCGTGACGATCCCGCACACGCACGGGCTGCTCGGCCATTCGGACGCCGACGCGCTGTGCCACGCGATCACCGATGCGCTGTTCGGCGCGGCCGCCATGGGCGACATCGGCCACCATTTCCCGGACACCGACGAGCGCTTTCGCGGCGCCGATTCGCTGGCCCTGCTGGCCGAGGCCGGGCGCCGCGTCGTGCAGGCCGGCTGGCGCGTGGGCAACGTCGACAGCACCATCGTCGCGCAGGCACCGAAGATGGCACCGCACGTGCTGGCGATGCGCCAGTGCGTCGCGCAGGCGCTGGCCCTGAAGGTCGAGCAGGTCAGCGTCAAGGCCAAGACGGCCGAGGGCCTGGGCCCGGTGGGCCGCGGCGAGTCGATAGAGACGCGCGCGATCTGCCTGCTGTACAAGCCCTGATCGGCTCGGCAACCCCTGCACCCGCCGCCCGGCGCGGGCGCCTCAGGGTGCCTTCTTGAGCCGCAGGTGCGCCACCAGCCCGCCGTCGGGCGCGTTGGCGATCTCGAAGCTGCCGCCCATGCGCTGCATCGCCTTCTCGACGATCGCCAGGCCCAGGCCGGCGCCGGTGGCCGCGGTGCGCGCCGCGTCGCCGCGGAAGAAGGGCGTGGTGAGCTGCGCGAGCTTGCGCGGGTCCACGCCCGGACCGTGGTCGCGCACGCTCAGGATCACCCAGGGCCCGGTGCGCGCATAGGTCACCTGCACGCGGGCGATGCCGGTGTCGGTGCTCTTGCCGTAGCGGCGGGCGTTCTCGAACAGGTTCTGCAGCACGCGGCCGAGTTCGGTGTCGTCGGCCATGACCTTGGTGTCGATCGCCACGCGCGAGCTGATGCGGATCTGGCTCGGGTCGCGGAAGGCCGCCATCTCGCGGTCGACCAGGCTCGAGACGTGCACCGGCACGAGCTTGACCTCGCCCGGGCGCGCGTAGTCCATGAACTTGTCGATGATCGCATCGAGCTGGTCGATGTCGAGCGCCATGTTGCGCTTGGCCTCCTCGTCCTGCACGCTCATCTCGGCCTCGAGCCGCAGCCGCGCCAGCGGCGTGCGCAGGTCGTGGCTGATGCCTGCGAGCATCACCGCGCGGTCTTCCTCGACCTTGGCGAGCTCGCGCGCCATGCGGTCGAAGCCCATGTTGACCTGGCGGATCTCGCTGGTCAGCGTGTTCTCGTCGAGGTGCGAGTCGAACTCGCCCTCGCGGATGCGGCTGGCGGCGAAGCTCAGCTCCTGCAGCGGCCGGTTGATCGCGCGCGCGATGCCGGCCGAGCCCAGCAGCGTGGCGAGCAGCGCGATGCCGCCCCACAGCGTCAGCGTGGCCCACGAGATCGGGCCGACACGCTTGGGGTCGGCCAGCAGCCAGTAGGGGTCGGCATCGATCGAGAAGCCGACCCACAGGCCCGGCGCCTTGTTGACCGAGCTCGCCACCAGCGTGTCGGGCCCGAGCTGCGAACGCAGCTCGGCACCGATCGCGCGCGAGAAGCGGTCGACCTCGTAGGGCTCCCACTGGTCACCGGGCTCGCGCGGCGCGAGCTTCACGGACTCCTGGTTCGACATGCTCTTGATCACCGACACCCGGTTGATGCCGTCGGTCGCGCGCAGCGCGGCGCGCGCCAGGTTCACCAGGCTCGCGATCTGCTGCGCCGCCTGCACCGCGCGCGGCTCGATCTCGAGCGAGCGCAGCGTCTGCACCCAGGCGAACACGCCTCCGAACAGCAGCAGTGCGAGCAGGAAGAAGGTGCGCCAGAACAGGCTCAGCGCGAGGGGGTTGCGGGACATCGGGGCGGCATCCGTTCGCAGGCGTCGAACACGACAACGGCCCCGTCAGGGGGCCGCGGCCGTCGGGGCGGGGCAGGGGATCAGGCGGTGCCGTCCGGCACGAACACGTAGCCCACGCCCCAGACGGTCTGGATGTAGCGCGGCTGGGCCGGGTCGGGTTCGATCATCTTGCGCAGCCGCGAGATCTGCACGTCCAGGCTGCGGTCGAAGGGCTCGAACTCGCGGCCGCGCGCGAGCTGCGCGAGCTTGTCGCGGCTCAGCGGCTGGCGCGGGTGGCGCACCAGCGCCTTGAGCATCGAGAACTCGCCGGTGGTCAGCGCGATCTGCTCGCCGTCCTTCATCAGGCGGCGCAGCGCGAGGTCGAACTCGAACGGGCCGAAGGTGACGGTCTGCGCTTCCTTGGCCGGCGCGCCGGGCGCCTCGAGCGCCGGGCGGCGGCGCAGCACGGCGTGGATGCGCGCCAGCAGCTCGCGCGGATTGAAGGGCTTGGGCAGGTAGTCGTCGGCGCCGACCTCGAGGCCGACGATGCGGTCGACGTCTTCCACCTTCGCGGTGAGCATGATGATCGGCGTCTGGTCGTTGGCGGCGCGCAGGCGGCGGCAGATCGACAGGCCGTCTTCGCCCGGCAGCATCAGGTCGAGCACGATCAGGTCGATGGTCTCGCGCGTGAGCACGCGATTCAGGGCTTTGGCGTCTTCCGCGAGCAGGACTTCGAAACCCTCCTGCGTGAGGTAGCGGCGCAGCAGGTCGCGGATGCGGGCATCGTCGTCGACGACGACCACGCGATCGGGGCGCTGGTTGGCTGCGGTGGTCATGGCGATCTCCGAATTTGTAACAGCGCTCGATTCTGCGCAGGTTTCCGGCGACTTTCGGGGCGACCTGACCATATGTTACAAGTCTTGCCCCTGGCCCGAAAGCACTGCGATCGACCCCGTTTTCCGGGCCGTCCCGTATAAGGATCTGCTGGTCGTCGGTGGGCGCCGTGCCCACCGACGGAACCGCACCGCCGGAGAAACGCATCCATGTCCACCGCTTCGATCACGTCCTCGACCCGCGCCGCGCTGGCGGCCGCCGCGCTGCTGTCCTCGGCCTGGGCCGCACACGCCCAGAATGCGGCGCCCGCGCCGGTGCAGGGCATCGTCAACCTGTCGTCGAGCGCCACGGTCGAGGTCACGAAGGACCTGCTCAGCGTCGTGTTCACCACCACGCGCGAAGGCGCCGATGCCGGCACCGTGCAGACGCAGCTCAAGCAGGCGCTGGACGCGGCGCTGGCCGAGGCCCGCAAGGTCGCCCGGCCGGGCCAGATCGACGTCCAGACGGGCAATTTCTCGCTGTACCCGCGCTATTCCCCGCAGGGCAAGATCAACGGCTGGCAGGGCACCGCCGAGCTCGGGGTCGAGGGGCGCGACATGGCCGGCATCGGCACGCTCACCGGGCGCATCGGCACGATGACGATCTCACGCGTGGGCTACAACCTGTCGCGCGAGCTGCGCGAGAAGGTCGAGGGCGACGTGGCCACGCAGGCGATCGCGCGCTTTCGCGCGAAGGCGGCCGACTACGCGAAGCAGTTCGGCTACGCCGGCTACACGGTGCGCGAGGTCGCGGTGAACACCGGCGAGTCGGGCCCGACGCCGGTGATGCCGCTGCTGCGATCGAAGGCCATGGCCTCGGCCGTGGTCGACGAAGCGCTGCCGGTCGAGCCCGGCAAGGGCAGCGTCACCGTGCAGGTGGCCGGCACGGTGCAGATGACGCCCTGAACGCGTCGACCTGCGGCGCCCGGGCCCGCGAGCTCACTGGGCCGTCCAGCCCCCGTCGACCGCCCAGGCCACGCCCTTGACGTTGTCGGCGGCGGGCGAGCACAGGAAGACCGCCAGCTCGCCCAGCTGCTCGGGCGTCGTGAACTGCAGCGAGGGCTGCTTCTCGGCCAGCAGACGGCGGCGCGCCTCGGGTTCGGCCACGCCCTCGCGCTCGGCGCGGGCGTCGACCTGCTTCTGCACCAGCGGCGTCAGCACCCAGCCCGGGCAGATCGCGTTGACGGTGACCCCGCTGGTGGCGGTCTCGAGCGCGCTTGCCTTGGTCAGGCCGACGATGCCGTGCTTGGCCGCGACATAGGCCGACTTCTGCGCCGAGGCCACGAGGCCGTGCGCCGACGCGATGTTGATCACGCGCCCCCAGTTGCGCGCCTTCATTGCCGGCAGCGCGAGGCGCATCGTGTGGAAGGCCGAGCTCAGGTTGATCGCGATGACCGCGTCCCAGCGTTCGACCGGGAAGTCCTCGACGTTCGCCACGTGCTGGATGCCGGCGTTGTTGACGAGGATGTCCACCGCACCGAACTCGGCCGCGGCGTAGGCCATCATCGCCTCGATCTCGGCCGGCTTGCTCATGTCGGCGCCGTGGTAGCCCACCCGCACGCCGTGGGCGGCACCGGCCGCGACGACCTCCGCCTTCGGGGCTTCGACCTCGCCGAAGCCGTTGAGCACGATGTGTGCGCCCTGCGCCGCCAGGCTCTTGGCGACACCGAGTCCGATGCCGCTGGTGGAGCCGGTGACGAGCGCGCATTTGCCTTTGAGCATGAGGTCCTCCGGGTGTTGGCTTACGATCGATTATCGAAGAGGAAACTGAACCATGACTGAACCTCGCCTGCGCGACGTGCAGTGCCTGACCGCCCGCGGGCTGCACCGCATGGCGTACTGGGAGTGGGGCGACGCGGCCAATCCGCGCGTCGTCGTGTGCGTGCACGGCCTGTCGCGCCAGGGGCGCGACTTCGACGTGCTGGCGCGCGCGCTGAGCGCCGACTTCCGCGTCGTCTGCCCCGACGTGGTCGGGCGCGGCCGCTCGGACTGGCTGCCCGACCCGATGCTCTACCAGGTGCCGACCTACGTGGCCGACATGGTGACGCTGCTGGCACGGCTGGACGTGCCGAGCGTGCACTGGGTGGGCACCTCGATGGGCGGACTGATCGGCATGGCGCTCGCGGCCTCGCCCGACACGCCCATCGCCAGGCTCGTGCTCAACGACGTCGGCCCGGCGATCCAGGCTTCGGCGATCGCGCGCATCGCCACCTACCTGGGCCAGCCCAAACACTGGGACACGGTGGACCAGGCGGCCGACGAGCTGCGCCAGATCTCGCCCGGCGCCGGAGCGCTGCCGCGCGAGCGCTGGATCGAACTCACGCGGCCGATGCTGGTGGCCGACGGCGCGGGCTACAAGCTGCACTACGACCCCGCGATCGCCGAGCCGGTGCGCGCCTTCACGCCCGAGATGGCGGCGGTCGGCGAAGCGATGCTCTGGCACGGCTACGACCACACGCGCTGCCCGACGCTGCTGCTGCGCGGCGCCGAGTCCGACCTGTTGACGGCGGCGACGGCGCAGGCGATGACGCAGCGTGGGCCGAAGGCGCAGCTGCGCGAGTTCGCCGGCGTGGGCCACGCGCCCTTGCTGGTCGAACCCGAGCAGGTCGCGGCGGTGAAGGAGTTCCTGCTCGCGCCATGAAGACCGCCGCGGTCGAGGCCCGCGACGGCGCGGCGCCCATCGTCCAGCTCGCCGACGTCGACGGCGACGCGCGTGCCGACGCGCGCGCCGAACTCGCCCAGCTCGAACGCGCCCGCGCCTTCGCCGAGCCGCTGCTCGCCGGCCAGCTGCTCGACACCGGCGAGGACGCGCTCGCCCATGCCGACGGCGTGGCCGCGATCCTGCAGGGCATCGGCGCCGCGCCGTCGATGCGCGCCGCGGCCTACCTCGTCTACGCCGGCGACTACCTGCACAAGCCCGAGGACGTGGTTGCCAAGGCCTTCGGTGCGTCGTACGCCAGCCTGGTGGTGCACACCCGGCGCCTCGTGCAGATCCAGCGCGCCGCACGCGAAGCCCGCGTCGAGGAGGAGCAGCGCGCGCAGCAGACCGAGCGGGTGCGCAAGATGCTGCTGGCGTTCTCGCGCGACCTGCGCGTCGTGCTGCTGCGCCTGGCCTCGCGCCTGCAGACGCTGCGCTGGCACGCCGCGACGCGGCGCCCGTGCCCGCACGCGCTGGCGGCCGAGTCGCTGTCGGTCTTTGCGCCGCTGGCCAACCGGCTGGGCATCTGGCAGATCAAGTGGGAGCTTGAGGACCTGTCGTTCCGCTTCCTCGAGCCGGCGCACTACAAGACCGTCGCCGGCCTGCTCGACGAGAAGCGCGTCGAGCGCGAGCAACGCGTCGAGGCCTTTCGCCGCCAGCTCGCCGACGACCTGCGGGCGCATGGCCTGGCGGCCGAGGTGCAGGGGCGGCCCAAGCACCTGTACAGCATCTGGAAGAAGATGCGCGGCAAGGGGCTGGACTTCGCGCGCGTGTTCGACGTGCGGGCGCTGCGCGTGATCGTGGCCGACGTGCCGACCTGCTATGCGGTGCTCGGCCGCGTGCACGAACGCTACCGCAGCGTGGCCGACGAGTTCGACGACTACATCGCGCGTCCCAAGGCGAACGGCTACCAGTCGCTGCACACCGTGGTGCTGGACGACGAGGGCCGGCCGGTCGAGGTCCAGATCCGCACGCGTGCGATGCACGAGCACGCCGAACACGGCGTGGCCGCGCACTGGGCCTACAAGGAGGCGGGCGCCAAGGGCTACGCCGGCGTCACGGCCGGCAGCGACTTCGATGCCCAGGTGGCCGAGGCGCGCAAGGCGGTGCTGCGCCAGCTGCTCGCCTGGGAGCGCGATTTCGCCGGCAGCGACGCGCCGGCGCCGGGCGGCGTCTTCGACGACCGCATCTACGTCTTCACGCCGCAGGCGGCGATCGTCGAACTGCCGGCGGGGGCGACGCCGGTCGACTTCGCCTACCACCTGCACACCGACCTCGGCCACCGCTGCCGCGGCGCCCGCGTCGACGGCGCGCTGGTGCCCTTGAACACGCCGCTGCTCAACGGCCAGACCGTCGAGGTCACGGCGGCGAAGGAGGGCGGGCCCTCGCTCGACTGGCTGAACCCCGAGCTCGGCTACCTGCAGAGCCCGCGTGCGCGGTCCAAGGTGCGCGCCTGGTTCAATGCGCTGGCGCAGCAGCACACGATCGCGCGCGGGCGCGAGGCGGTCGAGAAGCTGCTGCAGCGCGAAGGCCGCACCTCGATCAAGCTCGACGACCTCGCGACGCAGCTGGGCTTCCGCAATGCCGATGCGCTGTTCGAGGTCATCGGCAAGGACGAGTTCTCGCTGCGCCACATCGAGACGCTGCTGCGCCCGGCCGAACCCGCGCCCACCGCCGACGAGACCATCGCGCTGCGCAAGCCCAGTGGCGAGGTGGAGTCGCCCAAGGGCGGCGTGCTCGTCGTCGGCGTCGAGTCGCTGCTGACCAGCCTGTCGCGCTGCTGCCGCCCGGCGCCGCCCGATGCGATCGGCGGCTACGTCACGCGCGGGCGCGGCGTGGCGATCCACCGTGCCGACTGCAGCAACTTCCGCCAGATGGCCACGCGCACGCCCGAGCGCGTGATCCCGGTCGCCTGGGGCGCACCGCGCGGCGAGCGCGGCGCCGTCTACCCGGTGGACGTCATCGTCGAGGCCAGCGACCGCCAGGGCCTGCTGCGGGACATCTCGGAGGTCTTCGCGAAGGAGAAGATGAACGTCACCGGCGTGAACACCCAGTCGGTGAAGGACGCACGGGGCGGCACCGCCTGGATGACCTTCACCGTCGAGGTGGCCGACTCGGCACGCCTGGCCCACGTGCTCGGCCTCGTGGCCCGCGTGGCGGGCGTGCGGCATGCGCGCAGAAAATGATGCTATAGTTCAAGGCTTCGCAGGCGCGTAGCTCAGCTGGTTAGAGCACCACCTTGACATGGTGGGGGTCGTTGGTTCGAGTCCAATCGCGCCTACCAAATTCGGTAGTTGAATCAAGCACTTGGCGGCGACGCCAGGTGCTTTTTTCTTGGCGGTACCAAGAAGGTACCCATAGGACGGCATGCGTGTCGTCGGGCGCGAGGCCGGCTCGCTGGTCCTCAAAGTCGGCAATGCTGCGTTGAGTTGACCTTGGGCATCGCCTGATCGACGGCGGCGCACGGCCAGGACCGGACTTTGCGAATGGCTCTTGACTGCCGCCATGTTCGTTTCCTCGGCAACACGCCTGGGGGGTGTTCGCGGCGCCGAGCTCGGTTTGAGTTGCTTGCACGACAGACCGGCATGTCATCGGCACGCATGAATCACTTGCGGTCGCCAAGTTGCTTGCCCCGGTTGCTTCAAGATGAAATGGGCAAACCGTCGGACGACCGGGCAGCCTGCGAGGGCCCGGTGAGTCGTTTGCCACGATCGTCGAGTCGCAGCCATCGCGTTGACAGGTGCTGCGTTGACCGACGCATGAGCGGATGAATGCGTCAATGCATGGGCCGGCCGAGCCGGCGGCTTGCACGCGAGATGGCATAGTTCACCGAGCAGTACAGCACCGCCACGACGAGGTACACGGGAACAAGCGAGCGGTAGTTGGCGATGAGCACCTTCGCGTTCTGCATCAATTCGCCATAGGTGACGACGTAGCCGAAGGTGGTGTCCTTGACCACGATGACCAGTTGCGCGACCAGTGCCGGCACGATGTAACGCAGCGCCTGGGGAAAGACGACATGGGCGAAGACCTGTGCTCTGTTGAGACCCAGGGATCGGGCCGCATCGGTCTGGCCCCGGGGAACGGCGAGCACGCCTGCGCGGTACATCTCGGCCACCACGGCGGCGGTGCTGAGTCCCACGGGCAAGGTCAACATCCAGTAGGCGCTCAGCTTGATTCCAACCGACGGCAGGGCCAGAAAGCAGACATAGATGAGCAGCAGGGTCGGCACGCCGCGCAGGAATTCGATGACCGCGATGGCTGGCCATCGCACGCCCCTTTGGCTCGAGAGGCGGCCCACCAGGAGCACCAGCCCGAGGACCAGCGCGATGACGGCCGCCGCGGCCGCCGATGCCAGCGTGCCGAGCAGGCCATTCGCGAGGAAGACCCAGGTCGTCTTCCACGCGAACAATCCCCAGAGCCGGACGTCCAACTGGCCCGCGGCATGGAACCGGTACACGATGCCCAAGGCCAGAATGAACAGCGCCGCGGCGACGCTCACGCTGACGGCCCGGGTGATGGCCTGCGCCTTGGGGCTCAGGTCAGAGAAGAGTATGTGTTCCAGTGCACGGCTCATCGCAGGATCCGCACCTTCTTCTCGAGGGCAGCGCCCGCCCAGGCGATGAGCAAGCCAGAGATCAGATACATCGCTGCAGCCACCACGAACGCGGAGATTCCGGCGGCAGAGTCGTTGGCGATCTTGGCCACCAGCGCTGTCAGTTCCCGGCCCGGCAGCGGCACCTGTGACGCCAATGAAGTCGACAGCATCAGCGCGATCAGCAGCGATGTCATCGGCTGGACGACCGAGCGCAGCGCTTGCGGCAACACCACCGACGAGATGACGACCATCGGTCGCATGCCGAGGCTGCGTGCGGCCTCGACTTGGCCGCCATCGACGGTGTTGATGCCCGTGCGCAGATAGTCTGCCGTGAATGCGGAGCCCACCAAGGTCAGGGTCAGGATCACGCTCGGCTCATAGTCGATCAGGACATTGAGATCGGGCAGCGCGAACACGATGAAGATCAGCAGCGCAACGCTCGGGATGTTGCGAAACACCTCGACGTAGCCAGTCAGCACAAAACGAAGCGGTCGAAGCGGCAGGAGCTGGGCGACGGTGATGACCATACCCAGCGCGAAGCCGGCCACGAACGACATGACCGTGAGCTTCCATGTGAGCAGAAGCGCCTCGCCGAAAGCCGGCCCATGGTCGGCCAGGAGCCGGACGACACTGCCCATTGCTCAGGGAATCGGAGGCGGCGTCGGAACGTTCGTGCTGCCGGTGCGCTGCCCGATGGTCACCGACCACAGCTTGGCCCAGGTCCCATCGGATTCGATCTTCTTCAGGAAGGCATTGACGAAAGCCACGCCGTCCGAGCCCTTGGGCAGGCCGACGCCGTACGGGTCTTGCGGACCGAAGGGTGCACCCGCCAACTGAGCGTCGCCAGTCCCGAGGCTCAAGACATTGAGCAGCAGCGTGTAGTCGGTCACGTAGGCGTCCACCCGTCCCTGGCGCAGCGCGTCGAGGGCTTCCTGGTGGGTCTGGAACTCCTGTACGGTGGCCTTGGGCGCAAACTGGGCGAGGATGGCCGGCCCGGTCGAGCCCGCCTGGGTGGCGGTCTTCTTGCCGGCGAGATCGTTGTACGACTGGATCGCCTTGTTGTTCGACTTGACCAACACCCCCGCCTGCGAGCTGTAGTAAGGCCCTGCGAAGGAAATCTTCTCCGCGCGGGCGGGAGTGATGGAGTAGGTGGCCAACACCAGGTCCACCTGGTTGTTGATGAGCACCTGTTCGCGAGTGGACGAGTTGATCTGCGTGAACTGGAACTTGGTCCCATCGCCCAGGATGTAGCGAGTGAGGAGCTGGGCCAGGCCCGCGTCGAACCCTCGGATCCTGCCGTCCTTCTCGTTGAGCAGCGAGAACAGGTTCGAGGTCTGGGTTCCGCCCAGGCGCAGGCTGCCCGTCTGCTTGATCTTGCTTGCCCAAGTGCTCGACGCGATGGTCGCGGCGTCCGCAATGGGACCCTGCGCGACCAGCGAATCGAACGCGGCCGCATCGATGGGTGTGCCCTGTGCGAAAAGCGGTGCGCTGGTCGCCAACGTCAGCGCGACCAGGGTGCCCTTCAGGATGGTTGCGATCGGCATGGGTACTCTCGGTTGGTGTGCGTTGAAACGAATATATAGCAGGCAGCGACCACGGCTCCCTTCACCCGACCCTTTCAGGCATCCTTGTTCCTGACCTTGCCTCAGCGCGCCCACCAGAGGCAGGTTTCCGGCAGCGAGTTCCAACCTCTGGATGGCTCGACCCGGCCACCAGGAGTCGCTCGAAACAACAGCGACGATTGCTCGACAGCGGTCGTCCGCTCGAATCAATGGGTCCCCAGGTCGCGGGCTCACCGCTGGCAATTTGCGCGCAGCAGCTGCAGCACCTTCAAGGTGGCGCCGTCGAGGAGCGGCAGCGCCCGGTGCACCAGCACTGTCTCACGCGTGAGCGTTGGGCGCAGCGGGACGATCTGCAGCCCACGAACGGCGTGGTCGACCGCCTGTCCTTCGACGGGCAAGACGGCGGCGCCGTAGCCGGCAGCGACGACTGCCTTCATCGCCTCGTTGGCGTCGAGTTCCATGCATGGTCTCGGCGGCGCGATCCCGGCCTTCGCGAACCAGGCGAGAGTCTCGGCGTGCAGCCTCGTGCCGGGACCAGTGGCGACGAGCGACTGGCGGGCGAGCCAGGTCGGCGTCACGGCGCGCGGCGCCTTCCAGCCAGGCGGCAGAAACGCCATGATGGGATCGCGCCGCCAGGGCGTGACCACGAGGTCCAAGACGGCATCTGGCCGGCCGACGAGGCCGATGTCCAGAGTGCCCGCCCGCACGCGCTCGAGGCCGTCGTAGGTGCCCACGACGAGCGTTTCGATCGCGATGTCGGGAAGTTGCAGCCGCCCCCGTTCGAGGAAGGCAGGCAAGACGTGCACGAGCATTCCGGTCGACGCCCCCAGCCGCACCCTGCCCGTCACGCCCTCGCGATGCCGCCGCACGGCTTGCACGGCGTCGTCGGCCTCGGCAAGCAGTCGTCGCGCATGGGCGAGCAGCGCTTCGCCTGCCGCGGTCGGTCGAGCACGACCACTGCCGCGCAGCAGCAGGCGTGTACCCATCCGGGTCTCGAGTTCGCTGACGTGCAAGCTGACGGTCGGCTGAGAGAGGTGCAGCACTCGAGCGGCGGCCGAAAGCGTGCCCAGGTCGATCGCCGTCACGAACGTACGGAGCTGGTCCAGGTTCAGTTCACGCATCAGGTTTTCTGATATCCAGGTTTGCGATTGTCGACTTTTCTTCTCGCTTTTCTGGCGAGACGATAGTGAAAAGGAGCTTCGAATGGAAATCGACGAACGAATCCCCGGCGCCCACGCGGCGAGGGCTTTGCTGCTGCGGCTGATGCCTTCGAGCCGCGACGCTCGCCGCCGACAACTCGCGGGCGCGCGCGAACTGCAGGGCATGTCGGACCTGGAATTGCGCGATCTCGGCATCGGCCGGAGCGAGATCACGTACGCCGCCGCCCAGGCTGACGACCGGGTTCAGCCGAGTCCTTGACCCATGCCACCCGCACTGCTCGCCTTTGCCGCAGGGGACTGCGTCGCCCTGCAGGCGATGCTCGACGGGCGCCTTCGCATCGCCGTCGGAAGTCCACTTCTGGCCGCCGCCGTCAACGGCCTGCAGATCTGCAGGCCTGCTGGGCCTGCTCGTCGTGTTCGTCGTGGCGGGGGGGCTTCAGCCCCGGGGCCGCGGCGATGAGGTCGGTGCCACCGGCGGCCTGGGGAGCGGGCCTGCAGGGCGCCGCATTCGTTGCGACGATGGTCGCGGTCGGCCCGAAGATCGGACTCGGTCCGGCATTCGCGCTGGCTCAGGCCGGGCAACTGGTCGTCGGTCTGGCCTTCGATCAGGCGGGCTCGACCCGCAGCGCGGCCCGCCCACTGTCGATGCAGGCGATCGTCGGCGCGGGTCTTGTGCTTGCCGGTGCCGCCTTGCTGCAGTCTCAGCGATGACACGTCTGACGCTCGAGGACGTCGCGTTCGACTCCGTCCGGCAAGACTTGCCGCCGCACGACTTCGCTGCCCAGTCGGCGCGCCAACGCGTGCTGCGATGTTCTCGTCGGCCATATGTGTCTCGACACGAACCCACCGGAACACCTCGCAGGCGTGCGTGAGCGCCGCCGTGGACCCGACCAGGGCAAAGCCTCGACCACGTGCTTCCGGCAAGAGCCACCCCTTCGGTTCACGTGGCCAGCCGAGTCCCTGCCAGAAGCCGCAGACGCCGACGCGCGTTCCGTCGTCCGCTCGCCGAATGATCGAGACGCCGTACCCGTCGAGGTGTCAGACGCCACGGTCGCGGGCGAGGCAGGACAACGCGGCCCCGCACGAGAGCAGACCGCCGCAAGACGTAGAAGCCCCCGCGTCCGAGTGGCAGCGCAGGGTCAGGGCTTCGCTGACCCGATCCGGCGGCGTCAGGAGAAGCCGAGGGGTCTGCAGGCTCGGTATCGGCATGGGCTGATCTCGAGGTGCTGCGACGACCGTCGGGGTACCCGGGCGTCCCAGCAGGCTCGAGGGGCGCGGCGCAAGGCGTTCGAGGCGCGCTTTCCTCTTCGGCACCGGGCTGCCCGTCGGTCTTCATGGCTCATGGCGTCAGCGAGAACGCGGGGTGGAAGGCGACCTCGCCGACGGGTGCGTCGCCCGACCGTACCAGCGCCATGAAGTGATCGGACGGGGCGCCGGGGTAGACGAGCCCCTCGCGCGGCGCGAACCCGAAGCGCCCGTAGTAACGGGGGTCGCCCAGCACGACGCAGCCGGCCACCGCGCGCTCGGCAAGACGACGCAGGCCACTGCGCACGAGCGCGCTACCGACGCCGATGCGCTGGACCGACGGCGCGACCGACAACGGACCCAGTCCCCACCATGTCGCTTCGAGCCCGCCGATGACGACCGGAGAGAACGCGACGTGCCCGACCACGAGCCCGTCGCGCACTGCGACCAGGGACAGCGACAGTGCGCCGGCCTCGCGCAGGCCGCGAACGATGCGGTGCTCGGTCTGGCGGCTGAAGGGGTGGTCTCGGAAGGCCTCGCGGGTGACCTCGTCGATGGCCACCACGTCGCCTGGCCGTTCTTCGCGAACGGCGAACGACGGCGTCTCAGGGTCCCGGAGAACGCCGACGCTCAAGGCGAACCTTCCCTCTCGACCACCAGGATGCGCGCCTCGCCCTGGGGATGCGCGACGTGTTCGCAGCCTGCGCCGGCGAAGAAGACGTCACCGGCACGCAGCAGGGTGCGATGCTCTTCGCCGTTCTCGCGATAACGCATCTCCACCTCGCCGTCGAGCACGGCGAAGACCTCTTCGCCGTCGTTGACGTGCCACCGGTAGGGCTGGTCGGTCCAGTGCAGGCGTGTCGTGATGCCGCCCATGTTGGCGATGTCCATGGCTGCCCAGGCGCGATCGGCACGGAACTCCCGGCTGCGCACGATCTTCATTGGCTCACTCCTTCAGTTTCCATGGCGGATTCTTGCGAATCTCGCCCGCCCGGAACAGGCACAGGACGTTGCCGCTGGGGTCGTTCAGCCTTGCCTCGCGCCACGGCCAGGGCTCGTCGCGCGGCAACTGCGTGAACTCGAAGCCGGCGGCCTGCAGGCGGCGGACTTCGGCGTCGACCTCGGGAGTCTCGAAGTACACGACGACTGGGCTTCCACCCTCGACGGCCTCCACCCGGTGCAGCGAGAACGCGGAATCGCCCGCCAGGCACTCGAAGCGCGCGTCGTGGGGCGAGCCGACGATCCATCGGGCGCCTCTCGCCCCACACCGGCAGTGCGATCATTGCTGCACGACCATCACTGCGCCGCTCCGACCGACGATGCCCGCCCGTGCCCGTGCCCGCACCCGTGCCCCGCGAGTCTCTGCCCGCATCGGGGCGCTGATCGTCCAGGTGGCTGGCGCCGGGGGCGTCGACGTGCAGCGGCTGATGGCCGACGCGGGCTGCGATCCGGCCTGGCTCGGCGATGCCGAGGCGCGCATGCCGCTGGCCGTCGAGGAACGCCTGTGGAACGGCGCGGCGGAACTGACGGCCGACCCGCTGTTCGGTCTGCACGCGGCCGCGGCGATCCGCCCCGGGGCCTTCGATGTGCTGGACTACGCCGTCCGCACCGCGCCCGACCTGCGCACGGCGCTGCAGCGGCTGGCGCGCTACAACCGGCTGGTGCACGACCTGGCCACCTTCGAAGTGATTCCGGCGGGCGACGCGGTGCGCATCGAACACCGTTTCGACGAAGCCGGCGCGCGGCCCTGCCGGCAGGCCGCGGAGTTCACGCTGGCGTCGCTGGTGGTGGTGGCGTCGCAGATCGGCGGCCAGCCCGTGCGGGCGCTGGCCGTTGAATTCGCGCACCCGGCCGCCGGCGATGACCAGGCCTTCCAAGCGGTCTTCGGCGTGGCGCCGCACTTCGACGCGCCGGTGTCCTGCCTCACGCTGGCCGCCGAGGTGCTCGACCGCCCGGTGCCGGCGGCCGACCCGGGTCTCTCGCGCATCGTCACGGCCCATGCCGAGCAGCTGCTCGAGGCCTGCGCGCCAGTGCCCGAGGGCATCACCACGCAGGTGCGGCGCCTGCTGGCCGATGGCATGGCCAACGGGCCGATGGCGCTCAGTCAGATCGCGCAGCGGCTGCACCTGAGCGAGCGCAGCCTGCAGCGCCGGCTGGACGACGAGGGCACGCGCTTTGCCGACCTCGTCGACGAGGTGCGGCGGGAGCTGGCGCTGCGCGACATCGCCGACGAGCGCCTGGCGCTGCCGCTGGCGAGGCCGAGATCCTGCTGCGCCGCCGGCATGCCGGGCAGCGTGTGCTGTTGGCCGAAGACAACCCGGTCAACCGCGAGGTGGCCGAGGAGATGCTGAACCACGTCGGCCTGCGCGTCGACCTTGCCGAGAACGGCCTTCAGGCGGTGGAACTGGCCACCACCCGCGCGTACGACCTGGTGCTGATGGACGTGCAGATGCCGCAGCTGGACGGCCTGGAGGCGACGCGCCGCATCCGCGCACGCTTGGGCACGGCCCTGCCCGTCGTCGCGATGACCGCCAACGCGTTCGGCGAGGATCGCCACGCCTGCCTGAACGCCGGCATGAACGACCACCTCGCCAAGCCCGCCGACGCGGACGCGCTGTTCGCCATGCTGCTGCGCTGGCTGCCGCTGCCGGACGCAGCGCACGCCGAGCCGGTCGAGGCCTCGTGGGACGACAATGCCACCGCGGACGGGCTGGCCGCCGCGGTGCCCGGGATGGACGTCGCGCGCGCACTGGGTCACTGCGGCGGGCGGCCGGCCACGCTGGTTCGACTGCTGCAGCGCTTCGGGCAGCTGTACGCCCAGGGCGTGCCCGCGTTGCGCGACGGCGCCACCGCGCCGGGCACGCTCTGGCTCGAGACGGCGCACTCGCTGCGCGGCGCCTGCGCGGCCCTGGGGTTGGGCGAACTGACCGACCGCCTGGAGGCCTTCGAGCGGGCGCTGGACCAGGGTCAGGAGCCTTCGGCGCTCGCGGCCGAAGCGGCGGACATCGATGCGAGCGTGCGCCGCGTGGCC